>Ga0209541_10002465_pt1 | contig 35012 bp, 30 predicted proteins | sample RifCSPlowO2_01_FD_184027 | JGI IMG/M metagenome (GOLD analysis project Ga0209541, IMG submission 184027) | Groundwater microbial communities from Rifle, Colorado - Rifle CSP2_plank lowO2_0.1 (SPAdes) (version 2) | ecosystem: Environmental > Aquatic > Deep subsurface > Groundwater | place...
ATGACTTTATCAGAACGTTTACAAAAAATACATTCTACCATTAAAAACCACCCCCAATAAAAAAAAGATACATTCCTATATTAAACTATCCCCTTAACTTAGCAGTATCGTTAACTAGGAGAGAAAATTTATTTTTACCTTTTATAGAGAAAAAGTTACTTGAAAAAGGTTTGTAAACTTTTTAGATTTCAAAAACTATCTCTGCATGAGCAAATGTAATATCTTATCTAACAGCTATGCCTCTAACCATAATTTGAAAGGTTCTGCTTTTTTGGATGGAATTGATTGGATTAATCTTAGTAATAATTCTGTGTCTGCATAGTCTGTTTCTCTCATTTTGCCATCTTCAGCAATTAATTTCAACTGTACGATATTTTCGTACGCTTCAAAACCTTCAGCTTTAAGTTTGATTTTTAGGTCTGCCCAGTATCTTTTTGGAATTGTACTTTCAGTTAAAACCTCTACAACATCAACTATTGAAAAGTACCATTTATCTTTAAACCAAATTACTCTGACTTGTTTGTTTTCAAATTGTTTTATGTTCATATTGGGTTTTGAAGAAAAAACGCTTAAAAATGGTTTATAAGAAATTTCCGAAAATCTTTCAAGAAACTTTATCAAAGTTTCATCAAAGATAGTCGCTTCGCTCCAAAGGCTTCAGTCGCCAGCCAGGCTTACGATAACTTCTCTAAAACTTTGATTGCTTCCTTGTCAAACTTCGAGAATGCAAACCATTTCTTTCCTAGGTCTTTGAATGATGCTCCGAAATGATAAACTTGATTATCAATTATTAAAAACCTATCATGAGATTTATTGAATTGTTTGATTTCTATGTTATTATATTGGTCTTTGTATTTTTTAAAATCTAATTCTAATTGTTTTGTGATGTTTGTGTAGATTGTTGTTTTAACTTTAGTTTTTGTGAATAAGATTAATATTGAATCATCTATGTAATTGTCAATTAGAATTATTGATTCTTTTGCTGTTCGGATTAAATCGGAAACAAACTTGTAAGCATCAAATACTTGGCCTTCAAAAAATATGCCTTTGTTTGGAAGAGTTTTGTCTTCTAATGCATTGAATATTTGTTCGAACTTTTTATCTGTCTTTGTTTGGTATTCTAATTGTTTTAATTCAACTGTGTCTAATCTCTGAAATATTTGAGCATTGCTTGAAATGAATTTTCGCATTTCTATGAAAGCCCTAATTATTAAAATATTTACTTCAATTGCCTTTTGGCTTCTTAACACGCTTGAGAGCATTGCAATTCCTTGCTCTGTAAATGCATATGTGGGATATTTACTATATTTCCCTCGTCCTTTGTCTAAGGTCACAAATTGTGACCTTAAAGAATGGCTTATTACGCCTTCTTCTTGCAGAATTTTGGGATTTTCATTTTTTGATGTAATCAATTGTGATTTCAAGATGGATTCTTTATCTTCAGATTCATTTTCAGTTAATTGAAACAAAAAGTCTTTTGGAAATCTAATTATATTCCTTTTTACAGCTTGATTAAGAACTTTTACTTCAACATCATACAACTCAGCTAAATCACTATCAAGCATAACTTGTTTGTTTCGGATTGTGTATATTTTATTTTTTAGGTCTTCCATAAAACAGAATTGATTAAATTCGCTTAAAAAAGGTTTATGAGAAAAAGTTGAAAGATTTTCAAGCAAACTTTACTAAAGTTTGAGCAAAGGTAGCCTATGGCTTTGAAAGATTCTCAGGCACCTTTTAGGAAAAGCTGCACCAAAACAGTAAAAAATGGCTATGAAAAAGGTTTATAAAGACTCAGTTTGGGTTTTTAATAGGAAAAATGATAAAAAAAATGTTTAGTGAATCATTGTACAAGAATTCTATGTATTTGATTATTAGCTCTGCTTCAATGGCATTATTTGGGTTTATATTTTGGTCCATTGCTGCGAGAATGTTTCCATCAGAGCAGGTTGGATTGGCTACTGCAGTTATATCTGCGATTACGTTGATTTCTTCATTATCATTATTAGGGTTTAATGTTTCAATATTGAAGTACAAGGATAAAGTATTGGGGTTTAATGCATTATTAATATCATCAATAGTATCATTATTATTATCCATAGGATTCTTGATTTTTGTTAATTCAGAACTAGCTTTCTTGAGTTCTAACTGGGTGTATATAATTTCGTTCATAGTATTTTGTTTGTTTAATACTGTGTATTCTTTATTGGGTACGATATTGATATCACAAGAGAAGCAGTTGATTGTTTTGGTGAAGGATGTATTGTTTAGTGTGGTTAAGGTTACTTTTGTATTATTGTTATCAGGATTAATGGGATTATTATGGTCTTGGTTCTTTGGGATCTTTTTGGCATTAGTATTATCATTCTTCTTTATTTCGTTAGAATTTAAGTTTGATTTGGGTTCTTTGAAGAAAACTTTTTCGTTTACGTTTTATAATTATTTATCATCATTATTGGGTGTGTTTCCGGCATTGATATTGCCATTGATTATTATTAATTATTTGTCTCCATCGTATTCTGCGTACTTTTATGTTGCGTGGATGATTGCGAATTTGTTGTTTATCGTTCCGTCTTCTGTGGGGACTAATTTATTAGCCTCTGGGGATTTGACGAAGTTGAAGAAGTCTATGTTGTTTACTAGTTTGTTGTTGGTAGTGGGGATAATTATAGTTTTCTTTATGGGTTCGTTTATATTGAACTTGTTTAATCCGGAGTATATTGTTGGGTTGTCATTATTGTATATATTGGCTATTTCGTCTATACCTTATGGGGTTAGAACGTTGTATAATAGTTATTTGAATGTTTTAGGGTTCTATAAACGAGTGATGTTTTGGAACTTTGTTGTTCTTTTGATTACTGTTGTTGGGACGGTTTCATTTATTTTTACTTATGGGTTGATTGCGATTGGTTATTCTTGGCTACTTGGGAATGTTGTGGGTGCTGTTGGGGTTTGGTATGGATCTTAAAAATAAAAAAAGTATACTGAAACTATTACTTTTGATACTTACAGGGCTATTAATATTAATTTGTGTAAGATCTTTAAATTTTGAAAATTCAATACCGACATTCTTCTTGATAATAAGTATAATTGGATTTTGTTCAACATTAACTTGGATCTATTTTAGTGAAAATGAGAAGATTTTCTTAACTAGTGCAATTATATTTTCAATTATAGTTAAATTAATTAGTGGAATAAGACAACCCTCTGGGGTAGTTTGGAATGGTTGGGCTTACTTCTGGGAAACATATTTTAATAATCTTCAAGTAAATGGATATTTCTCTGAGATTCAATCAAGCGTTATTTCAGTCTATTCACAATTTCCTGCAACTTCAATTTTATATAATTTTATTAGTTTAATGTCAGGATTAAATTTCGAGCTTATTTTTAAGTATGCAATGCCTTTTATTTATTCAATAATTTTTTTAGTATTCTTTTATTTAACATTGATTAATTTAGGTTTTTCAAAGAAATCTGCAGTAATAGGAGTTTTATTATTAAATTTAGACTTTATTTTTCAGAGAAACTACACATTCACTTATCAGATATTAGGGCAAGTGTTCTTTATTATTTTAATTTATTTAATAACAGCAAAAATAGAAACAAGGTATAAAATTTTATTTTCAACCATGACCGCAATCTTGTTATTTTTAACACACCATTTTTCTTTTATAATGGCTTGTTTCTTTTTAGTTCTATTTATAGTATTTGGATTAATTCCAGAATTTAAGAACAGAGATAAATTAACATGGATTTTGGTTTTACCATTAATTATTGGAATTTTAGCAATTATCTTGAATTCTTCCGTTGGAGAAAATTATAGTTTGTATACAGAAGGATTAAAAGATTATATACTGAGCATTGGACTCCCTAGCAAAGGAAATGATTCAAATCCAGTTGTTGTTGAGAATATTATTACAAGAATTTTAGGTTATTCAGGACAGCTATTTATTCTTCTTATTGGATTACTGGCATTTTTTACTTTGAGAAATAAAGATTTGAGAAAATGGAGATACCTATGGCTAATTGGTTGGATTTTAAATATCTTCTTTTTATTTATAATCCCTTGGAGTTCTAATTTTCTAATTGCATTTCAAGATTTAAGATTTAGAATGGTAGATTTTGCATATTTATTATTTATTCCTTATACAATCTTGGGATTAAATTTACTTGAAAATAAATTTAAGAATCAAAAGAGAATTTCTATATTGGTTATATTTTTATTAGTGGGTGTAATATTTAGCTTATCCAATGAATTATTATTTGAATCTGAAATTCAACTAGCTTCAGAAAATCAAGTCTATCCCTATGAATGGGAACAAGCCGGAGAGTGGGCTACAACTAATTTGATTGAAGAAAATTCAATAATTTCTGGGAGTTATAGGGCTAGTTATATCTCTGCAAAATCGGGGCTAACATTAGATCAATCAAGTAACTTGGAGAGATTGTTAAATGATTATCCCTCCTGGCTTTTTCAATACAAATATCATTATATTGCAGTCTCGCAAATAAATTTACAATATCCAGAATGGACTTGGAATGAAAATAGTGAGGATGAGATTAGATTATCCGAAAATTCAAATCTGATCTATAATAGTAATGTAATACAGATTTATTTGTATTTTAATTGATAAAGATTATAATATTCTTGAATTACATTTTCCCAACTGAATTTTCTAGAAGTTTCAATTCCAGATTTAGAGAGTATATTCAATTTTGATTTATTCAAGAATGTATTTAATATTGTCTTTTTAATAGTAAGATAATCATTAGAACTAATAATAATACCATTATTATTTGTAACAAAATCAGAAAATCCTATTGGAGTAACAATAACAGGAGTTCCACAAGCCATAGATTCTAATGCTACTAATCCAAAAGATTCAAAATCAGAAGGAAATACAGATATTTCATAACTAGAATAAATTAGTGGTAACTCCGAATGATTTTTAAACCCTAAATTAAAGATATTTTTTCCCTTTATTAAATAGTCTAATTTGCCTTTTCCAACAAAGTAGAACTCATAATCTTTAAGTTCTTTTGCCGCTTTTAATAATTGTTTAATACCTTTATTTTGATTAAATCTTCCCACAAAAAGAATAGAATTAGGTTTACGATCGAAATTTCTAGGAAAAAAATTAGTTAAATCTACACCATTGGGTATTACTAAAGATTTAACTTTCCATTTTTTTTCAATAAAATTTTTAAAATATTCACTAACTGTTGTAACAAAATCTGACTTTCTTAGAGCCATTCTAGTAAATAAAAATTCGTAGAATTTTGTTTTATATACATCACTTCCATGACAGGTAATGATTTTTATACCTTTGTAATTTCTAAAAATAAAACCAAATGGTAAAACCATATGAGAATGAATAATATCAAACTTCTCTTTAGATAAAAGTGAATTAATCATTCCTAAACCTATAGTCGAATAATAAATTGTTCCTAAGGGTTTTCTGGGGATATAATGAATTTTAATATTCTCTTTTACTTCTAAAGGATTATTTCCAAGTGTTAAAATATGAATCTCAAAATCTTTATATTTACTTAGCCTAACTGCAGTTTCCCAAGCAACTTGCTCTGCACCACCACAAAAAGGGGGTATTCCAGTAATCGCAATTAAAATTTTCATTTTTTCATCCACTTATACAATTCAGTTAAACCCTCTTCTAAATCAACTTTAGGTTTATAATCTAAAACCTTAGAGCTTTTCTCTAATGAAGCATAAGTAATTGGAACATCACCTTCTTGCATAGGCTTTTCTATAATTTTTGCTTTACACCAAGTCACTTTTTCAATTGTTGCAATAAATTCTGTTAAACTAACAGGATTATTATTACCAAGATTAAATATTCCATTATGGCCTATGGATGCAATAATTCCATCAACAATATCAAAAATAAAAGTATAATCCCTCTGTGTAGAACCATCACCATATCTTTCAATAGTTTCACCAGCCATTATTTTTTTCATAAACATATAAGGAGCCATATCTGGACGACCTCTAGGACCATATACTGTAAAAAATCTCAAACCTGTAATATTCAAGCCATACAAATTATGATAACAAGAAGCAAGTAATTCACAAGCACGTTTAGAAACAGCATAGGGACTTATTTGTTTGGAAACATCATCATCTTCACAAAAAGGAATCTTTGTATTACAGCCATAAACACTTGAAGAAGAAGCAAAAACTATATCTTTAATGCCAAATTGACGACAAAGTTCAAATATATTTGTTGTACCTTTTACATTAACATCCATATACAATTGAGGATATTTAATTGAAGGTCTAACACCAGCTCTAGCTGCTAAATGAATAACTCTATCAAATTTTTCTTGAGCAAATATTTCACGTATTTTTTCAAAATCTAAAATATCACACTCGTATAATTTGAAATTAGGATTTTTTGAAGCTCCTTTTAGATTTGAATGTTTAACAATAGGATCATAATAATCATTAAAGTTATCTACTACTACAACTTCATTTCCAGAAAACAATAATCTATCTACTACATGACTTCCAATAAAGCCTGCACCACCTGTTACTAAGTATTTCATTTTTTAGTTACACTCCTAAATACTTCTTCAACCTCTTTTGAAGTCTTATTCCAATCAAAATTTTCTAAAATAAATTTACGATTATTCTTACTAATATTATTACGAAGTTTTTTATTTTTTGCTAATAAATCAATTTTTTCAATAAATCTTTCTTTATTATTTACCACAAATCCATTTATATTCTCTTTAATAAGGTAAGGGGTTTCACCAGCGGGATAAGCAACAACAGGTAAACCACAAGAAAGTGCTTCTAACAAAGCATTTGAAGTACCTTCACCATAAGAAGGCAAAATAAAAATATCAGCAGATAAGTAATATTTTGAAGTTTCTTTTTGATTTCCAATTGCAATTATATTCTCTCCGATTTTGCCAAATTTTTCTAAATCTTTTGTTTCAGGACCAACAAATAAAAATTTTAAATTTTTTAATTTTTCAGCTGCATATAATATGGTTTCAATGTTTTTTTCTTTTGCGGCTCTACCAACAAAAATACAAACCCTATCTTTAATAGTAAAACCAAGCTCTTTTCTTAGATTACCCTTTGAAGGATTAAATAAATCAAAATCAACACCATTGTAAATTAATTTAGAATTTTTCTCACAAATGGATTTAACAGCTTCTTGATCTCTTTTTGCATTTGCAATAATTACTTTTGCAGATATTAATTGCCTTCTAACAAAAAATCTTATTAATTTTTGGTAAAATTTTGAAAATGAACCATAAGTTCTAGACAATAATTCAATATCCTCAACATCAGGGCCTGAGGTATGAACCACTAAAGGAATATTAAATATTTTTGAAATTAAATAACCAATAATCCCAGGAGAGGTTAAATTTTTTACATAAATAAGATTATATTTATTTTTTAAACAAAGAAACGAACTTTTAATCAAACCAAAAGTTATATATCTAAATCCTCTTAATATGGATTCTCCATTAGGAATATTAAAATGGTAAATATTAACAAAATTTAATTTATTTAATTCTTTTTGATAAGTAACAAGATCAATATTAAATTCAGGATTAAGTCTTTTAAATATTTCATAAGTTGCTTTTGTTCCACCACCAGGACAAGGGGGATAAGGTGAAAAAGCTAAAATTTTTATCTTCATTTTAGTGTGCATGTTTCATACCGTACCATATATAGTTTTTAAGGATTTTTAAGACATACTTGTAAGCCAAGATAAAATCGGAAGGTTCGCGAATAACATGCAAAACATTCTGAAGTATCCAAGCAGGATTAAAGTATAAGGATCTATAAGCTTTCTTTCGAGCTTCTTCTAATTCTTTAGGAGTTAAGTTTTCGTTCTTCATTAAAGAGGAATGTTGATACAGTGATTTCCAGTCTAACTTTGTAATCCATCCTTTTTCTTTAGCAAGTTCGTATAACTTAGTACCAGGATAAGGAACTGCAACATTAAATTGGGCTGAAGTAGGTAATGTTTTGCTAACAAATTTGATTGTTTCGTTAATAGTTTTTTTAGTTTCACCAGGCAAACCAAAAATAAAGCTACAATAAACTTTGATTCTAGCCTTTTTAGCCAACCTAATACCTTCTGCTTGTTGGACAACAGTAATTCCCTTAGAGATATTTTTTAAGATTGTTTCAGAGCCACTTTCGATACCAAAACTGATTCCTTTGCAACCAGCAGAATACATTCTTTTCAATAAAGTTAAATCAACCAAATTAGCACGAGTATTACAGTACCAAGTAATGTTCATATCTTTAATATCATCACAAATATCAATGACTCTTTTTTTGTCCAAAGTAAAAGTTTCATCAAAGAATGAAATTGTTTTGATATTGTATTTTTTCTTCAAGAATTTTATTTCGTTCAATACAGATTCTGCAGAACGCATTCTTGCGGGGGTTCCAGCGACAGTACAATAGATGCATCTAAATGGACAGCCCCTAGAGGAATACATAATTGTAAATGGTTGGCCTGCAGGAGTGTTGATAAAATAAGGTTTTAATGAAGGTAATAAATCGTAAGCTGGCATAGGCATTGAATCATAATCTTTAATTGGTTCTGCATCCGGATTAATAATAATCTTAGAACCTTTTCTGTAAGTTATGCCTTTAACTGAAGATAATTCTTGTTTGAAAATTTCTTTTATTACAGTCTCATAATCTTTTCTTAAATAAATATCTAAATCTTTTGCATCAGTCATGACTTCTTTAGATAAAGTATTTAGAGTGAAACAAATACCAATAGTTAAAATATTGTTGTTAATAGATTTAGCAATGGAAGCAACTTTCAAATCATGATCAAATGTTGTTGGAGTGAATCTGAAAATTATTGCATCAAAACCTTTTTTAATTTTAGTTGAAATTGAATTAAAATTCAAATAAAAGCCATTAGCATCAATCAATTCAATATGGTGGTTATCTTCTCTTAACAAAGCACCAATTTGTAATAAAGAATAAGGTTCTAGAATTGAGGACCTTTCTGTAATCTCGCATCTTTCTTCTCGGATAACTGGAATGTTTTCAAATCTTGGTGGATTGATTAATAATATTTTCATCTAACCCTCCGATAATATTCTTCAGTCTTTGAAGACATTTTTTCTACAGTAAAATTGTTAATAACATTATTATAACCTTCCAAAGCAATTTGTTCACGAAGTTTTTTATCATTCATCAAGACTTTAACACGAGCAATTATACTCTTGGTATCACCAGCCTTGAATAAAGATTTCTTAGGGATCATTTCATCAGTAGCACCAACATCAGTTGTTACACAAGCACATTTCATGCTCATTGCTTCTAATAAAACCAAAGAAAAGTTTTCATAGAATGAAGGAGAAACAAAAATGTCTGCAGCTTTGTAAATTGATGGTAGTTCCCAATTATTAACAAAGCCAAAGTAAGTGTATTTGTCTTTAGGGATTCCTTTGAATAATTCTTTAGTTTCACCTTTACCAACAATAATAAAATGGACATCTTCATTTTTTAGTTCTTGCATTAACTGAGAAAAAATATTTATTCCTTTTTGGGTAATCAAACGACCAAGGAACATAATTTTGATACCTGGTTTTTTTGAAACTTCGTGGGCTTTAACAGAATCATAATTGAATACAGAAAGGTCAACACCATTATGGATTGCAATCAAATCTTTTTTGTAGCCTAATTCGCGGAAATATTTTACAAATTTGTTGGAAACAGTAATCATATGTTTATTTTTTAGTAAGTATAATCTTTCCATTAACCAAATATAAGGGAAAACGAGTAAGCTGCCTTTCTCAGAAGGGGCCATCTTGAAGAAATTTTTATTAGATTGTAAGAAACCTTTGACTTGACCAGTTATTGAAGTATGAGCAGTTACGATAATATCTTTCTTAATGAAAAATTTTAGGAAAATATCTGGCATATTAACCAAGTTCATAGAATGGATAATATCAAAGTTGTATTTCTTATCGAACTTTTTGAATTTGAATAATAATGCTAATTGAAACTTGAAATTGTAAATAAAGTAATCATTAGCTTTGCATAAGTAATGTAGCTTGATGTTCTTGAAATGCTTTAAAACTTCCTTTTTGGGAACTCTTTCTACAGTAAAAATATGAACTTCATGCTTTTTAGATAGTTCGCGAACTAATTGCTGGGTGTAAGTTCCAACGCCGCCATAAATAGGATAAAATTCAGGGGCTAAAATAGCGATTTTCATAATATACTTTGGAAAATAGATGATTTATAAACGTATCGTCAGCCTGGCTGGCGACTGAATCACCAACTTTACCAAAGTTGGAGCAAAGGTAACTACGTAAGCCCGGCTGGCGACTGAAGCCTTGGGAGCGAAGCGACTGAAATATTTGCGGAAATTTTTAGTAAACATTTTTTAAGACATTTTCTGTAAAATTGATTATGCAAATAATTGAACAAGATTTAGAAAAGTATTTAAATGTTCACAAATATACAACAATAGTCTAAAAAATGACAACAATAATAAAACCCGGAATTGAAAGAATATTAAAAATATTTTATATAATAGATAAAATACATCTAAGAGCTATATCCAGAGAAACAAATATGTATGGACAAAGTGTAACAAGATATCTTAATGAACTAGAAAAAGAAAAAATTCTAAAATCAAAAAAGGAAGGTAATCTAAAAATATATTCTTGGGATAAAAATAATAAAGTTTATTCTATTAAAACATTGTTTGACTTAGAGAGATTAGAAAAATTGCCATTTCAAAGAAAAGAAGCAATTAAAGGATATATAAAAATGCTTCCTGAAAAACCAGTTTTTGTAATATTGTTCGGCTCAACAGCAAAAAATAATTTTTCAAAAGATTCAGATATAGATATTTTGATAGTTACAAATAATAAATTTTCTTCAAAAGAAGCAGAAAAAGAAGTGGATACTATTTATGGGATTAAAATGAGTACATTTCAAATTAGTTATAAAGAATTCATCAAAGAATTAAAATTAAAAGAAGATAAAGTAGTACAATCTGCAATCTTAACAGGATATCCAATATTCAATAATAATTATTATTATGAGGTTTTGGACAATGAGAGAATATGATCTAAAAAGATTAATTTCAGATCAAAAATTATTAAATGAAAAAATAAAAGAATTTTCAAACCAACAAATTCTAAGAACACAAGAGATAGATAAAGAAGAAATTCAAGGCCATATCCTTAAATCAGAACATAATTTGAGGTTTGTTAAAGAAAATATTAAACTTGGATTCTATGATTGGGTAATTACAGGATGTTATTATACTTGTTATCATTCAGCATTAGCACTAATTATGACAAAAGGATTCTCATCAAAGAATCATTATGCAACTTTATGTGTTTTAATAAAAGAATTTTATAATAACAAGCTAACAAAAGAAGATATTGAAATCATCTCAGAACTATTAGATTATCAAGATGTGCTTTTTTATGTTGAAACAAAAAATAAAAGAGAAGATGCAACATACTCTTCAAAGCTAAAATTTAATAAAGAAGATATTGAAGATTTAAGAATGAAAACAATAATGTTTGTTTCAAAAGCAAAGCATATACTCAGCCCGGCTGGCGACTGAATCACCAACTTTACTAAAGTTGGAGCAAAGGTAACTACGTAAGCCCGGCTGGCGACTGAAGCCTTGGGAGCGAGAGCGACTGAAATATTTGCGGAAATTTCTAGTAAACATTTTTTAAGCATTATTTTCTCAAATGATTCATGCAAGTAATTGAACAAGGTGTAGAAAAGTATTTTCCCTACGACAACTTTAATGAAGTGATGAATTTTATTTTCTTATTAGCTCTTCTGCTTTGTTGATAAAATCCAATACTTTGTCTTCATAGTTATCTATTGTTTTCTGATTAAATTTAATATTTGTTGTATAGCTTGCATCGTGCCTGTCATCTTTTAATTGTGTGTAAAGCTCTGCATCATCCTTGTTTATTGATAATTCGTTTAACAATTTTGCTTCATCTTTTGTGAGTGGATATTCTTTTATTAGGAGGAGAATTGTTGCATAATGATTTTTTGAGGAAAAACTTTTGTTTGTTATTAGTGCTAATGCTGAATGATAAAGAGCGTAGTATAAAGTTACTATAAGCCAATCATTGAATTTATGATGTTCTTTGTTTAATCTATAGAATTCTAAATTATGTCTTGCTTTTTTTATATGAGAATCTACTAATTCCTTGTTTTCTTTAATTATTTTAATGTGCTTTTTTGTTATAAAAAAGTTTATTTCATGTTCTAAATATTTCTTATCTTCAAATAATTTGTCAATATTCATCTAATAATACCTCATAAAAATTCTGTTCTTTGTAAATTGGAAAACTATTTTTTCTTGCTTGGATAATAATGTCATCCTTATTCTCTATAAATTGGTTGATGGTTGCTTGAAACATTGAAATAGGATATTTTGAGGTTATTTCCGCCTCCTTTTTATTTCCAGCTAAATCTATTTTTTTATTTGAGATTATTAACAAGTCAATATCACTTTCTTTCTGTTCTTCTTTTCTTGAGGCAGAACCAAATAGAACTATTGCGTAAATTTCTTTTGGGATATTCTTTAGGAAATTTCTTAAGGGAGTTTTTATTCCATTGTTTAGATTATTGAATTTTTGTATTGCTATTTCTGAGAATTTCAGAGTAAACAACTTTTTATCCTTTATTTTGTAGAAAGTGTTTGATTTTGTTTTTTCTTGAGTTAAAGTGTTGCTTTTTACAAGTTTGTTGAGTGTATTTGTTAGTGAACTGTCGGATAATCTTGAGAGTTCTTTTATTTCATTGAAGTATAAAGATGGTTTTTTACTCTCAAAATACGCTTTGTAAATTTTTTCTTCTGGTTTCATTAGGTTAATGGTTAGATAGGGTTATTTATAAATACTTCTGTTTTTGGAGTGATTACTTCTGTTTTTGGAGTTAAGAGTTTTACATTAAATATTTTATTTCAATTGTAAAAAATCTAACACAAAAGGATCTTTGATAATATATTTAGGATTTTCTACTTCATGGCCTTTTATGGCTAATTCCAAAATATGCTTCTTGTCCTTACTCAAAGCAATACGTTCAAAAAGTGTAGAATTAATCTGTTAAAGTATCTGATGAGGTTATTACTTCAGAAGTTATGGGTGTATGAGAAGCAAGAAAGAAGATTCGTTTATTCTACACCAAGAGATAAACCTAAATTAGATAGATTTCTGGATCCGATTGATGGAATGTTTACAAATTAATAAATAAATTATAATAAGCGCATCATAGAAACTCTAAGTTCCTTAGCGCGAACGAACATTTCTTCGGATTCATTATATGTTAATTTAATCTCACGAGTGAGCTTGCCGTTCAATAAAACTATGTCTTTGAATTCTTCCATCAAGAAATAATTGTAAAAGGAGTTAATAAAGGCATGTATTTTGGTTTGAGTTTATGGATACGTAGCCGCACTGGCGACTGAATCACCAACTTTACTAAAGTTGGAGCAAAGGTAACTACGTAAGCCCGGCTGGCGACTGAAGCCTTTGAGCGAAGCGACTGAAATATTTTTGGGAATTTCTATTGAGATTTTATTTAGCATAATAAACACCAATAATTAAGTTATTTTAAAATTTACAAATAATCCTAGTGCTAATAAAATTAACCAGTAATTTCAATGAGTTTCTAAAAATTTGAAACATTGATTTTGATGCAAAAGAATATGTGTTAATGACATTAATGAGAAAAGAGAACTAGTCTGACAATTGAATTGCCGTTAAGTTAATAGATAAATTTTTTTAGAATTCTTCAAAATGTTGAATAGTATAATTGAAAACTACCAACAAGAACGTAATTATTCAGTAAAGAGAAAATAATATATAGAAGCTAAAAAACTATTTAAAAGATAAATATTCTTAAAGAACTATGAAAATTACAAAACTCACTGAGAATTTAATTAATTCATTTGCAGATTCATCTTCAATTGCTCAAAGAGGAAAAAGTTATTTTCAAGAAAGAAGAATTATTTCTGTTAAAGTATCTGATGAGGTTATTACTTCAGAAGTTATGGGTTCAAGAAAATATAAATTAAAAATAATTATTAATCAAAATAAGGATATTATAACCTTCTCATGTGATTGTCCATATGATGGATATTCTTGTAAACATAAAATTGCTGTTCTTTATGAATTGATGTTAAATAAAGAAAAATATTTTTCTAATAAACCTTCTTTAAAAACAAACATAGATAGTAATTATTTTATAAAATTAATTAATCTTGAAGATATAAAGAACCGTTATAAACCTAAGATGATTTTAGATGCATTTGCTTTATGTAATCAAGTCAAAATTGTAAGGAAAAATGCATTGGGTTTGATTGCAAAAGTATCATCAGAAAGAGATTATGATGTTGCTCTTAATATAATAAATTATGGCCCTTCAAATATGATTATTGAATCTAGATGTAGTTGTTATAGTTATGGTTTTTCTTATTGCAATCATGCTCTAGCAGCTATATTTGCTCTTTTATTGAAGAATGGAGAAGAAAAAAAAGTTATAAGCTTTAAAGAAAAAAATGAAGAAGAATATTATTTGGAGCAGTTAAATTCATTATGTTCAACTGTAGATTCTTTTCAATTAGATTCACAGGAAGAAAAAAAATTCTTTTTAATATTTAATATAGAACAATCTTCAAATAAAAATTTTTCTATCTCAATTCAGAAAAGTTATATTTTAAAAAATGGACAACAAGCACGTGCTTCTTCGATAACAAAATCTTTTTTGAATAAAAACAAAGATATCTTACCATTATCCCAGCAAAAAATTATTGATACCATTAGATTATTTTATGAATATGGAAATTATTATGATAATTTTATTAAAACTGATTTCAAATCTTCTCTGGATCTTCAATTATTACAACAATTACGTAACCTTTATGCAATAGAACCTCAATATTTTTTTGGTGGTTCTTTTTATGTAGAAAAAGCTATTCCATGTATTAAAATTGAAGAAAATAAAGAAAAATTAAATTATTTTTTTAAGATTTCAGCAAAATTTGATGATAAGGAGATTTTGATTAAATCAGAACAAATACATATTGTGAATGAAAAAGAATTATGGGCATCTAAGTTTGATTCACAAAATAATAATTTATCTATTTTTGAAATTGAAACTAAATTTCCATCTCAGTTGATTTATTTTTTAAAATATAGTGATCTTCAAATGAATTCAGAGCAACTAATTAAGTTTATTGAATCTTCATATCAGAAGCTTTCTTTGATAGCGCAAGTAATTCTTCCTGAAGAGTTTGCACCTAAGGAAATAATTCTAGAACCTAAACCTAGATTATTTCTTCAAGATTATGGTAATTCTTTTAGTATTAATCTGCATTTCCTTTATGATACTAGAGATGTGCCTTATGAATCATTGCAAGATATAGTATTTAGAGATTCAAATGGTAAACTTTTAAAAATAAAAAGGAATATTTCAAAAGAAGAAAAATATGTCTCATGTCTAAATGAATCATCTGTAGTTGAAAAAGAGAATTTATTTCTTCCTACTATTAATCCTTCTATTTGGCTTGTTGATATTCTTCCAAAGTTAAGTGCAATAGGTTTTGAAATTTATGGAAAACAAAATTTAAAAAATCAAAAAATCCATAAAAATGAAGCTCAACTATCTCTTCACGTTTCAAGCGGTATAGACTGGTTTGATTTGAAAGGAGAACTTTCTTTTGGTGAAGAAAAAGTTCCACTTAATTCTCTTTTTGATGCATTAAATAAACATGAGCGTTTTGTTAAACTTAATGATGGTTCTTTTGGGGTTCTTCCTAAAAAATGGTTTGAGTCGCTTTCTGGTGTAACAGGTTTTTTAGATTCTGATTCTAGCGAAAATGCAACAAGAGCATCAGTAACTCAAATATCTATTGTCGAATCTCTCTTAGGAATTGCAAATAATTATAATACTGATAAAAAATTTGAGGAAATCAAAGATAAATTTAAAACATTTAAAAAAATAAAAACTGTTTCTTTGCCTAAAGGATTAAATGCTCCTTTAAGAGAATATCAAAAAGAAGGTTATAACTGGCTTCATTTTCTTAAAGAATTTTCATTTGGTGGATGTCTTGCAGATGAAATGGGTTTAGGTAAAACTTTACAGGTATTAACTTTGTTACTTTATGAAAAAGAACAAGGAAATACAATTCCAACATTAGTAATTGTTCCAAAATCATTAGGTTTTAATTGGCTTGCAGAAATTCAAAAGTTTACACCAAATCTTAATGCTTATTTTCATCATGGTAATGAACGACCAAAAACAAAAAAAGAAATATTGAATAAAAAAACTGACCTTATTATAACTACCTATGGAACAATACGTAATGATTTAGATATTTTTAAACAAATAAAATTTTATTATATTATACTTGATGAATCTCAACAAATAAAAAATTTTCTTTCAAAAAGTGCTAAATCTGTATTTGAATTAAAATCTAGTTATCGTCTTGCATTGACTGGAACTCCTATTGAAAATAGTTCTCTTGAACTTTGGTCTCAGTTTGCTTTTTTAAATCCAGGTCTTCTTGGAAATATAGAATATTTTAAGAATACATTTAATAAAAGCATTGAAATAGAGAAGAATAAAAATAAATCTTTATCCTTAAGAAATATTATTAATCCGTTTATTTTATTAAGAAAAAAGGAATTTGTTGCTAAAGAACTTCCTGAAAAACAAATAACGGTCTCATATTGTGATATGGATCCTCAACAAAGAGAAATTTATGACATATGGAAAGAAAAATTTAGAGAAGAAATTACAAATTCAATTGCAAATGAAGGTATGAATAAATCTAAAATGAAAATTTTAAAGGGTCTTATTATTCTAAGACAAATATGTAATCATCCTTCTTTAATTGATGCTAGTTATAAAGGAAAATCCGGAAAATTTGAAAATATGATAAATAAAATTAATGAAATTTTAGCTGGTGGACATAAGATTTTGATATTTTCATCATTTGTTAAAATGCTTAAGTTATTTAAAGATTATTTTGATAAAGAAAATATTAATTATTCTTATCTTGATGGAAGCACAACTAAAAGAAAAGAAATTGTTGAAGAATTTCAAACAAATGAAAATATTAAACTTTTTTTAATTAGTTTAAAAGCTGGAGGTCTTGGATTAAATTTAACTTCAGCAGATTATGTTTTTATTGTTGATCCCTGGTGGAATCCTGCATCTGAGATGCAAGCAATTGATCGTGCCCATAGGATTGGGCAGAAAAAAAATGTTTTTGTATACAAAATAATAATGAAAGAAACCGTAGAAGAAAAAATTTTAGAATTGCAACAAAGTAAAATTGAGCTTGTAAAAGATATTATTTCCATAGATTCTCATATATTTAAAAATCTAACAAAAAATGATATTCAAAAGATTTTTTCTTGATTTTATAAAAGCAAACAATCAGACTTTTCAAACTCTTTTTTTATAAATTCTAAACTATAAATATCATGTGGCTATTTTTTAGAATTATTACTTTTATTAAAAACAATTAATATATATTTCGGACTTATTTTCTTCTTAAAGCCATTGTCATGTTTATTTCAACTAAATTGGTTTTGATTTCAAGTATAGAATACCATTTTTAGTAATCTTTAGTGTGCCATCAACTTCCTGTTTAATCCACTGTTTTTTGAGTAAATCATTAATATTTTCTTCTAGAAATTTTGAATCTGATTTAAAATTGCTGAGTAAATTATAACATTGTAATTTGGATTTATTTTTATTGTTAAGTCTATGTAAATTTCCAGTAAGTATTTTTACAAAATCTTTTGCTAATATATTTTTATCAATAATAATACATTTTAACAATGTGGCATATAAAGTATCTTCTAATAAATTTATTTTTAAATTGTTAATTTTTGCTATTTCTTCGCTTGAAACATATAATTCATCTACCTCAACCGAGATGTTTGAACCTAATTGATCTCCAATACAATTTGAACACATTTCACAAGTGTAACTCAAATCAGGCTCATCAAAATATTTAAGAATATTATGTCTAATACACTTTGTAGTTGTTAAAATATTTATTAAAAGATCCACTTTCTTCAAATCATTATCTAAAATAGCTTGAAATTGGTCTGCAATGGGTTTTATATCTAAAGTTTGAATACCATTTTTAATCCAAACTAAATCTTTCGTCTTTGATTCTCCTAAATGAATAAAATCTTGGTTCTTTAATAAATTTAATATTTCTAAGATCCTAAAATAATTTAATTTAGTTTCATTCATTATTTCTTCAAAATCTAGCCATATCTTTCTACTTTTAAAAAAAGAACAATTGAATATTTTTTGTAAATCAAATGCATATTTTGGATTTTCAAGTATAATTGTAGATGAGTTTGTTTTTAACTCAAATTTAATTTGATATAAAACATTTGTAAAAATCTTGATTGCATCAATTTCTTCAAGTTTGTGCAAAATTAAATTTACTGGAACTTCTTTAACATCAGAATCATAAGATAATTTCCTAGCAGATGTAAAAAAATATTTTTCATTCTGACTTAGAAATAGATTAATAATATTCCTTATTTTAGTTTCATTTGGCCAATCACTAGCTATTAAATCTTTTATTTTATATTCATCTATCTTTGAAAAAAGAGTAATACAATTTGCTTTATGCCCATCTCTACCAGCTCTTCCAATTTCTTGATAATAGCTTTCAATAGATTTTGGGATATTATAATGGATTATATTTCTAACATTTGCCTTATCAATTCCCATACCAAAAGCAATAGTAGCAATGATTACATCACACTTGCCTGAAATAAATTCATTTTGTAATCTTTCTCTTTCTTCTTTATTTAATCCTGCATGGTAATAAATACTTTTTATTCCAAAATTATTCAATAATAATGAAAGATCTTCAGTGCTATTTCTATAACTTGCAAAAACAATTGTAGGTCCTTTTAATACCCTCAAGAGTTCAATTAAAAATAATTCTTTCTTAATGTTAGGCTCTAATTTAATTATATCTAAATACAAGTTTGGACGATCAAATGAAGATTTAAAAGAAGCATAATTTATCTTTAATTGAGTTTTAATATCATCTTCAACTTCTTTTGTTGCAGTTGCAGTTAATGCTAAAACTTGAGGATAATCTAATTTTTCTAAAATCTCTGGAAGTTTTAAGTAATCAGGTCTAAAATTATGTCCCCAAGTAGAGATACAATGAGCTTCATCAACTACAAACAAATCTATTTTAGCTTTTTTTAAAGCTTCGAGGACAAGTTCAGATTTCAAACTTTCTGGTGCTAAATATAATAATTTTATTTTTTGTTCTGAAATTAATTTTAAGATTTGCTCTTTAGTTTCTTTAGAAAGAGTTGAATTAATGAAAAAAGCTAATGGAATATTTTTTGAGTTCAAAGAATCAATTTGGTCTTTCATTAAAGCAATAAGAGGACTAACAACGATGGTTAAATTCTTTTGAATTAATGCAGGAATTTGGAAACAAAGGGATTTTCCTCCACCTGTAGGCATTATTCCCAGAGTATTGCCTTCTTTATTAAGGATTCTTGTAATAATCTCAAATTGTTGTGGTTTAAATCCGTTATAACCAAAGAATTCTTTTAAGATTTGATTAGGAGATAATTTTGAAAAGTCTAAATCTATGTTCTTAGTTTTTGAGATCAATTCATGAACATTCATTTCGTATGTTTCTAAAGGTTTATCCAATTTACTTTAGAGTTATTTTTGGAATATATAATAAACTTTCCTTTAGTCCTAACGTGCTCAATTATTTAAGTCATTGACTATACCATTTTACTGAACTATACTTTACTTACTTGATTTAGAATAATTTATATAATTGTGGAGAATAATAAAATTATGGATTCAGAAAAAATTTTGCAATTGAAAATTACACTTTTGAATATTGAACCGGTAATTTGGAGAAAATTTCTTGTTAAGGATTCAATCACTTTTGAAGAGCTGCATGAGTTGATTCAAAATGTAATGGGATGGAATGATTATCATCTTTATGAATTTGCAATAAATGATACATTTATTTCTCCTGATGATGAAGACCAATTTTCGTTAGAGACACAATTTCGAATTCTCGCAAGATCTGAAGAATATAAAAAATTGATAAGTAAGAAAGGAATAATGGATCCTAATGAAGTCAATAAAATAATTGCTGAAGAAAAAAAGAAGAAAAAACCAAATAAATATACTATTGATACACCTATTTCTGAACTTCTTAATTCTAAAGGACAAAAATTCACATATACCTATGATATTGGAGATTACTGGGAGCATGAATTGTTGATTGAAAAAATCTCAGAGCCAGAAGATAATAGAAAATATCCATATTGTATTGAAGGAGAAAGAAATTGCCCACCAGAGGATTGTGGAAATGTCAATGGTTACTACAGGATTCTAAATATATTAAAGGATGAAAACCATCCCGAACGTAAAGAGCTTTTTGAATGGCTAGATGAAGATTATGATCCTGAAGAATTTGATGTGGCATTGGTTAATATGATTTTAAATGAAGAAGAGTATATCTCAATTGATACATTGTTATTAAAAGATGAACCCGAAAATAAAATTAATAGCATTTCAATTGATGATTCAAAATTCAAACCACAGATTATGGCAATAGAATATGCAATTGCAGAGTCTTTTTTTGAAGAGCAAAAATATAATGATAAAGATATAGAAAAAAGGATAAAAAATCTGCAAAAAAATTATGCTAAAGGTATCGATTTCTTTGAATCAGATTTAGAAAAAGATATTTTGAAGGAGTTAAGTTATGCAATTCAGAGAGATAAGATTACATCTTATGAATTAAAATTAGCTTTTGATTATGTGCTTTACTGCATTGATAATAGAACATGGGTACCAGACAAACAAGCATATCAAAAATGGCTATTATTTTTCTTTGATTTATACTCTAATAAAGAAAAAGAGAAATATAAAAAAGATTTTACAAAAATGGCTCTTAGGTTAGGTGTGCCACAATCACAAATAAAAAATTTACTTATGGAAGAAGAAACAATTGTAGAATCTAAAGTAGATAAAGATTTTTTATTATTTACACAAGATAATAAAGAAAAGTATGAATACATGATTAGTGAAGGATATAAAGATATGGAGTTAACAATGATTTATATAGAAATGTTAACGAGAAATAAAGATATTCTAACCTTAAACAAATTTTGCCAGAAATGTTTTGAAGCAACAAAATCACCATTATTTGAAATGTATATGGGAATAAGCTATTATGAACTAAAGAAATATCCTGAAGCTAAATTATGCTTAGAGAATACATTAAAAGCTATTGAAGATATTATACCAAAAGAGCTATTGGATGAAATAAAAGATATAATAAATAAAATAGAACAACAAAAATATGGAAGAAGTGAACTTTAAATCTGCTGATGAAATTCCAATTATTGAAGAGGAAATTATTGAAAGGTATTATTTAATAAAAAAAGAACTTTCAAAGCTGGAAAAAGAAGAAGATAATCTTAAGGAGATTATTAAGAAAAAAATGAGCAATGCAAATTTAAAAAATATAATCACAGATAAAATGGATTTATTTTATAATGAGATTGAAAGGATTAGCTATCCAAAAGAAATGATTGAAAAATTTGTATCCACTGAGATCAAAGACCAAATAAGATTAAAAAATAAGATTGTTGTGTTGGTTGGAAAAATAAAAAAATAAAATTAGTTCAAAAAGAACAGAATCTTATTCTTAACTTAACGGCAATGCACCGGCGATTGAGCGGTTTAGAGCGAGAGCGACTAAAAGAAAGGTATTTAAAGAAATTAAAAACAAAATTCAATATGAATGAAGACAAATTATACAATATATTGATTGCAGTTTCGATAATTGGGATTATTGTTGTATTAGTTTTGATTTTTACCACAAAGACTACTGAATCATTTACTGAATTGTATTTTGAGGATCATCAGAATTTGCCTTCGGAGTATTTATTAGACGAATATGAATTTGAGTTTACTATACATAATTTAGAGAATCAAGCTATGAATTATGGGTATAATGTATATATAGAGTTTTATGATAATGATAAATTAAAGGAGACTAGTACAATTGAAAAAAGTAATATTATATTAGAGCATGATTCCACTGCGACTATCAAACAAGAATTTGAAATTACTAAGGAATATGATTATGCTAAAGTTATTGTTGAGACTAATGACCAAAAGATACATTTCTGGTTAAGGAGCGAAGAATGATAGTAATAGACATCTTGCATGCTGTGATAGGATTGGCATTTGCGCTGTTCATACCAGGGTTTTTGCTGACTAAAATCATATTCAAAGAGCAAGAATTGTTGGAAACTATTGCCTTTTCGGTGGCATTTTCTATAGCTATAGACATCTTTTTAGGCTTATTTTTGGGTGCTAACAAGACTATGTATGAAATTACTGGTGGTATAACAGAAATGAATGTCTGGTTCTATATAGTTATTATTACAATCATACTTGGAATTATTTATTTGATTAAGGAAAAAAAGCTCTTAAAAAGAAGAAAATAGGTTCTATAACATATATTTTAAACAATAAGGGTTAAAATGAGCTTGTAAGAGTTATATTCGGTAAAAATGAGTTTGTATTAACTTGGGAGTTATAACAAAACAGAAGATTTATATATAGGTCTTAATTTCATAGGAGTAACAATTCCTTAAGGAGGAGTGTAAAACAAAATGAAAAGACTATTATTAGCAGTAATGTTTGTGTTGAGTCTTATAGCTGTTCCAGCTATGGCAGACAGTGACAATTATGAATTTGACAATGTCTATGTAAATGGAATCAATCTAGATGACGCAACCGTATATGTTGAAAGAGGAGAGAACGTTGATATCTATGTATACTTCACAGGTACAGGCGATACAACTGACGTAAACGTTAAAGCATGGATTGGTGGTTATGAATATGACACAGTTCAAGCAACAAGTGGAATGTTTGATGTAGAAGAAGGCATTAGCTACAGACAAAAATTGTCTTTAGAATTACCAGCTGACTTGGATGCAGAACAAGAATACACATTATATGTAGAAATCTACGATGATGTTGATTCTGAAACATACACAGCTGACTTGTTAGTAAGCAGAGAAAGACATTTGTTAAGCGTTGTAGATGTTTTGACAGAAGATGTTGAAGCTGGAGACTACACAACTGTTACAGTAAGATTAGAAGATATGGGTGACAATAAAGAAGAAGATATCAAAGTAACTGTAAGTGTACCAGAATTAGGCATTGAAAAGTCAACATTCTTAGATGAATTGACAAGTGATGAAATGGACAATGAAGATGAAGAATCCTCAGAAGATGTTTCATTGACCTTCCAAATTCCAGAATCTACTGAAACTGGGGAATATGAAGTAGTTGTATTAGTTGAATACAACAAAGGATATAGTTCCTTAGAAGAAAGTACATCCTTGAGTGTTGAAGGAGTTGCTAGCGAAGAATCTGAACCTGTTACAGTAGTTGTTGAAGAAGAAGAAGAAAGTTCAACTGATTTCTCAACAGCATTGAGACTAGGCTTTGGAATTTTAGCTGTATTAATCGTTATCTTAGCATTGATCTTGATCGTGCGAAGATAAATTTTTTTATTTTTTTATTCTTATATTTCTCTAATCTTATACTCAACAAGAATATTATCCTTAGAGTTATTATGCTGATTCATATAAGCAGTTTCAAACTCTTCGCTAGTACTGCAGTATTTTTCTATTTTAGAACAAGTAAACTAAATGTGAACAATAAAATTATTTTTTTCATTTGAATACCTCTTTTTTTTATTTAGTAAAGAAGAATTCATTAATAAATATTTACTTTTTTTGTAAGTAATAAGTCAGCTCATTTCTTTATAGATTAATTTCAATTCTAATTTCTTAAAAATACAATAGGTTGTATCGTACTTAATGGTGTAATACTATTTTGCTTGATTAGACTTATTACTTACCTTTTTTTCTATTTCAATAGCCAATTCTTTGGGGTTTGTTTCAGAACAGCCATTAGCTGTTAATTCTAAACGATTAAAGAAAGTATTTTTGTTAACACGACCAGTAATAGTTAATTGTTTGCCAGCAACTTTTCTTTGAATCTCTCTAAACTTATCAGCATTATCTTTCAAAATTAATAAATCATCAACCTCAAGAATTTGTTTGACTATGTCCCTGAAACAAACAACACGAATATTCTCAGTACCATCATCAAAAACAAAATTTAATATTGCTTGAGGAACAGAAGTAACTTGATTATGAGTTGAACAGTAATAACTATCACCACGATTCTCAACTTTTTTGTTACATTGAGGACAGGAATCATAAAATCTTGGTTCGAAAATTTGGACAATAGTACCAACAACAGAAACATTATCATTCTCTTGTAAATCTTTAATGAATTTTCTATCAATATTAGTAGCTTTAACATTGACAACAGATGCACCAGCAGGATCAATAATCCAAGAAGCTTGTGAGCCCATATGAACTTCCTTGCCACCAAAATTATTATCTTTGACATAACAGTTCATAACTTTTAATATACAACCATCTTTCAAGCAACCTTGTTCAAGTTCTTTGATTTGTTTTTCGTCCCAAACAACTAAACGACAAGTACCTGTATCATCACCAACCAAAACATTAGCAACGCGACCCTCACGAGAAGAAGTTTTGAAGTTTCTAATTTCGTTTACTTTTAACACCTTAACTAATAATTCAACATTCTTGAAAGCAGGATTTAGTTCTTTGATAGAAACCTTTTTAGGAGTAGATGAAGGAGTTTCATAAACACGAACGCCTAATTCATTAGCAACAATATGAGCAGCACCATCCTTAGAAATTAAATCGGATAATTGGTTTAACTTCTCTTTAACTTTCTTTTCGATTTCTTCATGAGTTAGACCTTTTTCAGTAGATATTTTAGTTACAATTTCTTCAAAGTTTAGTGTTGGCATTGTAGAATTTTACTCCTAAACTTAAACTGAATGTATCATTTATAAATTTTTGTGAGAAAGAGAATATAATGAAAAAAAATTAAGGTTCCAACCAGATTGTTGTGGAAGGAATTGTGTCTTCATAAGCGAAACCAGATAATGTAATAGTTATTTCACTTGCTTGGGAACCCAAATTTGTTGAATCAATACCAGATACAATACAGGTCACAACATCAGTCTTCTCACCACGAGCTAATTTGACTGAATCTGGGCAATCAATATTGTAAGCGCCACTGATGGACAAGTCAAATTCTTCTCTGTAGCCTATGTCTCTGTATACAAAGCAATCATCTAAATTTTCAATAATTGTTCCAGAACCTAAGTTTGCAAGGTATATTTTGAATCGCATTTCACCAGTTGGTTCACCAGGGTCAACATCAACAGGATTTTGGTCAATTTGAGTAACTTGAACACCAGAAGGAGGATTTGCACCAGTAGGTAAGTTATTACCAATTTCAGTTTCATCTGCAGTGTAATATAAGAATGCTTTTACAATAACAGGCTCTTGGTAACAGTATAATCCAGTAATTTCTTTTGAGATTTTACTTGATATTTCACCATTATAAACAATTGGGCCTATACTAACTTCAGTAGTTTCTTCTAAACAAGTTTCTGGATCAATGGAATATAATGTATCTGCAATAACTTCTTGCGCACCAGAAAATATTGAACTAATTGCTGCATCGCCAGTCAAACGAACTTTTGCGTTGCCCTCTGCAATGTCACGAGTATATTGGTTCATTAAAATAATTTCTATATCAATCTCTTCACCAGGTTGATACGAATTAGTTTCAGAACTAACTGGAGCAAAATCTGCAAACGAAGCTGTGATCATTTGAAGATCATCACCATAACAACTTGCATATTCACCAACAGGACCGGATTTAGTAGTCGTTTCAGTACAAGAAGATAAAACGAAAAGACTTAAGACTAGTAATATTAACACACTCTTTTTGATTACCATAGATAATTTAATAGAATAGAGATTTATATTCTTTTCTCTTAAAAATATCATTCTTCTACTTTGAATTCAATCGAATCTTTTTGTTCAACAGCATAATCTATTCTAACCCAACCATCATATGTATCTTGGTTATCAATAAATTGGTCAAGTAAAAAATTATCTAACTTGCATGTTATTGAAGCTTCATAATCTTGATCTTCATAAAAGTTTAAAGTGCCACAATCATTAGAAACACCAAACATGATTATTGAAACATCTGCCTGGATTGGTTCTTCTGGAATTGTTAAACATGAACCTGAAGAAACATCATCAACAGAGATTATATTATCTTTACCAGTAAATTCTGTATCAATTGTTAATCTCAAATCTACAGCATTGCCATTAGGTACTAATCTTTCTTGTATTGAAGTAACCTTTAATGGGCCTGAAGAAGAAGATTCTAATTTGTTCCCAGAAATACAACTAGAATCAGATAAATCATTTGTAAAACAAATTTCAAAAGGTGCATAAGTTGTGTAAGTATAACGATTAATAAAAGTCATAAAATGATTTCCTGAGGCTTTATCAGAAACATAAGTAGTATCAAAATTAATTAATGATTCTTCAAAGTTTTCATCATCATTATCATCCAATGTAATATAATAAGATTGACAATTGCAACCACCAAAACCAGAAAAAAATTCTTCGTCCAAACCTGTAACACAAACTTCACCATACTCAACACTTGATTCTCCAGAGTCTACTAATGTTACTGAGACAGGCATTCTATCGTTAGCAAAAACAATGTCCTGAGGAGAATTTATTTCTAAATCTACTGAATCTGAACCACCAGAACAATCAGGTGGACAATCAGTAGGTAATTCTTCTGAAGTTTCAGTAGCACAAGATGCTAAGAATAAAAATAAAATGAGTAGAATATATTTTTTCATATGCCCTCGACAATTAATGAATCATCAGCACCGACTAAACTAATAGAAGTATATTTCTCGTCGACTTTGTATTTGTAACTAGCTTCTGCTTTGTATTCTTTTACAACATAAGGCTTGTCACTTAATATTTCTGGATCAATATATAACCAGCATTGGAAACTATGATAATCAGACTTGCCAAAGAATTCTCCTGAATTTAAATAATAATCAAACAAGTCAACCATAGAATCATCTAATTTGTAAATATTGTAACGATTCTCTACACCAGTAAATATGAATGGGCAACTTGGGCTTGGATCACCATTCAATTGATCATCAAGTTCAATACCATCAGGAAGACTTAATGTGAAATCATAAAATTCTTGTAAGTCACCATTCCATTCATTCCTTAAAGTTATACCAATAGTATTATATGAAATCACATCACCCGAACGGATTACAACAGGTTGTTCTTCTTTGCCTTCACCACCAACACCAATACCAATGCTCATAGGTTCACCATTATAAGTTGTTCCTAGGTCACTTGCAGAAACGTCTAATCCGTAATCATCAAAGAAATCTTGGTCACCTAATGAATCAGAAAGTTCACCAGAGATAAAATATACTGGAATTGTAACATCCTCAGTTGAATAATCGAAAGCAAATGAACCATAGACAACATAAGCACCATTCAAATCAGTAGTTTGTTCACCAGAGAAACGACAAACTGGTTGAAAATCTCTTCTAATCGTTAATAATGAAGAAGGAATAATTTCACCATCAATTTTTTCAGGTATTTCTAAAACATGGTCATCTTTTTGAGTAATATTAAAGTAGCAGGAAAATTCTGCATCATAAGTTGAGTCCCTTGGAACATTAAAGTATTCAATATCATAAATGAAATCCATTGCATAACCTGCAGGAAGAGTTTGGCTTGAAACAACTCTGAAGTCTGATAAGTCAATGCCCATTTTCTTACTTGAAGAGTTTGTGGAATAATCAAAGTAATCCCCAGCACCGATAGAAAATATTCCTGAGAAAAAATCTGAAATCGGATCGATAGTAACTTCTTTTATATTTGCAAGAGCTTCAGCAGTAGACCTTTGGCCAGATTCAGAGAACAAAAACCCAGCACCGAATGCAATCAAAACTAAAAATCCAAAAATTAAAGCTGTAATGGATAAAAATTTTTTTGTATCGGCTCCTTTTAAAAGAGTATCACCAGATAAAGATTCGCCCCTTTTATTCAAGATATTATGCATTAATGATTCCCTCTTTGAAGCTCTAAGCAAACCCATCAAACAATAAATAAGCTTATTAATATTTAAATCTTTTTAGAAGAATATGATTGATTTATGTGTAAATGGGATAATCAGATTATTTTTTATATTAATTAAATTTGGTTTTAATCATTGGGGTTGGACAATTACTTTGTTTGTAGGATTATTTTTTCTGTTATGGTTAGGGAGGATTATTGGGATCGATAAAATCTTTGGGAATATTGTTAAATTAGGGCCAATTGAATATCTATTATTTTTTCCAATATTATTAATATTAATGTTCATGGGATTGATATTCGGGACTTGGATTGCAACTTTATGGTCGGGTCAAGGATTCTGTGAAGTAATTGAACAAATGACAACTTGGTTTTTATAAATTTATTTAAACTTTAAAATTATATTATATTTATGAAATATTTATTGTTGATAATGTTTTTGTTATTAGCTGGATGTTCAAATGAGTTTGATGAATTTGGAAAAGAACATAATTTTAGTTATGCTATATCGATTTATGATGTTGAATTAGATTATTCTAATGTTTCTGGGAATATTGCAAAAGCTGATGCCGCATTGATTAAAGCAAGGATAAATGATGGGGACTATCAAGAGGCGATTAAGTATTATAAAAAAGCCTTAGAAGAAAGCGAAGGTAAAGATAAAGCTTTATTGTATGAAACTTTAGGTTCAATTACTGGGGATAGATTATATTATTACAAAGCATATGAAATTTGGAAAAATATTGATCCTTGGAGAGCTGAAATTGATTATAGCTTATTCAGATGGAATACTTTTTCTTATCAATGGAGAGATTATGAGATCCAAGAGACATATTTTGCACTGAGCAAAGAAACTTCTAAAATTATTATAGGAGAAAGTGGATTTGAAATGGATGAAGAGGATATTCTGGTTTCGCAAGTTGATAGGGTTACTAGAGATTGGTTATCATCACAGTTACAAGATTATGATTCTGAGAATATATTAACTGTTTTTAGTGAAGGATATGATGTGGAAAATATTGGATGGCATGAAGGAGGAAGAATAAAACAATACAAAGAAGTAAACTTTACACACAAATTAAGTTATGGAATTTTAGCAAAAAAAATAGAAGGAAAATGGTATGCGCCAAACGAAGAGGGAATATTTATGTTTGAAGTACCAGAAGATAAAATCATTTATCCAACAAATAGATTTTTAGCAGAAGATTTAGTTTTAATTATGGATACACATGGAGTTAATATGTTAGTTTATGATGCATTAAAAGAAAATGCAACAGTAGTTATGGGATGCTGTGACAGCGTTGGAAAAGTTGAAGCAGCATTATATTTGAATGAAAAGGGAATAAAGGTTATTTGTAATACAGATAAATATTTATATTTGGGTTTAGGGCAAGCAAAATTAAGCTATGGTTCTGTGCCTTTTAAAATTGAGAACTCAAAAATTATTTTTGGAAGACAAAAAATTGAAATTAAAGTTGATGAAACAATTATTGTTATGAATACAACTGAGGATTATGGAACGAGTTATTATCAAACACCCACTTTGTATTTTATGAAACTTAAGAAAATCACTACATTGCCATTAGATTTAGAGATTGTAAATGTAAATAGAAAAAGTGAAACATATAAATTAGTCGAGAAAGCTGAAGAACTCAATGCTTCTGTGATTGCAGGGAGAGTTTATAATCAAGAAGATTATGAACCTTTGAAAGAATGGTTAAAGAATAATGGGAATAATAGATTAATCTTATTTCATTCAGAACCTTACCCATATGGATACAAGTTGTATAGAGAATTTTCTGAACAAGTAACATTTGAGGATATGATGCCTAGATTTGAATAATTAAAAAATATATTATAGAGTAAGAGTTAAGTTATAAGCATTAATTTAAAATTAAATAGTATGAATAAAAAGATATTTTTAGTTTTGATATTTTCTTTAATCGCGAGAATCATTTATTTTGTTTATGATCAAAATGTTTGGTGGGATGCGGCAGTTTATTTGTCAATGGGGAAATTTATATTCAGTTCCGGGGCATTAGGATTCTGGGAACCGATACGGCCATTACTTTGGCCATTTATCCTAGGTTATGGTTGGTGGATAGGGATTAATCCAATAATATGGGGGTACATATTTAGTACATTATTCTCTCTTGGAATAATATATTTAGTTTATTTAATTGGAAATAAGTTGTATAATGAAGAGATTGGAATACTAAGTTCAGTATTAATAAGTTTTACCTGGATCTTTTTCTTTTTTAATGCAAGATTGTATACTGAAATACCTGCTGTATTTTTTATGCTATTAGCTGTATATTGTTTTTTAGAAGAAAAGAATTTACTATCAGGATTTTTCTTAGGATTGGCCATGATGAGTAAGTTTCCTGCAGGATTATTATTAATCATTCTCTTAATTTTTTCTTGGAAGAAAGTTAAAAATATATTAGAATTGATTATAGGATCATTAATAATTCTAGGTCCATATTTAGCATTTAATTATTTTTATTATGGGGAGCCTTTTTCAATAATATTATTTGCACAAGAATTCTTGAAATATGCTGGAATTTGGATATTTAGTCAATCTTGGTGGTATTATCTTTGGGAAATATTGAAACAAAATGTGTTGTATGTGTTTGCAATATTAGGAGTTTATTTTGCAATAAAGAAAAAAGAATATTTATTGACAACAATTTTTGTTGCATTTTTAGTTTATTTTTCAATTATGGCACATAAAGAGATTAGGTTTGCAATCATGTTTCTGCCTTTTATAGCAATAATCGCTGTAGTAGGATTTATGAAAGTTTTAAAAAACAAAGAATCGTTAATTATTATTACATTGTTAATTTTTATAATTAGTTTTAATGTGCCCTTACAAGTTGAAAATGAATATTTTGATTATTTTGAGAACAAAGAATTAAATGGTGAATTATTAATCGTACATCCATTAGTAGGGTATAATGCAAAAAAAGCTACATTGATGTATTATCCTTGGTTTAATTCTACAATGGCAGATTATTGGTTAGAATATTTAGAAACAAAAAATGTTGAATATGTTGCATTAGATAATTGTGAAGGAGGGTTCTTGTGTGATCCATCAGATTTGGATTGTGAAAAAAAGAAGGAAGAAATTTATTCTTATCTAAAAGAAAATTTTATACAAGTATTTAACAAACAATCAGGGGAATGCAAATATGTTATTTATGAAATAGCATAACAAATTGCTCTTAAATAAAATTTCACATGAGTCTTCTGAAACTAAAGAATTATTAATTATAATCTTATGAAAAAGTTTCATCTAAAATTTTCTGGATGCCTAGATAATTAGTATAACCCTCTTTTACTTTTCCATTAATAACTAATGTAGGAGAGGAGGTAATATTATAGTAAATAGTAAGAGATTCAATAGCAGGATCATCAAAATCTTTGTTAATTGAGAATACATCTAAAGTTCCATTACTTGCTTGAACAAGATTATCTAATACATAACCTTGAAGTTCAGAAGTAGAATCATCAGGCATATAAAAATATAAAATTACATCATTCTGCAAGTCACAATCTTCTTTTAATTGATTAACTAAAATGTATCCTTTAATTTCTAATAAAAAATAACGTTGGGCTAAATATTTGAATTCTTTATCTTTAAAGATACTTTTAGTTTCATAAGAATTGAGATAATAACCTAATTCAACTAATTCTGCAGAGATAAAATTTAATCTTTTTTCAGCAATTGAACAATCATTAATATCAAAAGCATCCCAAAAAGCTTGTTCGACTAAGTAACTTTCTGTATTCAGTTCATAGTTTCTAAGTTCATCATAAACTTCATTAGAGCGAATATTATCAAGATATAAACCGAGTAATAAACCTGCACCAAATATAATTAGTGTAATCATTAAACTTCTCCAGAATATTTTTATTGTACTTACCATTTTTTCTTTGTTTTAGATAGCTCTTCATAGACTGAATGTACCCATTGAGCAGACCTGAAAACTGGATAAATTGTAAAGTATATTAATATTACTAATGAAAACTTCCAAGGTTCATTAATTCTTTTATAAGCAAAAATATAGATTAATAAACAAGCTAAAAGAGAAACAATAATTGGAAAATAAAGTATTAAATTAAGATTCAATAATGAATGATAAATATTTGGTATTTGCCAACCATTAAAATATTCTAAACCCAAAGAAAAGATTTTTGAAACCCAAACAAAAACTTTATCTGCAAGGTTATAGACCATCAAAGAAAACATAATTAATACGATTATTAATGAAAAAATATTTAATGGTAATTGAAACCAGCCAAGAGTTCCATAATTCTTGTTAAAAGCCATACTTTTATATTTGAGAGTATTATGAATAAAACCTCTGTACCATCTAACACGTTGTTTCCAAAACCATTTGAATGAATTTGGAACAAATGTATAAGTAAAACTGTTTGATGCTAATATAACTTTATAACCATAATAGCGCATTCGCATTCCAACTTCGAAATCTTCAGTTAAATTATTTTCATCAAAACCACCATACTTATCAAAAAATGATTTTCTATAGACGCTTAATGCACCATGAGTCGTTTGAAGGGTATTAATCCTGGACATTAATAATCTAATATAAGAAGAGAAAACATATTCAATTTGTTGAAGTTTCTCATAAAAAGTTTTTGGTTGATTGACTTTAATTATACTAATAACTGCACCAATATTTGGTTCAAATAAATACATCATTTCCTTAAGAGAATCTTTCATCACAATAGTATCAGCATCTACACAACCAACATATTCAGAAGTAACATATTTTAAACCTTCATTAAATGCGTGAGCTTTCATATGATTTGGAGCTCTAGCTTTTTGGACTAATGTTATATTTAAAGAAGAATAAGAATAAATAAATTTTTTGATTAAAGACTCGGTGTTATCAGTTGAACTATGATTTACTGCAATAATTTGAAGCTTATCTTTAGGATAATCTAAATTTGCAATTGAATGAAGAGTTTTCCAAACACCACAGCCAACATTCCAGCATGGAACAATTATGCTTATTGAAGGAAAAATATAATTTTTTCTTTCAGGTTCTTTTAAAAAAGTTACTTGAAGCCAAAATATACCAATAAATAAACTAAAGAAAGTTACAAACCAAATCAATACCTCAATCATCTCTGTTTACTCTCCAAATCTGTATACCATCTCTGTTGTACATGGTATAATAATTTTTTGTATACTGAAGAATAAATAATAAACCTTCTATATCAGATTCCCATAAATTTTCACGCATTTCTGGATCAATCCAAATATATTTAGTGTTATATTTGATTAAAATATTAGTAGAATTAGTTAAATCTCTATTATAATAAAGATTGTTTAGATCGTTATATCTTTCTTCTGGATTTGGAGCAAACAAATAATTATCGTCAATTACACTTTTATGACCTGCAAAATTTACCCAAACACCATTATTAGGACTAGAAATAACAACACTTGATTCTAATGTTGAAAGATATTCAATCGCATCTAAAGTCTCTTTATCAGGCATTGAATCAATAAGATGATTTACTTGTGAAATTGAAGAAAATATCAAGCCCAGTAATAAAATAAGAATAATAAAGAACTTGTATTGGTAACTTGACCAGTGGATATCAAATAATTTAATCAAACCTAAAGCGGCAAGAATTGCTAATAATATACTTAAAAAAACTAATGCTTCGGTTATAAAAAAAGACATAAGCAAAAATATTCCTATTGATAAAAAATAGAATGGAGAAGAATACTTTTTTGACCAAGAATTAATTGCACCAAATATAAATAAAATAACTACAAATAATCCTAAACCATAAGCACTTCCTAAGTCAAATAATACTTTACTAAAGAATAAGAATTGACCTTCAAGAGGTGGAGAGAAATTCGTGAATGAACCTGCTAAAAATAAAATGATAGTGTAATATATTAATATGGATATTGCAGAGATTAAAAGAGAATAAATAAAAAGAGGTTTTCGGTCTTTCTTTATAAAAAAAGTATATAAGAATAAAAATATATAGAAACACAAAGCAATTTTAGGATTACAAAAAGGAAGTAATAATGCAATAGGAATAAGATAATATTTGAATTTCTTATGGAGATAAAACCAGAAACCTAAAATTGCAAAAAATACTGCTAATGTTAATGAATTATAAAAACTGAAAACATAAATAAAAGCAGGAGATAATGAAATTATTAATAGAGATAAATTGCGCCAGCGCAAATCTTCAATAAAAATAGATAAAATTTTACTTATAAGAAAAAAAGAAATAATTCCTAATATGTAAGGAAGGACTGTTATTAAAAATGTTGGAGCTGGAATTAAGAATAATGCATTTACAAAAGAATATGCTGCAATCCTACCACCATAACTTAATGAGTCATAAAAAGAGAAATCTGAAGCTAAACGATGGTATAGAAAAGGATCAGTACCAACCCAAGGGCCTTTTAATATAGGGACGATTAATAAGAATAATAACATAATTCCAAATATAAGGTATTTAGCATACCACTTTGTAAATAGTTGCAAATTCATTTTTATAAACTTCCTTGAAACAAGTTTCATCAATTGTATAAGCTAATGTTTCGGCATTATAAAGTTCTTTTGATTTTTGGGAAAAGTAAATATAATCTACATTATACTTGTCTAATACTTTTTTGGCTTTAATTAAAGATTCTGTTTTAAACAAAAGATTAACATCAGATATTCTATCTTCAGCATTAATAAATTGGTTATCGATAATGTTAGTTCTATCTGAAATAGAAATAATTAAATTACCTTCATAAACATTTGCAGCAATCACGCTGTCTCTGGGAGTATAAAACT
>Ga0209541_10002468_pt1 | contig 34983 bp, 34 predicted proteins | sample RifCSPlowO2_01_FD_184027 | JGI IMG/M metagenome (GOLD analysis project Ga0209541, IMG submission 184027) | Groundwater microbial communities from Rifle, Colorado - Rifle CSP2_plank lowO2_0.1 (SPAdes) (version 2) | ecosystem: Environmental > Aquatic > Deep subsurface > Groundwater | place...
TCGCGCGCGCGTTGCAAAGGATGCACCGTTTTGTGTCGCAAAAGGGACAGGGGAAGCGCTAAAACATTTGGATGCCTACAAGAAAGCGATTATTACCAAGAGATAGATTCTAGCTTCTGAGAAACAAACCCTAGCAGCTATAAGCTATAAGCTATAAGCTATGTAGGTATGCTTGTGGGTAATGCACATGTGGTGGCAGGAAACTCGACGTCTCTTCCGGTGGTAATCGCATTTTTGAAGAACGAAGGGATACATACGAGTGGGAATCCGGATGTATATGTGCGCTCGTATATGCAATTTGGAGCAGACGAGGCGCGCGAACTAAAGCGGCGCGCCTTTTTGCGTGCTGTCGGGGAAGGGTCGCGAATATTCGTCATCACAACTCCGGGTATGACGGTGGAATCGCAGAATGTGCTTCTCAAAACTCTGGAGGAGCCGCCGGCTGATGCCGTCTTTATATTTGTCGTCCCATCGCCTGGTACGCTTCTTCCGACATTTCGTTCTCGTTGCCAAGTGCTCGAGCTCCCACACCTTACTGAAGCGGATGGAGGTTTGAATGCGAAGCAATTTCTTTCAGCGACACAGGAGGTGCGCCTTGATATGCTGAAACCACTTCTAGAGAAAAACGAAGACGACAAGCGCGATGCCGCTCTTATCCTCGCTTTTCTTTCTTCACTAGAGCGCGAGATGGCACATAAGAGCCTCCAAGTGTATCCCCGAGAGGGAATAGAATCGGTCTACCGCGCACGCAAATATGTGATGGACAAAGGAGCTTTAGTAAAGCCACTTTTGGAGCAAGTTGCCATCCTCTCTCCGCGGATATGATAGTATGTGGAAATAATGCTCTACGATTTCAAGACATTCGAAGCAAAGGTGGTGGCCGCTAAGGAGTGGCTTGCGAAAGAATATCGTGGTTTGCGAACTGGTCGCGCATCTCCTGCAGTATTAGACAGCATTTCCGTTTCAGCATACGGTTCAATGACGCCTCTAAAACAGGTTGCCGCTATTGGAGTTGAGGATGCACGAACACTGCGCATCCAGCCATACGACATCGGAATTCTCAAGGATATAGAGCGCGCAATTTCATCTGCCGATCTTGGCCTCGGCTCATCTTCCGACGGTACCGTAATCCGCGTTACATTTCCCGAATTGACCGCCGAGCGACGTGAGCAACTTATAAAAGTTGCGAAGGGGAAATTGGAAGAGGCGCGCACAACCGTGCGGTTAGCGCGTGACGAGGCGTGGAAGGATATCCAAGAAAAAGAGCGTGCGGGCGAGATTACTGAGGACGATAAATTCAGTCACAAGGAAGAAATGCAGAAGAAAGTAGACAAAGCGAACGAAGATTTGGAGAAAGCATTTGAAGCGAAGGAAAAAGAGATGAGCAATTAGGAAGCCTCACCATATGAATAATGAGGAGCTTCCATACGAAAAAAGATATCCTCGCATCGCACGGGAGAAGCTTGTTATACCGCGAACTATGGAGGGGACGCTCAATCTGGACTTTTATGACGTGGCAAAGGAACTTAACGATATATTGTCGGACACTCCAGGATACGTCGGACTTGCCCCTGTTGGTTCAAGAACGCGCGGATATGCTCGGCAAGGGTCTGAACAGGAGTCGGATGTTGACGTACTATTTTTCTATGACTCATCTAAAACTTCCCGCCATGAATTCGAGTTTGCCCGGCATAGCGCCATTTCAGCCGTGCAAAATTCTCAAGGAAAAACGATTGACAGCGGATTCCCAATAAATGTTACGCACATGGGAATTGTCTATAGTCTTTTGCCTTTATCACGAGGCCAGACACAGGAGACGCAACTGGGGTTTCTTTTCGCGCAAACTGCGATCGGTCCGCATATCGATGAAAGCAGAAAACAAGTTGCCGAATACTTAAAGACCTTCCCGTCTCCCTCTAGAGCTAAGGCCATACGGGGACTTGCTGATGCAACGGTCGCACTCGAAATGAAATTCGAAGATCGGATATATCGCATGAACATCCCCAAAGATGAATTGGATAAGATGTGGAGTGGTCGACAGCAACAATGGGAAAAGCAGATTGTTGAATCTATTAAACTTTACTCTTCATAGTCATGATCACTGCGCCTCTCGTCATCGGCATACTGGTTTTCCTAATTCTCGTGCATGAGAGTAGTTGCCGCTATTATGCTATACTGCGTGCATGAAAAAGCGAACTGAAAAGATTTATCACTACGATGTCGTGCTCGATCCGAATGGCGAAGGATATACCGTGACGGTACCGGACATCCCGGGTCTGGTCACTGAAGGAAGCAATCTTTCTGAAGCCAGAATAATGGCTAAAGATGCAATTCGATGCGCGCTTGAGGCCGCTCTTAAAGTGAGGTCCTTCGCTTCTGCTACTGCCCGACGCAAGGCGCGCGGAGAGAACGTCGTCGTGAAGATGTAAAACATGCCACGCTTACCGCGCATTCCGAGCGCTCTGGTATTACGAGCACTCAAGCGCGCAGGATTCTATGAGTATCATCAGTCAGGAAGCCACGTTCAGTTGCGCCACCCGACCAAACAAACTCTTCGAATAACAGTTCCTTTTCACCGGAAAGACCTTGCGTCGAAAACTCTGAAATCAGTTATTAAACAAGCTGAACTCACGGTGGACGACTTTTTGAATCTTTTATAAGACATATGACTACCATTCTTCTTGTCGTCGGCATATTAATGCTTCTCATTCTTGTTCACGAACTGGGGCACTTTATTGCCGCGAAATTCTTCCGTGTGCGCGTGGAGGAATTCGGCATAGGGTTTCCTCCGCGCGCGCTGACGTTGGGGAGGTACGGAATATACGTTAAATTGGGTGCCATTTGGCGGATTCGTTCGTCTTTTCGGCGACATCGGCGAAGGGCGGCACGGGCAGGGTAGTTTCGTTGATAAAAATCGCGGTGTGCAAGCAGTTATTCTCGCCGCAGGCGTATTTATGAATCTGGTTGCGGCCTGGGCGCTTTTCACGGGTGCCTTATATATTGGAATACCACGATTGGTTGATAGCATCGAGCAGGGCGCAAACCAGTGGCTTCTTGTAGCCGAAGTAGTCGCGGACTCGCCGGCTTTTGCCGCGGGTCTTTCTCCCGGGGATAGGATAACAAGCGTTGTGGCGTCTGATGGAGAGGAAGTAACAGTGCTAACACCAACGACCGTTAGTGATTTCATTCAAGAGCGCGGCGGGGAGTCGTTGGAAATTTCATATGTACGTGGAGGAGCGACGACGGTAGTAACCGTACGCTCCGCGCACGCGGTCATCTCGGACTCGGCGGAGAGGCCAGCAATAGGCGTGGCTCTTGCATTGGTCAGCGACGAGCCGCTTCCGCTTCTCGTCGCCATGAAGGACGCTTCCGTTAGCACGTACAATGCGTTCAAGGCGGTGTTGGGCGGACTGTGGGAAATGGTAAAAAGTGCAACGAATGGCGTATCGCCGCTTAAAGATATCGTTGGTCCCATAGGGCTCGTGGGTATTGCCGGTGCGGCGGCTGAAAGCGGCGTGGGAAACATCTTAGCGCTTGCCGCATTCATTTCCATCAACCTCTTCATAATCAATCTCCTGCCCATACCCGCGCTCGACGGCGGCCGCCTCTTTGTTCTGGGTATAGAGACTCTCATACGTCGCAATGCGTCACAGGTGGCGATACGACTCTTGAATGCCTTTGGTATTGCATTTATTGTTTTTCTCATGGTCGCCGTCACGTGGAACGACATCGCCCGACTCTTCACATAATGGATTGTACTTCGCCTTTTGAGAACCAAATTCGACGAGCAATCCGCCATATCGGGCAAGTGGAGGGAGAATACGTTTGATTTGAAGGGAGAGGCCTCTCTGGTATGATGACGCCTATGCGTCAAAGTCATCTCTTTACAAAAACTCGCCGCGAAGCGCCGAAAGATGAAGTGGCAAAAAATGCCCAACTTCTCATACGTGCGGGGTACATCCATAAAGAAGCGGCGGGCGCGTATTCTTTTTTGCCGCTCGGGTTGCGCGTGTTCAAAAATATCGAGCGTCTCATCCGCGAAGAGATGAACCAGATCGGCGGGCAGGAGGTGGCATTGGCCGCACTCCAGACGCCAGCGCTCTGGAAAGAAACAAACCGTTGGGACGACGCGCAAGTCGATGTGTGGTTCAAGACGTCGCTCAAAGACGGCGGCGAGATAGGGCTCGCCCCGACGCACGAAGAACCGCTGACGGCACTCATGGTGGAACACGTGCAATCCTACAAAGATTTACCTCGTTACGTGTATCAATTCCAAACGAAATTTCGCAATGAACTACGAGCCAAAAGCGGGATTCTTCGCACGCGGGAGTTCGTGATGAAAGACCTCTACTCATTCAGCCGCGATGAAAAAGAATTTCGCGCGTTCTATGAAGAGTGCGCCGGCGCATACAAAAAGATATTTGACCGCGTGGGGATAGGGGAGCACACGTTCCGCACCTTCGCCTCCGGCGGTTCGTTCTCGAAATACAGCGACGAATTCCAGATGCTGTGCGATGCGGGCGAAGACATTATTTACGTAGACCGCGCAAAAAATATCGCGGTCAACAAGGAAGTGTATACGGACGAAGTGTTGGCCGATCTGAAACTAAATAAAGAAGAGCTTGAGGAGCATAAATCGATAGAGGTCGGCAACATTTTCCCGCTTGGCACGCGTTTTTCCGAGGCGCTCGGCCTCTCTTACAAGGATGAAAAGGGGAAGAAAAAGCCCGTCATCATGGGCTCATACGGCATCGGGCCGGCGCGGCTTATGGGCGCTATTGTAGAAGCCCTTTCCGACGAGAAAGGCATCATCTGGCCTCGTGAGGTGGCTCCATTCGCGGTACATCTCGTATCCATTACCAGCGGCAACGCCGAAGTCGTCAATGAAGCAGAGCGACTATACGAACTTCTCACGGAGCATAAAATCGGCGTCCTCTATGATGATCGCGATATACGAGCGGGAGAAAAATTCGCCGACTCCGATCTCATCGGAATTCCCTTGCGCATGGTCATTTCGGAGAAGACGATGACAGAGGGCGGAGTGGAGGTCTCATCACGGGAGAGCGGAAGGACAACTCTCATGCCGGAGAGTAGTATCGTTGATGAACTGACCCGTAACTAACGATATGAGCGGAAGATTTTTGCGCAGAATGCGGGCATACAAAGACAGAATACTGTCCTACTTTTCCAACGACATCGGTATAGATCTTGGGACGGCAAATACGCTCGTCTATGTGAAGGGGCGCGGTATCGTTATCAACGAGCCATCTATGGTCGCGATGAACCAAAAGACGGGGCAAGTCGTAGCAGTCGGACAACAAGCGAAAGAGATGCTAGGGCGTACGCCGATGCACATTGTTGCCGTCCAGCCGGTCATAGACGGCGTTATATCCGATTTTGAAGTTACGTCTGAAATGCTTTCGTATCTAATCGGGAAAGCACAGGAAGGTCATCCAAAGTTTCTGGGGCCGCGCGTGTGCGTCGGAGTTCCCTCGGGCATCACGTCCGTAGAGGTGCGTGCGGTGCGGGATGCCGCGCGGCAGAGCGGCGCGCGCGAGGTGCATATCATTGAGGAACCTTTAGCGGCGGCAATCGGCATCGAACTGCCAATTCATGAGCCGCGGGGGAGTATGATAGTCGATATTGGCGGCGGCACCACGGACGTTGGCGTTATCAGTTTGGGAGGTATCGTAAACTCACATAATGCGCGTGTTGCGGGGGATCGGTTTAATGCCGATATCATCGCTCATGCGCGAAACGAATTCAAACTCCTGATAGGTGAGAAGACTGCGGAGGAAATAAAAATATCAGTTTCTTCTATGACGGTTTCTCGCGAAAGATTGGAAGCCGTCGCGCGCGGGCGCGACATCGTAACGGGATTACCGCGTGAGGTGATTTTGACGGACCATGATGTACGCAATGCCACAGGTCACTCTATCGAAGAACTTGTAGAAGCGGTGAAAGAGGTTTTAGAGGCAACTCCTCCGGAGATACTTTCGGACGTCATGCAAAGCGGAATACACCTTGTAGGCGGAGGCGCTCTGATCCGCGGACTTCCGGAATTTCTTGAAGCGTCGCTCGGAGTCCCCGTCATCGTGGCGCCTGATCCGTTGACCGCCGTTGTGCGTGGTACAGGCGTCGTCCTCTCCGACATGGAAACGTATCGAGAGGCGCTATTAAAGAACGATGAAGAACTTGTACCAACAGAATAAAAGCAGGCGCCGCCTTCTTGTGGCGACTGTTTTTGTTATTGCAGTTTTTGTCGCAGACACACTATCCGGTGGAAGTGCGCGCGCTTTCGCGCGCGCGGGCGCCGCATACATGTGGGCTACAGGCGCCTCGGCGGGCGAAACGGTTTTTGACAGTGGCTTCTTCTCCACACGACGCGCTCTTGAGAAGGAGAACAAATCCTTGCGCGAGGAGCTCACACAGCTCCAAACGCGCGTCGCGGTCTTTGATATTTTGAAGAGTGAGAACGAATCCTTGCGGCTTCTTACGCGTTTTACGGAACGCGAACGCGGTATCACAGCACCCATTATATCGTCGTTTCGTTCCTCGCCTTACGGAACATTTCTGATCGGCGCAGGTTCTGAAGACGGTATACGCGCCGGTAATTTGGTTATGGCGGGAGACCCGCAATTTGGCGGTTTTGTCATAGGACGCGTCGAGAATACCGACGCGCGCATATCGCTTGTGAAAGCTGTTTTTGCTCCGAACGAAACTACCGACGCGGTTATCAGCGGCATCTCTGTCATGCTTCTTGGGCGAGGCGGTGGACAGGCGCGCGCGGAAGCGCCGCGTGACGCAGAAATAAAGACGGGGGATGCGGTATTTTCTCCTTTGATGGGAGGAAAGGCCATCGGTGTTGTAGGCGGAGTGGAAGTGGACAAAGGAGACGCCTCAGAGCGCGTGTACGTTATGGTACCTTTTTCGCTTACGTCTCGGTTTGTCTACATCATCGGGGAGTAACGGTATGTGGAGTACTGGTCTCACTGTTCGCTGTACGCTCGCTCTTACCGGGTTTATCGCCGCCGTATTCGCATCTCCATGGGTAGTACTTATTGTTATGGGATTACTTGCACTGCGGTGGCGTGCATGGGAAGTGCTTGTAATAGGACTATGGATGGATTTCTTATGGTTGCCGGGTGCATTTTTTTCATCTCTCCCTCTCTTTACGTTCGCCGCGATAGCGCTCGTGTGGGGATTTGAGCCTTTGCGCCGCGAATTTCTCACACCATGATATCGACAAATGGCAGAAAGAATGTCCGAAGGACGCATGAAATAGCGCCCGACGAAATATTCTTGGATTCTTCCAATCTCCTCGATCGTAACGAAAGGCAATTTGAGGCGCGTGTCGTGCGCCCCGTGGCGCCCCGCGCCATTGCGGGCATCGGCATAGTGTTTGCCATGATTTTAGTACTGTTCTCTGGGCGAGCATTTAATCTCGAAGTGATTCGAGGAGCCGCGTATGCCGATATTTCTCGGACCAATCGTTTGGACCGCTCCGTCATCTTTGCGACACGCGGCATTATCTTCGATCGTGCGGGGAGGGAATTGGCATGGAACGATACATCCTCATATACACCAGGCGTTGCATCGGATGAAGTACTCGACACCTCTCAAGCATCTCTTGAGAAGTTTGCAAAGCGTCGCTACACCGGTCTTCCCGGCCTTTCACATATTCTTGGTTTTATACGGTATCCAAAAGCGGATGCAAGCGGTGTATGGTGGCGCGAGGAGTATGCGGGCGTATCAGGTGTTGAACTTGCGTTCAATGATGCCCTCGGCGGTATCAACGGGAGTAGCATGACGGAAACAGATGCACGCGGGAAAATCCAACAGCAAAATATCATCTTGCACCCTGAGAACGGGAGAGATATTACGCTTTCTATAGATGCGCAATTGCAGAGTAAGTTGTATACACTTCTCTCGGCTCACGCGACTCGTCAGGGTTTCCAAAGCGCTGTCGCCGTTATCATGGATGTTGAAACAGGAGAACTTTTAGCGCTCACGAGTTTTCCCGAATACGATAACGTTGCATTTACGGAGGGGGATTCAGCCGCGATAATGGAGGTATCCGCGAGCGAGCGCGCCCCCCTTTTGAACAGAGCGATTGCGGGACTTTACGCACCCGGCTCCATCGTGAAGCCGATTTTTGCGGTTGCGGCGCTTGCGGAGAAGATCATCTCTCCCGAAACACAGATACTTTCAACTGGCGCAATTACGGTTCCAAACCCGTATGATCCTTCAAAGCCATCCGTATTTCGAGACTGGACGGTGCACGGTCTCGTAGACATGCGAACGGCTATCGCTGTTTCGTCCGACGAGTATTTCTACACGATAGGCGGCGGTTATGGCGCACAGAAAGGACTCGGCATTGCGAAGCTTGACGAGTATTCACGCAGATTCGGTTTGGGAGAACCGACCGGAATCGCCATTCTCGGAGAAGAATCCGGAATAATCCCGACACCAGAATGGAAAGAACAAGTATTCGGTCCCGACGACCCGTGGCGGATCGGAAATACGTATCACACTGCTATCGGCCAGTATGGATTTCAGGTGACGCCAATTCAGGCGGTGAGATTTACGTCGGCTATCGCAAATGGCGGTAAGCTTCTCGTTCCACAACTTATTGCCAGCTCGACACCGCAGTACACTGACTTGCAGATTTCGGACGAATATCTCCAAATCGTCCGTGAGGGCATGCGGCTTGCAGTCACCTCGACGAGAAGTGATGCTACGGTTAAATCGCTCAATATGTCTGGCATTCAAATAGCGGCAAAAACGGGTACTGCAGAGATTGGCTCCAAGAATCAGTGGATGAATTCATGGTCGATCGGTTATTGGCCCGCCGATGATCCACGGTATGCGTATGCAGTCGTCCTTGAAAGGGCGCCAGCAGGGACTCTTTCAGGAGCCGCTCCGGGATTGAGGCCGTTCTTTGAGTGGCTTGTCGCGAATAAGCCGGAATACATTCACTAGCTACGAGCTTCTGGCTTCGAGCTTCAAAGAAACTGCAATCTCGCAGCTCGAAGCTTGTAGCTTGAAGCTGCTTAGAGCTTGCTTGCGCAAGCCGAGCGGGTATAATACGCGCGCATCTATGAACAATACTTCTGATACAAACTATTTGAGTAAGGAAAAATTCGATGAGCTCACGAGCGAGCTTGAGCACCTGAAGACCGTGCGTCGGCGCGAGATAGCAGAACAACTTGAATATGCTCGCTCGCTCGGAGACTTTTCCGAGAACGCCGAATATGAGGAAGCGCGCAACCTTCAGGCGGCGACGGAAGATCGCATCCGTACGATAGAGGAACAGCTTGCACATGCACGCATTATCGAGCATACAAAGGGGAATACGGTTAGTTTGGGGAGCGTTGTGACAATACAAAAACAGGGGGAAAAAGAAGAGCATCTTTACGAGGTCGTCGGAAGCGCAGAGGCGAACATGCAAGATCACAAAATCTCGCACCTCTCGCCCCTTGGCGCCGCTCTTATGGAGAAGAAGAAAGGTGAACTGTTTTCGTTTGAAACGCCGAAGGGGGTACAGAAGTATAAGATAGTCGGCATTAAGTAGCTTCTAGCTTCTAGCTTCGAGCTTCGAGAGAAACGCAAACAAAATCAAAACCACCCGACTACCTCCCGAGGTTTAACCTCGGGAGGTACAAAATATAGACGCCCTAGCGGGCTCGTTATTATTTTGTGGACCTATCGAGAATCGAACTCGAGACTGTGCAATGCGAATGCACCGGTATACCACTTACCTATAGGCCCTAGCGAGGAACTAGAGGATGATACGGGAAAATTACCTACTTGTGAATTGTTCGTTCGGCACATTCGCACCATTGCACTCTGTATCGCCTTCGCTCGTTCGGGCCGCCCTCCTCCGCCAAGGCTACGGATGGGCGCAAAGGCCCTCACTTCACTTCGTTACATTCGGGCCGCCGGGAATCGGACCCGGACTGCATGACCCCCAGCCATGCGTACTACCACTATACGACGGCCCGAGTCGGGGTGCCGGGAATCGAACCCGGTCTACACGAACCCGAATCGTGCGTACTACCGGTATACTACACCCCGATATTTTCGCTCTGCCAACGGACAAAGCGGGTGCACCTTGTAGGATTCGAACCTACGACCTTTCGAATGTGAATCGAATGCTCTAACCAGCTGAGCTAAAGGTGCGTTCAAAGGATTATAGCGGCTAATGAGTGGTATTGCGAGAATATATATTTTCTCACAAGATTCAGTAATAGTTGTTATCACATCCACTTAAAATACTGGTGTTCAAGCGCAACTTATCTGTTATAATCATTCCTCAATGGATTACCGGGTATTCAGTTTGGGCTCGAATGACGGTCTCGCGCAGAAAGTCGCAGAAACCCTCGGAATGCCCTTAGGGCAGGTCAAATGCAAGGCGTTTTCGGACGGAGAACAGCACGTCCAATTTCTTGAGAACTTGCGTGGCAAGGATGTCTTTCTCGTCCAGTCTACTAATCCGCCGGCGGAGAATTGGATACGCCTGCTTCTCGCGATAGATGCTGCACGCGGGGCCTCGGCGCGCGAGATAACGGCAGTCATTCCGTATTTCGGCTATGCGCGTCAGGACAGAAAGGCGCGTCCGCGTGAACCAATTTCGTCACGAATGTTCGCTGAAGCACTCGAATCTGTCGGCACAAATCGCGTTCTGACTATGGATCTTCACAATGACGCCATCGGCGGATTTTTCCGCGAAGCCAATGTAGATTATCTTTATGCGCGGCCGGTATTCATTTCTTTTTTCCGAGAATTCTTCAAGGATGCTCTTGCGAAAGATGATGTTGTCGTAGTCTCGCCGGATGCAGGAGGCGTGGTGCGTGCACAATCATATGCGCGGCGGCTCATGAAAAACGCGGATCTCGCCATTATTCATAAGGAAAGGGAAATCCCGAATAAAGTGACGCGCATGAAGCTCATCGGCGAAGTAAAGGGCAAGATTGCACTCATTACGGACGATATGGTGGACACGTGCGGTACCTTGTCGCGTGCAGCGGAACTCCTTGTCGAGAACGGTGCCTCGGAGGTCTATGCCGCCGCCACGCATGGCGTTCTTTCTGGCGAAGCGATGGAGACGATAGAAAGATCTCCCATCAAACGCGTATTCATCACGGATACGATCTCAACGGATCGCTCGCTCGGCTCGAAAATAGAAGTCGTCTCTGTCTCGGAAACGTTCGGTAATGCCATTAACCGCATCGAAAGCGGCGAATCACTCTCGGCGCTCTTTGAAGCGGAGTAATTCAGCTTTTGCCGTAAAGGCCGTCTTCTTAACCTGGCCTTATTGTCTAATTCGTGAGAATTAGCCTATAATAGTCCTATGCGAGAATTAGAGCGGATGTTAAAAGCCCTCGCGAACGGCCGTCGCCTCTTGATGCTGAAATATCTTAAGCGGAAGGAGAGAGCGTCCGTCGGAGATATTGCGGACGAAGTTAAGCTCTCGTTCAAATCGACTTCGCGCCACCTTGCCGTATTAACAGGCGCTGGCCTTGTGGAAAAAGAGCAAGAAAGCTTGATTATGTGGCACTCAATCGCGGAAAGGCGACACAAGATTTTTTCGGAAGTCTTAAAACATCTCTGATCTATGAAGGGTCTTCCTAATATCAATTTTTCTTATGCTCTAATTCGCACGAATTAGCGCATGGTAAAATAACCGCACAGGAGATCCTAACTAACCGGATTAATCCGGCTTTTTCTTTACCTCACCTAATGCCTCTCGGTCTCCTGATTTACCACTACCATGTGCCCTCACGAGGAATCGAACCTCGATCATAAGCTCCGGAAGCCCGCGTGGCACATGCCCCTCACTTTTTCAGCTATCTCTCCCCTCGGCAGGAATCGAACCCACATTACGAGCTCCGGAAGCTCGCGTCCTATCCGTTGAACGACGAGGGGATTATGTACCAGACATGGCAATAATCACAGACTCAACTTGAGTCGTCAAACCCGAAGATGAGAAAAAGTGTTGGGGTCCATTAAACTATGAGGGCAGTGTTCTGGGTCCGTTGTCCGCCGAAGGCGGATCCGCTTCTGGCGGAAACGACGCGGGGGATTTCGCATTGTAATGTATTTTCCTGGAAGCTGACAGTTGACAGCTGGCTACGAGGGCTTTAAAAGTCTGTTATACTACAAACATGGAACGTTTGGGCATCACAACCCTCATAGGTTTTGCAGTGGCGCTTGTTGTCATAGCAGGCCTGGTATCGTTGCTTTTTTCTACCGGCCAGCGCGGACAGGTTCTTTCAATAACAAGCTTTGAAGAATGCGCCGCGGCGGGATATCCGATTATGGAATCGTATCTGGAACAGTGTGCGACACCAGACGGTCTCACTTTTGTGCGTGATATTTCAAACGATGTATTTGAGGAGGCAAACAACACTACTGCCACGGATAATAGCTGTGCGCCTGCGGGATGCAGTGGTCAGTTATGTGTCGATGAAGGTGAAGTTCCGGATATTATTACTACGTGTGAATTTCGTCCCGAATATACATGTTACCAGCAATATGGTCGTTGTGAGCGACAAGTAAGCGGTCAGTGCGGTTGGACAGAAACACCCGAAATCGAACAATGTCTCACGGAAGTGAAAGTTTCCCCTGCCGCCCCGAGGAGCTCTGATTCTGGTACAGTGGAGGTCGTGTTCTGACGTTTGCGCAATTTTTTACTGGCGACGTAGAGCGAGAGACCCGAAAGCGAGCTTTCGTATTTCCGAGCCGAGGAGCTCGAAACCAATTGGTTTACGAGCGACGTAGAGCGAGAGACCCGAAAGCTCGCTTTCGTATTTGGAGCGAGGTGCTCGAAACCAATAACGCCCTGTAGAGTCGGAATGCATTGGCTTACTAAAACAGCGTCACGTTACCATATGCAGTCCGACGCCATCCTCGCATGTAGAAATATCCTATCATGGGAACTGGTATACTAAATCGGTATGAATCCAGCCCTTGTTCTTATTGAATATGCGCGCTGGCATTATGGCGATGGCGTGAGCGAATACCTGCTTTTATGGAGGAATTTTCACTGGTTTTTTTACCATTTTTTCTCTGTACCTGTTCTTTTCGCGACGTTGTTTCAGCCGTTCCATAGAATGCGCGAACCGTACAAGCGGGGGTTCGATCCTGAGGCGTTTTTTGAGTCCGCGTTCGGGAACTTTATAATCCGTATAGTAGGTTTTGTAACGCGTAGCTCACTTCTTCTCATTGCCCTTGTCTTTCACGCGTTCCTCTTCTTTTGCGGCGCCATAATCTTCTTCGGATTTCTAAGTGCGCCAATCCTAATACCTTTTATATTCACAGTTGCATTCTCACTAATATTTTCTTAATACATTATTGCAACACTATGTCTGACATTACGCTTCTGACCGCGTCGCCACCGGTATATAGGGCTATACGGCTTGAGCAAGTTCTACCCCAAAAGGTGCGACGCGTACTCCTCGGCACATCCGCGCTCCTTGCTCTAGGAGCACTTTGGGCTTTTATAATCACGCTTATTCTCACGCGGTTGAATGAAGGGTTTTTGTATGCGAATAACACACAGCTTTTTGTCGGATTATCGCTGTTTTTTGGAGGATGCACATTGGTATTCATGCTTTTGGATTTTTATGCACGTTCTGTGTCGCGTCCAAGCATATTTCTTTCCGACGCAACGCAAAGTGGGGATGTATTCTATAAACTTGACAGAGAAGGTGCGCGCACACTTTTTCGTCTGAAGGCGTTAAAAAAGGAATCTGTTAATTATGCAAGTGCGTACGCTGTATTCCGGAAAAATAGCTTGGCATCCCATCTAATATTGCGACTAGGGCTTGATGCACACGAATTTCAAGAGTTCGCCATAAACGGGGAACGGCGCGTTCTCGAGATTCCTCGGCAGAAGCTTTTGACCTACCTTGCAAAGATCGCACGAGAAATGGGCTCGGACATGATAAGTGCAAAAGAATGCGCCGTGCTTTTGTTCGATCTCGATAAAGAACTCGAGGAATTCTTGTTTGCAAGAAAGGTACACCGGCATGAATTCATTGGCGCGATATCATGGGCGGCGCGAATTGTCGGAAGAAAGAGTGCGCACGACCAATGGTGGGAGAAAGCAGTGCTCGGAAAAATCCCCGGTGTAGGAAAAGATCTTGGCTTTGGTCGCACGCGCACGCTCGACCAATATTCGCACGACCTCGTTCCTGATTTTAACGATCCTAGCATTCATTTCATGGCGCACAAGAAAGAGATGGTGGCTCTGGAGGAAATCCTCACTCGTTCAAGCGAAGCGAACGTCGTCCTCGTGGGAGAGCCAGGGGCGGGGATGCACGCAATCCTTAAAGAGCTGAGCAGAGAAATCCACAAAGGCACAGTATCTCCGGCGCTTGAGCATAAGCGCATGATAATGCTGGACACGGCCGCGATAACCGCTTCCGCGAAAACAAAAGGGAAATTTGAAGAGCTTCTCATAAACCTGCTAAATGAGGCGTCCCGCGCAGGGAATATCGTTCTGGTCATAGAAGATGTCCCAACGTTTTTGGGATCATCACAATCACTCGGCGCAGACTCCACCTCTCTCATGGAGCCATATTTGTCCGGCTCTGCCATTCAGGTGATAGTTCTCTCAGATATAGATTCTTTCAATCGCGTCATCCTGCCGAATACAAAACTCATGAAGCAGTTCGAGAAATTGGAAGTGGCAGAACCATCACTTGATAAGACATTATTAATATTGGAAGACGTCGCGGAGGGACTAGAGGTACATTCAAATGTTATCGCGACGTATCAAGGCGTCAGTGCGGTCGTTGATCTAAGCGACAGATATGTAACGCAGGGCGTATTTCCCGAAAAGGCGGTGGATCTATTGGAGGATGCACTCGTTTCAGCAACATCATCCGGAAAAAAGTTTCTCATGCCGGAGGATGCAGAAGCAGTTGTCGAGAGGGAATACCATGTTCCCATTGCGAATGCGGGCGGAGAAGAGTCCCAGAAACTTCTTCATTTCGAGGAAATAATGCACGAGCGTATCGTCAACCAGAATGAAGCCATCCATGCCGTGGCGAATGCACTGCGCAAGGCGCGTTCAGGACTACACGCCGGAAATCGTCCCATCGCATCTTTTCTTTTCTTGGGTCCAACGGGTGTCGGGAAAACCGAGACTGCAAAAGTTGTGTCCGAGCTTTACTTCGGTTCAGTAGAGAGCATGACGCGATTCGACATGTCGGAATTCCGAGGGTCCGAGGGAGCAGAGAAACTTCTCGGCTCTTTCACAACCCGCGAGCCCGGTGTTTTGGCGAATAAACTGCGAGAAAAGCCGTTCGGACTTCTTCTTTTCGACGAGTTCGAGAAATCGTCGCACGAAGTGATAAATTTGTTTCTGCAGATCTTGGAGGAAGGATTTTTCACGGACTCTTTCGGTAAGAAGGTGTCGGCGCGGGAAACAATACTTATAGCAACGTCGAACGCCGGAAGCAATCTTATTTGGGATCTTGTTCAGAAGGGACGTGATCCTGCATCTGTGCAAAAAGAGGTCATCGACCACATTCGTAGCGAGGACATTTTCAGCCCAGAACTCTTGAACCGCTTCGACGCAATCGTCGTGTATCATCCTCTCAACAAAGAACAGCTGACGCAGGTTGCACGTCTTATTCTTAACGAACTTGCCGCGCATCTAAAGGAGAAAGACATCACTTTCGAGGTCACAGACGAGCTTGCCGCGAAAGTGGTTGAGCTCGGTTACGACCCTGTCATGGGCGCGCGGCCGATGCGTCGTGCTGTTTCCGACCGTGTGGAGCAGGTGATTGCTCGCCGCATCCTGGAAGGGAAGCTTGAGCGTGGAAGTGTATTCACACTACATCCGAACGATTTGACTACGGAGTAAATTAACTAACGCACGCGCGATTTTTTTGTTAAGATAGCGCGGCAAGGGCCCATATCTTGAGGATCGATATGGACCCGTCGCTCGGAAAAAATGAATGCGAGCATTCATTTTCGATCCTCACTAGGGCCCATAGTATAGCGGTAGAACGGTTCCATGGCATGGAACAGGTCGGGGTTCGACTCCCCGTGGGTCCACCAACGGTGACTTCGTAAGTGTGTAGGTCTGATTGAGCGCGAAGATTCGCCCCAAAGTTACGGTTCCAAAACCTGTTTCTCTGTCATAGGCGATTCCCTGGGGGAACACCAACTTTTGGAACCGGGCACGCAATGTAGGGGCAAGATTCAGCCACTGCTTTGCGAGATCCCTGATAGCCTGCTTCGCGTATTCGATGCCGGTTTCGATGTCGTATTGATCGATTCTGGTCTCACTGAGCGAAATCTTGGCAACGGCGACCTGATTATCAACCTCAGCCATGCGTTCCTTGAATTGTTCCTGCGTGTACGTGCCGTCCTCCTTAAACTTGTAGATGTTTTTTCTTTGAGCCTCCAATTCCTGCACCACTTTCTCGTGTTCCTTTGCACTCGCCACAAGCACGCCTCGCTGGCTATTCCAATGCTCCACAACCACTTCCGAGAAGAAGTTCAGGAATTCGTCCGTAGGAATGACATTTTGGAGTAGCTCCGCGAAGTCCTTTTCAATCTTGGCTTTGGCCACCGCCTTATGCTTCAGTCGGCAATCGCGATTGTAGCAGTGATAGTACGAGTATCCGCTGCGATTCCTGCCACTCGATGTACTGCCGGTAAGGAAGCGTTGGCAAGACGGACAGAGAACGAGACGACGCAGGGGGAATTCTGGATTACTCCGATCTCGGACCGTGCGAACTTTGCCGCCTTCTTTGATGAAGCGGATTTTAAGCATCTCCTCCTCCGTAATCATTGCCTGATGTTTGCCCTTTATGTATCTATCGTGTCCATCTTCACTCTGCCACGGATTCGGCAGGAGTCCCGCATAGAACGCCAAACTCTTCCCAAGTAGCCGGTCCGTGAATTGGAGCGAGGGTTTGACTCCGCACAGTTTCTCGAAATCAGCCCTCTTCAATTCGTTCATTATGTCGGTTTGGCCGTAGATCTCTTGAGCGTACGCTTTCAGAAGTCTTTGGAGCAATGGGAAAACCTTTTCGTCCGGCTTGTCCGGCTCCGTTTTTTTCTCACCACGCATCTTGGCATGAGAACATTTGTAGCCGGTCGGAGATCTGAACGGCCATATGCCTTGGGCTATTCGTGCTTTCATGCCGTTTGAACAACGCAGGGCGCGGATGGCGTTATCAAACTCCGCTGTACCGGCCAGGATGACTTCCATGAGCTTTTCGGCGGGATTATTGCCGATTGGTTCCGTTACCGACTGCAAGAGCACGCCGTAGTCCACAAGAATTTTGCGGACATAGAAATGATCTTCCGCGTTACGGGCGAAGCGATCAACTTTCCATACAACGCACGCATCAATGGTGCCCTTATTTTTTCGGCAGTATTCCATCAGTTCCAGCAATGCCTTTCGGTCGGCGGACTTGGCTGATACGCCTTCTTCGCGAAATACGGCAAGTACCTCGTATCCCATCTCCTCGCAGTATTTGCGGCAACGAGCCTCCTGATCGTCCAGAGAGGTCCCTTCTACTTGGTCAGAGCTGCTCACGCGTATGTATATGACCGCGTAGCGTTTACCATTGATCTGCTTGAATTTTATTTTATTTTTCATTTTTGATGTATCACCACATTGTAAGCCCGGAGGCCGGTGGCTATCCACAGACCTCCGGTGAGTTTTGGAACCGGAGGATTCCGGTCCATCAGCTACCAGAAACGACTATCTTGGTAGGCCCTCCGTGTTTATTAACACGGTTTTACCCCAGCGATTACCGTATTCGGCCAATACCTCTTCGAATGTCATCGGATCTGCGCTCCTGCCATCCTTTGCTTCAGATACGAAACCTTCAGCTACGGAATGCAGAGCTACACCGTGTTCGTTCAGTATCTCCTCCAGGCTCCGATAGAATCCAAGGTTGCGTGCAAGCCGGTCAGGACTTGAGACAACTACTTCGGTAACGCCGTTCTCTTTATCAGCGCAGAAACTCACTAGCTGGACTAGTGCTTCACGGTAGTTTTCTGCCATAAACGACCCAATGAAGGTAGTCACTGCCAAGGTCTCGACGTTGCGTTCATCGCAATATTCAGTGCAAAGCCTAACTTGATCAGACAATGCTTCCAGATTGTCAGATGTCGAGCGAACGAATAGGATCGCGCGCTGTGAATTAGAGTAATTGTTGGTTTTGTTTCCATTTTTCATAGTTAATAGATTTAATGTTAGTTAATTTTGAATCTTGTTGGCAATCGTTTTTGAGTCGTCGCGATTTCTTTTGTTACGGTGCCAATCCTCAAACATGAGATCGGCGAGCATTGTTGACACATTGCGGATCTCTTCCGCTTCAGTGTCGGAGAGTTTGAGCGAAGGAAGGAGTTCCTTCGTCCTTTCAATGCTAATCATCTTATTTTTGTCTACCAACGTAATTGGAGGACTTGTGATATCAGAAAAAACTTCTGCCAGACAGACAGAGGACGGGGGATGACAAGCGTCAGAGGACGCTGCGCAAACGCGGCCGAAACCGGATGAAGCGGTGAACCCTCTCGACTAAGGTGGGCCCGCTAATTACATAAAAAGAAAACCTAGAGCTACGCTCCGATGACGTCGTGGCTTGATGACCTATGCCACGAGATGACTCTTATATTTTGTACCCTTATGTTTCTTTGTCAAGCCGTCTATATGGGACAACTGGGGGTTTTAGCATTTACCTCAATTCTAGGGGAATCCTGACATGTGACTCCAAAAAGGATCCCCTCGCTTCTCGGTGTTTGTTGCAAAAATCCAAGAGCTTTGATGATCTCCACTTCCTTCTGATGTTCTGGGACCCCTTTTCAAAACACCCCCAGTGGCACCCCTTTCAATCCGGTACCACTCCATAAGGCAAAGCTCACTATTTACAAAGCACACGAGTCTTTTGGACGCCACCGTCGAGGGCGTGCGTGCCTAATCATGCCTACTATATGAAATCGATAAAAGAAACGCTCGTATCGCCGTGGAGAGGTAGTGAGAAGACTGCAGAAGATGTCCGCGAACAAGTACGTGAAAGATTCGGGGACGAAGCAGCAGAGGACTTCAATGCGGCTACTGATGCGATGCCTTTCAGTTCTTGGCTAAGCCAAGGATACGCTGTTCGCAAAGGTAGCAAGGCGCTCAAGTCCATCACGATCATCGAGATGAAAGATCCTGAGGACGAGAAAAAAGTCCGCAAGATCAAGAGGACCGTGAACCTGTTTCATCGTCTTCAGGTAGAGAGAGTGTCATGACTGTCAGACGCCAGACAGTAGTTAGGAATCCCGGTACCTTTGATCGCCCATTGATAAAGATAGCGAACTCAACGCTAGAGGATATGGGGTTCGAGATGGGAACACCGATCGAGGTGTCCTATCAGCAGAACTTAATCACCATTAGAAACATAAACAACCAACATGAACACAACAACGTACAAACCACGCACCCTGTCACCAATCCAACCCAGAGTGCATCCTATTCAGCAACTGCGTAAGCAGGCGCTTGACGTTCAGCATGAAGACAATCCAGCTCGCGCAGTGATGCAGAAATGTATCGGCACGTACAACATTCAAATTGTCGTAGAGGAAGATCGTCAGACAATAAGCGTGATGAAGCGCGAAGGATTAATATCATTCTTGTGTACTCTCCTCAAAGATGGCCATGTTCTTTCACAAGGTCGGGGAAGCTCAATGTTGAATGAGGGTAATTACCGCTACCTAAGTCGCTCGGTGCATAGCGCTTTCAACTCCGCTATTGCTGATGCCGTCATTCGGGCTACGAAAGTACTCGATACAATCCGCACGAATGTAGAAGATTCTCGCATTGGTGCAACTCCCGGGGAGGCGTATGGAATAAGGGAGGTTGGCATCTCCGAGCCTGCAACCGAGAAACAAAAAGCTTACGCCCGCCAACTCATCAGCTTGAACATTGAGGACGAGGCTGATGGAGAACAAATCGCATCCACTCTGGACGATATGACGAAAGACGAAATCTCAAGTCTCATTCAGAGGTTTGCGAGATAGTGATATGACCCTATATCGCGTCTGGCTATCAGAATCCGAGTTGCTTCCGGTTGAGTTCGAAGCTGATAGTGCTGAAGAAGCTAGAAGAAAAATTGAGGCTCACATCTACGAGGGAACGCTTTGGGAAGAGATGTCAATCGAAATGAGCGAAGGGTGTCTCGAAGTCCACAGCGTTGAGCGGGTCGAGTAGAAGATACTCCAACATCAGACGGCAGACCTTAATAATTGGGTCTGCCGTTTTTTGTTGTATAGTAAAAGCACACACCCCATATTCAGCCTGCAAAGGCGGCAACCTACATCGTTCATCACTTGAACGACATGGTCGCGGAAGACCCAATGATGATTTCTGAACCCTGCGTTCAGCGACTCGTCATTGGGCCACATCGGGAAACTGGTGTGGGGCCGCAAGGCCTAAAGCTGGCGCAGGGCTCAGTGGTATCTACGCCAGCATTATCAGCTGGCATTTTTTATGAGCAAATACAAAACAAGAACACTTTGGACAATCGTGGCCACCTGCGGATTGGTTCTCCTGATGTCGCCAATCATCGCAACGCCACTAGGAATGCTGGCTGACAAAATCTTGCTCTCACGATTCGCAGAGCAGTGGTCACAATCACACGACCCAAGTTTGGCGTGGCAATCAATCGCGCTTGGGGAGAACATCTTTGCCGTTACCACTCTCCTAATTGCTCTTACCGCACTCGTATGCGGAGTTCCTGCGGCAAGGGTTCTTTATAAGCGATACAAAACAATATGACAGGATTATTCTTTCTCGCGATTTTTGGCGCTATTGCCGGTGCCGCATACTGGGCATACAAGTCCGGATATGGTGAGGGTATGCGCGATGGTCTCATTACCGGTGGAAAACTGCCTGCGCTTGGTGTGTGGGCGGAGTTTCTGAAGAATCCGGAGAAATTCTTCAAGAAGCGTGAGCAAACATCGGAAGAGATCATTAGAGAGTTCGGAGGAGACGAAACCAAAATGCCATGGGTAGAGTTTGTATCACGACATAATGCAGCCCTAAGGAGAGAAGGGCGCGATAACGAGCAAATCGAAGCAATTCCAAAAGAAGCGCAAGAAATTCCGAAAATCCTCCAATCGATGGGTCTCTTGGATAGTCCGGAGGATCAAAAATGAAGGAGAAACCGCGCACCTTCAGAGGGAGGTAATTTTGGCCTTGTTGCTATATAATTCTATGTGCCTATAACTACGAGGCAAGCCCTGCACATATGAATATATCAGACAACAGAACGATGGTACTCGTCAAATAAGACATGGCTTCACTCAACTGGATAGGTAAAGATGCGGTTGTAAACCACGACAAAGAGGTGCCTTTTAGGTTGCTTGAAAAAGTGCCGAGTGCATCCGTGGGCAAAGCATCGAAGAACCTACTGATTCATGGAGACAATCTCGAGGCGTTGAAAGCACTGATGCCTTTTTATAAAGGAAAAATAAAATGTATCTACATCGACCCCCCTTACAACACCGGTAATGAGGGCTGGGTGTACAACGACAAAGTGAACTCTCCCAAAATACGTGAGTGGCTGAAAAAGGTAGTCGGCAGAGAGGGCGAAGACCTCACACGCCATGACAAGTGGTTGTGCATGATGTATCCACGACTGAAACTTCTCAGAGATCTTTTGAGGGACGATGGCGGAATATTTATGAGCATTGATTATAACGAGGAGGCACATGCTCGTTTGTTGTTGTCCGAAATCTTTGGTCCAAATAATTATAGAAATACTTTTGTCGTCTCCCGAGTAAAGAAGAATATTCAAGAGAGGGAAAAAGTGAGGGCTCTGAATTTTGGCTACAATTCAGTGTTGTTTTTTGCGAAATCAGAAAAATGTTTGATTAAGCCGCCACGCAGGTATCAAAAGAAAGAAGAACGGTGGCATGCTTTTGATGCACCCGGTATACGACCGTCAATGGAATACGACCTTTTGGAAAAGAAACCTCCAAATGGTAGGCACTGGATGTACTCGCAAGATCGTGCAGATGCGTTGCTCAAATCAGGTGAAATAAGATTGAGTCCACGAGGGGCGATCCAGTATCTTCTCAAAGCTTCTGATTCGACATTACTGGATACCGACTGGACTGACCTACAGGAATACGCCTCACAATGGAATTATCCAAATGGCGAAAAGAATATTGAGTTGATAAAGCGCATCATTCAAATGCTGAGCGATGGTAAAGATATCATTCTCGATTCCTTTGCGGGTTCGGGAACAACGGCGCATGCAGTTTTAGATCTGAATAAAACAGATAAGGGAAGCAGACAATTTATTTTGGTTGAAATGGAGGACGAGGTAGCCAAAAAAATTACCGCAGGACGATTAAAGCAGGTATCAAAAACTGATTCATACCCAGACGGTTTTGAGTTCGTTGAGCTCGGGAAGCCTCTATTCAATGAAAAGGGGCAGATTGATGGCGAATGTACCTATGACGAACTCGCTACATATATTTATTTCACAGAGACTCGAACGAACATTAATCCAAAAAACCTGAAAGAGCCGCTTATCGGAGAAAGTGCGGGAACCTCTTACTATCTGCTGTATACAGAGAAGAATAAAAACGATTTGACTCGTGGGGCGTTGTCGAAGCTCAAGATAAATGGTCCGGCAGTTGTCTATGCTGACCGTTGCTTGGTTGATGAGGATGAACTGCGAACAAAAGGCGTTACATTCAAGCAAATACCATACGAGATCAAGGTCTACTAAATATATGAAACTCAAACGATATCAAGAAAACGCACTAGATACACTCGATCAATTCTTGGCATTGACCAAGAAGATGAAGCCTCGGCATGCCTTTACTGAACTGACAGACGCTCTGTATAACCATGAGTGGTTCGGGGATGTGCCGTTCGTGTGTATCCGTATCCCAACTGGTGGAGGCAAAACACTTGTCGGTTGTAAGGCAGTGGAGCGCATCATGGCAACAGCTCTACAGCACAAAATGGATACGGGCATTGTGATGTGGTTCGTGCCGTCCGACTCAATAAAGACACAGACACTAAAAAAGTTCAGGGATCAAAAAGACTGGCACTACGAAACGCTGAATGAATCCTTTGATACGAAGTTCAAAATCTTCTCAAACGAAGAAGCACTAACGATTACGCCGGAGGATGTACGCAATAATCTCTGCATCATCGTAGCGAGCCTCGATGCGTTCCGCAAAGACGCCTCTATTCAAAAGAAATATAAGGTATACAAAGAAAACGGTTCACTGATGGATCACTTCCAAAACCTCAAAGATGATTCACTGCTTGAGAAAGACTCTGCTGATACGGTCATAAACTCACTCGCAAACGCAATACGCAAACAAGCCCCCCTTATTGTCATTGACGAGGGACACCACACACAAACCACTTTGTCGGTGGACATGCTGAAAGGTCTTAAACCATCTTTCGTTATTGAGTTCACTGCAACGCCGAGAGATGGAAGCAACATTCTCGTAGATACGAGTGCCGCCGAGTTGAAGCTTGAGGAAATGGTAAAGATTCCGATAGTGCTTGAAAGCCGTTCTCAATGGGAGCAGGTTGTCGCTGATGGTCTTATGAAGCGTGACGAGCTTGAGAAGCGAGCCGATAAACTCAAAGGCGAATACATCCGTCCGATTGCTCTCTTGCAAGCACAGCCAAAGAGCAAGGTGCGTTCAACCGTCACGATAGAGCAGTTAAAACAAATGCTTTTGGATCGGAGGATACCGGAGGAGCAGATAAAAATAAAAACATCAGAAGTAGACGAACTCGAAGGCATCGATCTATTCGATAAGAAGTGCGAAGTGCGCTACATTCTGACCGTCAATGCTCTTGCCGAGGGTTGGGATTGTTCATACGCATACGTTCTTATTTCTGTTGCCAACTTGGGCGCAAAGGTTGCTGTGGAGCAGATAATTGGGCGTGTCATTCGTATGCCGAGGGCAAAGAGAAAGAGTGACGATGCGTTGAACCGAAGCTATGTGTTTGCGTCTGCCGCCAATTTCAGTGAAGCCGCTACAAAGGTAATAGGAGGACTTGAGGCAAACGGCTACAGCAGAGCTGACTTTGTAAACGCATCAGATCAAGAAGAATATTCGAACCCGCTCGAAGCAAAGAAAGCAATCAAAAAGAACCTTGAGGTGCCGATGATGGCTCTCGGGAAAGAGAAGCTATCGTTTGAGGACCTTTTAGGCGAAGACTTTGAACTGGCGAAACAAGATGCCGACTTTGATTTTAAGATTCATTACGATCTCGACGGACAAGCCACAATAGACATCACAGAGGACGACGAATGGCTGCAAGGCAAGCAGTTGTCATTGCCATACCAGTATCTTGAGGGGGAACACTCTGTTGATGAACTGGCTGCGTGGCTTGATAAGAAGATGCGATTTCCAATGGTGAACCCTGAAGACAAAGTTGCCTACATTGAAAAAGCGATTCAGACTCAGATAAAGAAACACAAGCGTACACTGCCGGAACTCTCGGTGAATAGATACTTACTCGCAGATCGTCTCGGAGTAGTGATAACGGAAGCACTTGAGGCATACACCAAGAAGCGATTCGCAAGATTACTGACTGAAAAGAAATTGTCCGTAGATGCCTTTGAATCATACCCACCGACCATTGCATTGAAGTCGCCGGTGCCAAAGGTTTTCAATAAGAATCTGTACGAACGAATAGACGGTATTAACGGCGAGGAGCGTGGCTTTGTAGAGCGCATCGATCTCGGCGTGTTGGACAACGTTGATTTCTGGGTACGCAACAGAGAGAAAGTGGACCCGTTCTACATTCAGGGATGGCGTAAGGGAAAGTTTTATCCTGACTTCGTAGCCGTCACCAAGAAAGGCAATATTGTCGCTCTCGAGTGGAAAGGAGAAGATCGCATCAGTAATGAAGATACCGCCTATAAGGTTGAAGTAGCGAAAGAATGGGAGAAACTTGGCAAAGGCAAACTAAAGTTTTTCTTGGCTCACAATGGCAATGTAGATGAGGTGCTTAACGAGCTGAAGACTCTATAGCCCAACCATATGATTTACAAAATGTTTCTTATTAAAAACCATAAAGGCGTCGACGAGGTCGTGAGGGTCTTTGAGGTAGTGAATAATTTATGAAACAAAAACAACCTTATAAAATAAAAGTGGTCGACCTTTTCTGCGGCATCGGAGGACTCACGCGTGGCTTCATTAAAGAAGGATTGGATGTTGTCGCAGGAATCGACAATGACGTTGCGTGTAAATTCGGATATGAATACAACAATCGTACAAAATTTATTCATAAAGACATCTTGCAAGTTACAGCTCACGATATCGAACAATTATTCGGCTCTGGGGACGGAACAGTACGAGTCTTGGCAGGATGTGCCCCATGTCAGCCGTTTTCACAATTGAATTTAAATCGAATTACAAAACGACAACTTGAGCCCGTCGAAAAATTCGCACAGTTAATACATGAAACACTGCCGGACATTGTCTCAATGGAAAACGTTAGTGGATTAATAAAGATGAGGGTATTCAAGATATTTATCGAGACCTTAAAAGATAATGGCTATCACTACAAATACGAGATCGTGGATGCGTCTGATTATGGAGTGCCCCAAAAGCGAAAGCGTCTAGTACTACTTGCTTCACGTTTTGGCGAGATAGAACTTGTCAAAAAGACACACGTTAATAAAAAGGTAACTGTGCGAGACGTGATTAAACACCTGGATCCAATACGTGACGGCGAAGCGAGCAAAAACGATCCGATACATCGAGCTAGCAAATTGACCGATTTGAATTTACAGAGAATCAAAGCCACTCCCTCAAACGGGGGTGATTCCCGGAGTTGGGGCAAGGAATTAGTATTAAAATGCCACAAAAAAGAAACGGGCAAAACATATAAAAATACAGTTTACGGACGAATGCGTTGGGATGAACCAGCTCCCACGATGACGACGCTATGCACTGGGTTGGGTAATGGTCGATTTGGTCACCCAGAACAAGATCGGGCAATTAGTTTACGAGAGGCTGCTCTTTTCCAGACTTTTCCCGCGAGGTGGAGGTTCCTCCCACCGAATGATCAGGTCGCAATAGGTAAGATAGCGAGGTTCATTGGCAATGCAGTGCCCGTTAAACTCGGAAGCGTAATTGGAAAAAGTATACGGAGACACGTTGATAAGTATGATGACAGATAATTTTAAGTTCAATATTTCACTCAGTGTTCTCGATCACTTGGGCCGCAATTTGTACCGCAGTTTCGCCACAGTTTTAGGAGAGGCAGTCTCTAACTCGTGGGACGCTGATGCGCACACTGTTAATATCTATCTCGACAGAGATAAAAATACCCTTTGTATAAAGGATGACGGCGATGGAATGAATGCCGAGGATTTTCAAGATAAATTTCTGAAAATTGGATACTCAAAAAGAAAGGCTGACGGCGATAAGTCGCCAGGCGGTCGGCCCTTTATTGGTCGCAAAGGCATTGGCAAACTTGCACTGTTGTCATGCGCAAAGAAGATCAGCGTAAAGTCGAAAGTTAGTGATGGCAAATATGTGGGAGGTACGATCGACAACACGGACCTGGATCAGGCGATCAAAGACGATGTTTCTTCGCATAACTACGAGCTTGATTCATACGACGATTCCGTATTCAAACCGTTTGATGGTGATCACGAGGAAGGAACAATTATTTTCTTCGAGGGTATCAAAGACGCGATACACAATGCTGATGATTTTCTGAAGAAAATCATTGCTCTGTATTTCCGATTTTCGCTTGTTGACTCGTCTTTCAAGATATTCTTGAATGAAGAATTGGTGACCCTTGAGTCGCTTAAGCCACTTGCGGATAAAACTCAATTTGTTTGGAACATAAACAATTTTGCAGACCCGTACCTAGACCTCTGCACGAACATAAAAGAAACAATCCCGACACGTATGGATGAAAACGTTAAGGGTTTTATTGGTTCCGTTGAAAAGCCGAGGCATAGAAACATTCACGCGACTGGAGAAAGAGTGTCTATTGATTTGTTTGTGAACGGCCGTTTGCGCGAAACGGATATACTTCGACACCGACACCTGTCCTCTCTTAAGGCGCGCGTGCCTGAAAGTTATCTATATGGCCAGATACATTTAGACGATTTGGATTCTGGTGACGAGGATCCATTTACAAGCAATCGCGAAGAGGTTAAAGAGGAAAGCAAAGAATATGGCGATTTTTTGGAAAAATTTAGAAAGATATTGCTAGACATAATCGAAAACCAGTGGGACGTGCTCCGCGAGAAATACAACGAAGAGGGAGACCCTGACAATCCGCGCAAGACACCTGCACAAAGAGGAGCGAGAACTCTTTTTAGGGCCGTGGCCAGCGATTACCAGCAATCGCCTGAATCCGTACAGCCGGAAGGTATTGTGAATACATGGAAAAAGCAATTGTTTGATGATGCCGAGTTTAATTTCGAGACGTATGCCCAATGTTTTACTGCGGAGAATCTTGTAAGAAGACTGTGGGAGCGTAAAACTCTTTCCCCAGATTCAACTGCTAAAGGGGAAATTGACGGCCTACGTCGAAGTGAATCTGCCAAGAAAAGAAAGGCGGATCTATCGATTCAGATTAGGAGTAGCGAGACGGATCCTTTTTACCTTGATATGGAGCACTTAGCACGAATCGCTGATCGCGGTTCTGCCGGTAGTGACACTGCAGGACTACGAAGAACAGAAAAAAGATTTACACCCTTGAGAGATGCGATTATGCATACTTCGCTGTTGACGAACGACGCTAAGCAAGAGCTCACATCTGTCTTTAATAATATTAAGGCTCGAATCCAAAATCTGCTTTGATGGACGAGGACGAAACGATTGAACTTGCGGAGGAGTTCTGATGTTTTTGAGTGTATTATTGGCCGATGATGGACGAGAATGGGAATGCGAAGCTCTCCGATTCCGCGAGACAAGAATTGAGGGAGATCCTATCGCATGAGGTTGACGAAACAACAATGGAAAAGCTATCGGACGAAGACATCGATCACTTTGGGCTCTTCCTTCTTACTGTCCACGCTGAGGCCGCAAAATTGAGTCATGAAAAGAAAGCAGCACAAGATCAAAGTTGAATACGTTCGAGCCGAGCCCCAACCCGGTGACGAGGACAACGTACGGGCAGGGTACGCCATACTCTTCGAAGCAGTCCTAGAGGCGCGTAAAAAACGGGCGCAAGAGGCTCAAAATGACCCAGGCAACACAAGAACCCCCAAAGCCCAACAAGGCAATGATAAAGGTCTCAAGTAAGGCTTGGGTCAACACAACTCAAAAGTAAGGCACGTCATCGAACGACACGCGGCTTGGCCGCGTGGCTTTCGATGACTGTCTAGCGACGATGAGCATCGCAGATGCTCTCGTCGCAGGATTCTCGTTTTTGTATCTATATTGATTCTATAACTTAATTCTAGTTGATCTGTAACGGTCAAAACATGTCACTCTTTACAGCCGGAAAGCGTATCACTTATCGGTCAGAGAGCGTTTTTATGTCGGTCAGGATTAGTACTCTACTAGAATGACGGCATTAGTGGTTAAACGTTTATACGGTATGGCAAAAGTAACAAAAAAACGTGCAGATTTATACGACGACGAGTTCTATCCGGACAGGGCTTTCAGAAGCTTTGTCAGGGTCCCTAGAGGGATTCTGGAAGTCCCGAACAGTATCTTATCAGAGGGTGCGAAGTTACTTTATGGAAACCTTGTAGGCTACGCAGGAGAGTACGGCGCCGCGTATCCTACGAAAGAGGAGTTACGAGATTCTATGGGTGGACCGAGCCCACGGACGCTCCTGCGTTGGCAGAACGAATTGCGAGACGCGGGGCTCATCCGGGTCAAGGTAAAGGGGCGTTGGTTTCCGAACAATTATTACTTTCTACGATCTGGATATGTCGGCAACGGCACCCCGGAGGAAAATGCGACCATAGAACTTGTACATGAACAGAAAAAGATGCGCCGGAAGAGAAAGATAGATCTCCGCCAGCAGGCCGCAGAGCAGAGACGGGCCCAACGCAAAGCTGAAGCAGCGGAGATCTGGAGAAAGCACGGTGAATGGGAAACACAGCCCGAGAACGCGAAGTTTCTCCAGGAGTTAGATAAATGGCACCGAGCCGGTAAGAATGGTCCCATACCGACGCCCCCAGAAAGCTTGTGGGTCGACGTCTCGGTCGCGCAAGAAACTCCGCATCAGGAACAGGTGGCTATCCAACAGCCGAACGAAGATTTGACCCACCGTTCGCGTATTGATCTGGCAGGCATGAAAGCGAAGTTAACGGGCGACGACAGGAGATAGGCCTTCCTGTACGAGGCGACCCCGATCAGCTAACATTAAGTTCATTGAGGAATAAATCGACGCGTATGGAATGGAAATGGGAGAATTTAACGAATGAAGAGAGAGGAAAGATAATAGATCTTTTGCTAAAGGACGAGAATATTCGCAAGCCCATAGAGGACGAAATTAAGGAAAAAATAGAAAAAGCAAAAAGTGCGTTGACCGGCAAAGAGTGGGCGTGGTTACTTTTTTTCTTTGTCGGCGGCCCGATTTTAGGAATCATATATTTGATTCTCGCTGATCAATGAGCGTTGACCGGAAGACCTAGAATCATCTGATAGGCCTCCTGTATCTCCGCAAAAGCCTTGATTTCCTTTACGAGGTGGTTCCAATCAACTAACATGAGGTCCACCAAATTTGATTTGCATCAGAATTGACCGTGCCCGCGCCAAAGACGCGAGCGAGGAGAGGTATTCCCAAAAGTTCGTGTTACAGTTTGGGTGTTGGTGAAGCTCTACTAAGAGCATTTTATAAATTACTTTCAAAATAGCTATGGAATCCGTATCTTTATTTGTCGTAGGACTTCTAACGGCAGTGCTCTCGCTTCTTGGATTTGTGCAGCAACATCCCGAATTGCCGCAAGCATCACGCGACCAAGCGCAACAAATCGCACAACAGGCGATTACGCAGGCGACACAAACTCTCGAGCAGACTGGTAGTCAAACTCCTGCAACGAACGCAAACGTCACTTCAGAGTGTCTTGTTCTCACACACGACCTTTGGATTGGCAAGTCAGACGAAGATACTGGTGGAGAGGTATCCAAGCTACAGCTATGGCTCAAGGCGGAGGGGTACTTTCCAGACGCGCAAGGCACTGGCTACTACGGGGAGAAAACCGCTGGCGCGATGGTCAAGTGGCAAAAGGCGCATGGGATGGATTTCGTAACAACCAAAAGTGGTGTTGGAAAAATGACACGCGCTAAAATGCAAGAGGCGTGCTCAAGAACTTCGAGCAATATCAAAATTGGTAATCCATATGGTGGCTCATATGACCTGGAAGCTAAGATCCAATACGAAGCCGGAATACCGATAGCGGTCGCGGAATTCCACGGAGGATTTAATCTTGGCGTTTATGATGGTACAAGCGCGCCGAAAGAGTATGTCGACTTCGGTGATGGAGCATCCATAGCCGCTGAAAAGACAGTGTGTCCGGGCTCTGATTGTTATTTCCAAGCAAAACACTTATATCCAAAAGCTGGAACATACACGATAACACTGCACACGATCGAGAACGCAAAGCGAATAAATCTCACGGCGACAAAAATCACGGTCGCGAAAGATGGTTGTGAGGGGACCGCAGATGCGCCTTATATTGCCGCGATTTTGCCAATCTCCGGTCCGCGAGGCACAAGCGTAGAGATTTGGGGTTGTAATTTATCAGGATTTGAAGGCGATACTGATTTTACTTTTGAGTCGTCATACGGACAAAAAGTTACGATCGACGGCGAAGCAAGTTACCGACAGTCAGGGGGAACAAGTGCGAAGATACAAGTGCAAGAGCCGTGCCATCAGGGCGAGACAGTCTATGGCGAGTATTCCGGTTTGCCAGCACAGTGTGTATATACGCCTATACTGCCGGGAACGTATCAAGTCTACGTCACTCCATGGAGTAAAAAGAGCAATGTCGTGAATTTCACTGTGACGCAGTGAAAGGTATCAATCCTCCGTTCCGGTTTCTAAAGGTGGAAAAATAAACTACCGCGCAGCCAAGCTGTCGGGGAATTCTGCGCATGGATTAGAAGCATCATATGATACGGAAGCGACACGGTAAATACGTTGTGCTGTCCGAGAAAAGCAGGCACTCGTTTGGTATGTATCAGACGCTCGCCGAGGCGAAAAAACGACTACGGCAAGTGGAATACTATTACTGGCGAGCGTTGTGCGAGCGAAATGCAAAAGTTCTGTTTTTGCATTTCCGAAACGAGCCCCCACACTTACTTTGGCATCGTTGTGCGTGAACGTAGAGATACTATCGCTCGGCGGAATAATCCACCTTACCGGAGGCGAACAGGTTCTTATGGGGCACAACGGAAAGCAATGTCAAAGTAAGTGTGGGGGCCGAGGAGTCAGAAATTGGCGGAAAGCACTCGCGCTTGTGCGCAGGGAGTGTATTCCGACCCGCAGGGTAAACGCTCTGTAGAGTCGGAATGAGCCAATTTACAAGGTTCAACCTTGTAGTTCGCGGCTGAACATCAACCCCACTCGATGGTGGCAGGCGGTTTGTCGCTTATGCGGTAGGTTACGGCACCGACCTCGCGCACTTCATTCGTGATGCGACGTGAGACGCGATCGAGGAAGTCGTAGGGGAGTTGAGCGAATCTGGCAGTGAATCCATTGACGCTCCATACCGCCCATAAAACTACAACATGTCCCATTCCCGCGTCATCTCCTTTTGAGACGCTGTGAAGAGAGCTCGTTACAACCGCACCGGCCTGCCATACTGAATCATAGAGCATGGCTCTCCGCAATTCCTCTATATATATACCATCAACAGCTCGTGCGGTTTTCAAATTTTCAGCAGTGATTTCTCCTTCAATGCGAACGACGAGTCCGGGCCCTGGGAAAGGGTGGCGTATCAGAAGATCCTCGGGGACCCCTATGTCACGTCCGATCGAGCGCGCGGAATCCTTCACTTCGGTCTCAAGCGGCGAGAGCTCCGGCACGGAGAAGTTCAATCCCGTATTATGATGCACTTTTATTTCTGCGATGCGAGCGCCCGTTGCGTGCCCTAACCCACTCTCGCGCAGATCGGTATAGAGCGTGCCTTGCGCCACGAAATCTGCTCCGAATTCTTTTATCTTTTTCTCAAGCACATCCTTGTACATATCGCGAATCGCAAGACGTTTTTCACGCATGGAGATTTTTCCGCGAAGCGCATCGAGGAAAAGAGCGGTCGCGTCTATTACTTCAAGTTCCAGCCAGTTCTCATTGCCGAAATACTTATTGACATACGCTTCGTCGTCAGGCCGATCGATACCGCGAATATAAATTCCCCTTAAGGTCGGACCTTGGGGACCCATGGCTTTTTTGAGGAGGTAGGCGACGACCGAAGAGTCGGAGCCCCCGGAAAGGGCGATCAATACTTTCTTTCCGGCAATCCTCTTTTTGAGCTCAACGATTTTCTGTTCAGCTACATTATGCGCAGGGAAGCGATCAGTGATTCCGCAAATGTTGAAACAAAAGTTCTCATACATTTTTAACCCCTCTTTCGTATCAGAAACTTCCGGATGGAACTGAACTCCCCAGAGATGTTTATAGCGCCCTGCGGCTACCGGAGCGTTATCGGTCGCGCCAAGATTCGTTAGCACAGCACTTTCTTCGACAGAGTCACCATGTGTTTCCAATACATTTGTTTCTTTCGCGATGCCCTCAAAAAGCGGATCATCTGTTTTAATTTTAAATGTATGTACTCCAAACTCTCGTTTGTCATGCGGTGTTACCGATGCACCGACATGTTTTGCCCACATTTGAAATCCTAGGCATACACCGAGAGTCGGTATTCCGAGATCGAATATCTTCTCATCGAACGGAGGCGGCTCGCTTGCAACAGAGGCGGGTCCTCCGGAGAGGATCAAGCCCGCCGGCGTCGCTTTTTTCACATCTTCTGCAGTGACGCTTGACGGGTCCGCCACCACGACAAAAACCCCGATACGTGCCAATCCTTGGACTATGAGATGGTCAAATTGGCTTCCCATCGAGAAGAGCAAGATGAAATGCTTTGTCTTCCGCACGCGCATCTCCTCGGAGATTTCCTTTAGAGTCTCGGCATCAGCAGTCTTGAAGATGCGAAGCATAATGCAGGGATTTTAGCATATTTTCTAGCTTTTTGATGGTGTTTGCACTGCGAAGCTCGGAGAGCAAGTCCGGAACAGCCCTGCTTCGCACAATGCTACGCAGGGCACACTCTATCTCTCCTCGCAGGATCGGAGCGGAGCAGTGTGGATAACCACCACACCTTTCGGGGTGTGGCTCTCACGTTGTGCCTCGCGGCTGATTACCCGCCTCCGGCAATGTAGAGACCTTATGTATATCGTTCCTCTCTCGATATTCTCCGCACAACAACACCCCGAAAGGTGTTGTGGATAACTGGCTTGCGGTGGGGTATAGTGGTATATACTCTAATGTAGTGGGATAAAGTGGGAGACTATGGCACACATCTTTATTGGCGAATATGAACACACGCTTGACGAAAAAAAGCGTGCTTCTTTGCCGAAGAGTTTCAAAGATGCACTCGGGAAGAAAATGATACTGACGCAGGGACTCGATAATTGTTTGCTCATCTTTCCGCGCGAAGGATGGGAAAAAATGATTGAGAATCTTCGTGACGCTCCGTATACCAAAGCTGACACACGCGATTACAGTCGTTTTCTTTTTTCAAGCGCGACGGAGCTCGCGACAGACGGCGCAGGACGCATTCTCATTCCCGATACACACAAACGATTCGCGGGACTCAAACGCGCGATTGTGTTTGCGGGTGTATCCAATCGGGTCGAGATTTGGGATGCCGCTTTATGGAAGAGCTACAAGACTCGCATCGAAAAACAGGCCGACGCGATAGCGGAAAAGCTCGGGGAGATGGGGGTGCTATAGCACTGATTACACGAGGTAGCTGGAGGATATAAATAACGTCATGCGCACGCGACGCTCACAGTCCTCCGGCGACCCGGTGTCGTCATCCTTCGGCAAAGCTCAGAGCAAGTCGAAGACTCACACACCAGTTCTTTTACATGAAGCAGTTGAATTGCTTGCGCTTAAATCCAATGATGTTGTTTTAGATGCAACATTAGGCGGGGCAGGGCACGCACGTGCCATTGCCGAGAAGCTCGGGAAAAAAGGGGTATTCATAGGATTCGATCTTGACTCCGACGCCATTCCTCGTGCCGAGCATGCGCTTCAAGGAATGAAACCGTCGGCGTATCTTGTGCATGCCAATTTTCGACATCTCGCTGATGAACTCCGGAAACTCAAGGTTTCCTCCGTCACGAAGGTGCTGTTCGATCTCGGATGGAGCGCGTATCAGCTGAACTCTGGCCGAGGATTTTCGTTCCTCGCGGACGAGCCGCTCCTTATGACTTACGACAAGCCAAAAGCGGGTCAGCTTACCGCCGAAAGGATAGTGAACGAGTGGGGCGAAGAATCGCTCGCCGACATTATCTTCGGTTGGGGAGAAGAGCGTTACTCGCATCGTATCGCGAAAGCAGTCGTGGAGCACAGGGTTAAGCAGCCATTCAAAACTGCCAAAGAGCTTGCGGAGGTCATCAAAGAAGCTGTGCCGGCTTTTTACAGACGAGGCCGACCTGGCCGTTCAGGTTTGCATCCCGCAACGCGTACATTCCAGGCGCTTCGTATTGCGGTAAATGACGAATTGGGTGCGCTCAAGGAAGGATTGCACGCAGCATGGGAGATGCTTGCACCCGAGGGACGCATAGCAGTCATCACGTTCCACAGCATCGAAGATCGTCTCGTGAAGCAGACGTTTGTGGAGTGGAAAAAAAACGGCGAAGGAATTCTTCTCTCCAAGAAGCCGCTGGGACCAACCGCAAAAGAGGTTCAGGAAAATCCTCGCGCTCGCAGTGCCAAACTCCGTGTGATTCAAAAAACAACAGCTCTACTGACTACTGACT
>Ga0209541_10002472_pt1 | contig 34979 bp, 39 predicted proteins | sample RifCSPlowO2_01_FD_184027 | JGI IMG/M metagenome (GOLD analysis project Ga0209541, IMG submission 184027) | Groundwater microbial communities from Rifle, Colorado - Rifle CSP2_plank lowO2_0.1 (SPAdes) (version 2) | ecosystem: Environmental > Aquatic > Deep subsurface > Groundwater | place...
GGCGTACCCCACGCAGACGGCTGCCGTTATCGACGTAACGATCACCGGCATCGAAGCTGGAATTGCTAACGAAACTACTCTTTCTCAGAAAAAATTCCCCAACCCCATCTGCTTGCCTTTGCGTAAAAGCTCATCTTCCGTATAGCCGAAGACATTGAAGATTCCGATGACCGCCGGGATGACCTGATGGCCGATATAATACTCCGCATCATACGATTTGACATCTTCCCGCAGCTGTGCCCGATCACGGACCAAACCGGAACCAGCGCCGATCACATACTCAATGACCCTGCCGGGGAAAACCCGTTCGCCTTTTTCTTCCATCCGTTTGGCAACGAGAACATGCGGCCCAAGTGAAGTGTATTGATCAAGTTCACGCGTGATCTGGGTCCTGATCACCAGTTTGGACAGATCGATTTTTCCTTCTTTCAATTCAGTGATGATCTGTCTAACCTGCGTAAACGCTTCTTCGGCTTTATCTTCAAGCACAAGCTGTAAGACTTTCTCCTGGATCTCTTTGGCTAAAAACGACCAGTTTCGGCGTATGGTCTCAAAGCCGACGATCTTCAAACTCCCGCTTTCACGCAGCAGCGCATACTTCTTCTTCGCGCCAAGATCCGTTCCTTTGACTGCGACAAACAGGCCGCGCGGGAAATAACCCTCGCATTCCAATTCCATCTGGCCGGGGAGATCGACATTGATCTCATCCATGAACTGTTTGGCCTCATCAAGATTTTTTTTACCTAAAAGCAAGAAAACACTATCGGTGTTATGAACGAGCAGAAGGCCTTCCGCGTCAACAAAATTATGTGCCGTTTCAACTTCGAGATCATAAACCGACCCCTCATAAGATTCTTCTTTTATTTCTTTTATTTTTGCAGCGATATAATTGCCCCTATCAACTCCTCTTGCTCCTTGAAGGCGTAGTGAAGAAATGGAGGGTTTATCTTTTCGATAACGCCAACCAATGTGTTTTATCTCTTTACCAAAATAAGTCTTGCCGTGAGTTAGAGATTTAAGTAAATATTGAACCCCGGATGCTAGATCTTTACTTTTCGTATCGAAACGAACAAAGTGGGTATAATATCTCAGATCTCTCGTTTTATTTCCATCACCATCTAAATACCCTTTGATAAAAGATTGTCTAATTATCTCCTCTGAAGAATAAATAAATGGGGGGACGGTTTTTCCACTACTGCTCTTGCCACAGCCAAAACCATAAACAAATAAAGCAACGATAGGAATTCTCTGGACTCGATAATAGTACATATTCTTGTTTATTCTCTGATCAAAATTAACGACGATTTTAAAATTTTCTTGTAAGATCGTGTCAAAATATTGCTTCACTCTCTCAATTAATCCACGATCTTGGGAGCCAAATGACAGAATGCTCTTCCAACTATTTGTTGTTTTAAGATAACTTGCTGATCCCTCCGCACAATAGAAACCAAGGATCCAGGCTAGTTCTGAATTGAGAGTAAAAAAGCGGGGAATTTTCCCCCCTTCACCATGCTTTGTGCCGATGAATTGAAAATCCAGTGAAGGAAGACTTTGTAAACCCATTTTTCGATCATCATGTTGAGAATGGACGTGACTGGCCAGAGATCTACTCTGATGACAATAGGGACAAATCCCCCGCCGAGGAGGGAATTGCTTCGTATCTTTGTAAGAGAATATATTTTCAGCAAAGGGACCAAACGACATGGTGGCAAGATCAAAAATGTGCCCCGAATGATAATTCTCTTTAACTGAAATGCCCGTGAGTGAAACTAAGCTGTCCCCTTCTTTGAGAGTTAGAGCATTTACTAATTTTGGTTTACCATCTACTAATTTATAAACGGAATGTTGAGGAGTAACTACTGTTGTGCCATGTGTTGTAATAAATCGTAGAAGTTTTCCTTTTTTAAGAGAGGAATAACCATGTCGAATGACTTTCGTGATGGGGCTAAAGATTAATTTTGTACCATCAAAAGCGAGAGTCTTGTATTTGTTAAACTGAAGAGGACTCCCATTTTGGTCTACAAAATCCCCAATAGAAATTAATTCAATTTCATCTTTTTCATTCATCATAAATATCTTTCGATCTGGCGGCAAACTGTCTCCGTAAACAATGCCAAAGCCATTCTCTTCTGCTTTCTTAATCGTCTTTTGGATATAATGACGGGCGTATGCCGTCGTCGAAGCGGCGCATTCCAGACAATACCAGCGCGCGCCGAAGAAACCAAGATAACCATAGAAAGCGTTGGCGAGGATCTTCAGCGCATAGGTGCGGGCTTCTAGCACCGAAACATCTTTTCCCGTCTTCTTCTCTTCTTTTAATTGTTTTTTGACGGCGGTGCGTTTCGTGATCAGATCGTCAAGGACGAGGGGGATGAATTTTTTCTCGCGCTGACAGAACCAATATTCTTCTTTTTCCGGAACGTGCTCTTGATCGCGGCAGCAAGAACAGCGAAAAGCCTCCGGGCCGAGATTATGGGCAGTGATGATCGTCGGGTACAATGAACGGAAATCGAAGACAACAATATCTTGATACAAACCGGGAGTTGGCTGAAAGACGAAAGCGCCTTGGATGGATTCTTCCCTTCGTTCTTCCATTTCCGACCCCTCGGCTTTATTGGGAGCAACAACATTGAATTCGATGGCGCGCCGGAGGATGTAATTCTCGACAAGTTTGCTGAAGCGCATGCGCGTGACATCGAAAGGAGGAAGACCGACAATAGAGGTAAATTCGAGAATGTCAGACCATAATTTTTCGCAGAGCCGGCGCGTAAGAAGGGCATCGTGAAGGTTATAAGCACAATACGGGGCAATATTCTCCGGTTCGTTGTCCCAAATACCCGCAAGATTGTCTAAATTGACTTTATGCTTGCGGTAGCCGAGCAATTCTTGGGCGACAGCATCAAGAGTGTAGCTATCCGTCTTTAAATTGAGGCCGAAAATCTGTTTGACAAATTTAAGCATGTCCAAATGGAGAATTCCCTTGATTTTCACTTCCCCACTGCGGAAACCGCTCCGGGAGAAGACCTGCATCTCTGAACCATCGAGGCCAAGGTCGAGGGGAAGCTGATACTTCGCCGCGCGTGTCTTAAGATAGGGCAGATCAAAGCCGTCAGAGAAATATCCCGTCAGAATCTCTGGGTTATATTCTTTGATGACCTGTCGGAAACGTTCCAGCATCGCCTGCTCATCAGCGACGTGTTCGATATAAGGATATTCGTGGGGGAATTGTTTCCAGGTGATTACTTTCTGGAATTCGAGATTCTGCTCGTCGATTCCGGAGAGCCCGATCATCAGGATCGGATTTTTTTCGGGATCGATCTCTTTCTTTTCAGCGTAGGTTTCAATATCAACAGCGAGGATTTTCCATTTCGTCGTTCCTGCACCGGGAGTGATTTTTTCCGCGAGGAAAAATGATTGGTTGGAAGGCGGTTCATCAATCATCGATGGATCAATGGAATGCCCTTCTACAATCATCTTCTGCAACGGCATGATGCCCGTGTCTCGCAGATAGCGGTGGACAAAAGGGATGTCTTTTTCAAAACATTCCAACTCCCACTGCTGAAATTCTTTGGAAAACAGAGGAACAGCTTTGGGGTAGCTGACCGAGACCTGCCAGAATTGCTCTTTCTTGCCGATGTATTCACGCTCGACTTCAATGACACTGCGGACGCGGGCAGTAGTTTGGTTGTCAGTGATCGTTGCTTTGGTGATCTTTTCTAAGAGTTGTTCTTTGTTTTTTAATGGAACGTGGACATAGAAGAAGGGATAGTGTTCATCAATGACGCAGATCTGCTTCCCTTCTTCTGTCTTGGCGAAAAGATACATGTAAACTTTGCCGTTCTTGACTTTGTATTCAAAATCGTAGGGATAGCAGATAAGGGGCATGGTGATTTCGGGAGGAAAGTGCTTTATAAAAGTATGCTCCAAGATGTTTAAATAGAATGAGGGGGAAAGAGGAAAAAATGAACAAAGACATCCTCTTTCTGGACAAAGATTCAACGCTCGGTGACTGGGTATGTGGAGACGGACTCTATCCTGGCGCGAAAGAGTTTCTGCAGCACGAGAGAGAGTGGGGGAGAGAACTGTACATCGTGACAGCCGCAGGAGAACCGGGAAGAGTGCACCTCGTGGAAGTCGATCATCTGTTAACTGATTATTTTGGCGGTGAGAAGATTGATGCTTCTCGCGAGGGATTATATTGCTTTCCTGATGGGACGTTTAGAATTATTTCTGAAGATTATCGAAGTCGTATTTGGACTCTGCCCGATGAAGAGCGAAAACAGCTTTTTGCAGAAGTAGAGAAGTTATGTGATCAAAACGAGTTTACAATCAGCGACGCTGAAAGAGAATATTTACAAAAACAAATTGATGATTTTTGGAAAAAGTGGGGCGACAGCATCAATATTAACACCGGCGAGTCATTTGATGAGACAACACGATATCAGAACCCCTATATCAACGGAGCGCATATGAAAGATCTTCATCTGGCACGAAGATTAATTTCTCCGCAAGACTTTCAACAGCTGCGAACGGTTATGGTGGGAGATCGGGGAGATGCGGATATCTATTCTTCTGACCCATCCACCCCGCTGGTAGTCGTTTCAAAACGCGTGAGAGAAGGAGAATGGAATCTTGTTTCCGCTATTGTCGACCTTCTGTTTGACAATCCGGAGAGAATGCTGTGGGAAATGTTTGATGGGCTGCATACAGCAGAGAACGTCACTTTACAAAATGAGAATTATAAATTTGAACGTAATGAATGGAGTTCAAGATTAGTCTATTGCCCCTAATGATAGCACATAAAGCGCCCAAAATGTATTTGTTTAGCTTTTCCGACAGGCCGTGAGTGAGAGCGGAAAAATGGCAATGATCTCGCTTCAAAAACAGCCGTCGCCTAAAACATTTTCCGCACATTAATTTTCAGTATAAACCGCCAATCTCACTCACCATTTGGCCTTGCCGCCAGCTAAACAAATACCCCAAAAGTATTTAAACACAATAGAATTATAAAGTCGCATGGGTCAAAAATTTACAGTTATTGTCGAACAAGGAGAGGACGGTTATCTGATCTCTGAAGTAGTGGAGCTTCCTGGCTGCCATACTCAAGCAAAAACCTATGAAAAACTAATTGAACGGACAAAAGAAGCAATCTCTTTGTATCTTGAAGCTCAGGGTACGTCAGAAGTTAAAAGTAAATTTCTCGGGTTACAGCAAGTTGAAATTGGAGCGTAAACCATGTCTGATAAGTTGCCTTCTTTAAAGGCAAAAGAGATTGCTAAAATTCTAGAGAAGTTAGGGTTCGAATTCAAAAGACAAAAAGGAAGTCATATGTTTTTTGCCCATCCGGATGGGAGAACAACCGTGGTTCCTAATCATCCAACAGAACACGTTGATCGTGGTTTGTTGAACAAGATAATCAAACAAGATTTGTTGATGAACAGAGAAGAATTCCTGAGATATGTGAAGTAAAGGTTGTTAGACCATCGTTGCACAGTGTTAATGTCTTGTCAACAAATTTTAAATAACCTCTTTAACCTCTATTTTCGGTGCTCCATCTTAATGCCCAGCTCCGCGAGCGATATGGTTTATTCTCACGGCAGGCTCTGGAGAGCATTTTCCGTGATCCGGAATTATATGTCGCCGGAAACATCGCCGATCTCAAAACGGCGAGAATTAAAAAGACGCGATATAAACTGTTTTCTCCGGGAAATAAATTGCCGGACAAGTCGATCATATTTATCCAATCCTGTTCTGTGGAGATGATTCGGGAAACAGCAGGAGAGTTCGCTGCGGAAAGCGGGGAAAAGCAAATCCGGCCGTTTATCCAGGCAGTGCCCAACGCATTTATTTCCGATGACAGCGGGAAACTGCCGATCATCTGCCCGTTTAAGATTGAACAGACAATTCGATTAGAAAACGTCCTGCTTTATTATTATCACCGCTTGGGACTATACCGGCTGGAACATTCCGTGGAGACGCCAAGTCAAAATGTGCTGACCAAAACTATTCAGGAGCGCATCATCAATCTCAAGGAATCTTTTTCAGCGACTTTAAGAGATAATTAGGCTTCTCTTTTCCGCTGATCTTTTCTTCTTTTGGTTCAGAAACTACTTCTTTTGGCTCCACTGTTTTTTCAGCTGTTGTTGGCTTTTCTGTCTGCCCTTGCAGCGCCGCAAACTCATCTTTGAGCAGGACAAAAGTCCGGTCCAATTCATCTTCCGAAAGCTGTTTCGGTTCCCACTGCAGGTTCAGTCCATCATTATCCTGGCGGGGGATGACTTCGATGCCAAAATGTGGAATGTTCTGTCCGGCTCCCAAGCCGTTGCGCACGAGAATATTTGTGCCTTTAGCACCAAGACATTCAAATACGGCGATGCTGACCTTGTTCGCCAGGACAGCACAATGGCTGAGGACATCTTCGGAAACCATCTCCAGGATGGGAGCATGCTCTCTCGGAAAGACGGTAATCTGTCCGGGGGTCAGGACATGATCGCGCACGGCGATGACAGCACGATCATCTTCATGGATGATGACCGCTTTGCTTTCGCCGGCAAGAATATTACATAATTCACAGCCCATGATTGATTTTATCACCGAAAGAGTTCTGCAATATCATCTAAGACGGCAGTAGGATTGGTCATCTTTTCGCTGTCTTGCTCGCTGTCCTCTTCGGGAGATGTTTTTACCTCTTTTTTCTTTTTTGTTCGCGATCCACTTTGTTTTTGTTTTGGCATTGTTGTCGGTTTCTTTTTTTCCGGAGTGATCTCTGGTGATATTTTCTCTTTCTCCACCACGCCAGCCATTTCCCCACGTACAAGCTGCGCCAGCCGATCCTGCACGGCTTCTTTCACTTTTTCCGGTAATTCCGGATCGATCAGCTTGTCTTTGACCGCGAGCAGATGATCGCCTTCTTTTCGGGGAAGAAGATGGAGAAGAAAATGCTGCGCCCGCTGACCGGCGGCTGCGCCATTGGCGATGAAGATGTTTGTGCCAGAAACGCGCAAGGCACGAAGCTGCAGGCGTGAAAGCACTTTTGAGACAGAGAAGAGATGCTCCAATTCTTGTTGAGGCACTTGCGGCATGATCGCGTAATGTTCTTTGGGCAGGAGAAGAAGATGCCCTTTGGTCGCCGGGTTGATATCCAGAACAGCCAGACAAGAATGGTCTTCATAGATTTTCTTACTGGGAATTTTTCCCGAAATAATCTGGCAGAAGATGCACTGCTGTTTTTGCAGCTGGCGGAGCTCTTCCGGAGACATGGACTTGAGCTTCTTCTCCAATTCTTTCTGTTGTTCTTCAGTGAGTTCCAGCGGAGTATCTACCATGTTATTGCAAGGGAGAAAGGAGTTAATAAAGGTATCTTTGGTAAAATGACCGGTAATCTTAAATATAATTTAATTCTATAAATAGATCAATGGACATACTCGCTGGCGCTAAATTTGTTGTAGAAAATGCTCAGCATATTTCTATCAACAAGAACGCATTGGTCTCGTTTAGCAAGAACTTTCATCATGGAGATGTTAACCACTGGCTTTCTGCTGCCCCCGTTGATTTTTCTGCATTGAGCGAAGAGGAAATATTAAACTTTCTCCTCGTCTACAGTACTATTGGCTTTTGCTACTGGGGGAATCAACCATGGTCAGTTAAATATCGTGGAAAGAAACACCTCGGTTCTTTTGCCATGCTCGCTGCGATCATGAAAGCCCATGAAAAAGGCATACAAATACTTGATCCCAAATATAGAAGTCGTATCAATGCACAGGAATTCTCTGAGATTTTGGAAATCAAAGAGAACAACCAGATTTATTTATTTCAGGAAAGGTTGGCATTTCTTCACGAAAGTGGGGCTGTCATTCTCGAAAAATACGATGGAAAAATTTCAACTCTTCTGAAGTTAGGAGATGGCGATGTCATCAAGCTTCTGGACATTCTTACGCGTGATTTTTTGGCGTATAACGATTTTTACACCTACTGCGGAAAGAAAATATCTTTCAATAAAAAAGCTCAACTTTTCATCTCTGATGTCTTCCAGATATTTGGTGGAGAGGGAATCGGTCATTTTCATAATATCCAGAAACTAACAGCGCTAGCAGATTATCGGATTCCCCAAGTATTGCGAAACTTGGGCATTTTAGTCTACTCCCCTGAATTGGCAGATAAAATTGATCGAGGCATTTTAATCTCGAAAGGAAGTCCTGAGGAAATTGAACTTCGGGCAGGAATGATCTGGGCTGTTCATCTTATTTATAATTTAATCAAAGAAAGGGAACAGAGAGTCTTACCAATTGGGGTAAATGATCATCTTTGGTTATTGAGAAGGCAAAAATTTTCAGACGACCACATTCACCATAAGACGATTACGACCGGGTATTGAAAAGATTGATAATATTTATCTAGAAAAAGAATAATTATCGATTAAACCTATCCCAAAAACTCCCGCACATTCCGAAACTCCATTTTCACAAACAAGCGAAAATCAATCCCCCGTTCTTTCAATTCATGCAAAGCGAGCTGCACATGCGTGCTGCCTTTAGGCAAAGTAAAACCGGCTAAACTACTCAAGTACTGCAATTGCTGTAATGCGGCTGCCCGCGCCAAGATGGACGCGGCGGCGATCTCTACATATTTACTTTCACCTTTCTCAACGGCAAGGTCGCCCACCGTACAGCCAGGATATTTGTCAACCACGTGCTTGCCGGGAAAAAGGTGCTTGGCGGTATCATGATGCAGATTGTTCAGCAGGATCGTAACTTTACCAACACGGTTATATTCCTCCGGAAGCAGACCGCGGACTTCACAGGGCGCGAGATTCTTGATCTCAACGGCCAGACGTAGAATTTCACGATCGTCAAGAAGCTTGCTGTCGGCTACGCCCAGCTCATGCAGTTTCTGTCGCAGAGCAGCATCAGCTTTGACCGCCGCAACAACCAAGCCACCAAAGGTATCGCCTTTCAATGATTCATCGCTGCCGATAATCCAGCCCGTTTCCTTACGAAAATGCTCTTCCGGATCGGGGCGGGTGATGCCGATCATCTTCAGATCGTGAAGAACACTTTCCAAAGCATCCGCCTTGCCTTGCAACAATAATTTGCCGGAAGTGTACAGAATCAGCTTGACGCTGTTTTTCTGCAGGCAGAAAGTTTCATAGATGGTCTTTGGCTCTAGTGGGGTATAGCCCTTCTTCAGAAGCTTCTCGAGAACTTCCTGCTCCACTTTCTCAAAAACAACCATACCGGTAGAGATGACGTCTCGTTTAATAAAATCTTCGGCGGATAGTATTTGTTTAGCTGGCGGCAAGGCCACAAAGTGTATCCGAAGATGCTTGAACACCTAGCTTAGTGCGGAAATCTTCTGTTCCACAACAAGATGCAGACAAAATAGCGGCCGATTTCCGCTCGGATACACTGCCTGCCGGAAAAGCTAAACAAATACGGAAGAGATGGTGCTAATCAATGAGTAAATCTAATACGTGCTCGCTCCCTAAACCTTTATAAATATACTACTTTTTCAAGAAAGAATGCCCGCAAGAAAGAAAACAACAGAAAAAACCGTTGAAAAAACAATCCTCGCTCCGAAGAAAGGGGCAGCCGCCAAGGCAAAAGCAGAGCATGCGGCGATGCCTTCCAATCAGCCAGTTGTAAATATTGCTCTTGTAGGCCACGTCGACCACGGCAAGACGACGTTAACCGAACGCTTGAGCGGGAAATGGACAGACACCCATTCTGAAGAATTAAAAAGAGGCATTACCATCCGCTTGGGCTACGCCGATTTTACGGTCTATCACTGTGAGCAGTGTGATCTTCTGACAACAAAAGAAAAATGTGTCAAATGTAATGGTGCAACAACGCCCCAGCGAAAATTATCTTTGGTCGACGCGCCTGGTCACGAATCGTTGATGGCCACGATGCTCTCTGGAGCGGCTATCGTCGATGGCGCCATCCTCATGGTGGCGGCAAATGAGAAGTGTCCGCAGCCGCAGACAAAAGAGCATCTGATGGCGCTACAGATCTCCGGAATCAAGAAAGTGATCATTGTCCAAAACAAGATTGATCTAGTGACCGAAGAAGAAGCCCTGGAAAATTACCAACAGATCCAGTCATTCCTCGTAGCAGCAGAATATAAAGATGCGCCGGTCATTCCTATTTCAGCGCGGGCAAACGTGAATATCGACATGCTGCTGGAAGCGATCCAGGAATATATCCCCACACCGCAACGGGATGTAGAAAAAGAGCCGCTGATGCTCGTTGCGCGTTCATTTGATATCAACAAGCCGGGGACACGTCCGGAAAAACTTCTTGGCGGTGTTCTTGGGGGAACGGTCAAACAGGGAATATTCCGTCGCGGCGACACGATCGAGATCGTACCGGGTTACATGGTGGAAGAAAAGAATAAGAAAATTTGGAAGCCATTGCGCACAAAAATCATCCAGATCTTTTCGGGGGGAAAGCCTGTTGAAGAGATCCACCCGGGAGGGAGCATGGCCTTGTCCACGTTATTAGACCCGTCTATTGTCAAATCAGATTCATTGACTGGCTCTCTCGTCGGGAAGACCGGGAAATTACCTCCGGTGCATTATCAGATTACGTTAGATACCCATTTGTTAGAGAGGGTTGTGGGTGCAAAAGAAGAGGTCGAAGTCAAACCGCTGGCCAAGGCAGAAGTGTTGATGCTGAATGTCAACTCTGCTGCAACTGTGGGAGTTGTTGTCGACCCTTCAAAGAAGAATACGACCTGTGTATTGAAGAAGCCGGTGTGTGCAAACATTGGAGATCGGATTACGATTTCCCGTAGGGTGGGTGATCGGTTCAGATTGATTGGCTATGGGATATTGAAATGATCTGGATAGATCATAAACAAGCAAAGCTTTTTCTGCGAAATTGATAGGTACAAATCACCGGTTTAATAGAAAAAGTCGTCCGCTTGGCCTCAAGATTGACTGTGAGAAGCGGTCGACAGGAACAGGCGCGAAAAAGATAAGATTAAATAGTCTTTTCTGCGTTCAGGAATACAACCTGTTTTCGCCGCGGTCAATGGCCAGGAGGACTTTTTCTACTAAGTACAAATCACCGTAATCTTTAAAAATCAAGCCCCTTTCGGGAGTTTAGATAAACTATGGATAAACCAATAGAAAATGCCTCTCAGCTTCGGCTGAAGGTCATGGAAGCAGTACAGGATGACGTCAATCGCGGTATCGTCAAGATCGACTCCAATTTCATGAAGCAGATCAACCTCAATCCAGGCGATGTTGTGGAAATCAAAGGCGAACGCCGGACAGCAGCCATCGTCGATCGCGGCTACCCTGGTGACATCGGCCTTAATATCATCCGTATGGATGGAAATTTGAGAAAGAATGCCCGAACAAGTGTCGGAGAAATTGTCATTGTCCAAAAAGCGCAGGTAACGCCGGCCAAAAAAGTCGTCATCGCCCCGGCGAATAAAGGGTTCATGGTCAAAGCATCTCCCGATTGGTTCAAGCAGAGCCTCTTGGGAAAGACATTTGTCAAAGGTGATCTAATCTCTCTGGGCGGCGCACCACGCCGCCGCCTTTCCTATCCCGATCGGGAGATGAGCGACATTTTTTCCATGATGGAACGGCAGTTTGCCGGCTTCGGCTTGGGCAGTTTGCGTTTTATCGTTGCCGATACTCTTCCCAAGAAAGAAATTGTCATCGTTACGGCGGAAACAGAAGTGGAATTAAATCCGTCAGCAGTAGATATCCGTGAGGAAGAAGGGATCAGTCTGGGCATCAACTATGAGGATATCGGCGGTCTGGGAGACGAGATTAAGAAAGTACGCGAGATGGTCGAACTGCCGTTGAAACATCCGGAGATCTTTGACAAGCTGGGAATCGAGCCGCCGAAGGGAGTTCTTTTACACGGCCCTCCCGGAACGGGAAAGACGCTGCTCGCCAAAGCCGTCGCTTCGGAGACAAACTCGCATTTTATTCTCATCAACGGTCCGGAAGTAATTTCTAAATTTTATGGCGAAAGTGAAGCCAACCTGCGGAAGAAATTTGAAGAAGCTGAACAAAATGCGCCTTCGATCATCTTTTTCGATGAGATCGATGCCATCGCCACGAAAAGGGAAGAGACAAAAGGCGACGTAGAAAAACGTGTTGTCGCTCAACTGCTGGGGCTGATGGATGGTCTGAAATCCCGAGGAAAAGTCATCGTCATTGCAGCAACAAATATTCCCAACCAGCTGGATGCTGCCCTCCGCCGTCCTGGCCGTTTTGATCGCGAGATCGAAATCGGCGTCCCGGACAAGCAAGGCCGTCTGGAGATTCTCAAGATTCATACACGCCACATGCCTTTGGCGAAAGATGTTTCCCTCAAAGACCTTGCCAAAGTTACCCACGGGTTTGTCGGCGCTGATTTAAGTTCTTTGGCTAAAGAAGCAGCAATGATTGTCCTGCGGCGGATCCTGCCAGAGCTGAAAGTGGAAGGAGTGGAAGAAGGCGAGCCCATTCCCGCGGAGATTCTGGAGAAACTGCAAGTCAACCAGAAAGATTTTGTAGAAGCATTGAAAGATGTTCGTCCTAGTGCAATGCGGGAAGTGCTGGTGGAAACTCCTGATGTTGGCTGGGTTGATATCGGCGGAATGGAAGATGTCAAAAACAAATTACGAGAGGCAGTGGAATGGCCTTTAAAGAAACCGGAAGTATTCAAGCGCATGGGTATCCGCCCCCCGCGAGGTATTCTGTTATACGGTCCACCAGGAACAGGTAAAACCTTGCTAGCGAAAGCAGTCGCAAAAGAAAGTGAAGCTAATTTCATCCTGGTCAACGGACCAAGCCTGCTCAGCAAATGGGTTGGCGAATCGGAAAAGGCAGTGCGCGAAATCTTTCGTAAAGCCCGCCAGACGGCGCCGACCATCCTTTTCTTTGACGAGATTGATGCTCTTGTTCCCCGTCGTGGCGGCGGTCTTTCTGACACAGGGAGGACGAACGAACGTATCGTCAACCAGATGCTTACCGAGATGGACGGGCTGGAGATCCTTAATGATGTCGTGATCATTGCTGCCACAAACCGGCCGGATATTGTCGATCCCGCTCTTCTGCGGCAAGGCAGATTCGACCGCGTCATTCTGACACCGGTCCCTGACGAAGAAAGCCGCCGCCGGATTTTGGAGATCTACTTGAAAAAGATGCCCCTGGCTGACGATGTCCACGCTGAGGAATTAGCCAAACTGACCGAGAATTATGTCGGCGCCGATCTGGAAGGCCTTTCCCGGGAAGCCGCGATGATTGCTTTGCGTGAAGATATCCTTGCCAAAAATGTCACTCGGGCTCATTTCAAAGCGGCGATGGAGATCGTCAAGCCGTCGGTTGATAAAGAAGTAGAAGAATCATATCAGCAATTGGAAAATTACTTCAGTTCGGCCCGCGCCAAGCAGATTAAAGAAGATCGAAAAGACAGTTATTTTGGGTAAATAAATATATAAACTGCGCAGCACCTTCTTTCTCGTAACGTCTTTTGTTTGAGATCTGATGGTGAAAGAAAAAAGAGGCCTGTCCGAAGCAGAAGCAAAAAGAAAGCTCGCCCAGTTTGGGCCTAATGAAATCACAGATATTTCAAAAACAACGGCAATCCGCATCCTTCTCCGTCAAGTAAAGAACAACTTCATCGTTTACCTTCTTCTCGGAGCAGTGCTGATCTCTCTTTTTGTCGGAAAAACGATCACCGCGTATGTCATTTTCTGTGTGATCATCATGGTCGTGGGCTTAGGTTTTATCCAGGAATATAAAGCGGACAAAGCGATCAAAGCGCTGAAAAAGATGATCCTGCCTTCCTCTCTGGTGATCAGAGATGGAAAAGAAAGAGATGTTCTCTCTTCTGTCTTGGTTCCCGGTGATCTTCTCTTTCTGCGCAGCGGCGAGAGGATTCCGGCTGATTGCCTCGTGCTCGAAGAGACATCTCTCTCCGTTGATGAAGCACTCCTCACCGGTGAAGCCAAAGAAGTCAGAAAAGAAGCGGCAAAAGATGTCCAGAAACCTACCGAACAGAATCTTTTATTCATGGGTTCGTTCATCGTCAATGGCAAGTGTCTGGTCAGAGTCCAGCATACGGGGATGCGTACGCATTTTGGAAATATTGCCAAAATGATTTCCACAGCGGAGAAAGAATTACCCCTGCAGCAAAAAATGAATAGGATTGCTAAATATATGGCTCTGGTTGCAGTGATTGTCTCTCTCTTAACCGGTTTGCTGATGATTCTGCAGGCAGAAGTGCTTACCTCAGAAGTTCTGGTATCTGTCCTCATCCTGATCATCGCTCTTTCCGTATCTGCTTTTCCGGAAGGTTTACCAGTCGTGTTGATCACCGCCCTGGCGTTCGGGGCGCGCCGCATGGCAAAACAAAATGCCATTGTCAACCGGATGTCAATTATCGAGACATTGGGAGAAACAACCGTCATTTGTTCTGATAAAACGGGAACGATTACCAGTGGAGAGATGACTGTCCGCAAGATCGTCATGGATGGGAAGGACATTGACGTTGAAGGTCTCGGCTACGCTGCCGTTGGAAGATTTTTGATGGAGAAGAAAGAAATACACCCTCTTTCCGATCCCGCACTCACGTTATTGTTACAGACTGCCGTCCTTTGTAATGACTCCCGCATTGAACCGGAAGGCGAAAACCAGTTTTATCGCGGCGGTGGAATGCCGACAGAAATTGCTTTATTGATTCTTGCGGTGAAAGCCGGGATCGTTAAAGAGAACTTACGCTGCCCCCGGCTGAAGGAAATCCCGTTCAGCTCTGAACGGAAGATGATGTCTGTTCTGTGTGAAATAGAGAAGAAGACTGCCGTTTTCGTGAAAGGGGCGCCGGAGGTGGTCTTAGATCATTGTACTTTTATCCGAAAACAGAATCAGATTGTTCCGCTCAGTTCCGCAGAAAAAAAACGTATCTTAAACGCGAACCAAAAGATGACCTCAAAGACACTGCGTACGCTGGCCTTCGCCACGAAAGATTTTTCCGTTGGTGAGAGAACGAAAAAAAGAAATTCCGGCGTTCAAGATGGCGAACTGGAAAACGATTTAGTCTTTCTTGGCCTAACCGGGATGGAAGATCCCCCGCGCGCAGGAGTGAAAGAAGCGATCATGCTCTGCCAGCATGCCGGCATTGAGATCAAGATGATTACGGGTGATAATAAAGAAACGGCACTGGCTATCGCCCGAGAAATAAATCTTTCCGGAGAAGTGCTGGAAGGACACGAACTGGAGAAACTATCCCCCGCGGAACTCCGGAAAGTGATCAAGAACATCGTTATCTTCGCCAGGGTCAAACCGGAACACAAGCTCAGGATCGTCAAGGCATTGAAATCCCACGGCGAAATCGTCACGATGACCGGAGATGGTGTTAACGATGCGCCGGCGTTGAAAGAAGCGCATATTGGCGTAGCCATGGGCAGAAACGGAACAGATGTATCTCGGGAAGCGGCGGATTTAATCTTAAAAGATGATAATTTTATCACTATTGTCAGCGCCATCGAAGAAGGAAGGACGATTTTCCGCAATATCCGCAAATTTGTGACATACCAGCTGTCCTGTAATCTGACCGAATTGCTGATTTTATTTCTTGGTGTTCTCTTGTCTCCGCTCCTGGGATGGCAGATCCCTCTCCTACTCGCGCTGCAGATTCTGTTCATCAATTTAGTCACCGATAACCTTCCCGCCATTACTTTGGGGCTCAATCCTTCTTCAGCAGACGTGATGAGTGAAAAACCACGCCGGAAGGCGGAGCTGCTCAGCAAAAATTTATTCATCCTGCTCTTTTTCACCGGTATTCTGATCGCTCTCTTTGTCTTGGCCGTATTTTATCTTTCTTTTAATGTCTTCCAGGAAAGCATCGGCACTGCCCGGACAACGGCTTTGGTCTCGCTGATTCTTCTGGAAATTGCCTCTGCGTTCAATTTCCGGTCTTTTCGCAAAGGTGTTTTCACCCGTTCTTTATTTGTCAACAGGCCACTCGTTTTCGCTTCGTTGATTTCCCTTGCCGCCACATTAGTGGTCATCTATACTCCATTACGGGTCATTTTCGAGACGACTGCTCTTTCTCTGGGGAACTGGGCGACCGCTGTCTTCCTGGCACTTCTTCTTGTTCTCATTTTCGATATCCTCAAAAGAATCAATAACAAGACCAAATTCATTGACTTCTGGACATGAACATTTTTTGATGACTCTGGAGAAAAAGTCAGCCTGGCTATCTTTAGGCCAGCGGTAATTTTTTCGTATTTGTTTAGCTGGCGGCAAGGCCAAGAGGTGCATCCGAAGATGCTTTATTCCTAGCTTGGTGCGGAAATCTTCCGGTTCACAGCAGGGAGCAGAAATGATCTTTGTCGATTTCCGCTCGGATGCACGGCCTGCCGGAAAAGCTAAACAAATACATTTTTTCTACTAAGCCATTTCCGACGTAGGTATTAAGTCTGTGCTTGGGCAGGTCGGCCTGCCTCGTCTCGCTAAGAAAAGGAGTTCAACTTCTCTCCCAAAATATTCTCGAGGATGAGCGAGACTCTGAATTTCTTGCTTAAAGCCAATGCTCGGCAGGCCATCTTGACCATGCCCGCACAGACTTAACTTAATACGTACTTTCCGGCGAAATCTTTATAATCCTAAAACCATTCCTTCTTCGATGAGCGTGATCAACAGATGTTAGTCTTTGGCGTGGATATCCCTTTGGTGGAAGTGATTTTTACTATTGCTGTTCTGATCATCATCATTCTCGTCGAAGCAGTCGTCATGTTGTTTGTTTTCATCAAGCAGATGAATAAGATGAAGAATGTGGTCACTTCTCTGGAAAACACCTACCATCTTACCTCTCACGCCAAGCGGGAAGTGCTGGAGAGGGGGAGTTTGGTCTTGGAGCGGAAAGAAGAAAGCAAGCAAGGAAGCAAGACAGACGCGGATAAAAAAGAAGAGAGTAAAAGGAATAGTAAATAAAAAAGAAAGAAAAAACTGCGGCCTATTTGCCGCCAGCTTTGCCACCAGCAGGAGCTTTCTCTTTCGCTTCCGGAGGCACTAATTCGTCCACGATCTTCATCGGGATGCCCGCTTCCAGCAGAGCAGAACGGATCTTCTTTGGTTCTTTGCCTTCGTTGGCTTTCACCAATTCTTTCGCGCGCACTTCGAATTCTGCCCTCTGCTTCTCCAATTCTTTCTGCAAGCGTACTTTCTCTACTGCAAGATGTTTCTTCTCTTCTTCAGTTAATTCCGTACGTCCAGATTTTATTTTAGCGTCAAATTTGCCTTCAGCGACTGCCGCCAAAGCTTGCTGTGCAGACATCCCTTCAACTAAGACACCCATCGATTGGCAGGTTCCAATAATCTCGCGAACTTTCATCTTTAAGTCTTTGCCGAGAAGGTTGTCTTCTTTGATTTTAGCGATTTTGATAATCTGTTCAATCAGCAGGTCTGCTACTTTTTCCCGCAGCGGGTTTCCCGCTCCCTTCTCTATGCCTGCTTCTTTTTTGATCAAAGCCGCTGCCGGAGGAGTTCCCACTTCAATCGTAAACTCTTTTGTTGCGGTATCGATAGCCACTTTGACTGGGACTTGCATCCCTTTCATGTCTGCTGTCTTCTTGTTAATTTCAGAAATGACCATGCCGATGTTCACGCCCGTCGGGCCAAGAGCAGGGCCGAGCGGAGGAGCGGCTGTCGCTTTTCCCCCTTCAATTAAGACTTCTACTGTTTGTTTTGCCATGAATGTTCACCTGAATTTGATGTTTGAAGCTGTGCGTAACGATAAGGCGTAAACTACGGTTCATTTATATAGTTTGCGGAGCAGTTTGTGCTAAGCGTTCGGCAATGCCGGGATGCAGGCGCAGGCCAAGAGCGGTCAGATATTGCATCTCCTCGGCTACGTCAACCCCATATTTTAACGTTACTTCTGGGTTTGGTGTTTTCCATGATGGAAATGATGATACTTGTGAAGGTCCTTGATGGGGAATACCAGAATCCCACCAGTAGCCGAAGCTATTGTACCAATCACGACGTTTGGTTTCCATCTCTTCTGGGGAAAAGTGAAGAAGCGGAACGGTGGCAAGCTTTCCTGCAGCCGATGAAGAAGACAACTCTAGGCAGAGAGCCGTTTCATAAACAATTTTTCTAAACTCTATTTTTTTGTGGTGCGCCAAACGCGGATTCCAGAGATTCCAGAGACTTGAGTGTTCGGTCCTTCCATTGTAATGTAATACTCTTTTCATCTTGAATGATAGATAGTCTCCATAAAATGCCGTTAGCTCTTCGACAAGAGCGGTGGGTTTTTCGATCATCTCATCTGCATCAAGCATAAACGTATACTTTGTTGTGACATGGCCATTTGCCGTATTGCGCGCCGGGCCGTACCCCTCAAACCACGCATCAAATATTCGTAATTGGGGATAATCTCCCGCCATCTGTTCTAACAGCTGTCGTGTACCATCGCCAGATCCGGTATCAAGAACAACAACATTTTCAAAGAAAGGAAGATGCCGTGCTAAGACCGCATGCAACCCTCCGGCCGGATTCATCAGTTCATCCCGGACGATCATCGTCAGGGTGATGTCTTGGAGTGGGGTGGTCATTTTTTCATCACCGATATTTAGCGAGTTGTTCGATAATCTTTCTATTGGGTGATAAGCCTATTGCTTCTAATCGTTGCAGGACAGCAAAAACATCAATGCCATACGAGCGTAAAGTAGTTGGAACTGGTGTTTTCCAGGAATGGGATTTGTAGGACCGCGAGGGAGCAGTACCTTGTCTGATGTGTTCTTCTAATGATGAGTACCAGATTTCACGTTTATAGCCATGGTCTGCTACTCTGAAATGAAATATTCTTGTGCTAACCTCCAAATTTTCTCTCGTATCTTCAAGGAGGGAACATTCCCACTTCAATGAACTTCTAAATCCTACTTTTCTCTTTAATGCTAGACGTGGATTCCATCCCCATCCCTGTTCAACAAACCCATCCGATAAAATGTTGAAAAATCTAAAACTGATACTTTCTTTCCCTATATATCCCCCCCTTTGAATCTTCTTCAACGCCCCCATGAGTTGTTCTAGTTCCTCAATTCGCTCATCTGCGTCAAGCATGAGTGTATATTCTGTCTGGACATGCTCATTCGCTTTCATCCTTGCATATCCATACCCCTCAAACTTCGCATCATACACTCTCAACTGGGGATATTCTCCCGCTAAATGTTCCAGCAGTTCTCGTGTGCCATCCACTGACCCCGTGTCCAGCACGACCGCGTGGTCAAAATAAGGTAAATGATATTCTAGCATTGGGAGCAATCCCCCTGCCGGATTCATCAGTTCATCCCGGACGATCATCGTCAGGGTAATGTCTTGTAATGGAGTAATCATTGTGGCATAGATTCTATCTTATATAATGCTCTCCGATTGGAACATACATCCTTCTCCGGTATTCTTCGTCTGCTATTTTCCTATCTTCAGGATAAAAGTAATCCCTCCCGTCCATTCCTTTGAACAAAAAGTCGTCTTGTGGATTTCTCCAGAGGGCTTCTATAGATTTATCTCTCACTTTCCTCATGTCCTCATCAACCTCATTAAAAATTGAATGATTTCTATTTGTTGTGTGTATATCCATATTCTCACCGTTTTCGGCAGGGTGATATCCACTTTATAAATATTTTGTCAAAATTATCACTCCCAAGTAATATCCCTCGTTTTCATTCCCAAACATCCATATCTTTTTATATCCCGAACATCCACCGGACGACATGACTTCGCCGTTGCACTACGCCACCCAAGGCACGCGCATTCTACTGACCAGCCTGAAGAATAAGATCAAGCCGTATCGCTATTACGGTCCCGCCGGGGATATCTGTACCAAAATCATCAACGACTGCTGGAACGGCCGGTTCTTTCAAACCTCAACAAATAACTTCCCCCAATTCTGGTCTCGGGATTTCGGCTGGTGCACCCAGTCACTGCTCACCCTCGGCCACGAGGAAAAAGTACATCAAACCTTGCGCTATGCGCTCAATCGCTTCAAGCAGGCGAACACCATCACGACCACGATCACGCCTGGCGGAAAGCCATTTGATTTTCCTGCGCCTGCCGTCGATTCACTTCCCTGGCTGATCCACAGCATCCGTCTGTCGGCTTTTCCTCACTATGAACATCGCGTTTTCCTCAACCAGCAGATCCAGCGTTTCTTCACGGCGTTTATCAACCCGTTAACCGGCCTGGTCAAACCAGATCTTCACGTCTCTTCCCTGAAAGATTTTGCCATCCGAAAAAGTTCCTGTTATGATAATTGTATGGTGGGCATGTTTGCGGCTGATCTAAAAAAGTTGAAATTAGACGATCCCTTTGAAAAATATGATTATCCTGCGTTACTTACAGAACAGTTCTGGAACGGCTCGTTTTTCTTTGACGATCTCACCAAGAAGAATTATGTCGCCGGCGATGCCAATATTTTTCCCTTCGTTACCGGGCTGATTTCCGACCGTGAAATGCTTGCCTCGGCCATCCAGGCGGTGGAAGGTGCCGGTTTAGCCGACCCTTTTCCGTTGAAATATACCACCAGCCGCCGCCATATACAGTTCATCTGGCAGGAAAAACTGATGTCCAATTATGAAAGCGATGCGCTCTGGACACACATGGGCCCGCTGTATATCAAATTATTACAGCACGTGGACAAAGACAAAGCTGCACTTTACAAACAACGATATAAACAGGAAATTGAAAAAGCCGGGAATTTTCTGGAAGTGTATACAAAAGATGGCCGGCCGTATGCGACCCCGTTATATACCTGCGATCGAGGGATGCTCTGGGCGGCAAATTATCTTACGCTATGATTGACCTTCTGATCTTACACAACCACAACTATTCTTTAAAGTACATATTGCAGTGTGGTAATTATTTAAAAAACAATCGCCCCCATAGGTAAACATGCCTCCGTACATTTCTCTAATCATTCCTGCCCATAACGAGGAAAACTATCTCCGTCCGACGCTGCACAGCATTAAAAACCAGGCCTATCAGGATTTTGAAGTCATTGTCGTCGCCAACGGCTGTACAGACAAGACTGAAGAGATCATCAAGAAGCGGGAAAACGGAAAAGTGAAGCTACTGACATTGCCGGTGGCTAACGTCAGCCGCGCCCGTAATTATGGTGCAAGCAAGGCAGAAGGCGAATTACTGCTCTTTCTCGACGCCGACACCCAGCTTGCCCCCGATGCGTTGCAGAAGATGAACGAGCAGTTCACTGTGGAACATGCCGTTGCCACGACGACAGTCAAGCCCGACGAGCAAAAATTATCTTTCTCTGCCGCGATGGCTTTCAAATCATTTCGTTTGCGCAACGGCCTCTATAAAGGCTGCAGCGGCGCTTTGCTTTGCCGGCGTGCGGATTTCGATGCTGTCAACGGCTATGATCCAGAATTGATCATGCTCGAACATCGCAAATTGATTTTAAAATTATTGGAGAAAGGAAAATATTGCTGTGTTGATGCTCCCTCGATCACGTCGATGCGCCGTCTGAAAAGTTGGGGTGTCGGCCGGGTCACGCTTTTCTGGATTCAGCAATGGTTGAGAGATAAGGTCGGCCAGCTCCCGGGAAATGACTACGAGAAAGTACGCTGATTGTTGCTTTCTCTGCTTCTAAGTTCATCCCAACGTACAATTCAGCAGCGAACCACCAGACCCCAAACAGACCAGCTTGTTATTGATGATATTGTAAGAATTGATCTCCGCATTATCATACCTCTGCTTACAGCAGACACTGCGCGCCGTATTCTCGGCAAACGTATTGAAATTGCTCACCGTCTTGTCCAACTGCTCTTGCACAACTGCCAAATCCTCTTGTGCTCCTTGTAATTCTGCACTCGTCTGATTGGCGATTGCCGCTGAATTATCGGCCAGTTCCTGGCGAAGAATCTCAGTCCGCTGCGCGCAAAGTTGTGCGGCGTAGGTACTTTCTGCCTGAAGTTTTGCTCTTTCCGACTCACAGGCCAACAGCTGAGAATTGCTTCGTTCGATAAGATCCACTACTTTATCATTAAACGAGTCTTGCACGGAAAGGTTCTGTTCCGTAGAATCAAGCTTGAATTGCAGCGCCTGCAGGTTTTGTCCGAGCTCGTCTATGCTATAATTGCTGTTCTTGGCCTGCAGATACACCCCGTATCCCAGAATCCCCGGCCGGATGAATAAGACGACGGCAACGATCACGGCGACGGCCAGCAATAGTTTCGTCCAATTGATCTTTCTCTTTTGCCCATCAACAATAACATCCATCGCCCTATCTGTTTGTTTAGGGATTTTTATAACTTTCGTAAGACAGATACAACAGATGAATTGCTTCGGCTTTCTTTTCTCACTTTTCTCTCTGCTGCCCACACCTTAAACATGAGATCTCCCATGCTGCTGATGGCAAAACTAAAAGTTTATTAATATTCCTCTGCTCCATTATCTGTGATTATCACCATTTCCGGTACGCCGGGCAGCGGGAAGAGCACCGTCGCCAAGCTTCTTGTCGAAAAAATCTCTGCTGAACGCATCTATGTTGGCGGCATTCGTCGCGCCCTGGCCCGGAAAAAAGGGATGAGCTTAGAACAATTGAATGAATATGCTCAAACACACCCGGAGACGGACATCGATGTTGATCAGAAAGCAGCTGCCGAAGCGCGTCTTTTAGAAAAACAAGGCAAGATCGTCGTCGTCGAAGGGCGCACGCAGTTTCATTTTCTTCCGAAATCGGTGAAAATCTATATCAAAGTAGATCCTGTTGTTGGCGCCCAGCGTATCTGGAAAGATCTTCATTCAGCAGCAACCAGACAGGAACGGAACGAAGGGAATCTTCGCTCTTTGGAAGAAACAAAACAGCGGACACGCGAACGCGAAGAAGAAGATGCCCGGCGCTACAAAAAATATTATGGCATTGACCACCGTGATGAATCGCAGTATGATCTTGTGCTCGACAGCACACGGCAGAGCGCCGAAGAGATCGCCGAGAAGATTGTGGTGTTTGTTCAGAAAAAGAAGAATAATTTTTAAATAAATCTCTGTTTTTGAGATGAATGGCTACCCTTCGATACAGATCAACAAACGAAAATTTACAGAACATCGTTGATGGGCTCCAGCCAGAGTCTGGTGATGTCATCGCTGCTATCTGCGGCTCTGGCGACCAGGCGTTTGCACTTGCCGAATACGGCGCGCGTGTTTTCGCCGTTGATCGAAATCCAGAACAGGTTTCTTTTGCGGAACAAAGATTGCATTCGCTGGGAACGGAAAAAGAGGAAGAGATATTTTTCAATCGAGCCTATCGCGGAGAATCAGGATCACTAAACTTCAACGTGGGGCGGAGCAATGCTTATTTTTCTCTCGGAGGGCGCCGTGAAAAAATCAGGATTCATCGTGCGAACATTCATTTTCGTTGCGACGATTTTTTTTCCTACGTTTGTGAAAACGCAGGTGCCATTGGCTTTACCAAAATATATATTTCTAATGCAATCTCTAGGTTGTGGGGATGCAAAAGTCCTCAAAAAGCTCTTGACGATATTGTTAATGTTCTCCCCAAAAGAGGCCTACTGTATGTAGCGAATGGTTTGTATGTCACGAATGGGTTTATTTTTTCTGGGTTTTCTCCCAAAGCGCTGCGGGAAGTCCACCCCCAATTAGAATGTGTATCTGTCTTCCAGAATAGCACTGGATGGGAACCCGCCGTCTTTGTTAAACGATAAGTTTAAAAATAATGGAGAAACTTAAATGCCCTTAGAGTATTTCCAACGGACTCTGCAGATTACGCCTTTGATTAGAGATGATGTTGATCTGTGTCAGCGAATAACGAATGCGTTCAAAGCAGTGTATGACGATCCCCTATCTGAGACGACATTCTTTCTGCCGCAAAATTTGAACAATTTGGGGCAGGGGAGAACTCACGTTGTCCTCGGATTGCCGGGATTTTGACAGAGGATATCTCCCAGGGTGGACTATTTCCCCTGCTGGTGATCCCCGATGATGATTTTTGTCAGCGGATTAATGCCTCTGGAAAAAAAGAGCGTTTCTTCATTGATCCACCGTTCCTCTCCTCTTCACAAAATAGTGACTTTTATCGCTCCATCCCCGCAAGAATCAATCTTTGATCCCATAAAGCTTATAAACACTCTGCTTCTGAATCAACGCATGGCCGAAAAAATAGCACATCACGATTTTGTAGAGTTAGACTATACGGGAAAATTGGCGGACGGCATGATCTTTGACACGACTAACGAAGAAGTCGCTCATCAAGCCGGCCTTCCTCACCACCACGGCGCATTGCATCCCGCCATCGTCTGTGTCGGTGAACGACAGCTTCTTCCCGGACTGGATCGGGATCTGGAAGGGAAAGAAACCGGCAAGGAATATATCATTGTCCTGCCGCCAGAACATGCTTTCGGCAAGCGCGACATAAAGAATGTCCGGATCATCCCCATGGGCACGTTCCGCGAGCATGAAGTCCAGCCGCGTCCGGGATTGCAAGTTGATGTCGACGGCGAGCGGGGGGTCGTCACCAGTATTGCCGGCGGTCGTGTTGTCGTTAACTTCAATCATCCTCTGTCTGGAAAAGAGATTACCTATACCTACACCATCCGGCGTAAGGTGAATGATGTTTCCGAGAAGATACGTTCTTTTCTCACTGGTTCATTGAATATCCCCGCGGATCAGATGCACGTCAAAGTCGAGGGAGAAAAATCATCCGTAGAAATCCCCGTACAATTTCCCACTGAGCTCACCGATCTTCTCTCCCAGAAATTGGTAGAACTGACCGGGATTAAAACCATAGAATTTGTTTTTAAGAAGCCAGCAGAAACAATAAAAGAGCAGTAAAGAGAGATGTGTGCTTTCAACAATGGGATTACCAGATCTGTCTAATACGTTGGAAAAAAGATTGCGTCAAACGCTAGAGGCGGCTAGGCAGATTGAACGAGAGTGTACTACAACCCCTTGGGGAGAGCACATCGAAGCCGTTGCCGAAGCCTTGGATGTTGGTGATCGAGAGACGTTAAGACGTTATGCGCGGGGAATAATTGCGCCAGGATTTCCCTACCGTTCATCCGTTAATCTATACATTTCCACATTAGATCGGCAAGTCTAATCTCCTTGCCTAAACTCTTCTATTCCCCATCACAAAAATCTTTATATAGCCTTTCCCTTTCCAGCTTTTATCTAGAAAGGTGGGGGAATGAATGGATTCATATAGTCAAGATAAGCGTACGTTTTCTTCGGTAACCGTATCCGCCGACGAAGTGGCTCGCAAACGCGCCACACTTGACGTTGATGCAGAATTGGAGCAGCTCTTAGCTAACCAAAAGACGAGGATAAAAGTAGTCGGCTGCGGCGGCGCTGGAAATAACACGATCAATCGTATTTCAGAAGTGGGGATCAAAGGTATCGAGACAATTGCCCTCAATACTGATGCGCAGGATCTTCTGTACACAACTTGCGACAAAAAACTGCTGATCGGAAAGCAGTTGACCAATGGCCTTGGCGCTGGTTCCAATCCGCGTATCGGTGAAGAGTCCGCAAAAGAAAACGAGCAGGACATCAAGAAGCTCCTGGAAGGTTCGGACATGGTCTTTATCACCTGCGGCTTAGGTGGGGGTACAGGCACGGGCAGTGCGCCATTTGTTGCTCAAACTGCCCGCAAGATGGGTATTCTGAGCGTTGCCATTGTGACCATTCCTTTCTCGATGGAAGGCACGCATCGTTTTGAGAACGCGATGATGGGCTTGGAGAAATTAGAGCAGAACGTCAGTACGCTGATCGTCATCCCCAACGAAAAGTTATTGGAACTTGCTCCCCAACTGCCATTACAAACGGCGTTTAAAGTCGCAGATGAAATCTTAACAAATGCGGTGAAAGGAATTGCTGAGTTAGTAACAAAGACAGGGCTGGTCAATCTTGATTTTGCGGATGTGAAAGCGATCATGGGTGAAGGCGGCGTGGCGATGATCGGCGTCGGCGAGTCTGATTCGGAAAACCGGGCCAGCGAATCTGTCGAGAAAGCTTTGGAAAATCCTTTAATCGATGTTGATGTCACTAATGCCACTGGCGCGCTGATCAATATCTCCGGCGGCGAAAATTTGACATTGGACGAATCACGGCAGATCGTTGAAGCCGTCTCCAGCCGCTTAGATCCGGGGGCAAAGATCATCTGGGGGGCGCAGATCTATAAAGACTTGGAAAAGACGGTGCGCACGATGGTGATCATCACCGGTGTAAGTTCTGATCAGATCTTTGGAGGAGAGCATAAATATTTCAAGAAGAAGAAAGACGATCTGGAAGATGATTTGGGAATTAAGTTTATGAGATGAGTTTAATCGTGGCCTCGCCGCCAGCTAAAAAAATACCTTTTTTTTTCTTCGTTATTTTCTTTGTCATAATCGATCAATCGCCAGGAGGCCGGTGGCTTGCTGTTCATCTTCTGTGTAGACACATTGAATCGACTCTCTTCCACTGTCGTCTTTGATTGTTCCCAAGTACATATCTGTTCTAAACGGTTCATCCCCCTTTCTGATGACGGCAGTAGTAACAGGAACCTCGTCCGAAGAAGTAAATAAATCATAATTGGAATGGTTGCTTTCTCTTAATTGGTTAAGTAAAAATGAATCATTGATCATTTCTCCTGAAACATCTATGACCACTCTTTCGGGAATTGAATATATATTATTGGTGAGAGTCCTCACTAAAGCTACGCCCCCAACAGCCAATCTTTCTACGGTTCTCTTAAAAGCCAGCCAAGGAGCAAGAAGATGCATGTAGGTCATATCAGAGAAGACTAAATCTAATTCGTAAGGGAATTCTTTCATCACTCGATGAAGGTCGTCGGCAATGCCATAAAAACGAACATTCTGCTCAACGCCATGGCGGTTTGCTGGTTTGGGAAAATGATAGATTTGTGGCACTGTCTTTTTTTCTTCCGCAGGCGGGGTGTTTCTCCGTGCTCTTCCCAAAGCAGTCATCTGTTTTAAAGCACCGCCTACCGCGTATCCTTCAAAACAAATAGTATGCCTGCTCATAAATTCGTAATCGAATGTTGCTACTCTGATACTAAAAGCCTTGCCACAGCCCTGATCCATGATCCGGCATGTCTGCTGCTGTTTTTCCTGCTCGTCAAAATGGTCAAATATCTTGTCTTCCAAGAATTGTCTTGTTTGTCGGTCAAATGATTCTAAAAGACGAGGAAAGGTATGCTTTATCTTCCGTCTCCTTTCATCCTCCCCGAATCCCTGATCAAAAAAAGTATACTTTTTGTCTTTAATATGATCAAATTCTTGAGCTAATTCCTGTTCCAGTTCCACTTCTGTTATTCCTGTTAGCATTTTTTTTTCCTACAATTCATCGATACTCAAAAAATTATCATTCGGTGTTTCTCTGAAATAATGGCTGAGATCCCATCTCACACTCCGCAGAGAGATGTTTGTTCTAAAAGGAACGTCTTGTCTTTTTCTGATGATCGCGAGGGTGGCGCTGATCCTATCAGTTTCTTCGAGCAGGAATTCGTATCCCTGATTGATTTCTTCCAAGCGTCGTACGATTTCTGTTGGTCGTAAACCTAGTACCTCCTCAGGCCTGATGTATACGGGTTCATAAAACAAATTTCTGATGATTGCCGTTCCCCCTGTCCGCAGCCGGTCCGCCGTGCGTTTGAAAACCAACCATGGCGCAGCAAGATGAAAATAGGTGTGGTCAGAAATGGCTAGGTCTAACTGTCTCGGAAAATCTCTCATTGCGGTATGGAGATCCTGTTCCAATCCATAAAGAGAAGCATTTTTCACGGTTGATGCAAAAGGATACATGTCGTACTGGTGAGCAAACTCATCTTCTTCTTGCGACCATTCTGCTGGATCTTTTGTGCTGTTTCCTGATTTCATGTACTCCAACGCCGCCGTTACACCATAGCCCTCAAATTGATTGTCGGGGTGTGCTTGTGCAAAATTGGATGTTATTTTCCAGATGGTGTTGCCCTCGCCGCAACCCTGATCCATGATGCGATGGACACCCGGTTTGGCCATTGTCCTGCTAATCTGCTGCAACAGCCGCTCTTGCTGTTCGGCGGAAAAATTTCTCAGAAGTTCATCATACACGTTTCCCTCTTCGTCCAAAAAAGAATAACTTGCACCTCGCACTTGTTCAAAGGCAGTAGCGAGGTAGCGTTCTAATCGGGAGATCTGTTCTTGTTTCTTAGCTTCATTGGTTTGCATTCTTCACAGTGTACACACCAACATATTAAAACCAGAACTTTTGTATCCTGTACTTTTCTAATCCTATTTCTTCGCCGTATATTCCACATACGCGCATTTGCCGCAGACTAATCTGTTCGCATGCACCCCTAAAAAATAACCCTGGCCGCATTTTGGACAAGAACGATTTTTTCGCTGTGCTTTATCACCAGAAAGAGTATACAGCGTATGTAACTTGCGGGTTTTCTTTGTACTTTTCGCCGGACCGCCTTTCGCGGCCGGTTTCTTTGCGCCGCCTTTTGCTGCTGCCATCTATGCTTCACCTTTCTTGCTTTCTTCCATTTTCTTGCGGAGGTGCTTGGTTGTCTTTTCTATTTGCTGCCTGGCCTCCGGCGTTTTGTAGGCCACCGCCTCAAAACTGGCTTTTTGGTGGCCAAATTGCGTGTAGATGTGCTTCACCACAACCGAACTACCTTCCACTTTCAATTGTTTGCTGAGTGCTTCTGCTAATTCGTTGTTGCTTGGTGTTGCTTTTTCAAAAGTGACTTCACCGCGCACACTGGTCCTGTCCAGGAGAACGTTTTCCACTTTTTCTTGTATAGTTAATTGCATGGTAAATCCCCCTATCTGATCTTGATCGCGTATTCTCCTCTTGCCGTAATTCCGACCTGCTTGGCGACAAGTGAGTTTTCCGGTTCAGCGATAAATAGTCTGCCTTGCCAGCTTGTCGTGAACGAACTCGTGGCACAGGTTGGACAGAGATCTCCTTCGACAAACAACTTACAGCGCTTGCAGGCTTTTTTCTTGGTCATGATGATTCCTCTTCTTTTCCACTTTTCGCTTCGGCAGCTGCCGGCTCTTCCAGCCACTCTAATTTGCCTAGGCCTTCCTGACGCATGGTCAGGCCAATTTTAGGATTATTAATGTCTTTGTAACTTACGGCGATGATCCGCGCCTTGCAGCGATCGCCAACTTTCACCGTCCGGGTTGTTTTTCTTCCTTGCAGGACTTTTTCCTTGCTGAATGAAACAAAATCATCCATGCTCTGAGAGATGTGCACCATCCCCTCGACGGAACCGATGTCCATGAACGCACCAAAATCGGTGATGTCCCTGATCTTTCCAAAGACCAGCTCGTTTAATTCCGGATTGAACGTGAGCAATTCAAATTCAGTTTCATAATATCCCGCCCCATCGCCAGGTACGATAACGCCTTCTTTGACATCTCCAACGTCGAGAACTCCGACGACGAAGCCCATCTCTTTAGAAAGGTATTCTTCGTAGGATGACTTCACATTCTGGAGCACCGCTTCTTTTGTGCTTAGATTAAACATACTTGGTGGCACGCGGATGAAATCTTTGACTTTGACTCGATAGAACATGGGTAAGCTGTCCTCCCTAGGTTTTGGGATGTATTTTGAGTGTTTGTTTATAAAAGTTTCGGAGGAGGGGACGGTGTTGTGGAAAAAGTCAGCCGCCTGGCCGCAGCGGGGATCTTCAGTCTACTAATTTTCAGCGATGATACCCAAAGAATGGAGAAAACCGGCTGTACCAGGGGCCATCATTGCGTAGCGTTAGCAGGCCGATCTGCGCGTATGTACCTTCCCGTGCCCAGCAGACAATTCCGAGCTGAAGGCCGTAGAACGGAGAAGAATCTTCCGAAAAATCGATTCCTCCTATCTGTACGCCACGAAATGCTCCTTTGTTGAAGTTTAGGAATCCCAATTGCACTCCTGCGCTCTTGCTGTCGGGGCATGGCGCACACTCCGGCGCCGGACTTTCGTTGGCCGTGTTTGAGAAGCCGAGTTGTAATCCCGTAAATGCGTCACGGGCATTGTCCATTCCTATCAAAAGGTCTAAAGTCATTGTGTTGATTTTTTATTTTTTCTTTAATAATTACGTACTCTAATACTCATTAATTTGAACTAATAATCAGAATCTTTTATAAATTTTCACTTATTTTTTCTTCTGAACTCTGTTTCACCGCCATTCAAAAATCACCAACACAATCTTTATATATCGCCAAGCCAGTATCTCTACTATGGATTTACGTGCCTTGCGCAAGGATATTCAGAACCTTCCCCGCATCCCCGACCACATTGAACAATTTCAGGAGAACTGGATCAAGCCACTGCGGACAAACACCAATCGACGTCTTCCTTTCCTCCACCAATTACCTCCCGCCGCAAAGAAAGAACTTAACCAGAAAGTAATGGAATGTTATGGTTCTCTCGCCGTTCTGCGCAGGGAGGAAAACATCCAGGAAAAATTGCGCATCTATGCCCATTACCTCGTCGATCTTAAACTTGCTTCATTGCGCGGCGATCAGGAAAAAGCGGCAATGCTCACCAACCGGCTGCTCAAAGACGAATTCCTGAGCATGTCGCAGACATTGACCGAGATTCAGGAACTTGATAAAACTGTCCATCTGATCGAAGAGCAGTACGATGAGATCAACAAACTACTGGAGAAACATCTCTCCCTGGAAGAAACTATTTTTTTCATGGACTTGCCGCATAAGATCTATCTCTATGCGCTGCTCAAGACGGCGCGTGAACATCAACGCATCGCGCGTGATTTGGGCCGGCATTTCGTCGAGATGGCCAGAAGCACGCCGAATGGGAGGAGACGATGAGCCTGTACTTTGGAATTATCGGCATGCTCTTTATTTTAGTGGCATTTATTCTGGACGAATTCTTCAAAGCCTGGCAGCAGAACTCCATGAAGTATAACCTCCTGAACATCATCGGCTCCGGCCTGTTGGCGTATTACGCTTTCACGATCAGCAGCTGGCCGTTTATCATCCTGAATGTGGCCTGGTTCAGCGCCGCCGGATATAAGCTGGTTGTTTTGATGAGAAAGTAGAAAATATTTTCCCTGGTTATTTCTTACAGGGCCCAAAATCACAATACTTCAAAATGGGGCAGATTCCGCACTGTGGATTTCGCGGCAGGCAGATCGTTTGTCCATGACCGACAAATAACCTATTGACTTTAATCCATTCTTCCCGAGGGACCATTTTCTTCAATTCTTCTTCCGTCTCTTCCGGCTTTGTTGTCTTTAGCCATCCGAGACGGTTAGCGATGCGGTGGACGTGGATATCGACGGCGATCGCCGGTTTTTTGAATGTATACGCTAAAATACAATTTGCCGTCTTTCGTCCTACGCCGGGGAGAGATGTTAATTCTTCAAATGTATCCGGTACGGTGCCATTATACTTCTCTAATAAGATCTTACTCAGCGCTTTGGCATGTTTTGCTTTCGCGCGGAAGAAGCCGATTTTATAGATCATCTTTTCCAACTGCTCTTGGGGCATCTCCGTAAAATCTTTTGGCTCCGGATAGTGTTTAAACATCGCAACAACAATCGGGATCGTCGTCGAATCTTTCGCCCGCGCACTTAACAAGGTCATCACCAGCATCTGAAACGGCGTATAATGGCCGAGTTCTTCCAGCATCGTTGGCTTGTGTTCTTTTTCGAGAAGAGAAAAGACGGTGAGAATTTGCTGTTGGGTAGGCATGATCGTTTTACTCCCAGAGATTATTTAATCTTTCCGGATCAACGGGCTCTGTCAAAAAAGTCAGCCGCCTGGCCAAGAGGTTGCCTGAGAACTGCAATCTCCCAAAGTTATTGGTGCTTCTTAACCATCCCCTGAGTAGCTGGAGAAGCACGAAGGCAACGGCCAGGCTGACTTTTTGGAGATTTTTGACAGAGCCGGATCAACAGGCGTTGTGAAGAAAGTCTGCTGCTTGGCTCGGCGGGTAGCTTTCGGAACAGAACGGTTTTACACAAACAATAATACCAATCCCACAATCATCATCAACGAATTCACCACAACCTGAAAAATCAAATGGTTGTGCCGCTTCCATTTTGCCCGCTGCACGTCCGAACTAAAATTCTCCGTGCGCTTTGCGGCAAAATCTTTCTGTCTCTCACGCATCAGATGAAGCAGTGATACGATTACGATCAGCGGCAAGACTAACAGGACTGAATAATAGAGCATCAACGGCACGGCTGCTGCCCGAAATTCGCCTTCCACAAGCAGGCTCTGGATGATAAAGAAGACTTTACTTAATCTGGCTGAAGTCAGCAATGAGCTAAAGAAGCCCAGCAAGACTACCCCCCAGACTGAAATAAAATATTTTCGGGAATTAACCAGCCATTTCTCAGTCTTGCCTGTCACATTTTCCCGCCAGATCTGCCAGGTCTGAATAAACGTGCGTGTTCGGATAATACCCACAACCAAAGCGGCAATCCCGATCACTTTATAGAATATCACGTAGGCGGTCGGCTCTGTGAACCGAGCGAGGATGCCTACACCGATCAGGAGGTAGGTGAAGAACGAAGCAAGGATGAATGACACTGTTCTCTTGATCATCGTCACTTCGTCTTTGATCAGAGCGATCAGGCTCAACAGGATGAGCAGCAGCGCGAGCATCCCCGGGTTGAAACTATCACTGACGGCGGAACTGGTCACGCCGACAAAAGTTAATGTCTTCAAAACATCATGTGCTGCTTTTTCCCCGACCACCCCCACCCACGGGGCGGGGTCTAATTCCGGACAGCTGGGATCGATATTCTCTTTTATCCGCCCATCGAGAAGATTGACAATCGGCGTACTGCCGACAAGATATGAACCGGGCAAGAATACTGCGGGAATTCCTTGGGCTTTCTCGGGGATGGCATGCGCATCAAAATATTGCTGGAGCAGACGGGCATTCTTGAAATTCTGATAGACCTCGTATTTCTGGATATTCAACTCCGGATATTTTATCTGGAGCTCTTTGATCTGGGCTTCGGCGGGAGCGCAGTGGTCGCAATCGGCGCCGTGAAAATAATAGATACAGTCGTTCTCCGTTGCTGCTGCTGCGGGAACAAGTGCAGAAACTAGTAATAAAAAAACAATCAAGCACAATATTCGTCGCACATCAATCACCTTTATATCAATCTTCGATTGCCAGTAGATGGCAATTCACTTTTATAAACCTTTTTGTTAACCTCAAGTACCCGTTCTCTTTTTTTCTTCAGATTCAACAATAATTTTATAAAGTGCTCTTCCTTTCCAGCTTTTTTTCATAAGGAGAAACAAACAGTGATATTGGAATTAACACAGGATTCATTTCAGAAAGAGATCAATACGGCAACGCCGGTCATCGTCGACTTTTGGGCTAGCTGGTGCGGTCCTTGCAAGATGATGGCGCCGGTCTTTGAGGAACTCAGTGGAGAATATGCTGGAAGATTGCGTTTTGGCAAGCTCTCTACGGAAGATTACCCGGAAGTAGCAGAAGAACACGCCGTTTCCGGCATTCCTTGCCTGATCGTTTTCAAAGATGGTGAGGAAGTCGAGCGGATCGTCGGCTTTGCTCCCCGGCCGCTGCTGAAACAGAAGATTGATGCTATTCTGCAAAAAATCTAAAAGAAATAAAATCTAAATGAAGAGGTTAACCACAATATGACACCACCAATCAGACGGGAAGATTTGCCTTTGGAAGAAAGAGTTGGGTATTTTATAGTTGTTGGTAAGAAAAAAATGGGTCAAGATTTTCCAGACCCAGTTATATCTTCATGCTATCTTGCTCTCACCGAGTTGGACTTAAGCAACCCCGGGGGAAACGCATCACCCAGAACTGCTTTTGTAGTGGAAGTTGACAACCGTGAATATGCCAAAGTAGGAGTTGGTGATACTATTCAACGCACTTTATATTCAACTAACCGATTCGATTGGTACCACTCAGAGCAAGATGCCAGAGATTTTTTCCAATACAAATTACGTAGGCAAGGAGAGTCTTGGACATAAAATGACCCTAATCTACGAGCAAGCCGTAACGTCTGGACGAGAAGAATCCTCTTTGGAAGTGAGAATTGCAGAGGAAGTTGTCGTTGCAGAAAGACTTGCCCAATTTACCGTCATTGGAAAAGGGCCGATCCCTCGCGTCGGAGCGGATACCGGACCGCAGGGATATGCTCTCGTTCTGCAAAAAAGAGGGGAGAGAGATGCCCTGATGCTTCCTGTTTCGCCAGAAGTATATCAAACTACTCAACTTTGGGAAGAAAGAGAAATGACCACCTATTCCCCAGATGGAAAGTATTGGTTTTTCCAACCAGAAGCAGCGCGGAGATTTTCTCGCTACTCGAAGCCACGTCAATAATTCCTGACTTCCCAGATCACCGTATTTCTTCCGGGAATATCGCCCAGACAAATCGAGTACGTGCTGAATTCCACCACGCTATCGGGATGCTGTTCCAGTAATGCTCCCAGATCGGCAAAACTGGAAGGCGTCATTGTCCCTTCCAAGAGCATTTTAGCCGTCAGACCATATACTTGCTTTCCCTCGCGCCGCAAGGCATCTCGCATCTTGGCCGGCGTGGTTGCATAAAATAGGGCGTAGCCATATCCTCCCCGTATCATGACTTCTCCTTGGATTGTCAAGAAGCGGTCCGGCGCGCTTTCATTAAACGTTATCAACTCTTGCCGCGCCCCTTTTTTGATCCATTCTTCTTCCACGGCCGGAATTTCCTCAATCGGTACTTCGTAGCGCACAAAACCGCCGCCGGCGTTTCCTTTGTAGCGCATGGATAGCGTTCCAACGTATCCTGCTTCCAGAATCTCCTGAAAGGAATTCCACGTCCGCAATTTGTTTCCAAAACTACCACCCTCCCAGAGGTCGTAACTCTTTCTTTTGGTTGAGATGTCCAGAGAAGTTTGCAAAATTATTAGTTCCATAAAACCTTTAAACGGATTCTCTTTTCTTTTTCTTTGAGGTGATAATAATGCATACATTAACTGATTTTGCACTAAAAGAAAAATATGAG
>Ga0209541_10002474_pt1 | contig 34973 bp, 31 predicted proteins | sample RifCSPlowO2_01_FD_184027 | JGI IMG/M metagenome (GOLD analysis project Ga0209541, IMG submission 184027) | Groundwater microbial communities from Rifle, Colorado - Rifle CSP2_plank lowO2_0.1 (SPAdes) (version 2) | ecosystem: Environmental > Aquatic > Deep subsurface > Groundwater | place...
CAGGAATACCGCGCAGTTCTTAAGGAAAATTTCTGATTGGTTGCGCTGGGCCACATCCTGATAGATAATATCTGCCAGACAGACTTTGTCAAGATATTCTTCCGGGTGGTTGGCATCAGCAAGAAGAGGAATGATATTCGGCCGGCTCTGGCTGAGGTGGATCAAATCTCGCATCACTCGGGGAGCCGGGTCTAAACCAAAAATCAAGCCTTCTTTTCCCACCATATCAGAAATGAATGAAGGAGTGTAACCGTGAGCCGCACCTAGATATAGCACAACATTTCCCTTGCGGATGCCGAGATTCAGGCTGCCTCTGGCGATGGCTGCTCCTAATTTGCTGCGTTCAGGATTCCATTCTCGGAATTCTTCTCCGCCCCGGCGGTATAAATTCTCTTGAAAAAAGGACTGGCCGGGAGTGAGATTCTTAGTGAAAATCTTACGGTCATCAGTAAAAACTTCAAAGACTTTGTGGGGCTGAATCATGAAAATTTCGCCTCCAGCTCTTTTTTCATCATGGGAGCTAAGAATTCTCCCTTGAAATAATCCAGCTTGGCGCAGAGAGAAAGCTTATTGGCAAGTTTTCTAGCCGCATTGCCCCGCAGATCTTTTTTAGCTTTTTGAATAAGCGGATGCTGGAAAATAAGGCCGTACTTTGGTGAGCGGGCTCCAGTTTTGATATGGCGGAAAAGAGCCTTTTCTGCCCCATATAACTGGATGGTGCCGGCGGGCAGGGAAGCAAGATGTTTCAAACTGCCGGCATGGCTGAGAAGGCGGGCAGCAAGGGTGGTGCCAGCCAGCCCCACAAAGTTAGGGCAAAGTTTTTTGAGAACTTTTTCTAAATATTGCTCGTGCTGCTGGCGGAGCTGATAAAGGGAACCAATCTTTTCGGCTACCAATAAAATTTCATTAAGATCATCTTTACTGAGCTCTCCCCCTAAACTGTCTTCTTTTCGAAGTTTAAGAAAACGAAGAGATTCTTCTTTGCTTTGCCGGGAAATAATCTCGGCAAATTTCTGATGATCAAAAAGCCGCCAGGAGATTTCCGGGAGATAGAGTTCATACCATTCTCTTAATCGTTTAGCAAGAATGCTGAGGATGTGGTCTAATTCATCTAAATTGCTAACTGTCTGGGTAATAAGCATGTCCGGAGAAAGAGAGTTTCTGATGGCTTCAGCAGAGAAAGCCAGATTCTGCTGGTAAAAAAGAGGAAAATATTTTTTGCTCTGGAAGAATAAAAGAATGGCTGTAAGATGCTCTTTCTCAGGCTTTTGGCCGTCTTTGTATTTATCCTGCAGTCTCTTTTCGATGGAGCTTCTATTTTTATAATCCTGCAGATTCCTGAATGGATGTTCTTCTATCAATTGATGGCCTTTGTCAAAGACGAAGGCGCCCAAGAGATTGGTGAAAAGGAACTTCATAGCGGCTGAGAAAACGAAGATAGGTTTTAAAGATTGCGGGAGAATTGGGAAGATAAACTTAGATTAGAGATACTTCACTAACAAAAACCATAAAAAGGCCAGCCGTTTTGTTCTGTTATGGCCATGTTTAAAGATATGCTCAAGAGCAATGAGTCAGTGTTTAAAGATACAGTGGCCTTAGATTTTGATTTCCTTCCAAAAATTCTCCCTTTTCGCGAGACAGAGCAGAGGCAGTTCGCTGCGGCCATCAAGCCGTTATTCAATAAGCAGAACGGCCGCAATCTTTTTGTTTACGGAGCTCCGGGCATCGGCAAGACTACGGCCTGCCGCCATGTCTTGCGGGAATTGGAAGAAGAAACTGATGAAATTTTTCCTATGTATGTCAACTGCTGGAAGCATAATACTACATTTAAAGTTTTGACGGTAATCTGTGATGCTCTTAATTTTAAATTCATTCAAAACCGCAAAAGCCATGAGCTGGCGGAGATGATCAAAAGTAAGCTGAATAAAGCCACTGCAGTTTTTGTTTTTGATGAAGTAGATAAAGCAGAAGAATTAGATTTTTTATATATGCTTTCAGAAGATATCTACCGCAAGAGCGTTATTCTCATCACTAATCCCAAAGGATTCTATGAGCAGATCGACCATCGCCTGCGTTCCAGACTAACTGCGGAGATGCTTTATTTTCGGCCGTATAACAAAGAGGAGACAAGAGGCATCTTAAAACATCGCTTGGGCTACGCTTTTCAGGAAGGAGTCTGGGATGAAGCTTCTTTTGAAGCGGTAGTGGAGAAAACAGCAGAGCTTAATGATTTACGAACCGGCCTTTATATCATGAGGGAAGCAGGGCAATTAGCTGAAGACCGGGCAGAAAGAAAAATTTCGCCGGGTCATGTGGAAGAAGCAATCCGCAAAGCAGAAGAATTCACAATCAAAGAGAAAGATGGGCTGGGAGGAGAACTGCACGCCCTGCTGGAGATTATAAAATTGAACACTGGCCAGAAAATGGGAGAGATTTACGAAAAGTTCAAGCAGGAGCAGGGAGCAGAGATTTCTTATAAAAGCTTCCAGCGGCGGATGGAAAAGCTCAAGGTAGGGGGATTTATTACTACTGTTGAAGTCTTGAGCAAAGACGGCCACACCTCATTGGTTCATTATGCGGCCACAGAGAAGAAGCTGACGGAGTTTTAGATTCGAGAACGGGTTATAAATCGTGCGAAGAGAATTTTGCAATGGGTAGAAAAAAACATTTAGTTCAATTAGAAGAATTTAAAAATAAGATTCAGGAGGTTATACCTGTGGAGAGGATGATCCTGTTCGGCTCTCGAGCAAGGGGAAGGGCTAGACGATGGAGTGATTTTGACCTTCTTTTAGTAAGCTCCTCATTCAGGAAAAAAAGATTTAGAGAACGTTCCATAAAACTTTATGATTATTGGAAACTTGATTATCCTGTTGACTTTTTATGCTACACTCCGGAAGAATTCAAAAAACTAAGCAAACAGATCACTATTGTCCGCCAAGCAGTAAAAGAAGGAATTGAAATTGCCGGTTGAGCTGATTTTTTTTAATTTTTAATCACGGTCTGCAGTTTTCTTTTCATCTGCAGGTCACTGCTCCAGAATTCTTTGGCCTTTTCGAATGGAGCCAATTCGTTTTCCAGCTTCTTGAAGAGGTTAAGGCCTTTCTGAGTGAGGGAAAGCTGGCGGCCGTCATAGCTGAGAAGTTTCTTTCTTTCTAAAGTTTCTAAGTTTTTGTATAATGCTCTTTCTTTTTTACTGACTAGCGGAGATTCTTCCAGCACTTCAATAAACGCAATCTTGGGCACGGCCATTTCTAAAGGTTTGTCTTGAAAGCGGAGATTAAGCTGCCGCAGGCAGAGGCCTACAGAATAAAGAATGACCTTATGATTATTGGTCAGTTTGGCCATACGAGGAGAAATGCTGTTTTCTATAAATAGTTTATGAAGGAAATCAGCTGTATCTTGCATTATATAAAAGCATATAAATCTCTATCTTTGTTTTCGTCTATGGTTGAAAAGCACTTTATCCAGCCGCAAGAACTTTATCTGGATTCCTGCCGGCTGGCTAAGAAAATTTTGGATTCTGATTTTCGGCCCACTTTTATCGTGGCTCTTTGGCGAGGAGGAACGCCAGTAGGCTGTGCGGTGCAGGAATTTTTGGAGTATAAAGGCGTTAGAACTAATCACATTTCTATCCGTACTTCTGCTTATGAAGGAATCGAAAAGGCCAGCCGCCAGATAAGAGTGCATGAATTGAGCTATTTGACAAGAGAAGCCAATGCTGAAGATAAACTGCTGTTGGTGGACGATGTTTTTGACTCCGGCCGAAGCCTGGAAGCAGTCATCCGTGATTTGAGAAAGAAATCACGATTGAATGCCCCCCGGGAAATAAAAATTGCTACGGTTTACTATAAGCCGGGCAATAATAAAACTGAGTTAACGCCGGATTTTTATCTTTACTCCACAGATAAGTGGTTAGTATTTCCTCACGAACTGGTAAATTTGAGTCAGGAAGAGATTGTCGAGCATAAAGGAAAAGAAGTAGCGGAGTTACTGAACAAATAGGATTTTTCTTCCAAAAGTTTTTTAAACTAATCTATAGTTCACTATAGTTAATTCACTATGGTTAAGACAATGGCAAAACAGCTTTTTCCTCAGGAAATTGAAGTGTGGTACATTCTTCCGGCCGTGCGCAAGGCCTTGGCCGAAGAGATGATGGCTCGAAGTATGCCTCAAACCGAGATTGCCCTGCTTTTAGGCACTTCGGAAGCGACAATCTCCCATTACCGCCAAGAGAAAAGGGCTAAAAAAGAGATATTCAATCTGACAATAAAGAAAGAAGTGAAAAAAGCAGTAGGGCGGATACAAAAAAATAGTACTTTACTTTTTGACGAAGTGATTAAACTTTGTAGGCTGGCTCGGAAAGAACGAATCATCTGCCAAGTGCATCATCAGAAAAACAAACTGCCTAAAAACTGCTCCTGTGAATGGATTAAGTAACTTACGTGGAATACACAAAGTGAAATAAACTGAATTAAATGAAGATGAAAAAAGAGATATATCTGGATCATGCGGCTACTACTCCTCTAGCTAAAGAAGTGTTGAAAGAGATGATACCTTATTTTTCTGAGAACTATGGTAACCCTGGAAGTTTTCATCGGAAGGGACTTACTGCTAAAACAGCAGTTGATGAGGCCAGAGAAAAGATTGCAAGCATCTTGAACTGTTCTCCTGAAGAGATTATCTTTACTTCGGGAGGGACAGAAGGAGACAATCTGGCAGTCAAGGGAACAGCGTTTGCTCGAAGGGGAGAAGGAACACATCTAATCACAACTAAGATTGAACATAAAGCGATTCTTGAGCCGTGCCGCTATTTAGAAAAAGAATTCGGTTTTAAAACCAGTTATCTGTCGGTAGATAAATATGGACTGGTGACTGCAGAGCAAGTGAAAAAGGCGCTTACTGCTGAAACGGCATTAGTTTCTGTAATGTATGCTAATAATGAAGTGGGAACCATCGAACCGATTGCGGAAATCGGGGAAATGATTGAACAAGAGAACAAAATCCGAGAGAAGAGAGGATGGCCTAAAGTTTATTTTCACACTGATGCCTGCCAAGCAGCTAATCATTTAACTTTAGATGTCAAGAGATTGAAAGTAGACTTGATGACATTGAACGGAGGAAAGATTTACGGCTCTAAAGGAACCGGACTGCTTTACGTGCGCAAAGGAATAAACCTGCATCCGCTTCTGCATGGCGGAGGGCAGGAAGGGGGTTTACGTTCTGGCACAGAGGATGTGGGGGGAATTGCCGGGCTGGCTAAGGCATTGGAATTAGCGGAACGAATGAAAACAAAAGAGAATGCTCGGTTGGTTAAACTGCGAGAGAAATTAATATCGGGAATAAAACAGAGAATACCTCATGCGTTACTGAGCGGCCATGCCGTTAAAAGATTAGTAAATAATATCCATTTCTGCTTTCCCGGCATTGAAGGAGAATCATTGATTCTGCATCTTAATGAAAAAGGAATCTATGCGGCTACGGGAAGCGCCTGCAACTCCCGAGAGCTGAAACCATCTTATGTTCTGTTGGCATTGGGCATCTCTAAAAAAGTAGTACACGGCAGCTTAAGGCTGACCTTAGGCAGGGAGACGGCTGAAAAGGATATAGATTATGTTTTAGAAATTCTGCCGCCGATTGTAGAAATGCTGCGGAAAATATCTCCGGTGAAGGTGAAACAATGAAACAAAAAAAAGCGGAAACCAACTGGTTCTATTCGGAAACCGTGAAAGAGCATTTTTTTAATCCGCGCAACATCTGTAAAACTGAGAAAGAGCTGGCGGAATTCAAGAAAGAAGCTAATGGCTACGGCATCACGGGTTCGCCAGTCTGCGGAGACCAGATGGAATTTCTGATTAAAGTGGATCCGGCTACGGATCGGATTACGGAGTGCAGATGGCGCACGTTTGGTTGTGCTTCAGCACTGGCTTCTACTTCAGTGCTGTCTGAGATGATTACTGAGAAAGAGGGGATGAAGATTTCTAAGGCAGTGAAGCTGACACCACAAGATATCATTAAAAGACTGCACGGCCTGCCAGCGATTAAGATACATTGTTCGGTCTTGGGAGATCAGGCATTAAGGGCGGCAATTAAGGATTATTTCAAACGGCAAGGCAGAGAAAGCCAATAATCTTATAAATAACTGCTTTATTTTTCTTCTTATGGGTTTTTATGAAACAGTCTTCAGCCCGGTTTTCGGGCCGATGCTGAGATTGGGGCCGTTTTGGGCGATTTTTATCATCTCTCTGGTTTTGGCTTTTTTGACTACAATCATCCATAAATATGCTACAGACCAGAAACGGATGAAGGAATTGCGGGAAGAGATGAAAGAGCATCAGCGCTTGATGAAAGAAAATAAGCATGATATAAGCAAAGTCTCTGAATTACAGAAAGAGACCATGAAACGAAGCATGGAGCAGATGAAGCACAGCTTCAAAGCGATGATTTATACTTTTATTCCGCTGATACTTATTTTTGGCTGGATGAATATCTATCTCAGTTATGAACCGGTAATGGTGGGAGAGGAAGTCACTTTGACTGCTAATTTTCTGGAAGGAATGGCCGGAGAAGCGGGGCTGGCTTCTGTGCCGGCAGAAGGATTAACGTTTGAGAAAACCGCCATGATTGAAGCAGGGAAAGCAGTCTGGCGGATAAAAGCAGAAAAAGAAGGGAATTATCTGCTGAACGTAGGGTATAAAGATAAAACATTCAGCAGAGAATTGTTGATCACTTCGGAATTTAAATATTCTCCTCAACTGCAGGAGTTCAAAGAAAAAGGAAGCGAGGTAAAATCTTTGGCTTTGGGATATAATAAACTACGGCCGTTGAACGGAGTGCCTTGGATCGGCGGCCTGAGCTGGTTCTGGCTCTATGTGCTGCTATCAATAGGCTTTTCGGCGTTGCTAAGAAAAGTGATGAAGGTTTATTAATATTTTACTTATTTTGCTGGGCATTTTTAATGCTTAAAACAGTCTCAGCATAATCTAACTTTTTGTTGCAGGAGCCGGAGGCATAAGCGCTTAATGCACCGTTTATGCTGTTGTCGCACTGGGTGTATTTCTTAGAAAATAACTCTATCCCCATGGCAATGTTTTTATTAGGATCAAAGCGGTCATCATTGTCCGGATTGCATTCATAGACTTTTGCTTGCCATAAATGTTTCGTCTGTTTTACTTCAGAAGTGCATGTCTGTTTGGGAGAATCATTTCCAGCCCCACAGCAAGTTGTTTTTTTGTATGAAAGAGTGGCGGAAGGAACCGAGCTATAGCAAATCTGCATTAGGCCAACGCACCCCGCAGTAGAGATGGCTTGAGGCTGAAATGCGGATTCATGGCTGATGATTGCTTTAACCAAATCTAAATCGATCCCGTTGGATTTCATTTCAGGGGTTAATTCTTGGCTAATAATCGAGTCATATTGAGATGACCACATATACTTCTTGCCGCTTGATGCAGCAACCGGCATTTTCGGTTTGCAGGCATCATCAAATGGCATCCAGCCAACAAGAGTAAAAACCAAGCTCTTGGCAGCATTAGCAATGCCCAAGTTAGTGCCGGCAGCAATCCATGCGGAGTCTATTTCGCAGAGCTGGGGATTAGAAAGCTGCTCTGTGAGTGTGACTTCCTGGCCCCCTTCCCCGATTTCGGAGAGGTCTTCGTGCTCTTCAATTTCCGTTTCGGCAGTAACACTTCCTTCCGCGGCCATATAAATCTGGTCAAGGCAACTATTCTTAACTGTTAGTTTCAATTCCCCATCATGATCTCCCACAAGAGGAGTGAGCGGAAGAATTTTTTTTCCATTTATAAAAAAAGATACAGACTCTGCTTCCACCACATTCTTCGCGTAATAAGAACAAAGAGCTTCTTTTCCTTCTTCTAAAGTCTCTGCTCCGCTAAAAATCTCGCTTACCCCAATCGTATTTGGATCGTCATCATCACATCCTTCAAAAAAAGTAGGAATCCCTTCAAAGTCGTGTGGTTCTGCGGAAGGTGCTCCAGCTTCTTCGTTTGGGATGCAAGTGGCAGAAACAAGCCATTGGGTTTTTATCTCGTCATATCTAAATTGTATCTGCTCTGTCGGCCCGTCTCCATAACTTAAAAGGAATAAATTTTCTGAAGCAATGCTAGCACTTTTTGTTGGAGCTGTTTCTTCCGCAGTCACCTTAAAGATTCCAACTATTATTAGGATTAAAACAAGGCCGAATATTAACCCGCGTATCTTTCTCATCCTCTTAATTCTCTTTTTTGGATATTTTTTCATTCTTTTATTCCACCTTGAACTTTATCGTCTTGCTGGTCTTGGCCATCATCAGAGGATTCTCCACGCTCATCTCTAGCCAGTATTCTCCTGCTTCGAAGCTGTCTTCCAAGAAAACATAATCTTTGAAGTCTAATGTTTCTACGGTTTTTTTGCTTGGCTGTTCAAAATTAATGAGATTGTCTGAGCGGGCGACAATTTTGCCTTCTCGATATAAGATATAATCTTCAGTGAGCTTAACTTTTTCGCCTAAAACAGAACTTTTTACCCGAAAGCGGAAAGTGACATAGTTTCCCCGGCTGAAGGCATCTTTTTCGCCCAAGCATTGATATTTTTCTGTGACCGAAGTGCAAGTTTTTATTTCTTTAATCTCTAAAATTGGCTGGTCATAATAAGGAACAAACGCGCTTAAAGGAATAGTCAACTCTTCTTTCTGATTTTTGACGGGAATGATTCCGGCATAAGTAAGAGCAAAGATAGTGCCGGTAAGGATCATTACTATCACTAAGCTGATTAAAAATTCAGTTCCGGAAAAGGCGTGCTTGTTCATTTAAATCAACTTTTTTAATTCATTTTCCAGTTCGTCTTTTTTAGGCAGATAAACTTGGTATTTTGAAACAAAAAGCTTATTGGACAAGCCGGATAAGGCAAACTCTACCTGAACCTTGTCTCTTTCCGTACATAAAATGATTCCTACTGGCTCGTTATCCCCTGCCCGGTTCAGTTCGTTTTTTACATAATTCAAGTAAAAATTTAGCTGTCCAATGTCTTCATGGCGGAATTTTCCCGTTTTTAGCTCTATCACCACATAGCATTTTAGATAAATGTTATAAAAAAGAAGGTCTATATAGAAATGGTCGTTATCCAAAGTAAAACGTTTTTGCCTAGCCACAAAACTGAATCCTTGCCCCAGTTCTAAAAGAAATTTTTGCAATTTATCCAAAAGAGCAGTTTCCATCCGTTTCTCGGTATACGCTGGTTTTTCCTTTAGATTTAAGAACTCTAGAACATAGGGGTCTTTGATCATCTCTTCCGGTTTTTCTGGAATAAAACCTTTTTTCTCTAAAGTTAATAATCCGTGTTTATCTTTGCTTAAGAGCAACCGTTCATAATGCAAAGAGTAAATCTGTCGTCTTAAATCGCGTACACTAAGATTTTCTTTAGTTGCGTAATTCTCAAAATATTTTCGTTTTACTTGATCATCAAGCTTTATCAACTCACAATAATGAGTCCAGGTAAGCTTAAATGGAAATTCGTCAGTCACCGACTGACCAATCTCTTTTTTGTACATCAAATGAAATTTTCTCATATTTTTGAGAGCGGTAACGCTAAAACCTCGACCAAATTCCTGAATCAAATTTCTTGAAAGATTTTCTAATAACTCCTCGCCATATTCTGCCCGTTTTTTCCCCTTTTGCTCCTCTTCTACAATCCTGCGGCCGATTTCAAAATAAGCCTTTAACATTTCCCGATTGACGGCGGTAAAAGCGCGGCTTCTGGCTTGATAAACCAGTTGTTTTATTTCTTTTAGCATTTCGATCAAAGGAGAAGTATCTCCTCTCTTCGTACTTTTTAATTCAATTCCGGAGAAGGCGTGCTTGTTCATGGCATTCCTGCACCAGCTTGGGTTGTATGTCCTTTACCTGTCGAATCAGTGTAGTATATTTCCGAATTAATATTGATAGTTTTATGAACTAAAGAGGTGGCACATGCCGCATCCGCACACCAGATTCCTCCTCCAGTTAACTTTTTGAAAAACGCCTGTTTATCAGCATCGTATTTGCCGATAGCACAAATTTGATTCACACTTAAAGATGTAGTGGTACTGCAAGCGACAAGAGAGGCGTAAGCATCAGTGACTCCTCCAGCAATAGGAAGGACAGATGAAGGGGAAACACTGCCTGCGGCTGTTCCACCCAATGCCATATTAATCTCCTGCAAGTATCTATCAATCTTTTGGTGAAGCAGATCATTTGTCCAGCCGGAAGTCGAAGAAGCTTTTTCCTGATTAAATAGTGTTATCCAACCAAAAATTTTATCTTTGTACTTCCTGGCATCTCCTCCTTTATTTCCCCACTGCACGTAAGAAGCAACAATATAAAAGATGTTAACGAATTTGTCGCATTTGCCGGTATTGGCCGCTTGAATCAATAAATTAATCGCAGATTCATACTTTCCGTTCTTGTAAAGCTTCTTGGCATTTTCCAGTTCCAGACATTGTTCCGCTTTTTCTCCCGGAGCAATGTTGATTCCCACTGTGCATTCAGAAGCTCCCTGCGGAGTCTGAGTAGGATTCATCGCATCCATACAGCCATTAGGACCTGGCTGTAAAATCATCATTTTGATATTCCACTGCATCTGAGACAAGCCGGTGGAACTGGAAGAATAAACATTAGGATTGGCGGAAGTAGTGTATTGGCATTGACCTCCCGCACTAACGGAGCCGCCTAAAACATTTCGCACAGTAAAGCCGCCGATTTCAAAGGGAACAGTATTAATCTGCTGAAGGTTAAACTCTCGGGCACCATTTGGTCCCATCAAGCTGCCATCCGGAGCAAGGTAATATCCTCCTTCTGCGCCTAACGCCAGTTTTGTTCCGATGGCTTTCAGTCTATAGCTGCCGGAAGCGCTGGCCTGCTCAAATGTAAATGTAGCGGTCTCTTCAGTAATCAATTTTTGATTGATAACCTGAATATTGCAGTCGGCTCCCTGTTTGTTTGTGACGTAGATAGTTTTTCCAGAGCCATACTGGCTGACAGAAATTTCGTCCAGATTAATTTCTGGACGCCACGTCCCTAAAGTGAATTTAGGAATATCCAAATTGTTTTCTTGGGAGCTGCTGCCGGTGAACAACTGATAGCGCAGGCAATGAGGCTCTCCGTCAGTAAATATATTCGGCTTGATGCGGATAGTATCTCCCACTTTGAACGTATTGGGAGATTGACAGTCTAACACTTGGCCGGTGCTGTTGACGCAAGAAGCGCAGGGAGATTGGAAATAAGCGTTGCCGAAAGACTGGAACATATCCGACAAGCCAGCACAGTAAAATTTACCGCTTTGGGGATCAATATCGCAGACACCGATAGGAACTGAAGTAACATCTTTAATTGGGAAATAAAAGATTCCGTCTTTATTTTGTTCATCAAAACAATCTTCCATCTTTTGATTTGGATCCGGCCTTAAAGTCACAACTACATGATCATAGCGATAGCCACTTTCAACAACAAAAGGAGAATTGATGGGTAGCGCAGTGTAACTGCCGGCTTCAATTAGACTGCTGGCATAAACCGGATAGGTTCTATCTAAGCCTATGGCTTGAGGATTAAGGGCTTGGATACAGTCACAGCCCTGTCCTGAGCAGTCGACATTTGTTTTGCCTAAATCTTCCGGGCCGATGCATTTTAAATCAACAGAGGAAGTAATCATGCGGCAGCCGGGGAAAACATTGACGGCCATGCGATAGTTGAATACTGGTTTATTCTGAGCCGGATTGTATGACTGCAATTCTCTTTCCGCAGGGAAAACAAGAGCACTGCTTTTGAAAGGCACTTCAAAGGCAGCATCCTGTAAAAAGTCCATGTCAAATAACCAATCATAACCGAACGCAGCCAAGCAGATGCTGCGGCTGAACCCTTCTGCGCCAGTGCCAAAATATTGGGCCGTAGCAGCATTGCCATAATCATTCTGGAAATCAGAAGCGCTTGTCTGCATAGTATCGTAGATGGCAGCCACTCCGGCTTTGAAGGCTCCGGCAATTCCTGCATCCTCAGTAACATCGCTTTCTGCTAAAGGACTACAACCTTTAGCCAAATAAGAAATGCCTTTGTAAATCAAGCCGCAGGCATACTGAGTAAATAATTCCTTGCACATCCCCGCATTTTGTACGCCATTAACCTTAGCCTCTTGGATGCAAGCAACCATGCCAGAAAGAATGCTGCGAAGCATTTTCAAATTGCCGCGGATAGTGCTTAAACATAAGGTCTGGAAAGCTCCAGTGTACTGGTTCTTTGGATTGATTGTAGTGACAGAGCCAGTGCCGGAAGTGCCGGCCGGGCCGACAGTGAACCAGTCAAGCACGCTGTTCATGCCGAAGGCGGCAGTAAAGTCTCGGCCAGTATAATAACGCCATTCGGGATAATAGACCCCAATTTTCTTGCCGGATTCCCGAAAGGCAGTATCCAGATGATAGAACCATTCGGTGTTGGGTTTGGCTTGGCCGGTTTGGATTTTAATGCCTGCTATTTTTTTGGCGCAGATGCATTGATTAATCTTTCCCGTTTTTAAACCGTCTTCAAAACAATCTTTAGTATATCCTTGGCTGAATTCTTCAGAAGCGACTTTTACTTTTCCTTCTTTGTCCTCTTCTGCGCATTCTTTCTTGGTGTAGCCGGGAGTTTTCTCGCATAAAATCTTGCAGCCATAGGCGGAACCGACAATAAACTGCTCGGTTTCAGGGATTTTGTAAGCAAAAAGATGCTCGGGAGGAAGATTACCTAATGAGCCGACCAAATCACCTACTGAAGTGAGTTCTTGGATATTATCTGCACTGTCCGTTCCTTCTTCTTGATTTTCTGGTAAGGTCGTGTCAATATAATAAATACGATTGTCTCTCGGATCAAGATAGCAGACGCCGTTTTCATCTGTGGGAATAATCTTGCCGGGAAAATTGGCAGGATTAAGTTTCAGTTTATACTCTTTGAAGCAGTTTTCAATAGGCTTGAGGGCCACCCCTTTAGCTCCCAAGCCGCTGCATTGTGCTTCTGTCTGTTTAACTGCGTAAACTTCGTTGTAATCCTTGCTTTCAGTCCATTTGGAAGGAGATTTGCGGCAGAAAACTCTGTCACAAGTAACGGTGTAAGATTTATGCATCACGGCCTCAAATTTCCAGAAGAAAGAAGTAGTAGGACAAAGCTCATCAAGATTTTTTTCTGGAAGAGTGAGGGCAGTTCCTTCCACTCCTTCGGCCATAATCTTTTTTTCCGCAGCATTAAGGGGATATTTCCTTTGATCTTTGGCAGAAGGGCATTTTTTGTCTTCATCTTTTCCGATACCGGACCACGCTTCCAGATAAGAAGCAAAATTTCTCATGGCCTTGACCGCAGTCTTGCCGACAAAAGAACCCATGCAGGCAATGCCAGTGAAGAGCAGAGCCTTTTCGATGTAGGGCATGACAGTGTCAATAGCATGGACTGTAGCGTTTAAAGCGGTTACGCCTTCATCTGCAATAAAATCCGGCACCATATCACTGCTTTCAATAGGCAGATCAACAAAGTAGCCAATCTCCTGGCAGGACATCTGAGTTTTAGTGGGGCCGAGATTGCCCATAGCATCTCTTTCTTTGTAAGTGAGGGTTAGTTTCAAAGGCACCAAGAACTGCCTTTTCTTGAACTCTTCCCAGAAATCATCACCGACTTTGGCAAGAGACTCGTCTTTTTGTAAAGTGTATCTGACATACCACGCATTCTTCCAAGCATTAGGCATGGCTTGAGGACTGGCTTTAGGCACTAAGCGACAGCTGAGATTGTAGCTGGGGTCAGTATCCATCCCTTCGATACAGGCCTTTTCAAATTTTACATTATCAATCTTGAAAGCCGGTTCAATCACTTGGCCGGTACCGGGGTCATACTTCGGCACGCCAGCACCACGGTAGCTCATGTTAAAGACAGCGGAAATAGTCTGGGTGCCCTGCTTAATCGCTCCAGGATCCAATCTCCTCGGCAGCTGAAATTGAATAAGCTGCTGGATATTAAAATCTAAATTGGAAGAGTAACAGTTGACTATCTGCACCACTTGTTGAGTGTAAGCAGTCAAGCCAGCTTTATCCTGAGCGATAAAGTAAACATGAATGTTCTGCTGAGCAGCATCCTTGGTTTCTGTTGGATAAAGCGCTTCTTGTTTCAAGCCAGCTGGCACTTCTTTGGGAGCCAGTTTTTCCAGATTAACCGGTTTATGCTCTAAATCTGATTCATCAAATCTAAAATTGCCTTCTTCGTCAGCAGTAGTTTCGTAAGAAGCGCCATCAGTTTCAAAATCAGGAGTGTACTGCATGGGCTGAGGCTGGAAAGTGTAAAGATAGACTTTTGCTCCAGGCTCGGTCTTGCCGACGATATCTGCTTCTGCCCGGCCTTGGAAATAGGTATTCCCCGTAGCAAAAGTTACTTGGATGGCGGGGGGAGTAGAATCCATAGAAATAGACTGAGAAAATTCATCAGAGAGGCCGGCTTTGTCAGTAGCTTTGATGGATAGGTTGTTGTCTCCTTCGGTTAAGGTGTACGGCAAGCTGAACGAAGTGGTCTGATTATCAAACAAACTTTGGCCGTTGGCAGTAATTTCTACCTGAGAAAGTTCGCTGACTGTGCCCTTGATGGTGATTTCTGGTTTAGTGGTAAATTCCGGCAGTTCTTCCAGAATTAATTTTGGTTTGATGATGTCGACGAAGACAGAGTAAACAGCCGAAGCCTTGCTGCCGGCAGCATCCTCTGCTTCAATAGAGAGGGTGTTATCGCCAATCTTTAATTCGATGTTTGTAAAGAAAAATTGGCCGCTTTTAGTATCGGCAATGCGGCTGAGCTGATTGTTGACAAAAACTTTTACTTTGGTTTCAACTCCAGTAGAACCAGAAAGATCAATAATATTTTCTGTGGAGAACAGAGGAACATCTGCAGAGATGTTTAGGACTGCACTGGGAGGAATCTCTCCCGCAACTGCGGCATTGCTTCCATCATTAGAGGTCTCTCCTAAAGTGGAAGGGGAAAGAGATGCAGAAGAGCTTTCCAAGGTAGTAAAAGAAAAATATTCTCCCTGCTTGTTTTCCGTGGCAGTTTCTGTCGAGCTAGAAGATTCTACTTGATAAAAATATGTAGTGTTGTTGGCCAGACCAGTAAGATAAACAAAGGCATTAGTAGAAGCGGTATTATTGCCCTGCACTAAGTTGAGTGCGCCCTTGTCCAATCCGTAAGAAACTTTATGCGAACTTTCTACATCCGTCTGCCAGGTGATGGTGGCGGAAGTATCTGCCGGAGAGGAGCCGACATTGGAAATAGAAAGAGCATAGGAAACCGGAAGAAGGGCAAAAAGCAAGCTAACAAAGACAGCTAAGCTTTGCATTATCCTTTTTTTAGGCATCATCTTTTTCTCTTCGGCCATTTTTTTATTGTTTTGTTATTTTGTTTTGATTTCCGGAGCATTTACTTTTTGACTTTGCTCTTCTAAGTTGAGGATTAAATCGAAATAATCTTCTTCACTGCCGCTTTCTTTGTAAACAAGATTGAAATCAATCTCTTTCATCTCTTTCAGCTGCTGCCAGCCGGCAGTCCAGTTGCCTTTGTAGCCGCCTAAAATCTTCTGGTCTTCTCCTTCTCCGCCTTTCATCAAGTAGGCTTCAATCTGGTAAGTGTAAGTGGTGCCGGCGAGGAAAGATAGCTTATTTTCGTCCATGATATTGTTTCCGTTTTTATCTTCTAAATCTAAGCTCGGGGAATAAGCAGTAGAGCTTTCATGAAGAATCTGATTCTCTTCTATCCGTTTGATAGTAAGAAGGACAATATTTTCTTGACCAATGGTTTCTTTTTCCTTTACTGTCCCAGCAGCACTGAGCCTTTGCTTGCTGAACTTAAACTTATTTGCCGGCACTTCAAACAAAGGCACTAGATTTAATTCCACTTCTTTATCAGCAACTGTAGCAAAAACAGTTTTTCCTTCTTTGTAACTAGACTTGCTGCCTTTAAGCAGGGTTTGAGGACAATAAGGCACTAACGGCTTGGCGATGGCTGCATTACCATAAAGTTCATAGTTATATTCAGTAGTTCCTAATGGACAGGCATATTTCAAACAGATGAAGCTGAGATTGACATTGCCTAAAGGAGCGCGTTCGTAGATACCCGTTTCCTTGTTTTCTACCACTCGGAAAGTTTTGATGTTAAGAGGGAGTTTCTTCTCTGCGCAGAATTTATCCTCTTCTCCAATAGTGGGAGTTTGCACTAAAGGAGGAAGAGCAGCAATCTGACGGTGAGGATAATTTCTAATGATATGGGCGGTGAAGGCCGTTTGAAAAAGATAATGGCCAGCTTCGTCCTGCACTTCTACTAATACTGGATAAGTGATATCATAAGTGAATTTCCACATCTGGATGCAGAGCTCGGAAATCATCTTTTGGCCTTGGCTCATGCCGCTCTGCATAGTGTTGCCGTCTCGGGGAGTGACGGCCATAGAGAATGGAAAGGTTGGCTCATACTTGAAGGTGACGGCGATATCGTTTTTCTTAATGCCTGTTTGCCAAGTATAATGATTTTGGTAATATGGTAAGCTATCCGGGAAATTAACATAATCGGTTCCTTCAATCTTCAACTGACGAAGATTATAACTGAGCAATTCTTGGAGAGTTTCCTGCACTTTGTTGACTTTCCATTTCTTTTTATCGCAGGAAAGCTCTACTCCGGCTAAAGGAAGACTTGGATGTTCTAACGAGATTAAATCCATGGTCAATTTTTCTATCTTCAAATCCCTTAATTCTGCTTCCACTAGGGATTTAGCAGTCTCATATGTTTTCTTTACCCTGGCCGGAGAGATTACTTGATAACTGTCCAGATGGGTGATGGGCCGGCCGCTTAAGCTTTGCAATTCAATAGGATAATTGATTTTGAAAATCGTAGCTTCTTCCCCGAAGAGGACATCAGAACTGACCGGCCCCTTTTCTGTGATCACCCAAGCAGGAGGAGAGGTCTGCTGGAGATCTTTTAAGCAGAGAGGCAGTTCTTTGTTGATGTAATTGTCCATTCTATATTTGATTTCACCTAAAGTAGGAATATTAGTCTTGTCAGCGTAAGCCCAATATGGGATAATCATCCCTTCGATAGGAGCAAGGCGGAGAGAAGCGAAGGAGTTTTCTTCTAATTCTTTAGGCACTTCGATGTATCCTCCAGTAGTGCCGATCCGGGCAAGAGCTTCATTGCCGATTTTTTCAATACAGGTAGTGAGATAACTTTCTATACTTCCTTTTTGCAGGGGGACAACCTCTTTAGGAGTAAAAATAGTGGTATATCTGACAGCTAAGATGATTAAAGCGATAGCTAAGACTAAGACAATGCCCAGAATAATAAATACTGTAATCTGGCCCAATCTGTTCCTCTTTTTTAGCATTTTATCTATATAGGAGAAAGATTTTTCTGAGGTTTATAAAGGTTGCCACGAAGAGAAACCGGGAAAAAAATTAATTTCTTTTTCTGATTTTAATCACATCTCCTAAGGTCAGCTCTCCGGCCTTGGCTGTTTCCTGAGGGACGGCCTTGCTCTCTGAGAAAGTGACTAATTTCAAGCCGAGCATTCTTTCCAGTTTTCTGGCATTATCGATGCTGGGCAGGAAGAGGCCGGCCTCCATCTTCTGGAAGATACTCAGCTTTTCATTGATTTTTTTGGCAAAGTCTTCTTGGGTTAGTTGAGAGTTTTCTCTGGCTTTCCGCATTAGTTGAGAAAAGTTTTCTACAACAATTTCTTCTGGTTTTTCTTCTTTTGGCTGCGAGAGGAATAATTTTTTAACTTTTTCTCCTTTCAGTTTTAAGGAAGCAAAGACTTTTCCGTATTTAGCGCAGGGACGGCAGACGGCCATCTCTGTGCCTTCAATCCTGGCTTTGAACAAATCTTCAGTCTCTTTACCGCACATCTCGCAGGAGGGCATGAAGGGAGGGAAAACTGGGGGGATTTATTTAGATATCGGAATTTCACTATTAGTATAAATAATGGTTTTGTAAACTTGATTCTATATTTGTAGTGGAATTCTGAATATGCTCAAAAATTATTAATAACTTTGGTGATAAGCAAATGTCAATGTTCTACCGAGAGGTAATTTTTGACATTTTGGTTTTTCTGTAGGCAGTATCAGCCCATAAAAACCTTTATATACTATAAGAAGTTATCTCCGTTAAGTCTTTAACTATATATAAAAGAGGAAGAATGAAGCGAAAAGCCCAGATTACGATAATCATCATTATAGGGATTGTTCTATTGTTCGTTTTTGCCGGCGTGCTGTATATTATCAATAAGACAACCGAAGATAAATACGATCAACAGAAAGAAGTAATCATCTCTCAAGTGCCGCAGGAATTTAATCATGTTAAAAAATTTACTGATGATTGTCTGCAATCTGTAGCTGGGAAGGGATTAACTCTCTTAGGCCAGCAAGGCGGATATATCTATCCGGATCTGGCCGGTGAATTCAAGAAAGATGCGCCTACGGAAAGCGCAGGCATTGCTTTTGAACCAGCGAAGATTCCTTATTGGTGGTATGTCTCCAGCAAGAATCCGGATCCGAAGATAACCTATTCTTCTCTGCAGCCGAGTTTGAAAAAACCGATTCAAAAAGCAGAAGATGAGATGACGGTAGAGAAACAACTGGCAAGATATATCAAAGAGAAGCTAAATGATGAATGCCTGAAAGGCTATGCTTCGTTTAAAGAAACCGGATTTACAGTGAAAGCAGGAAAGATGGAAACCGCGGTTTTTGTCAATCCTACTGATGTGGGTATTTATCTGGATTATCCTTTAGAAATAAGTAAAGGAGAAGCGAAATCCAACCCGGAAAAGTTTTATGTCAGCATACCTTTGGAGCTGCAGAAGATTTATTCTATGGCTTCCCTGATTACTGAAGCAGAAAAGAATTTTTCCTTTTTGGAAAGGCAGGAGCTGGATTTTTATCAGGTCTTTTCCGGAGTGGATGTGAACAAGCTGCCGCCTACTTCAGCAACTACCTTTGAATTTGTGGGCACTGCTTATTGGAATAAGCCGACAGTGAAAGAACGCCTGCAAGAGATGCTTTCGTCTTATACTCCAATGCTGCGGGTGCTGGGCAGCAATAATTTTTTCCGATACGAATATTCTTCTACAATCAAGTATCCAGAATTAGTGCAGAAAATTTACGATAACAACATCTTACCTTTAAACGGAGCAGAAGGATTGGAAGTGCGTTTTGATTATCTGGGCTGGGAGCTATATTATGACGTTAACAGCGAGGGGGATACTATCAAGCCAAATGATATCTTCGTGCAATATAGTCTTTTAAATTTTGGGATGCAGAATTACAATACAGTTTATGATTTAAGCTGGCCGGTGCTGGTGACAGTGACGGATCCTGCGGCTTTCGGCGGAAAAGGATATTCTTTTTCCTTTGCTTTAGAAAGCAACATCCGCAATAACAAGCCGGCTCAGCCGGAACAAGTGCTGCCTCCGGCTATCGGAGCTGCTGCTAAAAGCATGGTCTGTGACAAAGACAAGATGAAAGCCGGGCCTTTAGTGTTTAAATTGGTGGACAGCTATACTCAGGAGCCATTGGAAAAAGTGCAGTTGAGTTTTTCTATACCTCAACAGGATACCTGCGTAATCGGACAGACGGATTCTTCTGGAAAGTTGGCGGAGAAATTTCCTGCGGTTTATGGGGGAGTGGCTAATTTCATCAAGCAGGATTATCTAATAAATTATTATCCTTTGGATACTTACAAACTCAAAAATAAAACTACCCTTATCGGCTATGCTGCCAGCAGCGGGAGTATTATTGAACCGATTGCTATGCACCGCATTAAAACAATCAACGCAACCATTAAAAAATTAAATTTGAACAAATGCGTAGCCGGCCAATGTTATCCTTCGGGCATGCCGTTTAAAGGAGAGCCGGTTTATTCTTTCAATCCGAGATTTTTAGACAATGGCAAGCATCAATATTATTTTTCTTCTGCTGCTCAGCCGCTGAAGGAAACAGAGCAGGGATTAGTGGCCTTAAAAAAAGTAGAAGATATTCGAGAAGGAGTTTTTAGCCAAGACTTCACTTCTGCTGCGGCAGTGAATGGGGGCGGGCTGCAAGAGATAAGATTAGTGCCCGGAGTTTATGAGGTGACAGGCAATCTAATCTTGAACGAAGAATTAGTTATACCTAAAGAAGAGAGATGCAGTCCTGATGTGTTTTTGTGGTGGGGCAGTGAGTGCTTTACCTTGGATGAAACTCGGATGGAAAAGTTTCCTGAAGGAATGCTGCAATGGGACGAGAAGAAAGCTTATCTAAGAATCACTCCTGAAGATTTATATTCTTCGAATTTAATCACTTTCTATCTGCCCAGCCAGAATCTGAAAGCAGTGCCGGCCCAGGCGCATAAGCGGGTGGTGGAAGACTTACAGGTGATGGGAGAAATAAGCAATATTACGAAATTGCCGGCAGTAAGGGCGGCCTTAGAGCCGAGGTGGAGCTGAGATGAGGAAAAATTCAATCTGCGGAATTGCATTTCTTATGATTTACCTAGTAGTTTCTCTGACGTTTATTTCGGCCAATGCTTTTGCCGTCAATGTGAAAATTACCAAGAACGAAGGGAAGAATGCTATTCCGGGAGTGCTTGATGCTCAGGGAGATATCTGGAGCCTGGAAGCAGTAGTAGAAGGAGCTGCTGCTGAAGTGAAAGCAGAAGATATGAGTTTAACTGTGGAAGGAGCAGATCTGGGCAAGTTTGACAGCTGCTCTTCGGAATTTAATAATTATAAATGCGTCCTGCAGAAAGGTTTGACAGAGATCCAAGAAGGCGACTATAATTTTGCAGTAGTGTTATCATATCTTGATCCGTTTGGGATAGGGCAAACTACCAAAGGCTCGGGGCTGGTGATTTTTGACGGTTCTGGTCCGCAGGTGGAATTACTGGGTCTAGTGCAGGAAGAGGGAAAGATGAAGATTAAGTTTACGGCCAAAGACAAGCCGGCCAGCAACTGTGCAGGACTGGAAAAAGTGGAATTGCTGGATAGTACGGGAGCGGTCTTGCACACTTTTGAATCCGGCTTTACAGAAAGCCAGAAATGCAATGAGCTGAGCAAGGAAGAAGCAATAGACTTATCTTTTACTGATGCCGGAACAAAAGTGTTTAAATTAAAGGCGTATGATAAACTGGGGCATACTGCGTTTAGCGCAGCTAAATCTTTTACTTATGATAAAGCGGCTCCTCAAATCGGAGACGGCCTTTGGTTGAATGTCGGCACCTACGCTGGAGTGAAGCCGCTGAACTTGGAAGCAGCAGTCAATGTGACTGAAGAAGGAACATTATTATCTTCTGATGTGAAAATGACTACTTCTTTTTGGATAGACAAAGCGGCAGACAGCTGTACGGAATTAGACGAGCATCATTATTACTGTAAATGGAGCGGTGCAGAAGTAATTTTAAGTAATTCAGTTACTTTTACAGTTACTGCCAAAGATAAATGGAGCAATACGGCGAGCAAGGCATTTACTCCATCCTTTACGATAGATACAGAAGCTCCAAAAGTAGTGTTTTTTGGCAGTGATACCCAATGGGATTCGGCTGATGGGGGCAATGATAAAAGCTATATCAAGCATGAGGGAAGCAAATTAATTGCTAGGATAGAGGATGCGGGTTCTGGTTTGGATACAGCCTCAATCTTTGCGGATTTGCAGGAGCTGGGCAAAGGAGGTTACGAGAAACCAGTTTGTACACAAGATGGCAGTTTGTGGACTTGTGTCTGGGAATTAGGAACGGTTCTGAGCAAGACTTATTTCAATGCAGTGTTACGATTAGGAGTACAAGATAATGCCGGCAATGAGATTTTGGAAGCGCAGACATTGGCTTTGTATTATGATGATTTAGCTCCTCTCGTAAAAGAATTTACTGTGACTGGTTTAGGCGGAGAAGGGGGAGCAAAAGAGTTCTTTAAATCCGGTGATGCGATTTTAATTGACGGAAAGGTGAGAGAAGAGACTGGCGTTCGATTGTTGGTAGATGTGAATGATATTCTTACTAATGCGGGGGATTGGCCGCAGCTGACTGGTGAAGAGATTGGAGTGATTGAAGTAGCGGGCAACTGCCTGCAGAATATCACTGATTTCCTTTGGACCTGCCAGTGGACGATTGAGAATATTAAATCCGGGCCGGATACGGCAGCAATAAAGTTTAAGGTTGCGGATACGGTCGGCAATGCGGCAAAAGAGTTTACTTCGGTTGTTTCCGAGAATTTGAATAATCTGGAAGACGGGAAACAATGCACGTATAGTACTTCGACTGGCTTTGAAACCTGTCATTTAGAATTGTTGGGCTTGGATACTTCGCAAGTGCCTGATTTTTGGACTGTGGCTTCGGCTGGGCAATTAGGATTCATCGATTTGGATGTCACTAATCTGATTAATACCAGAGCAAATTTTGAACTGGGATTGAGCGCCACTGCTCCTAATGTCCAAGTAAAATACATTGAGTTTGTCAATCCGGCCGAGCCTTGCAAAGAGAAGGGAGTTTCTTCCGGAGCGCTGGAAAGCAATGGCACAACCACTTATGGAATTCCTTTGGCCAGAGCATTTATCCTGAATAATTTTGAAAGTGCCAACCCAAGAGTAATCGTGGAACTGCAGCCGTTTGATTCGGAAGAATTGCTGAAAGATAAGATTAAAGCCTTGGGCAAAGAAAAAGGTACTTTTACAACGCTGGATGTACCCCTTATCTGCGATTTGAAGATTTATTCTACACAGGGGAAGGATATCTTCGGCCAGCCGGAAGTGAAGACGGCGGAATTGAGAATAAAGTTTGGGTATACTTCTTTAGGTTTGCAGGCGGCTTCATTAGACGAAAAAGTGGATAAAGCAGTTGCAGAAGCAAAGGATGGCTTTTGGGGAGTAATCGGCACGTTAAGCACTATTTTACGAGTAGTAGATTATTTTGTGAGCGTTGCTTCGATGATACTGTCGGCAATAACTATATTTGAAGGACCGGCGAAAAGAGCAACCGATGCCACCAGAGCAATTAGCGAAGGGGGTTTTGGAGAAGTGGCGGCTTGTTTTGGCATAAACAGCGGCACGGGAGCGGCAGAAGGCGTATTGTATTGGATAAGAATTTTTGTGGGAATCTTTTCCTGCAATGAGATTCTTCTTGATTTAATTTTACCGGGCTGGCATAAAGGGGTATTGGGGACATATAACACTATGATCTCTGCACCGTGGGAATTTGGCACCAAAGATCCTGCGGTGCAAGGAATCCAAGGGACTTCCATGGCTTCAGTGAAAGATAACATGATCTTATCTACAGCTACCTTCTGTGTGCCCGGCATCATTTACAATCTTAACAAGCTTCGAGAGATTAAATGCCGTTATGCATATTGCCTGAAGAATGAAGTGCCTCAGGGTATTGCCACCATCGAATCATGCGGTTATCTAGAAAAAGTCTTAACATGTAAATATGTCACTGGAGAACTTTATGAATTGATACCATTTGCAGTATTTTATGATGCGGCAATTAATATCCTGAAGAATTCCCTTGCTAATCCGATTGCCATGATCAGGGCGGGGACCATTATTACCTGCGGAACGCTGTGCTTAAAATCAGGCACTCTCTCCGGAGCCTGCAATATAGTCTACTATGTATTTGACATTGTTGATTTTGTGGAAGGGGCGATTGGATTAGTTTACCAGATTAAACAGGAACTCGGTGGCGGAGGCACTTCGTATTGTGATTTCATTTAAATAAATTGCAACCCGCATTAAAATGGAAAAGAAAAAACATTTAATTATTGCAACGATTTTGGTTTTAATGATTTTCCTGGCTGGCACAGTTAATGTGTTGGCAGAATGTGTCGCCGGCAAACAAGTATCAGATGAAATCTGTATTTTTGGGAAATTTAAAGAAAGCGGAACTGAACAAAATGCTTATTTTAAAAAATTTGAAACGGGAGGAATCTGGTGTTCTGATGATGCATGTAACACAAAGTTACCGAAAAAAACGGTCATTAAGGATATTACCGCAAAAGCTGATACCTATTACTATATTGGAAGCGAGGGGAAAGCAATTAAACCATCAACTAACTCTCCAGCTCCAACTAAAACCGATTATGATGGCTCCCCCGCTCCTCCTGTCAGCAAACCTACCAGTCCTCCGCCTAAAATGGGGGGGACAGTCCCATCAGCCGCTTCGGCAGCAGAAAGCACATCAACAGTATGCTCCTCAGCTAAATGCGAAGTCATCGGAGGAGTAACGATTCCTATCTCCGAGAAAGATAAGTTTTATGATTTTAGCGGAGGATGGCTAGTCGAAGAAGACGAAAACGGCAATCTGGCAACGAAAGATGTTTCGGCAGTTTATTCTAAAGACGGCACAATTAAAATTGATAACGTCGGTAACCAATATATTTTAGATAAAACTACTGGAGTGTATTCGCAGCAAAAAGGAACTCTCAAGCCAGACGCAATTGGGGGGGCCGTTTCTTCTCTTGGCGGGCAAGTAGTGGCACCTTTGAAAGGAGGTAAGTATGCAGTTGGCGGGGTGGTGATAGACAAAAAAATATATGAGACTTTGCAGAGTACTGCAGGAAATAAGCAACTTTCGATTGATATTCTTTCGGGAGATCATTCGATTTCGTGGGGAGATACCTCAAATGGAGGTAGTATTGTTCAAAAGGCAGGAATTACTTCCATCACTTTGAAACAAGATAATAACAAAGAGACTAAATGGTCCTTGCCGGATGGAACCGTTCTTAAGGCAAAGGATGGATGGAAAGAAGATACAACTTCGGGAAGATTGAATAATCCAAAAGAAGGGAAAACGGTTGCGGTAAATGTGGGGGGTGATAAAACTACGATTACTGAAACCGCGGACAATAATTATTTTAAGACAGAAACTATCATTAAAACAAATGGAGATAAAGAAATAAAGAAATATGAAGATGATAAGCTAAAGTCTGATACCGGGACTTTTACTGATGGAAAAGTAAAAGGAACCTACGAAGCAGAGATTAATGATAAGGGAGAAGTAGAATATTTTGAATTTAAAGACAACGAAGGAAAGAGGACTAAGATAGTGATGGGAATAAATAAAGATAAGGGTGCAATTTATACTTTTAACGAAAAAGATGGAAATTTAGTGGTGTGTGATTCTTCCAATAATTGTAAAACCGAAGAGGAAGCAAATGAAGCTGGTGGAGATTGGGAAACGGTGATGGAACTTAAACAAAGAGAGAGTCTTTCAGGGTGGACTAAGTTTGCGGGTGGTTTGCTGGCCGCTGCCCAAGCCACTAAGCCTTACACGGGTATTTCCCTGTTTTTGAATGATGCGTTTGAGCTGGACTGGCGCACAGGAGCAGAACAATGGTTTGCCAGCTGGTCAGGAGAAAGAGTTTTCTCTTCGGCTATCTGTGAACGATGGGTGGATAAAAAACCCCAAGGATCTGCTTTTGTGGAAGATGCATTTGGCAATAAGCGTCCTGTAGCTTCTATCCAAGCAGAAAGAAGCCAAAGCGCAATTACTTTAGTTTGCGATGAAATAAGCCCCTGTCCAGAAAACTCGGAATGTAAAAAAGGCCTCTGTTATGAATCGAACTCAAAAACTCCGCAGGTTGCATACGTCTATAAAATAAGCTGGGGAGTAACAGCTCCGGGAGATGTGGATTTAACTCCTTTGAAAGATGAGCAGGGCAATAGAGTTAGTTTTAACATAAAGATAGGCGACAACTGGCTGTATGAGAGAGACGGCATTACTGCCGGAGCTATTAAACTGAAGCAGGGCGCTTCAGACAAGGATTTTATGGCTCGTTATTCTTTGAATCCGAACATTGGAAAAGTCTGTGTTGTTTGGGAAATGGCTCCGGAAACAAAGACCAGCTTTGGAGGAGAAGAATCTATCGATGATTTCTGCAATGAAGTGGAAACTTCTGCTTTGAAAACTTGGGATTTTGGAGGAGCTTCGGCAGGCAGTGGCGCATCAGCCTCAGTTTCTTCAGGAGAAGTTAAACCAATCGGAGGCTTTTTGAAATAATCATCTGTTTATTTAAGGTATTCCTGCATGGCCTCCTGCAGTTCAGAAGCCTGACGGACATCTTTCACCTCAAGTTTTTCTTCTTTAATCTGCAACCGGGTGCTTTTTCTGAGAAAGAAATCTGGCCGGGGCTTAATCCTGCCCATCCTGCGAAGATAGTTTAGTTTTGTTACTATTTATTCAGATAGTCCGGCTGTCTGTTTTTAACTCTTTTTTTCATTAGTTTTCGAATGTCGATTTAACAATTCCAAAAGATGATTGATTATTTTTTGTATTTTTTCCTTATTCAAATCAACATAATTCTGATGAATCATAAATCCTTCATAAGAAATCCTGTTCCGATATTCTCTCATCTGCTGGAGAAATTGTCTTGTTTGTTCGTCGATCCGATTTTGCTTGGCAGCATAATCAATCAGTTCCTGGTGCGCACCTTCACCTTTTATTTTAATTCCTTCCCATAGAGTAAGCGCTTCAACCAGCTTATGAATGGCATCATAGAAATCAAGCAGAGTATTGCTGGGATACAGCCGCATATCAGTTTTATCTAATCTTTGCAGAGTTATCTCTGCCATTTTCTTTAACGATTCTGCTTTTTGTCCATCTGATCTGATCCTGGCAATCATATTTTTAATACCCCTCCAAAAAACCGTTTAATACTATGCCGTTGATGATGTTGTTCTTTAGCTCTTTTTGGTACAGCGCAAATTTTTCTTTAAAATGCAGTTCTATTCTCCTTCCCAGCATCTTTTCAAAGATCTTAAGGGAGAGCTCTTCCTTCGGGCATTCTATAAATAAGTCTATATCACTAGTCTCTGTGTCTTCTCCGGTGGAATAACTCCCAAACAACACTATTGTTCGAGGCATTGCCTTTTCTTCAAGAAAATCAATCAAACCAGATTCTAGAACAGAAGATAAATTGTAGATGCGCTTATACCTTTTGAATAGTTTATTATGCAAGTTTGCCTGATAAACAGGAAATATCCGTTTCCCTTTTTTTTCGCGATTCTCTGCAATTATTCCCAATCTAACTAATCTTTTTAGATTTTTTTTGGTTGAAGTGTGAGCCAGCATGGTCTTTCGGCTGATATCCATAAGATAATGCGCGCCGGTGGGGCTGGCAAAAAAGAACTCCGCTGTTTGAAGTATACTACTTTTTTGTAACATATATTACTTGGATGTAACTGGTACTATATAAACATTTCTTTTTTAGGTATGTGCATAGCCCGCTCGTGTGCTTCATTCACTGCAGTTCGTTATGAAGCACCATGTGCAGTCTAACTATAAACTTTGCTCGCTCGCGATATTCGCGCTATGCACATACTTGTTTAGGGGGCTTCATAAAATAAAAATCGGCTTATTTAATATATTCCTGCATGGCCTCCTGCAGTTCAGAAGCCTGACGGACATCTTTCATATCAAGTTTTTCTCCTTTAATCTGCAGCCGGGCGCTTTTTTCTGAGAAAGAAATCTGGCCGGAGCTTAATTCTGCCCATCTTACGGAAATCTTTTTGTCTTTATATGTGTCACATATACCGTAATAAACAGTGGACGCGCCAACCACATTGGATGCAAGATGGGAAGAAACGCATTCTTTCTTCTGGCAGTTAAAACCTTCTTCATCGGCAGAAGAGCTGTCGCAGACATCGTCTAAGATATGCTTGATGTTGTGCAGAGCAATCTCTTTGCGATAGTCTGGATACTGATCATAATCTCGTTTGGCGTAGATCGGACCGGCGGCACAGCCGGAAATGATTGTACTAATTATGCCTAGTTTGGCTAATAAGCTGGCCATAAACTCTCAGAAACTGCATTTTTTAAAAATCTTTCGCTTTTTTTAACTTTTAAGTAGAAATCTTTAAAAAGAGAGTATTCTTTATAAAAAGAATGAACCTAGAAAAAATCTTGCGTAAGGCCACTTCGGGAGCAGTATTACTCTCTCTGGCATTAACTCCCGGTATAGCCACAGCGAAGAGAGGAGATTACTTCTTATTAGAACAAGAAAATGCGCTTCCGTATTCTACAGGAATAGCTGCGCCTCAACCGATAGAAGGAAAAAAGAAGCGCCCCTGCCCCCCCTACATTTGTCCAGATCAGGGGAACTTTCCTGAGCAATCTCTCCCCATTAAATCATCTAACGGAGCTAAACCGGCGTATATCTCTCCGAGTCAGGAAAAACCAATAGAACGCTCTGAAAAAGATTCTGCGGATTATCTTTGGGGCAGCTTAGCTTTGCTTGGAGGAACTGCGATGATTATCTTCGGAACAAATAAAATGACCATTTGCCAAGATGATAAGATAGGAATAGATGAAAGCAGCTGTACAAGTGAGATTCCTCCGTTTGGATACATCTTAATGGGAAGCGGGGCGGCGGTAGACATCATTGGCTTGTATTATATGTTCAGATAATTACAAAGCATATTTATTTTTTCTAAAGGAGATTAAATTTTATAAACTGCGGTTATTTTGATTAGTTTATGATAGAACTCCTGCTTCTTATTACTCTTGTTGGCTTGGCCGCCGCTTCCTACTGCGACATCCGAACTAGGGAAGTGCCGGATTGGCTGAACTTCTCGCTGATTTTCGCAGGTTTTGGACTACGAATCATTCAATCGCTGGCCGAAGCAAGCTGGCATCCCCTTTTAATCGGAATCACTGGTTTTCTGCCGTTTCTCGCTTTAAGTTTAATCTTGTATTACACCCGCCAATGGGGAGGGGGAGACAGCAAACTGCTGATGGCCGTCGGTGTTCTAATCGGCTACGATTATGCTCTGCCTTTGATGAAGAATCAAATGTTCTGGTTTTTAATCAGCCTATTGTTAGCAGGAGCAGTCTATGGATTGTTATTCATCTTTTATTTTGCTGTTAAGGACAGAAAAAAAGCAATGATTCGAGCTAAAGAACTGTTTCGGCAAGGAAAAACTTGGCAGCGGCTTTTCTTATCATTGGAAGCACTTTTTTTAGCTTTTTCCTTTACCGCATATTTTTATCTGGCAAAGAACCTTATTTTTTTCTCGTTAATCCTTCTCCCTCCGATTTTTTATTTTTTATTCCTGCTCACCAAAGCCGTGGAAGAAGTCTCTTTCATAAAAGAGGTTAAGCCAGAGCAGTTAACAGAAGGAGACTGGCTGGCCGAAGAGATTCCAGGCCACAAATTCTCCCGTTTAGGATTAGAAAAAGAAGAGATTAAGAAATTACAGTATTTAGGCTTACACTCAGTTAAGATAAAGACCGGAATTCCTTTCGTGCCCAGCTTTCTGCTGGGGTATATAGCAATGATGATCTCATGGAGATATCTCTTTTAATCTCTTCATTAATCCCTCGAAAACCAATTTTCTTTTTTCCAGTGTGAGAGAAAAAAGATTTTTTTCTATCAAAATTTTAGAAACAGTAAACAAGTAATTTAACTTTATCACGCTGTCTTTAATTGCCCCTTCTTTTTTTGTAAGAGGAATGCCCCGCATTTGCGTATTGCTTGTGATGCCGGCTAAAACGACATTATCAAATTCCTCGAATAAAACAACTGCTGGCCGTATTTTTATCTCAAAACTATCTGTAAACTGGCATTTTGTGAGAATAACATCTCCTGGACTAAGCATTTTCCCACGCCTCATCTTCTCTATTGTCCCATAATTCTTTCATCTTAGCCTGTTGTATTTTATGGAGAAATTCGTCATACTGATTTTTCTTCTTCACATTACGAAATACCTCAGACATTCGTTTAATTAATTCATTATACGTCTGTCGAGGATATTCTTTTAATCCTTTAAGAGTTTGAAGCAGATTTTCTTCGATTTGCACCGTAGTCATACTCATTATACATCACCTATATATTAAATATAAGGGTTATATAAAAAGCTTTCTGTCTTTTTTGGATACTTTTTTAAAGAAACCACTCCTTTAAACAAAATCCTTTATAGGGAGAGCTAGGCTGGGTGGTTAGCCGTCACTTGTTACTTCAAATCGGCTTCATGGAAGAGCTGAAGCCCGAAGAAGGGTTAGCCCTGTTAGGCTAGTCTTAGCAGCTTCCGTCGATGGCTTGTCTTACGGGATTGGCCCAAGAGGAACCGGGTCAGGCACGGAAGTGAGCAGCCCTAACTGTTGGCACCAATGTTCGCAAGGTCGCAGGCCGGAGGAACTGCTGAGGTCAAACTAGCTTAGCAAGATTATCTCGACCGAGGGCGTGCCCCTAAAACTAAAAGCAGGCGGGTGAAAGAAATGAAGCACTATTGGAACACATTTTTATCTTCATTCAAGTTAGATAAGAGATTTGGTTATGTTATCTTGGCAGATGTTTTATTTTGGATGTTAATGACAGCGTTGTTTCTTTCCTTTGCTTCTTTGTTAGAAAGCCAAGGACAAGCTCTGAAGGGAGGAGTGACCAGCACTGAACAATTGCAGCAGATGCTTCTTTCCTCGCCAGAGAAAGCAGGCCAATTCTTAGGAGAACTGAAATGGTTCATGGGCATCTTAGTCGGAGGATTGATAATCTTAGTCTTAGCTTTCCTTTTTCTGTATTCTTTCAAGCAGAGATTTATCTGGAGCCAGATACTTCATAAAGAGCCGGGGCGTCAAAAATACTGGCGCTGGAATCTATTGCATTTAGCAGTGCCATTCTTAATGGCAGTTTTTGTTTTGCTTGGATTAATAGTATGGATGCTTTTTTCCCTGACCAAGAATCAAGTTATCGGAAGAGCAGGAGTTTTAATAGTAGTTACGTTATATTATTTGTTCTATTCCTTATGGGCCAAAAATTTCACTCATCATTACAAAGTCTTTGAGAGTTTGGGCCACACTTTCAGCGAATGGAAAGAGAAAGGAAAATCCTTATGGGCAGTTTGGTTCTTTGCCAGCGCAGTGATCTTCCTTATTTTTTGCTTAAGTTATCTGCTTAACTGGCAGTTTATTATCGGTAAAAACACAAATCTGATAATTAACTTAGGACTATGGGCCATTTTCCTTAACTGGCTTTCTTTTTATACTGCCAAAGCGGCTGAGCATGATGGCGAACGCCACTCTGGGTTTGTCTGATGGAAACTTTTAGAGAGGCATTAACACGACTGGAAAAGAGCGAAGAGTTCAAAGAGTGGCAGAAGAAGCACCAAGATGAGGCATTGGCTCATTTTTTTACTTTTGTTACAGGCGAGAACAAGCACAGCCCGTGGGACATTGGGTTTTATCATGCAGAGGAAGATAAGCTGACAGTTTTTTCCATGAAGGAGATAATTGAAGTGCGGCCTTCTCTGGAAGTCTTCAAAAAAGAAGGAGAAATGCAGGGTCTGGATTTGAAAAAGGTAAAACTAACTTTGAAAGAGGGAGAGCAGAAACTGGCAGAATATCTGAACGAAGAAAAGTTTGGGGGGAAGATCCTGCACGGAATGGCCATCCTCCAGAACCTGGACGGCCGGAATATCTGGAATATCTCAAAATTCTCTTCCACTCTGCTGGTCTTCAATGTGAAAGTGGATGCAGAGAACGGAGAGGTCATCTCCAAAGAGAAAGAAAGTTTTGTAGGCTAAATTTCTCTCTCTGCCTTAGGTTGATAGTTCTATAAAAATTCGATTGGTCATCTAAGTTACCATAAAGTAACCAAAAAGTTTATAAAGCGCCAGATTTTACTGATAATTTATGGCCGAGTTGAAACGGGCTTTAGTTCCGGAAGTATCTGAAATACGCAGGAAAATTCTCTCCTTCTTTTTTGCGTTCCCTGATTGCTCTATCGGTCTTACGGATTTGGCAGGGAAAATTTCTTCTTCCAAGAATTCCGTCCGTTTGGCAGTTCTCCAACTTGGGCGCGAAGGCCTGCTTCATAAAGAAGAAATTGGTAAATCTTGGCGGATTTCGACTGTTTCCAAAAATCCTCGGTTCATCGCTAAAAAGATAGCATACCATCTGGGGCTGCTGTACGAATCATTGATTTACCAATCGGTTTATATGGAAGTTCCTCATGCTCGAGCGATTATTTTTTTTGGCAGCTGCCGATGGGGAACGGATAACGAAAAAAGTGACATCGATCTTGCGGTGGAAATTCTGGGTAATCAAGGTTTACGTATTAAGCCATTAGGAGTAATCAAAAGATTCGGTTTCAGAAAAAATGTGAAGGTTAATCTTCACATTTTCTCGAGAACTTCTGTGGATTTGAATCTTTTCACTAACATTGCCAATGGGATTGTTCTAGACGGCTTGCTAGAGGCGCATCCATGAGAGAAAAGCACTCCGATAAGAAAAATGCTTTTAGCCTCTTGGAAGCGGCGAATAGGCAGATGATTTTTACCTTAACTCTTATCCCCACGGACGAATCATCTTTTAACATCATTCGAAATGTTTACGAGTGTTTTAGAATGCTGGGCGATGCCATTTTGGTTTCTCAAGGAAAAATATCTGAAGATCACATTGAGCCGCTGAAAGCCTTGGAAGGGGTAAAGGTAAAAACTGATAGGCCAGTCAAGCTGGTAGATAGTCTGCGAAGAATGAGGCACGGTATAAATTACTATGGCTACCAGCCAATGAAAGTAGAAGCTGAAGATGCTCTGTCTTTAGCAAACGCTTGCTTTAAGCCATTGTGGAATGCTATCCATCAAATAGTCGAAAAAAGTGAGCAGAGAAGATTTTTATAGAAAAATAAGGAGGACAGCTGTCTGGCAAACTTTAAAAAAGTTTGATCAAAAGGTGCTCTTCGTTCCTTCGACAGAAATTATTTAATAAATGTCTTTGCTTTCGCAAAGCATATTAACTACGTTTCTGTCTCAGTCACGATATCGCACACTAACGCTTTGCTTGTTTTATAAAATCATAAGAAAAATAAGGAGGACAGCTTTCTGGAGTTCCTGCCCAATTTTTTGCCTTCGCAAAACATTGAGTAAAAGATAAATGGGATTTCCTCGCCTTTGCTCGGAAACCCACAAAAACTAGTTCCTTCTTAACAAAGTTTAACCAAGAAAAATAAGGAGGACAGCTTTCTGGAGTTCCTGCCCAATTTTTTGCCTTCGCAAAACATTGAGTAAAAGATAAATGGGATTTCCTCGCCTTTGCTCGGAAACCCACAAAAACTAGTTCCTTCTTAACAAAGTTTAACCAAGAAAAATAAGGAGGACAGCTTTCTGGAGTTCCCGCCGCAAAGGGTAGTACAGTCCAAAACGGAGGCTCGCTTAACGGCTGTGTTCGAATGGGAACAGGTGAACCAAGCCCCTATGGCCGTCCATTATCCTTAAACAGCAAATTATTTATAAAGATTTCCCTTTCTTTGCAGTAAATGGATAAGGATTTGGAATCATTGAAGAATCTAGCCAAAACATGGAAAAATGAAGATTTGGAAATTTTGAAGAATTGGACTAAGGCGGGAAAGATTGCCGCTGAAGCATTGGAATACGGCCGCGGCCTGATCAAAGAAGGGGCAGAAGTAAGCGAGATTCTGGCTAAGATTGAAGCTAAGATAGTTTCTTTAGAAGGGGGAATAGCTTTTCCTGCGCAAATATCATTGAATGAAACAGCTGCTCATGGCTGTCCGGATTTTGGAGAGAGAATAGTTTTGGCCGGCCAGCTGGTGAAATTAGATATAGGAGCGCATATCGATGGCTGGGTAGCAGATACGGCTTTGACTGTGAATCTGTCGAAAGAACACAGAGATTTAGCCAAGGCCAGCGAAGAATCTTTGAAAAGAGCCTTGAAAATGATTAAACCGGGAGTGAAACTTTATGAAATCGGAGCAGTAGTGGAGGAAACTATACTCGGATACGGATATAAACCAGTAAGGAACTTGTCCGGCCATGGCTTAGGGCAGTTCATTGTTCATGATGCTCCTACAATTCCTAATTTTGATAATGGCAGCAAGGAAGAGCTGGAAGACGGGCAGATAGTGGCGATTGAAACTTTTGCTTCCGCTGGTTCAGGAGTAGTGCAGGAGAAAGGAAAAGCCGGAGTGCTGATGCTTCTGGAAGAAAAACCTGTGCGGGATGCCTTTACCCGGCAGATTTTACAGCGAATCAATTCTTATCAAGGCCTGCCGTTTGCCAAGCGTTGGTTAGCGAAAGAGTTTGGGACGAATAAAGTGAATTTCGCCTTTGTCCAGCTGAACAGATTAGAATGCTTGCGGGAATTTCCTCCATTGGTAGATACGGCCAACGGGTGGGTGAGCCAGGCAGAGCATACCATTCTGGTGGGCGATAAATTAAAAGTTTTAACTGAGAGGGACTGATGGATTCGGATCTTGATAAAGAGACAGAAAGACTTTTTCAATTTGTTTTAGACAATGCAGAGAGAGTTCAAGCTGCTAATCCCTATTTATTCCAAGATTTAGCTCAAGGCCTGCCATATGAGGTCTTGGGCAGCGGGATAAAAGAAGAAGGATTAGCCAGAACTTTTGATTCTATATTTGAAGGATTAGGCATCAAAGACCGGAATATTCTCGGCCAACTAAAAGAACGGGCAGGAGGAGATACAGCAGCCCGGGCTCTCTTAGAAAGCTTAATACATTATCAATTAAACCTGTATTTACGGAGCTAATTATTTTTAATGCCCATGCAAAACGGCATAGGCTAAAGAGAATAATTCTCTTTGTGGATCATGCGGCTTATCACAAAACACCAAAGGTGAAGAAGTTCCTAAAAGAACTTTCCCTCTTCAAAGTTAGGTTTCTTGGAAAGAAAGATCCAAACTACAACTCAACAGAACGGCTTGTGAACAAACGGCTTAGCGCAGCAGCGAGCGTAAATCGACCGCACCAAAACCTATCCGTTCTTAAGGAAAGAACAAAAAAAATTCTCAGAAAATATGACTCAATTTATGAAATATGACTTAGAACAATTATGAATTTATTAAATCTACAAGAGTTTTTAATCCTTCAGCTCTTTCTTTCATTCCCGCTTTAAGAGCAATATCCGCAGCATCTCCAAACCGGCCTGCTTTTTCATAATTTTCAATAGCTCTTTCTTTCATTCCCGCTTTAAGAGCAATATC
>Ga0209541_10002480_pt1 | contig 34920 bp, 35 predicted proteins | sample RifCSPlowO2_01_FD_184027 | JGI IMG/M metagenome (GOLD analysis project Ga0209541, IMG submission 184027) | Groundwater microbial communities from Rifle, Colorado - Rifle CSP2_plank lowO2_0.1 (SPAdes) (version 2) | ecosystem: Environmental > Aquatic > Deep subsurface > Groundwater | place...
TGAGTAGTAAGTCTACAAGCATTACTATTCGCATTTCTTTGGATCCACTTCGTATAGGAGGGAACACAAAATGGGGAGAATACTTTAATGGCCTTATTGATGAGGTTAGAATCTACAATAGAGCCCTCACAAATCTTGAGATAGAAAATGACAGGGATACTCCCCTTTAACGCATTTTATTCTAAACTGCCCCGAAAAATAAAGAAACAATTATATGAAAAAAAAATTAAAAATTTTAATTCCCAATGCTACCAGCCCTCTTAATTTGGGAGATCAGGTTATGCTCAAAGAGCTTTTAAAATTATTAAAAAGCACACTTCCCATAACAGAAGTTATAGGAGAACGCTGTTTTACTGTTCCTCTTTATCCTGATTTATCAGGTGAAGAGGTTAATCATATAATTGATTCCACAAAAAAACTGGCGAAGTTTGCGAGGGGGAAATATAAATGAAAGCAGTAATTTTAGCAGGAGGATTCGGGACTAGGATAAGCGAGGAGTCAGGCGTTAGGCCTAAGCCGATGGTTGAAATAGGCGGAAAGCCTATACTCTGGCATGTCATGAAAATTTATTCAAAGCATGGAATAAATGATTTCATAATTCTGTGTGGTTATAAGTCCAATATTATCAAAGAATATTTCGCCAGTTATGCCCTATATAAATCTGACGTCACTTTCGACTTTAAAAATAACACTTTCCAGATACACAAAAACGGCGTTGAAAACTGGAGAGTAACACTGGTTGAAACAGGGGAAGAGACAATGACCGGGGGCAGGCTCAAAAAAGCCGCTTCGTACATTGGAAATGAAACATTTTGTCTCACATACGGAGACGGAGTATCTGACGTGAATATTTCAGAGGTTGTCAGAATTCATAATGGATCGAAAGCTATGGTTACGATGACAACCGTACAACCTCCAGGGCGGTTCGGCGTCTTCACGCTTAAAGGCAATTCAAACAAAGTTAAAAGTTTTAAAGAAAAACCTGATGGGGACGGCGCATGGATTAATGGTGGTTTCTTTGTTGTTGAGCCTGAGGCGCTCTCTTATATTGATGAAGATGAAACCGTATGGGAGCAGGAACCGCTGCAAAAAATAGCAGAAGTCGGAGGGCTTGTGGCGTACAAACACACGGGATTTTGGCAATGCATGGATACTCTCCGCGATAGAAATGTATTAGAGAAAATATGGCAGACAGGACGCGTTCCATGGAAGGTATGGGAATAATATGAAAATACTTTTGACAGGAATAGATGGTTATATAGGTACAGTTTTAGGGCAAGAACTTTTAAAGGCAGGATATGAGGTCGTGGGTTTTGATACCGGATATTATCGTGGTGCGTGGCTTTACGATATGCCAGACTTCAAAGAACCGAAATTAATAAAAAAAGATATTCGTGATGTAATAATCGAAGATATTGAAGGATTTGATGCTGTTGTACACTTGGCCGAGCTTTCAAACGACCCATTAGGAGAAAATGATCCGAAGATTACTCGCGACATAAATCATAAAGGAACAGTCAAATTGGCTATGCTTGCAAAAGAAGCAGGAGTGAGTAGGTTCATTTATTTTTCTTCGTGCAGTGTTTATGGCGCATCGGATAATATTGCTGACGAATCATCTCCGACGAATCCATTAACTGAGTACGCTAAATCAAAGGTTTTAAATGAAAAAACCTTGCAAAAATTAGCGGACAATAACTTTTCTCCGATAATCTTTCGAAACGCTACCGTGTATGGTGCATCTCCCCGTTTAAGGTTTGATCTGGTGGTAAATAACCTTGCGGGACTCGCGTTTACAACAAAAGAAATAAAAATGAATAGTGATGGAACACCATGGCGTCCACTGGTTCATATATTGGATGTATGTCAAGCAGTATTAATCGCGCTCAAAGCCCCCCTGAAAAAAATACACAACCAGATTATGAACGTGGGAGACACGAACTCAAACTATCAGATTAGAGATGTAGCAGAGATTATAAAAAATACGTTTCCGGGATGCACAGTAAGCTTAAATAAAAACGGTGCGGACAAACGAAATTACAAAGTAAATTTTAACAAGATTAAAACCGTTCTACCCGGATTTTCCTGCAAATATAATACAGCATATGGTGTAAAAGAGCTTAAGGAAATATTTGAAAAAATTAAAATGACAAAAGAAGTATTCATGGATAAAGCATATACAAGACTTAAAAAGATTGAGTATTTAAGGAAAACCAATCAAATAGATGAAAAGTTTTTCTGGAGATAAAATATGAATTATTTAAATCAAAAGTATTCAACTGTGATTGTTGGCGGAGGAATAATTGGCTGCGCAATTGCTTACGAACTGTCTAGACACGGACACAAAAATATCGCTGTTATTGAAAAAAATTCTACTATTCCAGGACTCAACCAGTCTTCCACCAACGGAGGAGTTATTCATAGCGGCATATATTATCCTAAGGATATAGAGCCGTTAAAGGCAAAACTATGCGTTCTGGGAAATAAGCTCATGTATGAATTCTGTAAGAAATATGAACTTCCTCATAAAAGAACAGGAAAATTAATCCTTGCTCGTAATTCACAAGAAGAGGAGAATCTTGATTTTTTCTTCCAGATAGGTATTGAAAATGGGGTTGAAATTAAAAAAATTTCAGCTAAGTTGGCCGCGAGAATGGAGCCGAATATTGGTACAGTTACTTCAGCTCTTCTTGTTCCATCTACGGGTTCAGCTGCATTAAGTCCGCTTATTGAAAAACTTAAAGAACTTGCCAAGACCGATGGTGTAAAGTTTTTCTTAGGAACAAGAGTTAATGCGATACATGCAGAGAAAACAAAATTTATTATAACATTGCACACAAATTCAGGGATAAAAAGCATGAAGTCAGATTCGGTAATCAATGCGGCAGGTCTCTATTCAGATGAGATAGCAAAGATGATTAATCCAAGTAATAATTACCAGATTGATCCGGTACGGGGAGAGCTTTATAAATATAACCCGACAAGTAGGAAAGACATTTCTTTTAAAGGTATGCATCTGTACTCTATTCCATTTTGTTATTATAGCGGCACAAAGCAAATTGCAGAATTACCTGTAGCTGAAATACGAAAATTATTAAGAGCAGGGAAAGTTACCAAAACACTTGGCGTCCATGTTTCTCCGTTTGGCAATTTCGTGACAGTCGGACCTCTGAAAACATTCAATGTTGGCAAAGAAGACTATATGACAAACCTTAAAAATCCTGAAGATTATATACAAAAAGTTCATCATTTAATGCCAGGTCTTAGAGCGGAAGATTTGAAACCGCATTATGCAGGTATTATGGCAGTTTTGAAAGGATCAACTGATTTTATTATAAAAAGAGATGATGTATTTCCAAATTGTATCCAACTTGTAGGAATGGATAGTCCTGCATGGACATCTTGTCTTGCTGTCGCAAAGTATGTAAAAGAATTAATACATAAATAAAAATATGAAATTTTTTGAAACACCCTTAAAGGGAGCATTTATAATAGATCTTGAAAAACGTGAAGATGATAGAGGTTTCTTTGCAAGAACTTGGGATGAAAACGAGTTTAAAGAGCACGGCATTTATAGAAAGCTGGTACAAACCAATATGGCATATAGTAAAAAAAAGGGTACTCTACGTGGACTACACTATCAAACTAAGCCTTATCAAGAAGCCAAACTTATCAGGTGTACTCAAGGCGCAATTTATGATGTGATAATCGATGTTCGGAAAAATTCACCTACATACAAGAAATGGTTTGGGGTCGAACTTTCATGCAAGAATTACAAAATACTTTTTCTTTCTGAAGGGTTTGCTCATGGTTTCTTAACCCTTGAAGATAACACGGAAGTTTCGTATCAAGTTTCGGCATTTTATAATTTCGATAGCGAAAGAATAATCAGATATAACGATCCTGCATTTAACATTAAATGGCCAATTGAAGTAACTGTCCTTTCAGAAAAAGACAAGAACAATCCTGATTTTAAGGAGTAACTATGATAATTGTTGATAAAGCTTTAGAAAAATTAGAAAAAGAAGGAAAGCCGATTCGAGTTGGTATGGTTGGTGCGGGATTTATGGCGCAAGGAATTGCAAATCAAATAATTAATTACACAAAAGGGATGAGGTTGTCAGCAATTGCTAACAGAACTCTTTCGAAGGCTATAACAACCTACGAGTATGCTGGTGTGGCGGATCCCAAATTAATAGAAAAAAATTCTCAATTATCGGATGCGATAAATGCAGGCAAATATGCTGTAACCGATAATGCAATGCTTCTTATAGATAGTTCAGAAATAGATGTAATACTTGAAGTTACAGGATCCATAGAGTATGGTGCTCACATAGTGCTTAATACAATCAAAAATAAAAAGCAAGTTGTTACAATGAGTGCTGAGCTTGATGGAACAATTGGTCCAATTTTGAAAAAATATGCAGATGATGCAGGTGTTGTTTATACAGTCGCAGATGGAGACCAGCCAGGGGCAACACAGAATTTATTTAGTTTTGTTACTGGAATTGGGGTTAAGCCAGTTTTATGCGGAAATATTAAAGGCTTGCATGACCCGTATCGAAATCCTACTACTCAGGAAGGATATGCAAAAAAGTGGGGACAAAATCCATCAATGGTTACATCTTTTGCAGATGGGTCTAAGATTTCTTTTGAACAAGCGGTAACTGCAAATGCAACTGGAATGAGAGTTGGCAAAAGAGGAATGTATGGACCAACGGTGAAGGTGGGGACTTCGGTAATGGAGGCAGATAAATGGTATCCACACGAGGTCCTCTTAAAGGATGGCGGGATAGTGGATTATGTAGTTGGCGCATTCCCAAGTCCGGGAGTTTTTATTTTAGGAACTTACGACGATCCAAAGCAAAATCACTATCTTAATTTATACAAATTAGGTGAAGGACCATTTTATTGCTTCTATGTCCCTTATCATTTGTGCCATTTTGAAGTTCCTAATTCAATTGCAAGAGCTGTTATCTTCAAAGATCCAACAGTTGTAGCTTTAGAGGGACCATTGGTCGAAGTTATTACGGTAGCTAAAACTGATTTAAAAAAGGGTCAAGCAATTGATGGTATAGGATGTTATATGACTTATGGGTTATGCGAAAATAGTGATATTGCACGAAAAGAAAAACTTTTGCCAATGGGCCTTGCAGTGGACTGTATTTTAAAAAATGATGTTGAAAAAGATGCGGTTTTAACATTTGAAGACGTAGAATTTCCAGTAGACAGACTGTCAGATAGGCTCTGGAAAGAGCAATCTGAATACTTCTTTAAATAATATGAAAACAAAAAAAACTATCCTTACAGTTGGTATTACAACCTGTTATGGTGGGGAGTCAATTCTTGAAACTGTTAAGTCGATCAGAAAATCTAAGGGAATTGATAGATTCCGCTTTATCATTGTAGCCGATCGGGAACCCATCAATTCCAAAATAAAAAAAGAGTTTAAAAAGTATGGTGTGGAACTTATTGAAAATAAAGTTGAGGGTAGCCAGTTTAAAAAGAAAAAGCAAATTTTAAAGCTTTGCAATACAGATTTAATTGTTTTTACAAACGATGATGTCCTATTTGGGCAAAACACGTTAAAGACAGTAATAAATGAGTTCCAAAAGAACAAAAAAACTACTTTGGTTAGTGTTTATAACCAACCTATTAAATCAGAGTCACTGGCAGAAAGGGCTATCAGTATTGGAACTAATATTGTAAATAGAATCTCGAAAGACTGGAACAGCGGAGATAACTACCTGTCAGTTATAGGTAGATTTGAAGCGACGAGGACAAGTTGGATTAAAGGATATTTTGACTTGAAAGACGATGTAGTTTCATCTGATCAGTATATGTATTTTGAAAATAAAAGAAACGGTGGAAAGTTTAAATACTTGTCATCCGTCTCAATTTTCTTTAGGAATCCCCAGAGTTTGCAAGAGCACTTAAGAAAAAGTAGTCGCTTTCAATACTCCAAAGAAGAAATGTCTAAATATTTTGGTTATGCACCGCTAGATTACAAAATCCCTCGGTTAACTTTCCTGAAGGCGGTAGTGAGAGAATTTTTAAAAAATCCGATATTTTTTATTTTTTACATTTTAATCTCGCTTTACACCAGAATTTTTAAAATATCCCTGAACGAGTCTTTAAATCCTAATTGGCAAGTTGATTTATCAACAAAAAGAATTAGCTAAAACTATGAAAAATAAAAAAATAATAATATGAAAAAAAAATTGAAAATTTTAATTCCCAACGCCACCAGCCCGCTTAACCTGGGAGATCAGGTTATGCTCAAAGAGCTTTTAAAATTATTAAAAAGCACGCATGGAAATGGAGAGATAACAATCCATAGCACAGACCCGCATCTGTATAAGCAAAATGCCCAATATCGAGTAGATCATACGCTCTATAGTTGGGCTGTATTTTCAAACAAAAATCCGTTGGTAAGGGCAATGCGTATGTATAAACTATTTTTAGAATATATATTGAACAGAATTAATTTTAATAAAATAATATTTGATAAAAAGTTGCATAAACTTATAAATGACTATAAAAGAGCAGATCTAATAGTCTATGTTGGAAATGGTTATGTCAGGTCTCAAAAAGGCATAAAGCAAGCGCTGAATCTTTTTATGTTGTTAGTATTATTTGAATTTTCAAGGTTTTCGAATGGAAAAAAAATTGCTGCTCCAATGAGTTTTGGTCCGTTTGCGTACTCATGGCAGGAAAAAATAGCGGGATTATTTTTAAATCATTTAAACATAGTTAGCGCGCGCGAGGAAATTTCGTATAAGCGTATGCAAAAAAATAATATTAAAAATATAATACTTTCTTCCGATCATGCGCTTTTTTTAAAAAGAAAATCCTTGAAGAAAAAGAGAAATGCCCGTTTTGTTTTAGGGTTTACCATCCGAAAATGGTTTGGAGAAAAACGTCAAAGTGAACTTGAAGATAAAATTGTAAACGGCCTCGCAGCTTTTTCGAAATTAAATGACTTATTGCTTCAGCCTATTATTCAAGTCGACGCTCCAGAATATGGAGATAACGACGTAGACATCATGAAAGAGATCGTAATAAAACTTAAGCTTAACGGCTGCAAGGTATTACCCGTAAAAAATGCTTCCGACCTAAAAAATGCAATTACTATTTATTCTGAAATAGATTTGCTTTTGGGTATGAGAATGCACTCGAATATTATAGCAGCAACGCAAGGGACGCCATTCGTTGCCCTTTCGTATGAGCATAAGACAGAGGGAATTACAAAACAGTTAGGTATGGAGGAGTATTCTATAAATTGCGAAGTGATAAATGAAGATAATTTGGTTGCGTTATTGACGAAAGCACATCAAAACAAAAGTATCTTAAGAAAAATAATTACTTCCAGAGTCAGCAACATTCAAAATAAAGAGCAAGAAAGATGGTCAAAAATCTTAAAGGAATATAAGAGGATGTATTATGACAATTAAAAACATACAGGTTGAATTAACGGATAAAACGGCAAGTCTGTCTGCAGATATGCAATTTAAATCAGGAAACAACAATCGAATATATTTTTCTGTCGATAGAAAATACGGTAAATTTATCGTGAAAGACGCAAGTCCATTTTTAGCAGTTGTTCTTTTTAGTTGTATGAAAATAAGCGAAAATATAACTATAGAGGGATCAGTATCAGAAAAGCTATTAAAATCAACACAAAAGATAATGAATTTGGTGGAAAGTTGGAATATGGGGATGAAAAAGGTAAATATAAAGGTGAAGCAGGCTGTAAAAGATACGATCAATAAGAAAAACGTCGCGTTATTTTTCTCAGGAGGTGTTGATTCCTCCTATACATATCTAAAAAACAAAAAAGAAGGAAAAAACAAAATTACTCATTTAATAACTGTTCATGGATTCGATGTTAAACTTGAAAATAATAGCTTGTTTAATGAAGCCATAACACCTATTATGAATTTTGCTAAAACAGAAAAAGTTGAAATAATAGTTGTAAGAACTAACATCCGTCAAATTACTGATCGCTATGTTGAATGGGAGGATCAATGCGGGTCTGCAATGGGAGCAGTTTGTCTAGCATTAAGAAATGGCCTTAAAGAGGTTTATATGTCTGCAGGGGTGGAACTAACAGCTATGCGCCCTGTTGGTTCGCATCCTGATCTTGATCCGCTTTGGTCAACAGAAACTTTACGAGTCATTCATGACGGGATAGAAAGAAACAGGCTGGAAAAAGTAAGATACCTATCTGATTCTGAAAAAATGTTAATAAGCTTAAGAGTCTGCTGGAGAAACAAAAAGGGCAGCTATAATTGCTGCGAATGCGAGAAATGCTTTAGAACTATGATTATGTTAGAAGCTGTTGGAGCGTTAAAAAAATCTAAATCGTTTAATAAGCCGATTAATTTAAGTATATTACGCAAGTTATATGTTGTGAAGACTCATTTGCGTCACTTCAGACACACGTTAGAAGAGTTAAAGAATAAGAAAACAAATCCAGAATTAGCTGAAGCGCTTGAGGATTGTTTACGTAATAATGAGCAAAATAAACTATTGAAGGAATTTGTCAGAAAAGCAAGACTCATGATTGGAAAAATTGACTTTAAGTATAACAACGGAAGACTATTCTATTATTTAAGCAATAAAGGAGTAATATAAATATGAAAAAATCAGTGTCAATAGGTATTCCTGCTTACAACGAGGAAGAAAATATTAAAATACTTCTCTCTTCTGTTTTGGCGCAAAAACAGGATAATTTTATCATCAAAGAAATAGTTGTTGTTTCGGATGGAAGTACGGATGAGACTGGCAATAGGGTTTTGGAAATAAGAAATAAAATAATAAAATTATTCAAGAACAATCAGAGAATTGGACAGGTATTGACACAAAACATTATTGTTAAAAAATTAACAGGAGATATATTTGTGCTTTTGAATGGAGATATTGTAATTAACGACAGTTTGTTTATTCAAAAACTTATAGAACCTATTCTTAACGACGAAAAAGTCGGAATTGTTTCTCCCGCAATTATTCCTATTTCCGCCGGCAATCTTTTTGAGAAAATTATAAATTTTAGCGTAGACTTCAAAACCAGAATGTATGAATCATGGAATCATGGAAACAATATATATCTTTGTCATGGCAGGGCAAGAGCATTTTCAAGAGAATTTATTAAAGATTTTGTATGGAAAGGTGTACTTTCGGAAGATGCATACTCTTATTTATTGTGCATAAAAAGAGGGTTTAAATTTGTATATCAGCCAAAAACTCAAGTTTATTACAGATCGCCTGCTAATTTCTCAGAACACAAAACGCAAAGCAGTCGTTTTTTAAATAGTATCAGCGAATTTTTGCCGTATTTTCAAAAACAATTCCTTAAAAGGGAATTTGGTATTCCAGCACCCATCATTTTAAAAAATATAGCCTTATCTTTATTAAACAGCCCGTTTTATTTAATTGCATATACAGTGATATTTTTAGTTATAAAGGCATACCCTTACAAAAATATAGATCTTACATATGAAGTTTCAAGTGCATCCAGACGCTTAAAACTAAGCGGAGTATTATAAATTTATAAATATGAAAAATAATAAATTAGCAATAACGATAGGAATTCCCGCATACAACGAAGAGAAGAATATTGAACTTATTATTAATGATATTTTATCTCAAAATGACATAAACTATAAACTAATTAAAACAATAGTTGTATCAGATAAGAGTACGGATAATACTAATAATATAGTAAAAAAATATCAGAATAAAAATATAGATCTAATTGTTAATAAATTTAGAATAGGCAAATCCGGATCTGTGAAAAAACTCATAGAGCTTTCTAAGAAAAACTTCCCAGATGTAATTGTTATACTTGATGCTGACTTGCGATTAAAGAATACTACAGTAATAAAAAAACTTATTGAACCATTTTTAGGCGATGAAAGACTTATGGTAACGTCAGGTAATTTAGTTCCTGACTCCCCTAAAACATTCGTTGAAAAGATTTCAAGTTTTAACATACAGCTCACAAACGACATATTAAAAAATTCATTGCGAAATGTAGATTATTATCTAAGCAGCGATCAAATAATGGCATTTAAAGCCGATTATATGTCCGCAAAAGATCTTGATAAGCAATTTATGCATGATGAGTTTTATTTTCTTCTTACAAAGAAAAAGAAGCTTAACTTTGTTTATGTAGAGGATGCAAAAGCATATTATAAATTACCTAAAAAAATAAAAGATTATGTAAATCAAATGGTAAGGTTTTTGAGATCGCCGTCATCATCCGAAAAGAATTTTGGAAAAAAATTTATAAAACAATACGCGGCAATAACACTAAAGGATAAAATTAATTCTTTTATTCATGTTGGCATGAGAAATCCTATTTTGGCCTTTTTCTATATTGTTATTCAGCTTTATTCTAAAATGATATTTTCTTTATCTAAAAAGAATAATGAAGCCATATGGAGTCCTATCGCTTCAACAAAATAATTATGCAAACACATTTTCTTACAATCCAAAAATTAATAAAAGGAAAAATATTTGATTTCATTGAGAGATTTTCTGACGTTTCTTATAGCAGGGGTTATGGGAATGTTAAGAACTATTCTTTAATAGAATTATATAAAAAACAAATAAATTCTCATTCAATAACTACCGGAATTTATAAGTCAAAAGTGGGCCGCAAAATTATTATTAAAAAATTAATTTTTAAATATAAGAATCTTGCTTATGAACATCTCTTAAATGAAGCGCATATGTTGCAAGAATTAAACAAATTAAGCGTTGGTAATTCTTTCCAAATTAAATTTCCAAAAGTCCTGGCCGTTAATGAGATTAAAGATGAGATCATGGTTATGAGGGAATTTGTACACGGCGAGCCGTTAAAATTTTTTTCAAATAAATTTAAGGTAGAAACGTTGAAAAAAATACTATGTTTTTTTACTATCCTGAGCGATTCAATAAAAAAAAATCATAACCTTTTCTCCAAACGAAAACCTATTCATATATTATTAAGTTTTCCTTTTTATTTGATTTACGCAGCAAAAAAAGACAGGAGTAATATATTCACCTATTTAAAATTAGCATATCTTTTTTATAAGTCATATCTTTTAACTAATATTTTTAGTCCAAAATATATTCTTGCACACCGAGATTTACATCCCGGAAATATCCTTTGTGATCGAAATACAATATTTGTGATCGATCCAGACATGTGCGTTTTAGCTGAGGAAGGAACAGACATTGCAATTATATCGCAGTTTTTCACAAAAGATTTCGGAATAGACAATACTATTAAACTATTATACGAACTGTTAGGAACGTACGAGCAAAAAAAGAAGTTTTTAGCATTGACAATCTTTTACACAATTCAAACTCTTGCTTTGGAAGAAAAGAATAATAGCTTTTATAAAATGTCCGAAGACTATTTGAATAGTCTTTTGAAAGACATTATTCCAGCAATGACGGGTGAGAACAGAGGAGGACTGGATTTATCTTATAGAATATAGTCGTAATGCTTCGGAGGCTTTGCAGCATTTTTTATTGTTATTCGAGGATTTTTTTAGGAATTTTTTGATTTGCAATATCATGATATACTGTAAGAAGATCTCGATATGAAAAAGCTGCCTGGTACGTTTTTGACAATTGGTTTATTTTTGTTCTGCGTATTAATTTTAATGCTTTCTGTACGCGGAATTGCGGGGAATCCTGATAGCTACAATCTTAACACTAATTTTTGGAAAGAAGACGGGCCGTTTGAACTTTCTCCGGAAAGAGGCAGATTTGCTCTTGTTTATTCTTTAATCGAGGATAATTCTTTTTATTTCTCACACGACATTGCCCGTTTTGCCATGCCTGATTTAGGGTATAAAAATGGCCACTTTGTCTCGTTATTTGCCCCGGGTGTTTCTTTCCTTGTAATCCCAGGCTATATCATAGGGAGGTTTTTTGAAGCAGGACAGGTTGGAGCGTTTGCTGTAATTGCCCTTTTTGCTTTGTTTAATGCCTTTTTAATCCGTAAAATTGCAATTGCGTTAGGGATAAATCCATATGCTGCCAGTCTGGGAGCGCTTGTCTTTCTATTTGCAACTCCGGCTTTTGCCTATGGAGTAAGCCTTTACCAGCATCACATTTCAACGTTTCTTATTTTAGTAAGTATATACATGCTTCTTAGTTTTCGAAGCGTTTGGTCAAGTGCGGTTATTTGGTTTTTATTTGCTATGTCTATTCCAATTGATTACCCTAATCTTTTCCTGATGCTGCCAATTGCGATTGCCGCGTTTTTGAAGAATTTTTCTGTTGAAGAAATTGCTCATCGTATACGTTTTAAAATTAAATTTGCAGGTTTTTTAGCTATTTTAGCGGTAGTTTTTCCGCTTTTGTTTTTCATGTGGTTTAATGCTTCATCTTATGGAAATCCATTCCAGTTCTCAGGTACTGTGCAGGGTGTGAGGGGACTTGATGAATCAGGGAATCCAATAGCGCCAAAATCAAGCGGAAAGCCAAAAAACGCAATTGCTTTTTTCCAAACACGGAATCTGCTTAACGGATTCTATATTCATTTCGTTTCTTCCGATAGGAGTATCTTGTGGTTTACGCCTGTTATATTTATAAGCATTGTAGGCATATATTTGTTTTACAAAAATAAGTCAGGAGCGATACTTTCATTGTTGTTGGGCGTTGTTGGAATGAATGTGCTACTTTATTCAATGTGGGGAGATCCATGGGGAGGATATGCTTTTGGATCGCGGTATCTGATTCCATCTTACGCGATTTTATCAATATTTATAGCTTTCGCATTATCAAGCTTTAGGAAAAACATATTCTTTGCAGGTCTATTTTTTGTGCTCTTTTCTTATTCGGTTTGCATAAATACTCTTGGCGCAATTACATCAAGCAGCAATCCTCCAAAAACTGAAGTGCTGGCGTTAGAAGCCCAGTCGGGTAAAGAAGAAAAATATACATATCAAAGAAATTATGATCGTTTGTTGGCAAATCAGTCCAAGTCTTTTTTCTTTCAGGCATTTGCAAAGAATTACGTTTCGGCAATGCAGTATTTTGCTTTACTTTCGTGGTTGATTATAATGATGGGATTTTCATTTGTTTTGATCTTATTTTTGCAAAAAGAAAGGAACAAAGTAAATGGAGATTGAAATTAAGAAATCTTTAAGCGAGTTGTTGAAAAAAATCCGGGATAATTATTTCGTTGTGATAATCGTTTTTTTATTAACTGCAATTTCCGCTTTTTCATTTTTGATTTTTTATGAAAATGGTCTTGGACTGGCTTACAACGACGCGAGATCCCATTTGGATATTGGACGCCGTGTTGTTGAGGGCTTAAAGCCGGGATTGGCGCAATTAGGCAGTGTTTGGCTTCCGCTTCCTCATTTGCTTATGGTCCCGACTATCTGGAACGATTTTATGTGGCATTCCGGGCTTGCGGGGGCTCTACAGTCCATGATCTCTTTTGTCGCGACAGGATTTATTATTATTTATTTTTTAAAACAGCTTGGGGTGGGATGGTTTGGAAGAATAATTGGAGTTCTGATTTTTGTTTTAAACTTAAACATTTTATATCTGCAGTCAACCGCAATGACAGAGCTTTTACTTATAGCTTTGATGATGGCTGGCGCCTATGAGCTTTTGATTTGGTTTAAAAACGATAAGATATTAAATCTTATAAAGGCAGCTTTTTGGGTAATGCTTTCAACATTGGTTCGTTATGACGGGTGGTTTTTATTTGCGTTTTCGGTTGCAATTATTACTATTCAGATTTTCAGAAAAAAGGGTTATAAGGCGACCGAAGGGACAGTTATTTTTTTCGCAACTCTTGCCGGATTTGGAATAGTTCTGTGGTTTTTGTGGAACCAGTTGATTTTTAAAGACGCTTTGTATTTTATGTTTGGCCCGTACGCGGCGGCAACACAGCAAAAGCAGTTAGCAGAGGCCGGGGTTTTGGCTACTAAAGGAAATCTTTTGTTTTCGATAAAAGTTTATATATATGCGCTTTCCTATAATTCAAACACTTTTCTGCTATTTTTAGGTTTTGTGGGCGCAATTGCTTTATGGCTTGACAAGAATATAAGAATGTCGATAAAAATAGCAACCTCAGCGCTTTTTGCTCCTGTAATCTTTAATATTCTGGCTTTATATTTAGGCCATTCTGTTTTGTTTATTCAGGGTTTGTCAGGAAATACATGGTTTAACGCAAGATATGGAATTATGATGTTGCCATCCTTTGCAATTTTCATAGGATACTTAGTTCAAAGGGCGGATAAATTAAGGGGGCTTTTGATTGGACTGATGATATTTGTGCTTTTTTTCTCTTTTGCCAACTTGGATGCTGTTACTATTGATGATGCAAGAGTCGGATCGTCTCAAAAAAATGTAACAGAGGTAAGCGGTTGGCTGGCTGACAACACCAAGGGAAAGCCGGGTTTTGTTCTGATATCTGTTGCGTCTCATGACGCGATTATTTTCTCATCGGGACTTCCGATGAGCCGCTTTATCCACGAAGGAACAGGCGCGTATTGGGAATCGGCAACTTCATATCCTGACAGATGGGCAAGATGGATAGTATTGCGAACAAATGATTTAAATGATCAGGTATTTAAAGCAATAAGAAATACGCCCGGATTTAAGAATTATAACCTGGTTGGAAAGTATCCTTTCGCAGATATTTATGAAATAAAAAAAGAATTTATACCCCTTCTTAACACAGAGGCCTCGTTGGGTAAGCAAAGATAATTTTTCAATCTTGTTCCGCAGAGCTGGTTGCGGCGTAGGGGAATGGGCGGATAGGTGAAATATTTGGAAAAGTTTTGTTGTGAGGAGTTTTTCTTTGCGGCGTCGACGCTCCAAGTACCGCAGTGTCTGCATGATAAGCAACCGCGTTTTTTATCTCGACATTGTAGTATGTAGGGTACCAAAATCTGGCAGTGATAGATTGAATTTGTTGATCCGGATTTAGCCCTTCAAAATTAGACAATGGGACTTCGATAGTTTGTATACCGTCATAACAATTTTGTCCATACTCGGCAAAAGTTATAGAATATTTTTTTTCACTGTCCTTTGGAATAATTGTTAACGATGACGCATCCCCGCTCATAACGCAAAGTCCGTGAAGATTGTATGAAATATTGAGCATGTTTTTATCTTTAAGCGCGTCGAAAGATAGGTTTTGAGATTGAGTAGCGATTGATTTTGAACCGCTTAGCGACCAGTTGTTTAACAGACTGACCTTTTGTTTTTGTCTCTCAAGGATGGATGCCTTTTCCTTTTCATAGGAAATCAAAACCAAAGAGCCGGTAAAAAGAATAGCTATAAGAACAAAAAGTAAGCTTATAATTTTTTTATTCATAACTATTATCGTAATCGTTTGAAATACGATTGCACTTCATCAAATTGCGGTTTGTTGGTAAAATCCTCGCGTATTAATTCCTCGTGTCCTCCCATGCCAAAATGCCAATAATTAAATCCAACAACACTCGGTCGTCTTGCCGCGCCCATGGATTGTATTACCTGATTTTCTGTATTGTTGCTTGTGATAGTTCCCCATTCCCCAATAATAATTGGGATATTTGGATATCTGCTTTCAAGCTCGTTAAGATCGTTTTGCATAGTATCGCCTACGATTTCCGGATAATGATCGATTGTTATGTTGCCCATTTTCAAGACAGTCTGGTCTTCCAAAATTCCATCCCAATCAGGATTGTTGTCTCCCCATGCAATATATCCGTCAAATCCATAATAGCCAATTTTTATTTTTCCTCCTAATCCAATTTGGGCAAACGCGGATTCACTTACATCCATGGCATTTCTAAGCCAAGCGTTAAAATCTTTCGCGTTTTTGAATATGCAAATACCGTATGGGCAATAATTTACACCGGCAATTCCGCCATTCTGGGGCTCAGGAATAGGTGTAAAGATATCGCCTTGCTGGAAAAATGAAGGATTTGCTTTTATATAATTGGAAATAATAGTTAAGTAATCAATAGATGGGTTTTTCGGCGTATCGTAAATACCTTCAAACGCAAGAGGCATGTGACGGTGCCAGATTTTTAAACCTCTGGAACGAATCAAATTCACCCATGTTTTTGTATAAAGTACAGAATTTCCGCAAGATGGACTATCGTATGGAGTTTCTATGGCAACATAATTTGCGCCTACCTCAACTGCTTTGTCTACCCATTTTTGGATAAATTCAGTTGATCGTTGTCCGCAAATCCTGTCTTTGGTTTCTTTCATTGATGATACGCTTTGAATGCTCCATGAGGCTTTCTGAGAGGTTGAAGTTGTAATAATAGGTTTCGGAGTAGGAGTAGGGGTAGGGGGCGGTGTTGGGGTTGGGCTGGAAGTTGGGCGAGTAGTTGGAGTAGGCGTTGATACATTAGAAGGTGATGGCGTGGGTGTAGGAGTTGGGGTTGGAGCATTACTATAAAGACTGGCGCTTGTTATATCTATGCTGTAAGGTTTATCGTTCCATATCCGGACATGAAATGTGCCAACCTGAAGCGATGGGTCAAGGTTGTTAAAATGAGACAAAGGAATATCTACAGTTTGCTCGTTGGCATTGCAATTTTTCCCGTACTTTGACAAAGAAATATACCGCCAGGTCCTATTAATGGGTTGGTCAAAAATAATTGCAGACGCGTCGCCGTCTAAAAGACATGTTCCTTTGAGATTGTAAGTAATTCGAAGGTTAGTATTGCCTTTTAACGCGTTGGGGTCTATTAGCTGATATTGTTCGGAGGCGCCGTTACTTGCTGTTAGAGTCCAGGGTTTTGTAAGAAGTTCTGTTGAGCTTGCGGCATGAGCAGTACTATAGTTTGAAAAAAAAGATAGAAATATTATTACAAAAAATATTTTTAGAAAAAGACGTTTCATCAGTTGATAGCCTATTCTACCAAACTAAATTAAAGATGCAAGAGGGAAAATAGGAGAGATTACCCACTTTGTTATCTCTACGAGCCTGAGGCTCTCAGAGCCGTGGGCCCGACCAGCGTGGAGGTCTTCGACTCTGAGGGATGAGCCCTCAGGTCATTCGACCGTGAGCTCAGACCGAATCGGCTCAGACTCGAATGAGGATCTCATGCTACATGCTTTGTAAAAGAGGTTTTATTTAAACTGGACTTGAAGAGTGGTATTGAAAGCTGCTGCTAGACGTTTTAGAAATGATAGGGAAGGCGTAGTATTTGCTCCTTCAACGCGTGAAATCACTGATTGTCTTGTATGCAGCTTGTCTGCAAGTTGTTTTTGAGTAAGCCCTCTTTCGATACGAGCACGGATTACCATTCTGGCAATCTCGAACTCAGGCCGAGTTTCAGCATGGAGTTTTTTAAACTCAGGGTTTTTAAGTAGTCTTTTTTTCATTCTATCAAAGTCATCCATGTTTTAATAATATCACAAAATTGTAATATTGCAAGTGTTAAGTTTTATCTCTTGATTTGTATTCAGCTAATCGCTTAATAGCAGTATTTATTTCTTTTTTATCAGTCTTTTGCTTTTTCTTTGAGAACCCATGCAATAATAGAAAAGTCTTTCCAGTCTGGGCAATATAAAAGAATCTGATATTATCACCACCTAAAATTCTTAATTCCCGCAGAGAAGTTCCGGTTAATTTCTTAACATGCGGCAAACTTAAAGTAACTCCAAATTCTTTAAGTAAAGTTAACATATCAACAATCTTATTCTGCGCCTTAACATCTAAGCTAAAAATAAACTCCTCAACAGGGGATTTTTTATTTGTGGTTTTATAATATTCAATTTTCCATTTATCATCCATAAAGCCAGTTTATCACAAATTCTACGGGAATTTTCCTAAGCATCAAAAACGCTTTATGCACAACATTATTTTATCGAATTGCACAATATGAAGCTATAAGGTAAAATAGCTATGCTTCTTAAGAAGCAATAAAATATGGGAGATGCAAGTATGTCTGTAGAACAAGCGACTGGAATAGATGGGGAAATAACGGGTGCTGTTAGGCAACGTGATCATGAAACTGTTGCAGCCAGACCAAATTTTCCATCTAGAATAGCAGAAATTCATTTAACTGCTCAAAACAGGTTGCAAAAGATTACTCAGCTTCTTAACCTACAAGTCCCACAAGAAGAACCGCAAAAACCAGTTACGCCAGATGATGTATTGAATCATCTTGAAATGTTAGATAAGGAAGAATCATTAACGACATCAGAGTATTTACTTCGAAGTAGACATACCTTACAAGAATCAACCCAGCTTAAGGATTCGGCTTTAGGTCAAAAGAAGAAGCTAGAAGAACAGGCTCATCCTCTCCAGGCTGATCTCAAGATAGACATAGACCCAAGAATGGAAGCGTTAAATCGCGCAAGAGGTATTAGAAAATTGTTAGTTCGTAGAGAAAAAGGCCGTTTGACAACACAGAAATCAGGCATACAAGGTCAATTAGCTGAATTAGAAAACCAAATTCAAGCAAAAAAACAATTTATAGATCAAATTGAAGCGAAAGAAAAACCTGTACGGCAAAAGCAAAAAAATGCAATACTCATTACGGAAGAAGCTTTGATGACTACGGTTGGGCAAGAAATAGAAGATATTCGAATCAGATACGAACAACTATTACATGAAATTCTTCAGGATGGAACAGTCGCTTCAGATATAAGGGAGACTTATATTGAGCAAATTATAAAGCCGGAGATAGAAGAACATACTTCTGGTCGAGAACAAGGTGAAGACAAACAAGACGAATTCTTTAAGGCATTGCATTCTTATATTGACCATCGGGAAGAACCAAATATTAGAACCTCATCATATCGACAGGCGCTTGATTCGTCTATCTATGGAAGGGCTGATCTTGCAGAGCCATTAATGAACAGAGAAGATGAGGCAGTAATTAAGAATCTTGTTGCCAAAATTGCAGCAGATAATATACGCCCAATATTAAATTTAGCAAGGCGTCACTTAGGAGCAAATGATTCTAGAAATAAATTAGACGAATTAATTATTGTAAAATCTTTAGGGCCGCCCTCATTCTTAGGAGAGACAGCTACTAAGGGTACATTTGGAAAGGAAGTTTATAAGTATATTAATGAAGCTAAGCATTTAGATTGGACATATGACTACATTAATGAAGTACGATCTTGGCAAGGAGTAAAATATTCTAGGAAAGCTAACGAACTCTTTAGGGAAGAAATTCAAAAACAAGATCAAATATATTATTCTGAATTGTTAGATGCATCCATAGGCTTCAAAGAAGACGATCTTATAAAAGATCCAAGTAACAGAAATTTTGCTATTCGAGATCTTAAGTATTATCCCACCCCAGACGCTATAAGAAATTTAGTGTTGATAACTGGAGTGAGTGTGCCAACCGACCTAGCGCGTGAAGCTGGCAGAACTTTACTGACTCTTAGTAAGAAACCAGAATGGAAAAATATTTTAGATAGAGCTGAAAAAGTTTATCCGGCGCTTAGCAATTTAAGGTCAGTATTGGAGTCTTTAAAATCTTTAAGACAGGATAGTAGACAAGACCAATATCAAGGCGAATATGGATGGTATCCAGAGATACATCAGGTAACTCAAGATTTTGCATTGTCTATATTGCGAGATCAACAAGCTCAAGCAGACCTCGTTGTTTTAGCTTTGCTGACAATGTCAAATCCTTCCCAACTCGATCTTTTGGATCCATCACTGAATTTATCTATTGGACAAAAATTCTTTAAACAAACAAAAAAATTAACCGTAAGTGAAAGTAGAGAAATAAAATTAGGGTTGTTTAACAATGAGTTTATTCGCATGGATAAACTTTTAACTGATATTCCGGAATTGGAAATAAATGAAAGTAACTGGCGATCCCTTTTGATGACATTTGTCGCGAGTCAAGCAGGCTATTTTCACTTTTCAGAACAATCAAGAAATAGAATAGAGGAACTTTTTAATAACTCACATGTGAAAGACTTTTGTCTCAACAATTTAAGAAGGGAGTATATGGATTATCTTGCTAGCGGAAATTTAGATCAAATTCCTTTTACTCTATACTTCACCACAGATTTCATAAAACATGGTGGTGGTGCGGGGCCTCTTACACAAATAAAATCATTATCTAATTTCATCAACATCTTTCGTACAACATTAGATGGAGGATCAACAACCGATGAAAACAAAAATACAATATTTCAAAAATTACATACTATTGAGAACCGATTCGATAAAGAAAAATGGTCAAATGAAAACAGAACGGATTTCTACAACATTTCATCAGATATTTTACCTGCTGATCCAAATCTTTTTTCCGACTTTATGAAGGCTTTCGATAATCTTAATCCTTCAGAACTTAGACGTTTTATGCGAGAAATTTATCCTCTTTATGGAGTACAGCTTGCATTAATGGAAAAAACCGATAAGGAAGGTAAAAAAAGTTATGACCAAGCCCAACTAGTAAATCTTCGAAAGGATTTTCAAGCTTTTTCTATATCAATAAACACAAAAGAAAATCCGCTGGAAATTCAAAAAGCAAAACTCATTAGAGAGATTTCAAAATTATTTAAAGATAGATTCGGTATTATTAAAGTTCCTAAAGAGTTTACCGAAGACAATGTGCGTTCATTAACAAATATATCTTTGTATTTATCTAATCTTCATGAAAGAGATGCTATTAAAGAAACAGAGCTTGGATACTACTTGTCTCTGATGCTAAATAATAAATGGGATGATTTTAGATGTGGAGTAGAAATTGATCCACAGACTTTTATTGAACCAAAAAGGGCAGAAGAAATAAGAGACATAATGAAGAAAAGAACAGAGCTAAATCCGCTCAATCCGGAAAATTTAGGCATTCCCGAATCAGATATTCCGGAATTTGTAAGAATACTTCAGGAAGAAGTCCAGAATGTCGCGGTTGGAGATATAGAAACAATAGATGTAAAACTGAACAATGTAATCTTGAATCTGAGACAGTTAGAAGACCCTGATCTTTACCCCGAACCTTTGGATAAAGAAAGAATGAGGCTATTATTGTCTTATGGGAATAGAAAAGTGGGAGCGGTTTCTTCCAAAATGTATCAATCCTTGCAAAATCCATCAAAATCAGTTCAGTATTCTGAGGATGAACAAAAAATAAAAGCAGAGATAACAAGAATTGCTCAGGATAGCAATTTTGATCTTTCAGCAGATAATATAAAAAAGCATTTTCAGGAGGGTATCAGACCGCTTTCAACAATAGTCAATATGCTACAGTTTGTAAATGAAGCTCAAGCTGAACATGAAATTAAGAGCATTAGACAATTACTGCAACCCTCCCAAGAAATTATAGAAGTATTTAGCAGGTTAGGAGAAGAGTTTAAACCAACCTCCGGAGCATTTGCATTATCGTCTGATTTGGATTATCTTGATAATGTTATTGTAAAAAAGGAAGGCAGTTTAAAACCAAACGAAAAAAAGTTGTTAGTTGAGTATACGGGTAGAATTAGAGAACAAGTTATTAAATTGCAGGAAATTTTTGATAAGACAAAAGATAAATTCTCGAGTCTGAAACAAGGAAGTATTACAACAAATAATCAATTGCTAAAAGATAAATTGGATCAAATAGACAAGATTATAAACACTCCAACTACACAACAGGCTATTGTAAGCACAATGACTAATAATCTAAATACTGTAATTGAAAACATGAGAGAATGTTTATCTTGCACAAAAAAAGGCTCTAATAATGATACAAATCTAACCTTTGGAGATTCAAATAAATTCTATTTATATAGCCAGTCTGAAGGGCAAACAAGAGGAAGTATATCGGATGAAATTTTATTTTTAGATCCTATTATTCACCAAGATGGAACTTCAGAAATGGCATTTGTATTTGATAGAATTTATGGCGTACAGACACCAACAATACTTACAAATCAGCTTGAAACAGTAATTAAAAAATACAGGCAATTAAAACAAAAATATCCTTTGGCAAAACTTTCTATATTTGTTACCGATTCCGCCATAGCAACCGCAGGATTATCCCAAGACATGCTTAAATCAAGAATCCAAAATAGCATGGGAGGCAATGCTTATATTAATGAAGAGCAAGTAAATGTTGATATTGCAGAGTCCGCAATGGCTGACCATTATATTGAATTTGGAGGGGATGGCAGATCATCAGGTAAACGGGATGTTAAAGGCGTAGTAATAAGAATTTAATATATGCCTATGAAGAGGTTTTATTTTGTATTAATATTAATTTTTGCTGTTTTACTTGTTGTTTTTATTTCTAAGGATAAAAATAAAAATAAAAACGTGCATTTTTGGGAGTTTCAGTCGATTGATACTATGAAGTATTCAAGAGACCTTGCCCGTGAAAAAGCAAACAGCAAAAGTTTTGACAAAATTATTGATAGCCAGATAAAAGATATAGCCGATGCTAATGCTACTCATGTCGCAATCGACACGCCATATGATGATGAATTTTTGCCATTTTTAAAACGTTGGGTTACAACTGCTCGAAAATATAAATTAAAAATTTGGTTTAGGGGCAACTGGTCAGGTTGGGAAAAGTGGTTTGATTATAAGCCAATCGATAGAAAAACCCACATAGACAAAACCGTAAAATTTATACTTGATAATAATGATTTATTTGAAGATGGAGATTTATTTGGCGCATGCAATGAGTGTGAAAACGGAGGACCCGGTGATCCAAGACACAACGGGGACGCAAAAGGGCATAGAGCATTTTTAATAGAGGAATACAAAGCAACAAAAACCGCGTTTGAAAAAATAGGGAAAAACGTTGCTTCAAATTATAATTCAATGAATGGGGATGTTGCCAATCTTATTATGGATAAAGAAACAACAAAAGCAATGGGTGGAGTTGTTGTTATAGATCATTATGTCGCAAGCCCCGATCAGTTAATTATTGACATTAGATCTTTAGCTAAAAGAAGCGGAGGAAAAGTGTTTTTAGGTGAATTTGGTGTTCCAATTCCGCATGTGCACGAAGTGCATGGGGCAATGAGCAATGAAGCGCAAAAAGTCTGGCTTGAAAAGACACTTCAAGGATTATTTAACATGGAAGAAGTGATCGGTTTGAATTATTGGACAAATGTCGGATCCTCAACGCACCTGTGGACTTCCAAGGGCGAACCAACCCAAAAGCTAGAGATCCTAGAGAAGTATTATAGGGAGAATTTAGATAGATTCCCCTAAGCCTATATTAGAGTATAATCTTGACTTTTCACCCCAAATATGCTATCCTATAGCCTATTATTCTAGGTTCAAATAATTGTCATGCTGAACTCGTTTCAGCATCTCAAGAGAAGCGAGATCCTGAAATAAATTCAGGATGACAGAAAAGACTTATGAAGATTAGATTTTTTATTATCTTTTTGGTTCTTTTTTCTTTTTTGGCTGCGTTTTACGTGCAAAACGCGTCTGCTGTAAGTGCTCCTGATTTTCCTGCATGTTCTACTCCAACAGGTTCTCTTAAAGTACAATACAACGATGGAACACATGGTGTTATTGGTAATAACGCGGAATTTAAAGGAAAAGATACTGTATATTCAGTCAACCAAAATCAAGTTTTGCAATGTCTTTGCACATCAGACGGTCAAGGGATTCAAACAAACTGGTGGAAAATCCCAAGTTTAACTGATCCGGAAATCCAAGTTCTTAAAAATTCCGGATGGTATTTTGTTCCAAATGGTTCTTTGTGGGGGCTTGATGACGTTTCTTATATGGCAAAAAATAACAGTTATGCTTGTGTTGGCGGAATTGGCGGGGGAGATGTATTATCTCTTGCTGCAACAGGCAACAAAGCTGCATTTTACAGTTTTATTATTATGGGAGTAGGATTGATATTTCTAATCTTCGGGCTTCTAAAACGATACCTCAAACGCAATTAATTTTATACTTCTTGACTGTAAATAATTTTTGTGGTTAGCTTAAAGAGTGATGGGATATCAAAGATTTGCCCCGCTTTCGCTTCGTTTAGGTTTGGCTGTTGTTTTTCTACTTTTTGGTATTCAAAAGTTAACTAATCCCGGTCAGGCCACAGCAGAAACTCAACTTCTAACTAATTTCGAATTAGCAGACGCGGCAGCTTTGAATTTTTACTTAAGCTTAGCAGAACTTGCTATTGGCATCTCATTTATTATTGGTTTTAAAGTAAGAATTTTTTCATTCCTTTCTATTTTCCTGGTTACCACTTTTTTTCTTTCTTTTCTTTCCAAATACGGCCTTTCTCTTAATCCCGATCTTTATCGCGATCTTGGGCTTTTGGGCGCGTCAATTGCGCTTTTTTTGTTAGGATCAGGCCCAATAAGCCTAGATAATTATTTTGCCCAAAAAAAAACTGAAATAAATAAGTATATAGGGCTCTTGATATTTGCAGTTGTTCTTATGTCAAGCGGGATTTTTTACCAGCGATTTTACAGACCTGCAAGTATAGGGAATTTTGAATCTACAGGCAAAGAGGTTGAGATACATATGCGAATCGCCAAAAATACATGGAAATGGGAACCGGATACTATACGCGTTAATCCTGGGGACAAACTTATACTTCATATCAACAATGAAGACTCTTATGATCATGGATTTGCAATAGATGTATTTGGAGTAAATAGAAGGCTATTCCCCCATAGTACAACAACTATAGAATTTACTCCATCAATTTCCGGAAAATTTAACTTTTATTGTTCTGTCCCTTGCGGTCAGGGACATTACGACCAAATTGGCACTCTAATCGTAGGCACGGGAGAGGGCGCAGGACTTGTTATAAGTATGATTCATAAAGAAAATTTCGCGTGCGAAAATTAGTATGGACAATTCAGTAGCGATTCCAAAAAATAACATGGTTCAAAAACTATATAGAGTGGGAGGCATGCATTGCGCCTCATGCGCGGTCTTAATCAATACAATTTTGAAAAAACAAAAAGGTGTCGCGGATGTCAACGCGAGCTTTGGGGCAGAAAAACTTTCCATATCGTTTGATTCAAGTCTTATAACCGAACAAAAAATTATAGATTTAGGTAAATCCTTAGGATATAGTTTTACAGCAGAAGAATCAAAAACAGAAGCAGAATTTAAAGAAGAAAGAGAAGGTCATATAAGAGAACTTAGAAACAGGACAATAATAAGCTTTCTGCTGGCAAGCCCGATAATTGTTTATTACATGGCAGTGCATATGTTTAACCTGCAGCATTCGCATGCGATAAGTGTTGGAGGTTTATATGTTGACCTAAACTGGATTTACCTAGTCATGACAATTCCTATTCAATTTTGGGTAGGTTGGATATTTTACCGAAGCGCCTGGACTGCTTTTAAGGTTGGTTCGACTTCGATGGATACGCTGGTGGTTTTGGGAACGTCTGCCGCGTTTTTCTATAGTCTTATTGGATTTTTGTTTGCAACGACATATGGAGGCTTACAGACGATTTGGATAGGACTTGATCATCCATTCTGGGAATCATCTGCAGCCTTAATGTCTTTTCTTATCATGGGCCGTTATCTTGAGGCGGTATCAAGGGGTAAAGTATCCGAGGCAGTAAGTAAACTATTGCAGCTTACTCCGGAAAAAGCAATTTTGCTTGAGAAAGGTGGAGAAGAAATTGAAATTCTAGCATCCGATTTAAAAAAGGACGATGTTTTTATAGTAAAGCCCGGAAGTAAAATTCCAACGGACGGAGTAATAATAAGCGGGGAATCGGCAATAGATGAAAAAATCGTTACCGGAGAGTCAATGCCTGTTAATAAAAAAGTCAATGACGAAGTGATTGGCGGAACAGTCAATTCGTTTGGACTTTTACACTGCAGGGCAACAAAAGTAGGAGCTGAAACTCTTCTTCATCAGATTGTACGAATGGTTAGAGAAGCGCAGGCAACAAGGGCTCCTCTTCAGCGGGTTGCGGATTGGATTTCTGAGCGATTTGTGCCGACAGTAATAGCGCTTTCTCTTATATCTTTTAATTATTGGTTTTTTATTAAAGGAAATGATTTTACTCCTTCGCTTCTTTTTATGGTAGCAACTCTAATTATTTCTTGTCCTTGCGCTTTGGGGCTTGCGACCCCGATTGCTACTATGGTAGGTACAGCTAAAGCTGCTGAATCCGGAATTTTAATAAAAGGCGGAGAAGCGCTTGAAAAGGCTCACAAGATAACAGCTGTTGCGTTTGATAAAACCGGAACGTTAACAAAAGGAGAGCCGGCTGTGACAGACATTATTCCAGTTCAAAGTTCAAAATTCAATGTTCAAAGTTTGTTGCAGCTTGCTGCGATTGCGGAAAGAGGATCTGAGCATCCGCTAGCTCAAGCTGTCGTCAAAAAGGCAAAAGAACAAAATTTGGAAGTTCCGGAGCCTTTAAATTTTAAAACAATTTCCGGAATGGGTGTTGCATCAGATTACAAAAAAAAGCAAATTATGATTGGGAATCAACTTTTTATGGAAAAGGAAGGAATAAAAATTGAAGAGGCAATGAATGAAGTCGAAAGACTTAGGGGAGAAGCAAAAACCGTGGTATATGTTGCTTATGATAAAAAAGTAATTGGCTGTTTGGCGCTTGCAGATACACTAAAAGAGCACGCAATCGCTGCGATACAGGCTTTAAAGAAAAGAAAAAAAGAAATAATTATGATTACAGGAGATAATGAACAAACAGGTAAAGCAATCGCAAAGCAATTAGGGATAGATAAAGTTTATGCCAATGTATTGCCTGAGAAAAAAGAAGAGCTTATAGAATCTATTAAAAAAGAAGGAAAAGTAGTCGCATTCGTTGGCGATGGAATAAATGATTCGCCCGCGCTTGCCAAGTCAGACTTAGGTATTGCTGTTGGGTCGGGAACCGATGTCGCGATAGAAACCGGAGAAATAATTCTCGTTCGCGATGATTTGAGAGACGTAGTAACTGCAATTGATTTATCGCAGAAGACAATCCATAAAATCTGGCAGAATTTTTTCTGGGCTTTTTTCTACAATACCGTGGCAATTCCGGTTGCGGCAGGGTTGCATCTTGTGTTTACCAGCCATGGAGGCGCTCCTGCGGGATGGGTAACTTCTTTTGGAAATGTTATTAGCATAATTCCAACTGTTGGGAAAGAAGCATCTTCGATTTGGTTAAATTTGTCTCAATCTGCGTTAAGGCCGGAAATTGCCGGATTTGCCATGGCATTTTCTTCTGTTTCAGTAGTTCTTAATTCTCTACTTCTTCGTCTCTACAAAAAACCAAAATTCTCGGACTCCTAATTTTTCATATTTTGTTTTGATTTTCTGCTCATAAATACTAACGCGAGGGCGGAAAGAATTATCGAAACATTTCTAAAAAGAACAGAAAATCGATCTAAATTAACAACTGTTAACGCAAGCATTGTTAAAAAAGAAATTATCGCGGTCATGAAATTAAATTTCCCAATGATAAGAAAAAATGAAAGGATTACTTCAAAAATTGCAAACACATGCAAGAGTGTATATCCTGGCACTAAATCCCGCATAAATTTAGGAAAATAATCAATATATTTTTCAGGGGAAATAGTCATATAAACTGCAGCATACAAAAACACAAATGCCAAACCAATTCTTATTAAAAAAGAAGCAAGTCTGTCATATTTTGATTCGCCTGATTGTTTCGGCGAAAGATAAATTAATCCATTAATTATATCTTCCGGCTTCCACCCTGCAGCAACAAGGCTATTTCCAATTTTTTCTTTTGTTATTCCTTTGGATAATTCCTGCCGGATATAGCTTAACAATTGTTCGTTCATAATTTTAGTATATACCTCTCATCTTTACGTTTGCAATATGGAGGGGGGATTACAAGACTACTAAAGATTTCCCCTCTTGACAAATGCGATTAAATTGCATATACTAATGCAAGTTGATTGCATATGTCTATTTTATCAAAACACAATTGTAAAGACGAACTTCGCAATGTTACTTTAAAAGTAACTCCTGCACGGCTTGCTGTTTTAAAGGTTTTGGAACAAACAGATGAGCCAATTGATATCGCAACTATAATTGGTTATTTGGAAGAAAAAGATATTAAAGCAGATCCTGCCACTGTTTTTAGAATTATCAACTCTTTTACGGATAAAGGTATTACGAAACAAATTCAACTTAATGAGGGGAAATTTCGGTATGAACATTCCTCCAAAAAAGATCATCATCACTTGATTTGCGAAAATTGTGGAGGCATAGAAGATATCTCGGACACTTTTATTACAGATATTGAAGATAATATAAAACGTAATAAAAAGTTTTTGGTAAAAAGACATTCCATAGAGTTTTTTGGAGTTTGTACACAATGTCAACGTTAGCATACATTTTATTATTTACATTTTTAGGAAGCATCGCTGCTCTTATTGGGGGAGTTATACTTTTATCCAAAGAAAAGTTCGCGCTTAAAATTTCGCATTTTCTTGCATCATTTGCTGCCGGAGTTTTATTGGGAACAGCGTTTTTTGATCTATTACCCGAAGCCATGCATGAGGGTGAAGGAACAGGGGTTGATGTATTTTTCTATACGCTTGTCGGGATTGTAATATTTTTTCTAATTGAGCGATTTATTCATTGGTTTCATCATCATGAAGAATACCATGAGCATGAAAAAGAAACAAAATCCACACTCTCTTTAATTATTATCGGAGATACTATGCATAATTTTCTTGATGGAGTTGTTATTGCTGCTACTTTTATGGTTAATCCCCAAGTTGGAATTTTGACAGCTATTGCTGTTTTTGCTCATGAGATACCGCAGGAAATTGGAGATTTCGGGCTAATGCTTCACAAAGGCTTATCAAGAAAAAGGATAATTATCGTAAACATAATTAGTGCTGCTTTTGCATTTATGGGAGCAATTATTACTTATCTTTTGGGGAATGTTTTGGAAGGATATTTGCCAGTTTTTCTTGCCATAACGGCAGGTTTTTTCATCTATATCGCGGCTTCAGATTTGATCCCTGAAATACACCATGAAAAAAGGCGGGGGTTTGCAATAATTGAAAGCCTGCTATTAATCTTAGGTATTGTAGTTGTTTGGATGTCCGTATCATTTCTTGAGGGTGGCCACTAAATACTATCGGTTTATTGACAATAAGCATTCTTAGCTTTACTATAAAGATATGCCAAAGATTAAGAAAGTTAATCTTAATATAGCCGGAATGCATTGTAATTCTTGTTCTTCAGGTATTCAGATGGTTTTGCAAAGCACAGATGGTGTAATAAACGCTTCCGCTAATTACGAATCAAAAAAGGGAGAAGTAGAATTTGATGAAGAAAAAACCAACATTGATACTATTATTAAAGCTATTGATCAACTGGGATACAAAGCAATACCAGTTTAGTCATCTATGAAGCATTTATTAAATATAGGTTTGGCTTTTATCGTTTCCTTAATATTTCCTTTTATTGCTTCTTCTCATGAATCAGATACGGTTCATGAGGAAGTACCAGCCACAGTTGATCCAATGGTGGCTATTGGAGTAGTTGTTTTTATCGTGATTGGCGGAATAATTATTTGGAGGGTTATGTTTAGCAAAAAAAAGGCTCCAACTGTTCAATCATCGAATGTCCAAGCAGAAACACCTAAAGTTGATTCGCAACCTAGCCAACCTGAAAATATAGAGGCAAAAAAATAATGGACTTACAGTCTTCCCAAACTACTCAAAAATCCCGCCCTCCTTTAATTTTTGTTTTATTAGTAATAGCTTTAATAGCTATATTTATTTTTGGTCTTAAATGGATTTTTGGTCTTGGTCAGGGAGAAGTTGGATCAGTGCCGTTTTTGGTTTTTGATTATACGGTTGGATTAACAATGATTTTTTTACCCTGCACATTGCCTTTGGCTTTTGTCATTGTGCCTATGGTTATGGGGAAATCTTATCAAAAAGGCATTGGCATGGTGCTGGCGTTTGGATTGGGAGTTACGATTACGCTTAGTATATATGGAGCGTTAATTGGATTATTGGGTCAGGTTTTGGGAGTAAATCAGGTAGAGACTGCAAAGAATATTTTATATGCTCTTGCCGGTCTTATGGCAATTCTTTTCGCGCTTGGGGAACTTGGTTTAATTAAATTTAAATCCCCTACGTACGCCGGAGGAGTCCCGCAATTTATAATGAAGCAAAGAGATATCGCGAAAGCAGGGCTTCTCGGACTTTTTATGGGAAATGTCGGGGTTGGCTGTCCGAATCCTTTGTTTAATGCAGTTATTATTCCTCAAATTGTCGCAACCGGAAGTCCGTTTCAGGGATTTATAATTATGGTGGTTCAGGCGCTTGGCAGAATTACCCCGTTATTTATATTGGCATTTTTGGCAATATTGGGTATTAACGCGACAAGCTTTTTGGTGCGTCACAAAGATAAAGTAACAAAAATTACCGCGTGGGCGACATTGTACGTTGGAGGATTTTTGTTAACATTAGGACTATTTGGGCATGATTGGTGGGTATTATCGGGAATTCATACATTGGGTGAGAAAATTACACAGGAAAACGCAATTACAACATTATTGGGCAGCAAAGTCGCGGAGTTTGGACACACGCATGCAGCACCAGTCGGAGGAGCTTCGTGGTTATTTGGTTTGCCGGTTTCTTTAGGAACACCTGTTCTTATTTTAGCGTGGATTTTACCAATGCTTTGGTATCTTCTTAAAAGAGAAAGAGGTGTTTCGGCGCTTCCAGTTGAACAGCAAGCAAATGAGAAACGATATCTTAGTCTTTTAACCTGGTTTTTTATATCAATTTTTATTTTCATATTCACAGTTTTTGGTTATTTGCTTCCGCACAATTTTACAGCTCATTGGTCAAAGGAAGCAATGATGCATGAAGAGGAAGAAATGGATGATCATGATGATAGTAAGATGGGTACGACAAATAATGTTTCAGATTTTCATGCGACACTTTCTAGCTCGCCATCCGCGATTTTGGCAGGAAAACCATTTGTTCTTCATATTGCGCTTCATGATAGCAAAGGTAATCCAATTAATGATTTACAAGTAAGTCATGAGCGCATTTTGCATGTAATCTTAGTAAGTGAAGATCTTGAAGAGTTTATACATGTGCATCCGGAAGACTCGGAGATTCCGGCTTTTAGCGTAGTTGAATCTGGACAGTTTAACATTCCTTTAGCTCTCTCAAAAGCTGGACGCTATAGAGTTTTGGTTGACGGTAATCGTTTGGGAAATGAAGTCTCTGCGACGTCCTGGTTAAGTGTAGGTGGGAAGGCTTCTAATACTTTGATTGAAAAAAACTTAAGTCAAGAGAAAACATTTGACAGGTATGATGTAATATTGAGCGTTGAACCAAAAACGCCAAAAACAGGAGAGGAAGTTCATCTTAATTACAGGATAGAAAGAAATGGAAAACAAATATCAGATACGGATAAGTTTCTTGGGGCAGATATGCATTTGTTAATTGCCTCATTAGACCTTTCAGTAATGAGTCATACGCATGGGTTAAAAGTAAATGCTCAAGATAATCCTTTAGGAGAAATTGATGCTCATTATTCGTTTCCCTATCCTGGAATTTGGAAAATCTTTGGACAGTTTCAGCATCAAGGACGTGTTGTAACTACAGATTTTATGGTAGAAGTAGAGCTGGGCACAACGAGTGCTCAAATCATGGCTCCACATGTGGATGACCATTAACACTAATTTTCAATTTGAAATTCGAAATTTTCATTGAAAATTAAATGATTAAAAATTCATTAAAAATTAAAAATTGTAAATTAAAAATTTGAGATAATATTATGATTTCTGTTCAGCTTGTTATTTCTCCCGGTTGCACGCATTGCGAGCAAGTACGAGAGGTTTTACAAGAAATAAAACCTAAATACCCATCAATGCAAATTGAAGAAATTGACGCGACTACAGAAAAGGGGATGGAATTGGTAGTAAAACACAGTATTATGGCTTCTCCCGGAACTATCATTAACGGAGAACTTTTCGCAGCCGGAGGGATTAATAAGGATAGTTTTGTTAAAAAATTAGACTCGCTCAAAAATTAACCATATTTTTAATAAAATGCAATGGATATTTTTTATCGAAAAACCAGTATTATCTGTAGGTCAGTTTAATCGTTTATCAAATATCTTTGATAATGGAGGACAAGTAATATTCGGAGCAGCAGTATTATCTCCTTTTATTTCAGGTATTGCCTCGATTAATATTCTTGTGATAATATTAGGTGGAATAGGAGCACTATTATGTTGGGTATTAAGTGTTTGGTTAGCGAAAAGGGGTGAAGAATTATGACGTTTGATGTAGTTTTTATGTTATTTATAATTGGCGTTCTTTTAGCAGGAATTTTAGTTGCCATCTTAGCATATCCAGGCCCTAAACGCCACAAAGACCGCACAGTCTAAATTTATCTCCACGGATCAAATGGTAAGCCTAGCTTCACTCTAATTGCACCAATAAGATTTAAGATTATCATGGATAAATGATAAATCCAGTCTGCCCGAATACCAAAAATACTAATATGGATATAGCTGTTTTTAAATGGCTCAATTTTCTTCTCTTTCAAAATTACAAGTTCCTGTTTGCGTTTCGGATTTACCCTGGATTCGTAAATACCTGCGGCAATTGCACTTTCTGGTATTCCTAAAAAGCTCACCCCACAAAAAGTGTATTTGGTTTCTTTTAGAGCATACGGATCGACAATTAGACTTAGATTTTTGTCTTCCATCACAAGCGTCCGGTCGTTTTCCCATGTGCCGTAGAAATAACCCACTCCCAAAAGATCTGTGTGTTCAAGTTGTTCTAATGAAAGATATTTTCGTGCAAAATCGAAAATCCCCCCCCCCAGATCGTTTATAGCCTAATTCTTTTAATGCTGAATACAAAACATCCTTTCTATCAGAATCGACGATTAGATCTAAATCTCCAAGATTGCGATGTAATTTACCATTAATTGCTGCGATCACAAGCGAACCTAAAAACCTATACTTAATATTATTAAGTTCTAGTATTCTTATAACCTTAGTAAGTGTTTTGCATACGATATCTATATTAAATTCGTTCATACCTAAAGTATACCAAAAGACTTGAGGAATAAATACGGGTTTTATTGTGATTAAAACATTTTCTGATATAATTTAATCCATGTCGAAAGAGATTGATACGGCTGTTGTTGGCTTGGGGGCAATGGGGAGTGCTGCATTATACCAGTTGGCAAAAAGAGGCGAAAAAGTTTTGGGAATAGATCAGTTTTCTCCGCCTCACAATCGCGGTTCGTCTCATGGTGAATCACGCATGACAAGACAAGCTCTAGGCGAAGGTGAGGAATTGGTTCCGCTTGTTCTTAGATCTCGCGAAATATGGGACGAAATTGAAAGAGTAGCTGGAGTGAGATTGCTATTTAAGACTGGCGGTTTAATTTTACAGAGTCACGATAGCCAAGTTGCTGCTCATGGTAGATCCAATTTCCTTAGAAGAACAGTTGATGTAGCAAAAAAATATGGAATTAAACATGAAGTTTTAGATTCTAGAGAGATAAGATCTAGATTTCCTCAGTTTAATATAATAAATGAAATGGGTTATTTTGAAGAAGGAGCTGGATATTTGTTGCCAGAACCTTGCGTGGAAATGCAGCTTGAATTGGCGGAGAGATTTGGAGCAGACATTCATAGAAATGAAACGGTTTTGGAGATTGTGCCTTCAGATAGTAATGACAAAGTAACTATTAAGACAGAAAAAGGAGTATATGAATCTGGAAAAGTAATTATTGCCGCAGGACCTTGGACTAGTAAATTTGTCAAACCAGAATATTCTGGAGTTTTTAAAGTGTACAGACAAGTCTCATTTTGGTTTAACATCGATAAAACCCATGTTGCGGATTATTCTCCTAATAATTTTCCGGTATTTGTTTGGATTTTTGAGAAAGGAGGAGAATTTGGTTTTTACGGTTTCCCTAGTAACGATGGGAAAACGATTGGATTAGCTGGGGAACAATATAGTCAAGCAACTATTCCAGAAGAAGTTAATAGGACAGTTAAAGATGATGAAATAAAAAATGCTTACGCAAGTTACGTAAACAATAGAATGAATGGAGTTACAGGAGTTTGCGAAAAAGCACAAACATGTTTGTATACGACTACCCCAGATTCAAACTTTGTGATAGACGTTAATCCAGAACATCCTCAAATTATTGTTGTATCAGCTTGTTCTGGGCATGGTTTTAAACATTCTGCAGCTATTGGTGAAGTCCTCGCAGAGCTCGCAATTCAGGGGAAAAGTAAAATTGATATTAGTAAATTTTCAATTGCTAGGTTTAGAAAAAGCTAGATTTATAACCTAAGCTTTATTTTTATTTGTGTATCCTCTTTTTAAATAGTATAATATTCTGTATGGCGCAGTTTTTGGGACTTACACTTCTTTCTTTTTTTATCACAGGCATTCTTCTTATTCCATTTATAGATTTCTTATATAAAATAAAGCTAAGACGCGCTAAACAGACAACACGGGATATGTTTAACAAGCCGACTCCGGTATTTGACAAATTTAATAATTGGAAAGTAGGAACGCCTATCGGAGGTGGAATACTTATTATAGTAGTTGTTTCGATATTGACTCTTTGGGCGTATGGAATCTTGAATATCGATATTAAGCCGTGGGAATTATTCGTAATTCTTTTTACGTTCATTGGATTTGGGTTTTTAGGCCTTTACGATGATGCAAAGAAACTTGTTAACGGCAAGAAAATTTCGTTCTTTGGACTGAGGTTTAGATATAAATTCGCAATTCAATGGGTTTTAGCTCTTATTATCGCAAGTGTTTTATATAAAGAGCTTGGCTATGATTTTGTTTTTATACGCGGTTTTGGTCAGGCGACTCTTGGATTTATGTTTGTTCCGTTTGCCGCGTTTGTAATTGTTGCTTTTGCAAACGCTGTTAATATCTCAGACGGTTTGGACGGGTTGGCCTCGGGGCTTCTTTTAATTTGTCTGGTTGCGTTTTTAGCGATAACATCGAATCAACTTAACGAGCCTCTGGGGA
>Ga0209541_10002483_pt1 | contig 34849 bp, 38 predicted proteins | sample RifCSPlowO2_01_FD_184027 | JGI IMG/M metagenome (GOLD analysis project Ga0209541, IMG submission 184027) | Groundwater microbial communities from Rifle, Colorado - Rifle CSP2_plank lowO2_0.1 (SPAdes) (version 2) | ecosystem: Environmental > Aquatic > Deep subsurface > Groundwater | place...
TAATAAAACGATTCCTATAAATTCGGTGAGTAAAAGGAGAAATGATTTTAAATCTGCTTTTTTGTTAGCAAAATATCCATTCAAAACTATAAAAAATGTTGGGGCATGGTCTTTATGGCGTGAAATTTTAGGGTATAGGGTAATAGTGGATGACGAGAGAATATTAAAATTTGTTATGGATAGATTTATAAAATTATCAAGGACAAGGAAAGATGCTCGCTATTTTCTTAAAACGGTCGCTGATAGACTTAGAAAAATTGATACTTTAGTATTAAGTGATAAAGAAATACTAAGTATTTTAAATAAATTTACATAGTTTTTAAATGACAACTGAAAGAATAATAGATATCGTGGCTGGATTTTATGGTATAAAACCAGGGGAAATAATAAGCCAAAAAAGAACAAAAGACTTGGCAGAAGCAAGGCAAGTAGTTTGTTTTTTAGCCCGACAAGAATTTAAAGAAAGTTATCCGAGTATAGCTAAAAAATTAGGAAATCGTGACCATACTACAATAATATATTCCTATAAAAAAATATCTAAAAAAATTGAAGATAATGAGATATTTAAAAATCAAATTATTCAGATGAGATTATATCTCAAGAATAATTCACCCCAGACAAAAGGGATAATACCAATAAAAATAATAGATAATAATAATCAAGAAGAAGAAAAAAAAGACAAGAAAGAAGAAAAAAATCAATTAGAAAGCATGTTTCAAAAAATACTAAGTGGTCAATCGGTTATTCAAGATTTAACTCGTCAAACGGATATATTAAAAAAATACCAATCAGGTTTTACTTTTATGGAGATTGGGAAAATATATAATTTGACAAGAGAAAGAATAAGACAAATAGCCCTGAAGGGACTTTTGCATGAAGCTTCTATAATTTTCAAAAATGGAGATAATTTAGAAATTAATAAATTTATAAATAATAAGAAAAGTGAACATTGGGAAAATGTGAAAAGTAAACACGGGCTTGTCAGAAAAGTTTTTGTAAAAGTAGACAAAGAAAATAAATGGAGTAAATATTATGAACATTGCAGAAAGTGTGGAACAGAAAAAATCAAGCACACATCTAATGGTTATTGTAAGTGGTGTTACCCTAAATCTGATATTTTCAAAAAAATGCAACGAGAATCACGTTTAAGAAATATAGGGAAGAGAAAGTATTATACAAAAGAATATGCTAAAAAATACTATAAAAGACCAGAAGTTATAGATAGATTAAAAAGACGAATAGCTTTAAAATTATTAAATAAATAATCATGAAAAAAGATAATAAAACAATAGGTATTACAATTAGATTTTTTACCAATGATTTACCAGAGAAAATTGGTGGCAAGAATAATCAAATCCCATTTTGGACATGTGGAAATGTCCATTTAGAAGCTAATACAACAAAAGGTATAAAAACACAAGATGAGATGTTTAATTATTTTGAAGATATTCCTCGTGCAATTAAAATAGTTTTAAGTAGAAGTAAGTTAGTGGCGGTCGAAGATGTTGCTTATAGTATGAGAGCGGAAAAAAGGAGAAAGAAAAACTAATTTATAAATAAAAGAGTATGAAAATTGAATTAACAAAAGAGCAGTACGAAAATTTATTAGAAGTTGTTTATTTAGGAAATTGGATGATAAATGCAATCCGTTCCGGCAATAAGGGCGATGAAAGGATTGAAAAATATGACGATATAGAACAATATATTTTATCATTCGCCAAAGATTTTAGATTAGCTAATTTTGTGGAATATAATGAAGAATTAAAAAAGTTTTTTCACACAAGAGAATTTGAAGAATATGGATATGAAAGATTAGAAATCAAAGAATAATTTAGAATATATTAGAAAAATCAAAACATGGAACATGATGTGAACAAAACAGAAGATAAAATTTTTACAGTGGCGGAGTTTATAGAAGTTTTAAATGTAAATTTAAAATCCACTAAAGTAAAAATTATTGGAGAGGTTGGTGAAGCCAAAGCCGGACCAACTGGTCATATGTATTTTAATTTGAAAGATGAAAAAAATGGAGCAATGTTAAATTGTATAATTTGGGCTAGAAGATATGAATTATTTGGAATAAAATTAGAAACTGGAATGAAAATTTTAATTTCTGGAAATCCAGAAGTTTATGCGCCATCAGGAAGACTTTCTTTAATTACTGACACAATTGAATTGGCTGGAGAGGGTGAATTAAAAAAGCAGTATGATGAATTAAAAAGAAAATTAGAAAATGAGGGATTATTTTTAAAAGAAAACAAAAGAGTAATCCCTAAATATATTCAAAAAGTTGGGTTAATAACCGCAAAGCAAGGAGCAGTTATCCATGATTTTTTGCAAAATATTGGAAAGTTTGGTTTTAAAACCAGCTTTATTGATTCAAGGGTTGAAGGTTCGGGAGCGGTGGAGGACATTTTGCTTTCAATTAAAACTTTTAGAAAAAAAGATATTGATGTTTTAGTGATTATAAGGGGTGGAGGTTCAATGGAATCTTTAATGGCTTTTAATAATGAAATGATTGTTAGAGAAGTTGTTGGCTTCCCTGTGCCAGTTATAGTGGGCATAGGTCATGATAGAGATATTCCACTTGTTTGTTTAGCAGCCGATAAAAGCGAATCAACTCCTACTGCTGTGGCTAATTTACTAAATGATTCATGGGAACAGGCTTTGTTATTTTTAGAAAGGCAAGAAAAAATAATATTGACTACATTTAAAGAAACCTTAAATGATGTTAAATTACTAATATCAGAATCTACTCAAAATATAAAACAAGTTTGGATTTTAATTTCCAATAAATATATTCAAATAGAGAGTAAAATTAAAATATCTATTCAAAAATTAGATAACGCAATAAAAAATGTTAAAAACAATATAAATAATTTAGGTGAAAAATATTTAATAGGTATTAAAACAATTTTACAAAGAATCAATGAAAAATTAGAACAAGCAGAAAAGATTATTTATTTAAATAATCCCGATCGTCAATTAAAAATGGGTTATAGTATAGCGACTTCAAATGGAAAATTAATAAGAAAAATTGGTGATGTAAAAATAGGGCAAGATTTGAATATTAAGATATCAGACGGTATAATAGGTTCAGAAGTAAAAAATATTAAAAATACATAAAATTATAGAAACGGCTTCGCCATTTATATATTTAATCGTGCGGTCGGATAATAAATCACTCGTCGGTAAAATAAATTTAATTTATTTTACCTTCCTCGTGCTTTCTTCTCCTCCCTTACTCATAAATATGGAAAATAAAAATTTAAATAATAATCTTAAGCGTTTATCGGAAATTACAGAATGGTTTGATAAACAAAGTGAAATTGATGTGGAGGAGGGACTAAAAAAAGTTAAAGAGGCGTCAGGTATAATAAAGGAGAGTAAAGAAAGATTAAAAGAAATAGAGAATGAGTTTGAAGAAATCAAAAAGGAAATAGACTAAGAAAACTCATGAAAAAGATAATAATTTATACAGATGGTGGGTCGAGGGGAAATCCTGGTCATTCAGCAGTTGGAGTGGTTTTTTGTAATGAAAAAGAACAGGAAATTAAAAAATTTGGAGAATATTTAGGTGATAATTTAACTAATAATGAGGCGGAATATAGAGCTGTAATTTTTGCTTTAAAAAAATTTAAAGCGGTCTTTGGTAAAAAAATGGCTGAAGTTAGTGAAGTGGAAATAAAAAGTGATTCAGAGCTTTTAGTGAATCAAGTAAACGGAAAATATAAGATTGAAGATGAAAAAATGCAAAAGTTTTTTATGGAAATTTGGAATTTAAAAATTGATTTTAAGTCTTTAAAATTCAAGCTTGTTAGGCGAGAAAATAATAAAGTTGCCGATAAATTGGTTAATGAAGCACTGGACGACCAAATGAGAAGTCAAAAGTTGTTTTAATATTCTAGAAAAAGTAGAATAAATTACAAACGTTTGCAATTCGTAGTATTTTAATAAAACAACAAAAAACCGCAATATGCGGTTTTTTTGTTGGACAAGCAAGGTTATAAGCCGAATTCTGTCTCGTCCGCCATAGCTTTAGCGATGGCGGATTTAGTGATTATCTATCTGTTCTCGATGTTGCCATCGGAATCAAGCGAACTACTTTTAACTGATTTAGAATCATGAAATTCTTTTCAGCTTTGTTCTTGCACCCAATAAGGATTTAGCCGTTTCATTTTTACATTGCTGTAAAATTCATCCCATAGGGATGCCTAAGCCTTTCGACTTCGGCGTTTCTGTTCGCACCTCGTATCTTACGATAGGTGGCTGTTAGCCACTACTTTTTTTATCCAGTTTTAACTGGAGGGAGTTCGGACTTTCCTCTATTTACATTACATAAATAGCAATCACTCGCCTTGCTTGTCCGTTATTATGGTATATTAATTACAAGTTTATGTCAAGCGTTGTAACAGAGAGTAAAAAAGATTAAAATAGCCCTATGGATTTACAGCCTAATAATGGTAAAAATTTAATTATTGAAGTAAACGGCATAAAATATGCTCGTTATCCTATAAAAACCAAACTAATTACTCCAGAGGATTATGACATATCAAAAATTGTTGAAGAGTATACTCTTAAATATATCCAGTCAGGGGATATTGTTTTTATAAGTGAGAAGGCAGTCGCTATAACTCAAGGGAGGTCTTACCCAATAAATAAGGTTAAAACTTCATTTTTGGCAAGGTTTTTATCTAAATTTGTTATGAAGACACCTATTGGCATTGGACTTGGTTCTGGAGAAACTATGCAACTTGCGATTGAGGAAGTGGGAGTGTTTAGAATTTTATTAGCTTCTTTAATAGGTGCTATCGGCAAACTATTTGGCGTGAAAGGTTTATTTTATATAGTAGCTGGACATAAGGCGAGGTCAATTGATGGAGCAGTGCCTTATGCTATACCGCCATACAATACACATATTTCTAAAGGACCATTAAATGCAGATGATGTTACAAAGAAAGTTTTGGAAAAACTTGCCTTAAGCGGAGTTGGAGGTGTAACCATTGTTGATGCTAATGATTTTGGTGTTAATATTTTGGGTAGAACGTCAGGCATTGATAAAAAATTAATTGCTAAAATTATTAAAGATAATCCGTTGGGGCAATCAGATGAACAAACACCAGTCGGAATTATTAGGGTATTACCCGAATAATTCCGCAAACTCTAAACTCTAAATCCTAAACTCTAAACTCTAAACAAATTAAAACAATGGAAGATCAAAATCCAAAACATTATAACCTAGGAGAACGGACATTGAAATTTGCTAAAAGGGTTATGTTCTATGTAGAACAAATGCCAAAAACTATTTCTAATATTGAAATAGGAAAACAATTGATGCGTTCGGCGGGATCAGTTGGTGCTAATTATATAGAGGCTGAAGAATCTTTAAGCAGGAAAGATTTTTTAATGAGGATAAAAATATCAAGAAAAGAATCTAAGGAGAGTAGATATTGGCTAATTCTTAGTGAGCCTAAATCGGAACAACAGAAAGAAAAAATTGAACTTACTCAAGAAGCAATGGAACTAACGAAAATTTTTGGTTCTATAGTTGAAAAATCAAAGTAGTTTTTGGATTTTTAGTTTTTAGTTTATTTAGAGTTTAGAGTTTAGTGTTTAGGATTTAAATTTTTTATGATTAAAAAATTTCTCAATACTCAAACCCAATCAATGTCTTTTGCCTCGCTCATTTTAGCTGGGTCTTATTTTGTTTCAGCCGGATTAGGACTTATAAGAGATCGTCTTTTGGCTAGTAGGTTTGGAGCTGGTAACGAATTAGATGTTTATTATGCTGCTTTTACTATACCGGATTTTATCGCATTAATTTTAGTTTTTGGAGCTATCTCGGCAGCTATCATCCCAATTTTTAATTCTTATTATACAAAATCAGAAGAAGATGCTTGGCAATATGTTTCCAATCTTCTAAATGTTTTTTTGGCCATTATAATAATTGTTTGTGTAATTTTTATAATTTTTACCCCATTTTTTGTATCCTTAATTGCCCCCGGTTTTTCTCTAGAAAAAAGAATAGAAACAATTTTATTGATGCGGATAATGTTTTTAAGTCCAATTATTTTGGGATTAAGTAATATTATAAGTGGTATTTTACAGAATTTTAATAGATTTTTAGTAACGGCCCTAGCTCCACTGATGTATAACTTAGGCATCATTTTAGGTATTTTGTTTCTTGTGCCTCAAATAGGCATTGCTGGACTGGCTTGGGGAGTTGTGTTTGGAGGAATACTACATCTTTTAATCCAAGTTCCGTCATTTTTCCATTCAGGTTTTACCTATAAACTAAATTTTAACTTGAAACATCCAGGAATTTTAAAAACCTTTAAACTGATGGTCCCTCGGTCAATAGGGTTGGGGGCAGGACAATTTAATACAGTTGTTATTAATATTATTGCTTCTACTTTAGTCTCTGGCAGTGTAGCTGTTTTTAATTTAGCCAATAATTTATCTTCAATATTTGTGAGTGCTATAGCAGTTTCTATTTCAACAGCAATTTTTCCATCATTATCAAAAGATTATTTAAAAGATGATAAGCGTGATTTTGAAAAAAAGTTTTCTAATGCTTTATTGCAAATAATTTTTTTAATAATTCCCATTAGTGTTTTAATTTTTATATTACGAGCGCAAATAGTTAGAGTTGTTTTGGGTACGGGTAAATTTGGTTGGATAGATACGCGACTCACAGCAGCTTGTCTTGGTATTTTTAGTTTAAGTTTATGTTTTCAAGGTCTTATTTTTATTTTGTCTAAAACTTTTTATGCTGCCCATAATACAAAAATTCCAGCTATAGCAAGCATAGCTACAGTAGTTTTTAATGTTTTAATAAGTCTATGGTTTGTCTGGATGCTAAAGTTTAATGGAATTTTTTATAACTTTTTAGTTTGGTCTTTAAAATTACAAGGAGTAGAAAATATTGCTGTTGTTGGTTTAGCTTTGGCTTATTCAATAACGGTAATTGTTCAAGTATTTTTCCTTTTATTTTTACTTTATAAAAAATTTAAATTATTTAGCGTATATGATTTATTAAAATCAATTTACAAAATTGTAATTGCTAGTATTATAATGGTTATTGTAACTATTTTAATTAGACAATGGCTGGTGTTATTTAACTTTGTAAGCCTTCAAAACTTTTTTGGTGTATTTTTACAGCTTATTTTGTCGGGATTAGCGGGAGTTTGTTCATACATCATAATTTCATTTATTTTAAAATCAGAAGAACTAAAACATATCAGAGAGTCGTTTTTTAATAGATGAAGTAGGTAATTATTGAATTTTCCTTCAAAATTTGTTCAATCTATTGACAAGAAGTTATAATCAGCGTATAATTAAGTAATAGTATAAAAGGTAGTTTTTACCCCGAAGCGCAACACTCTATGGCTGGAAAAGGCTTAGGTGAATATTGAAAGTTTGCAAAAGTTTGTTCAAGAGAAAGATTGAAGAATGCTTCTTTAGGAGTTTTCCAATTAAGGCATTCTCTTGGTATGTTGTTCATTGTATCAGCAATTAAGGAAATGTCATCATTTGAATAATCAGACAGGCGAGCTTTTTTGGGAATGAATCTGCGCAACCTCTGGAATGTGTTTTCAACCGTTCCTTTTTGCCACGGCGAATACGGGTCGCAGAAGTATGCTGGAACACGCAATCTTTTCCACGAAGCATTTTCCGGGCCGTTGTCCATTGTGCCGCTTAGAGCATTGTGTTTTTCTAACATTGTTTTGTAAGCTGACATCGTTTCTTTTAACCGGCTAACCTTTGTTAAATCAAGAAACCTTGCCTTTCTGTCCACCGCGCTGGCCAATCTTTCAGGTTCGGATTTCAGACTTCCCAGCACATCGCATTCAAAGTCCCCGATACGCTTTCTTTGGTTGATTACAGAGGGCCTTTCGTCGATAAACACACGGTCTTTGATGGTTGATTTCTTAATTCCCGAAGTCCTGCGAATCCACCGCGAACGCTTTGAGACGATATATTTTCTGTAATGCTGTCCTGTCGGAGTGTTGAGCCATTGATAAATCAATTTAAATGAAACTACGGACTTGCCGTTATTCTCTGTCTGCAAACGTTCCGCAATTGATTGTGGCGACCATCCTGATTTCAGCTTTTCCATAATGTATTTTTCCAATTTAGGATTAGCGGAAATCTTCATTGATTGATATTTGGAATTCCACCGTTTAAAATATGCCTTGTGGTTTGCTTTATCCGGATCGTATTCTCCGTTAACACTGTTCTTCTTAATCTCGCGACTTATTGAAGACGGACTCTTCTTAAGAGCATCTCCGATGTCTCTGTAAGAATAGCCTTTCTTCAATAGGATCGAGAGTTCGTTCCTATTGCTCTTTGTAAAGTGTTGATACTTCATATTTGTTGACCTTTCCAACTATTATGCAGTGTTGCACTTCAGAATACAAACCTAGTAAGAATGTTTCTTTAACTTTGACAATCTAATCTAGAAGGAAAAGGTGATTTATGGCTCAAGACGTTATTCGTCCATCAGCAACGAAGCATCAATGCATTACAAATGCACAAATGCAACAGTGGAAGGATGCTAACGACCAACAGAAATTAAACGAAGCCGTTAAGTCGGCGAAACTCCTGCACTCTCTGCAGAAGAGTCTGGATGCAATTTTGGGCGAAGCAATAGCAAGGTTCTAACATGCCCCGAAACATGCCCCGAGATAATATCAAAGAGCTTTTTTATTTTTTTAAATTATTCTATAATGTAGAATATACAATCAGACGAAATACGTCAAAAATTTTTAGAGTTTTTTGTCCCGATAAATTTAATTTTATTAAATTCATACGGGATCGGGAAAAATATATGACATCTTTAGAGTTAAGAAAAAAATTTTTACAGTTTTTTGAAAAAAATGGGCACACTATTGCGCCTAGTTCTTCGCTTTTGCCGACTGATCCGTCGGTGCTTTTTACAACAGCCGGAATGCAACAGTTTAAACCATATTATTTGGGAGAAAAATCGCCCTGGGGACCAAATGTTGCCTCAATTCAAAAGTGCATAAGAACATCAGATATTCACGAGGTGGGGGATGAAAGGCACTTAACATTTTTTGAAATGCTGGGCAATTTTTCATTTGGGGGATATTTTAAAGAAGAGGCCATAAAATTAGCGTATGAATTTATTGTAAAAGAATTAAAGCTAAAAATTGATTATGTTACAGTTTTTAGTCCGGATAAAGTTTCAGAAGATGACTGGAGAAAAGGAGTGGCAGAAGATACAGAATCCTATGAAATTTGGAAAAAATATGTGCCAGAGCAAAAAATCAGGAAAGAAGGAGTTGATAATTTTTGGGGTCCCACTGGAGAAGAAGGTCCCTGTGGTCCAACAACTGAAATTTATATTGAGGGAATTGAAATTTGGAATATAGTTTTTAATGAATTTTTTTGTAATAAAGAAAAAAAATTAGAAAAATTGGAAACCCCGGGAGTGGATACGGGCATGGGCTTGGAAAGACTTGCGATGGTAGCGCAAAAAGTTTCAACTGTTTTTGAAACAGATTTATTTGATGGTGTAAAAAGCCAACAAGAACGTATTATTGCTGACCATGTTCGTGCTATTTCATTTCTAATTTCTGATGGTATTACACCATCAAATAAAAACCAAGGTTATATTTTGCGAAGACTAATTCGTCGAATTTTAACTTGGGATGCTGATTTTCATAAATTGTTTGAAGGCGTGGTAAAAAAATATCAACCTTTTTATTCAAAATTAAATTTTAAAAATATTCTTGAAGTTTTTGACAAAGAATCAAATATCTTTAATTTAAGTTTGCGTGAAGGTTTAAAGCATATAAAAGAAAATATGGCAGCTCAAGAAATTTTTTCATTATACGAAACCTATGGATTGCCGGTTGATATATTGAGCGATAAGGTTAAAAATTTTAATCAGCAAGAATTTGATGAATTACTAAAAAAACACCAAGAACTTTCGCGTACCTCATCGGCTGGGATGTTTAAAGGGGGACTTACGGATGAAAGTCCAGAAACTATTAAATTACATACAGCTCATCATTTGCTTTTAGCGGCCCTGCAACATGTTTTAGGAAAATCAGTAAAACAAAGAGGGAGCAATATTAATTCAGAAAGGTTAAGAATTGATTTTTCTTTTGATAGGAAACTTACTGATGACGAAAAAAACAAGGTTGAAGAAATGGTTAATCAAAAAATAAAAGAAGGGTTGGAGGTAGTAATGCGTGAAATGCCCATTGAAGAGGCTAAAAAAATTGGTGCAGAAATGGAATTTGGTGTAAAATATAAAGATACGGTGTCTGTTTATTTTATACAAGATAAACAGAGTAATATTTTCAGTAAAGAATTTTGCGGAGGACCTCATTCCAAAGGTACTGATAAATTGGGAAAATTTAAGATTATTAAAGAAGAAGCTTCTTCACAGGGAGTGAGAAGAATAAAAGCAACTCTCGAAGAAAATAGAAAGTAGAAAATAGAATACTATCTTTTTGTATTTATAGATACTATTTTCTAGATTCTAGATTCTAAAATTATGGGTAAAAAAATATATGATGTTTTACCGCCAAAAGTGGGACATAAGGTAAAAAATGATAAAAAAAATCAGGCAGATTTGGATATAAATAAAAAAATTAAAGTTAAGCATCATTTACCAATAGAATCTAAAAAGGTAGAACACAAAAAAGAGGAACACAAAGAACTTAAAAAGAGAGTAAGAAAATTTCCTACCAAAGAAATTGTGATTGGTAGTTTAATTATAGTTTTTCTGTGTGGTATTTATTTGTATAAAAAATTACCAAAAGCCGAAATACAAATTTGGCCTACATTAGAAGAGGTTAGTTTTCAAGAAAAAATATTAGCTGATAAATCTGTTAGTATTATTAATTTATTTCAAAAAGTTATACCAGCTGAGTCAATAGAAATTTTAGAAGAAGGTGATCAGGACTTTGAAGCAACTGGCACTTCTTCTAATAATAGCAAAGCATCAGGAATCATTGTGATTTACAACAAAATTAACCCATCAAAACCATTAACCTTAATAAAAGGGACCCATTTTTTATCTGATTCTGGTAAATATTTTGTAACTTTAGAAAGGGTTACTATCCCCGGAGCTAAAGGGAAAACACCGGGTTCAATTGAAGTAAGTGTTCAAGCTAAAGAATTTGGTGAAGATTATAATATTGGGCCAGCTAATTTTTCGGTACCTAAATTATCAGGTACTGTTTATTATCATACTATTTGGGCAGAATCAAAAAATGAAATGTCTGGTGGTTATACTGGGATTCTCAAAAAAGTTACCAAAGATGATTTATCTAGAGCCAAAGATGTATTAACTCAAAGACTGTTGAATCAAGCAGATGATTCTTTAAAAAAGAAAATATCTTCAGATTATATTATATTGGAGGAGGCAATTTTAAGGGAAGTAGTCAGTGCTAACTCAGATGCAAAATTAGACTCGGTGGTGCAGAAGTTTAATCAATCGGCCAAAACAAAAATTTCAGCCTTAGTATTTAAGCGCAGTGATTTAGAGAGTTTTGTTAAAGATTATATTTCTTCAAAACTTTCAGAACCAAAACTTTATTGGGATAAAAGCTTAGAGATAACTTATGTTCCAGAATTAGTTGATATACAAAAGGGAACAGAAACACTTAATTTACAAATATCTGTTAAAACTTATAACCAGATAGATATAGATGAATTAGTTGATTTATCAAGCAGGAAATCTGAAGATGACATTAAAGAGGTTGTTTTCAGGAGATACGAAAACGGTGTCTCGGGTATTAAAATTGATTTTTGGCCATTTTGGGTAAATAGTGCTCCCTCTAACAAAAATAGAATAAAAGTAAATCTCAACTTTGAGTAAACTATAATTTGATTTACTTAAAATCTATTAAAACTATTGACCTTTTGGATTAGATTTGTTAATATTCCCTGTGTTATACCTTGAATTACGAAATGCGGTTTTTGTCTAAAATGTTTATCTTTCGAATCTGGCTTTGAAAATTTTCTGGAACGATATTTTGTCCAATATCGCTTCAAAAATTTTCAAAGCCATCTTCATAAAGCTAAATCATTTTATTTCAAAAAGCATTTCGTAATTCAAGGTATTATAAAATTTGTGGAAGATAATCTAAATAATCAACAAACTCCTAAAGAAGAAAATGTTTTACCTTTATCAGAAGGTAAGGTAGATTTAGGGAAAATTGTCAAAAGAGAAGGAAGGGTTATAGAGGCTTTACCAAATGCCTTTTTTAAAGTATTATTGGAAGACGGAAAAGAAATAAGAGGATTTTTGTCTGGTAAAATGAAATTAAATAGAATTAAAATTCTGACTGGAGATAAGGTGACTTTAGAAATGAGTCCCTATGACGGTACCAAGGGAAGAATAGTGTATAGGCTCAAGTAATTAAAAATTTTAAATTCAAAATTTAAAAACAATTTAAAAGCACTAATTTAAAAAGTATTTTAACATTTTAAATTTATCATTGTTTTTAAATTTAGATTTTTAAATTTAAAATTCGCATGAAGGTTAAACCATCAGTTAAAAAAAATTGTAATAGTTGTCAGATTGTCAAAAGAGAGGGTCGTCTTTATGTAATTTGTAAAAAAAACTCTAAGCACAAACAAAGACAGGGCTAATTTAAAAATCCAAATTCAAAATTCAAAAACAATTTAAAAGCGCTAATTTAAAAACACGATTCTAAATTTAGCATTTAGTATTTATCATTGTTTTTAAATTTATCATTTTAAATTTTAAATTAGAAAATGCCAAGAATAGCGGGAGTTAATATCCCAGATAACAAAAGAATAGTAATATCAATTACCTATATATATGGAATAGGTAATACTTTGAGTAAAAAAATCTTAGAAAAAGCTAAAATTGACAAGAATAGAAAAGCTAAAGACTTAACATCCGAGGAGGTTAACAATTTAAGGGAAATTATTGAGAAAAACCATAAAATTGAAGGAGATTTAAGAAGGCAAATTATGGTTAATGTAAAAAGGTTGAAAGATATTGGAGCATGGAGGGGAATGAGACATATTAAAAGGTTGCCAGTAAGGGGACAGAGAACAAAAACTAATAATAGGACAGTAAGAGGTAATGTAAGAAAAACTATGGGATCAGGACGCAAGCCGTCGGCATCACCAACTTAAAAATTAGAAAATAGAAGTTAGAAAATAGAAAATAGAATTTCGTCGTTTCGTATTCTAGATTCTAGATTCTAGATTCTAGATTCTAGAATCTAAAATTATGGGTAAAAAACACGTTATAGGGCAAAATCAAGAAGAGACTATAAAGGAAGCAGAAAAAATTGAAGCAACTTTGAGAAAAGATGTTAAAGTAAAAGTAGCTGACAGAGTTTCTGAGTGCCGGGTTTATATATCTTCTTCATATAATAATACTATAATTTCTCTGACTAATAGTACGGGGCAGATTTTGGCGTCAAAATCAGCTGGAGCAGTTGGTTTTAAGGGTGCTAAAAAAGCTACTTCTTTTGCCGCTTCTCGTGTAGCAGAAATAATATCTAATTTATGTAAAAAATTGGCTGTAGAAAAAATTGAAGTTTTTATAAAAGGAATAGGAGCTGGAAGAGAATCAGCAGTAAGAACATTGGTAAATCAAGGATTAAACATTGTTTCAATTAAAGATATTACACCAATTCCTCACAATGGATGTAGACCAAGAAAAGTGAGAAGAGTATAAAACTAATTAAAAAATCAAAAATCAAAATGACAATGTAAAATGCAAAATGATTTTAAAATTAGATAATTTTTAATTTTGAACTGTCATTTTGAACTTTGCACTTTGCAATTTGAATTTAGCGAAGCGATTATGGAGGAATTAAAAACATCACAACCTAAAACACCAAATAGCTTCAATAATCCTTTTTCAAAAGGGCCAGCTGGTGCACCGGCGCAATCTGCTGTTAAAAGAAGAAAAGGTAAAACTGCTTCAGAATACAAAAAATCTTTAATGGAGAAACAAAAAATGAAAAGATTGTATGGTTTGTCAGAAAAGCAGTTTAAAAGATATGTTAAGGAAGCGTTGACTAAGATGCAAAGAGTGGAAAATGTTTCTGAAGAGCTTGTAAAAAATTTAGAAAAAAGACTGGATAATGTTGTTTTGAGACTGGGTTTAGCAAAATCACAGGCTCATGCCCGTCAGCTTGTTTCGCATGCTTATTTTTTGGTAAATGGTAAGTCGGTTAATATTCCGTCTTTTCAGGTTAAGCGTGATGATGTTATTAAGCTTAAAGAAACTAAAAAGAAAAAGACTATTTTTAAAGATTTGTCAGAAAAAGTAAAAAAGGCACAAACGCCGTATTGGCTTAATTTGGATAAGGAAAAATTTGAAGGAAAAGTTGTTGGAGAACCTAGTTTATCAGAAGTTAATTTGCCAGTTGAAATTTCACTTATATTTGAGTTTTATTCACGTTAATTAATGGGATTTAGATGTTGGGTGTTTGATAGTCGTCGTCTATGACGTATCCAACACCTAGAATCTAATCTTTAAAAAATATATGATTTCTTTGCCATCATTGCCAAAGATAGTTAAAAAAGAACAAAATAAGGCTGTTTTTGAAATAGCTGGGCTTTATCCTGGTTATGGAGTGACTATTGGAAACGCCTTAAGAAGAGTATTACTTTCTTCTTTGGAGGGCGTAGCGGTTACCGAGGTTAAAATAAAAGGAGTTTTACATGAGTTTTCTACAATGCCAGGAGTTTTAGAAGATGTTATAATGATAATTTTAAATCTTAAAAATTTAAGATTTAAAATTTATGAAGGAGATTTGCAAAAAGTTGAACTTAAAGTAAAGGGAGAAAAAGATGTTAAAGGTTCTGATTTTAAATTATTTCCTCAAATAGAGATTGTAAATCCCGAATTACATTTGGCCACTATTACAGATAAAAAAGTAGAGTTTGAAATGGAAATTACTATAGAAAAAGGTTTGGGTTACGAACCAAAAGAAGACAGAAAAAACAAAAAATCAGAAATAGGAGTTATTGTAATGGATGCTATTTTTACTCCTATTAAAAATGTTAATTTTCGTGTTGAGAATATGCGCGTTGGAGAAAGAACTGATTTTGATAAATTATTTTTAGAAATAGAAACAGATGGGACACTTACTCCAGAAGAAGCATTTTTTAAATCTTGTGAAATATTAGTTCAACATTTTAATTCCATTTATAATGGCAAGTCAGAGGATACTGAAGAATCAAAAATAAAGACATCCAAAGATTCAAAGGTAAAAAAGGGTAAAGAAAATAAAAAGAAAACCGATACTAAAAGTAAGGCTAAAAAATAGATACTAAATAATTTTTAAAAAAGATGAGAAAAAGAAATAAAGGACGAGCATTATCAAGACCTAAAAACCAAAGGGTGGCCCTTCTAAATTTGTTATCTAGTAGTCTTTTTTTGCACGGTAAAATAAAAACAACTGAAGCTAAAGCTAAAGAGCTTAGAACAGTGTCTGAAAAATTTATTACTAAGGCTAAGAATAACAGTATGTCTAATAGAAGATTATTACTGAAGTCTTTATCATCTAAAATTACAAAAAAGTTAGTTGATGAAATTGCCCCAGAATATGCAAGTAGGCATGGAGGTTATACTAGAATTGTGAAATTAGGTCCCAGAAAGTCGGATGGAGCCAGGATGGTAATAATTGAATTGGTTAAATAAAAAAACATAAAAAAATAAAAAATGGAAGCTTTAAAAAGAGAAAATCATATAATTGATGCCACAGATAAAGTTTTGGGCAGATTATCTACAGAGGTGGCTGTTTTGCTAAGAGGAAAAAATAAAGTGGGATTTGCTCCTTATAAAGATATAGGAGATTTTGTAACTATTAAAAATGTTGAGAAACTTAAGTTTACTGGTAAAAAGTTTAAAGATAAAATATATTATCATCACTCTTTATATATGGGTGGTTTAAAAAAGGCTACGATGAAAGAAGTTGTTGCTAAAAAAGGACATTCAGAGATTTTAAGGAAAGCTGTTATGGGAATGCTGACAAAAAATAAACTAAGAGCAAAACAGATAAAAAGATTAAAATTTGAGAAGTAAAAAAATAGAAAAATAAAAACATAAAAAAATAAAGCATTTCTAAATTTTTAATAAAATGATTAAAGAAAAACCAAAAAAAGAAGTTGTTAAAAAGGTTAAAAAAGTTGAAGAGAATCAAATTCCTCTTGAAGCAGAAAATGAAGGAGATGATTTTTTAAATGAAAAAGAATTAGCTTTAAGGTCTGATCGCTATTTTGAAGCAGTTGGCAGAAGAAAGACCGCTGTTGCTCGGGTGCGTTTATTTACTAAAGGAGATAAAGATTTTTTAGTTAATGGTAAACCCTATAAAGAGTATTTTGTTTTAAGAGATGATCAAGAAACTGCTGTTTCTTCTATGGAAAAAATGAAGTGCTTTGGTAAATTTAGGGTTACAGTTATCGTGAGGGGTGGAGGTAGAAATGCTCAAGCCGAAGCAGTGCGCCACGGAACAGCCAGAGTATTGGTTGATTTTAATAATAATTTTAAAAAGAGGTTAAGAAAGGTAGGTTATTTAACCAGAGACCCAAGAATGAGAGAGAGGAAAAAGTTTGGATTAAAGCGCGCCAGAAAATCCCCTCAGTGGGCGAAGCGGTAATGTAGGCCACCGCAGATAGGAACAAATATCAGCAAATATAAACCAGCAGTCATTAAGACTGCTGGTCTTTTTCTAATAATTAATGTAAAGTTAATCAAGTAAAAAAACGTGGCTCTTTTCCAACTAAATATCCCGAAAGGATAGTGAAATGATCACAAACGGATGTGCTGACGATTTATCCTTCCTTTGGAAGGAGTATAAATTGGTCGGCGGAGACGACCTGCGTAACAGGTTGGTGGAGGAGTATCTCCCGATCGCCAAGTACAACGCAGAAAGGGCCAAGCCAAAACTTGTTGGTATTTTTTATGGTAATAATTTTTCTGAGACAAAAAGATTACCCTCGGTTAAAATATATAACTTTTTGTCCTGTTGATTAAAGATAATTTTTTCAGGTATTGATTTTAACTTTTTTGGTTCTATATCTATGAGTGATAGTATAGGTAGATTAATATTATTAATATTACCCCTTGTATCAATTTCAGAAATAATTATTTCATCACCTGATTTAAAAATTAAATAATCATTGTTTAACCAATATACATCACCAATTGAAGTGTCAAATTTATCAAGTAGTATTTTTTGACTAACAGAGTTTACAAGAGAATATAAAATTTCATGTTGATTATATAAAATAATCTTTTGTCCATCGGGAGAGGCCTTCAGATCATTGACAGAACTATAAAATTTTTCAAATGTTTTTAATTTTTCATTTAGTATAAATAAAGACTCATCTTCTTGAACAAATGTCATGCCCAATACAAATATTATTTTATAGTTGCTGTTCTTTTTAATAAGAAGTTCTTCCTGATTTATTTTATCTCCTTCTTGTCCAGTTTTTTTTGTTATATGGTCTAAATTATTAGGAATATCATAGCTATATAAAAATCCATCGTAAGAAAGCCAGACAATTTTTTGGTCCTTAATTGAAAACCCAGCAACATCTTTTAACATTTCTTTATTATTTAATGTGCTGTAAAGATTTTTGTTTTTTATGAAAAGTAACTGATTAGAATTTTCTGGGTCAAAATAAACTTCTTTAATGTCTGTTGAAATGGGGAGTTTAGTAAATTGTAGTTTTGAGTTAGATGTATTTAAAATAAAGTAACCATCGTTAGTTTTTAGTAAATAACTATTAGAATCATTTGACCATTTTGAGTCTAATATTTTGCCATTTTTAATTGACAGGACAATCTCATTTTTTTGTGAGTTGCCTAGGTTAATAGTTTCAAAATTAATCTCTTTACTTGTGATGTCAGCTTTTATTAGAATATTATTATTAGGCGATATGGAAAAATAATCAGCATTATTTTTAAGTAAATCAAACAGAATTTCTTTTTTAAATAGAGTAACATTTTCTAATTTTGTTACAACTTGCTCTTTTACTAGTAAATTTTTTTGATAGTTATGATATCCTTCTTTTTCTATTAAAACATTGTGTTGTTTTGGAAGGAGGTTTTGCACAAAAACGGAATTTGAGAAAATTCCAGTTTTATTTTTTATTTTAGAATTAATAGTAACATCTGCTCCCTGAGGAAAAACTCTAACATAAATTCCACCTGTCTCTATTATTTTTCCGTTTGCTAAATCAACCCTATATCCCAATGAGTAGAGGACTATGTATGGCGCTATAATTAAAAATAAAATAGCGCAAATTATAATTATTATTAAACGAGTACTTTTCTTCATTTTTCTTTAGTTTCTTCATACTATCAATATATGCTGGGCTTGACAAGGGTATTCTACTTTTGCTAAAATTATAACTGTTAGAGGGTATTACTTTCTCCTTCTTGTGAAGGGGGGTGGTCGTTCTAGACGGTTGGCAGAGAGGGAGAGTTCCTAGCGACTTTCTGACACGAGCTGGTCTGGTCTCCTGCCAACCGTCCTTTGTTCTTTTACATCTTTTCTTTCCCCTTGGGGATTTTTCATAATTGGCCATATCACTTATCATTTTGGTGATTGGCCTTTTTAATTAAAGCCATTATGTAATAAGTTTCTACTGCAATTTTGTAATTTTTGCTACAAAATCATAAAAATTCGTCGGCTTATACTCTGTATAAACCTCCTCATTTTTCTTATTTTTCGCTAAAAATTACTTTATTTTGCTACGACCCTTATTACACAATGGCTTTATTGTATTAAACAATTTTTTGTGCTAAAATCCAGACAAATTAGTAGATATTGGGTCCATAGTTCATCTTCACCCCCACACCAAATTTTGGTGTGGGAGTGAAGTAAAATGCTGTTCCTGACTCATCGGCTTTGACTTCGCCATTATGCGTGTGTAGTTCATTGGTAGAACGCCACTCTGATAAAGTGGAGGTAGAAGGTCCGATTCCTTCCACACGCACCAAATTTTTATCGGCTTTGGTAGGCGGGTAAAGTGGAGGCAGAAGGTCCGATTCCTTCCATGCGCACATAATTAAACACATTTATTCTAGATTCTAATTTCTAGATTCTAGATTCTAGAAATTATGGCTGACTCTCAAATTGAGGAAATTAGAAATAAACTGAATGTTTTAGATGTTGTTGGTGGCTATATGAAGCTTACAAAAACTGGCATTAATTACAGGGGTGTTTGTCCTTTTCACAAAGAAAAATCACCATCATTTTTTGTTTCGCCGACTAGACAAATGTGGCATTGTTTTGGTTGTTCAGCTGGCGGATCAATTTTTGATTTTGTGATGCGGATTGAGGGCATAGAATTTGGGGATGCCTTAAGAATTTTAGCTAATAAAGCCGGAGTACAATTAAAAAGAGAAAATGCGGAGTTAAAAACTGAAAGGCAAAGGTTATACGAAATTTGTGAATTAGCTACTTTATTTTTCGAAAAACAATTAGAAGCAAGTTCTGTTGGAAAGGAAGCGGAGAGTTACTTATCTTCGCGGGGGATTACAAAAGAAAGTATAAAAAAGTGGCGACTGGGTTATTCGCCTGATCTTTGGAATGGGTTGACAGATTTTTTAATAGGAAAAAATTATACAAGAGAAGAAATAATAAAAGCCGGTTTGGCAATTAGTAAAGATGGTAGTCAGGGTGAATCTTATGATAGATTTAGGGGAAGAATTATGTTTCCAGTTTTTGATTTAAATAACCAGGTGGTTGGTTTTGGTGGCAGAATTTTTAAACAAGAAAATGAAAAAGAAATTGTCTCGCTACGCGAGACCTGGCATAGCCAGGCTAAATATATTAATACTCCGCAAACTTTGATTTACGACAAAAGTAATTTGCTTTATGGGTTGAATAATGCCAAATTAAATATAAGGAAAGAAAATCACTGTGTAGTAACTGAAGGCTATACAGATGTTATTATGTGCCATCAGGCGGGTTTTTTAAATACAGTTGCCGCTTCTGGGACAGCCCTAACCTTAGGGCATTTAAATATTTTAAAAAGGTATGCAGAGAATTTATTATTGGCTTTTGATGCTGACTTAGCGGGAGATACGGCTACAAAAAGGGGAATTGGTTTAGCTCAAGAATTAGGTTTCAATATCAAAATTATTAAAAGTTATGGGAAAGAAGAAAACAAATTAGACCCGGCAGATATTGTTTTAAAGGATCCTAAAAGTTGGGAGGATTACTTAACAAAAGCTAGGTCAATAATGGATTATTATTTTGACTCGGCTTTTCAAAGCTTTGATAAAAATACGCCAGAAGGCAAAAAAGAAATTAGTAAAATAATTTTACCAGAAATAAAAAGACTTCAAAACAAAATAGAGCAGTCGCACTGGATTCAAAAATTGTCAGATATGATTAGTATAAAAGAAGAAGCTATTTCAGAAGAAATGGCCAAAATAAAAAATAGTGGACCTCAAACTGCAGAGCCACTGTCTATAGATACTAACTTAAAGATAAGTGAAAATTTGGGAGTGGAAGGGAGAAAAAAACTAATTGAGGAAAAAGTTGTTTCATTAATTTTAAAAAATCCAAACAATGTGAGGCTAATAAATGAGTTAGATTATGTTCTTTTTTCTCAAAAGATTCAGCAACTCTTAATGGAAGTTAAAAAGTTTATAGATGGTCAAAATAATATAACTATCGAGGGTGATTTAGAAAAAGATTTTAAAAAAGTTTTTAGCGAATCAATTTCGGGATTAGAATTAGATGAAGAATTTAAAAAATTTTTAACAGTACTTACTCTGCGTGGCGAAGTAGAATATGCAGGAGATGGTGAGGAAGAAATTAAGCTTTGCCTTTTACAACTAAAAAATATAGAATTAAGAAATAGATTAACTGAAAAATCAGAGGAAATTAAAAAAGCTAATGAAAGTAATGAATTTGAAAAAGAAAAACAATTATTGGAAGAATTTAATAAATTAACAAAAGAATTGTAGTATTAAAAATATAAAAATATTCAATAAATTATCAGGATGAAGAAAAAAAATAAGAAAAATATAAAGAGCAAAAAAGTTTCTGTAAAAAAGAAAAAGTTTTTCAGTAAAAAGAAAAAAATTATAGCAAAAGTTAAAAGAAAAAAAGTTTTCAAAAAGAAGGTAGTAAAAAGACAAAGTAAAATAAAAATTAAACAAGAACAAATTGAGGCGCTTTTAAAAAAAGGACAAGAAAGAGGCTTTATAACTACTTCGGAGATATTAAATTTTATCCCTAACATAGAAAACAATATTAGCGAATTAGAAAGAGTATATGATTTATTAAAAGAAAAAGGAGTAGAGTTAAAAGAAGTCAAAGAATTTTTGGAAATTAAAACCGTAAAAGAAAAGAAATCTAAAAAACTTTTAATTTCAAAAATTGACCCTATTCAAATGTATTTAAAAGAAATTGGTAAATTTGGGTTTTTATCAGCGCGAGATGAAAAAGAATTAGCCAAAAGGATTGAGCATGGCGACGAAGAGGCAAAAAATAAACTGGCACTCGCTAATTTAAGATTGGTTGTATCTATTGCTAAAAGATATATTGGCAGGTCTCCTAATTTAACTTTGTTAGACTTAATACAAGAGGGTAATTTAGGGCTTTTTAAAGCAGTTAAAAAATTTGACTGGAGAAAAGGTTATAAATTTTCAACTTATGCCACTTGGTGGATTAGGCAATCTATCACCAGGGCTTTAGCTGATCAGGGAAGGACTATTAGAATTCCAGTTCACATGATTGAGACAATTTCTAAATACACCAAAGTTAGGAAAAATCTCTTGCAAGAGCTGGGCAGAGAGCCACTGGCCGAAGAAATTGCCGCAGAAATGAATTTAGAAGTTGATAAAGTTCACCATATTAGAAAAATTGCCCAAAAAGCTGTTTCATTAGAAACTCCCATTGGCGAAGATAAAGATAAACAAGATAGTGTTTTGGCTGAATTTATTAAAGATGATAAAACATTAGCTCCCAATAATGAAGCTGGAAGAAATCTTTTAAAAGAAAGATTGAGCGAAATTTCTAGTGGGCTGTCAGATAGGGAATTAAAAATTCTTTCCATGAGATTTGGATTAGAAGATGGCGCAATGCACACACTTGAAGAAACTGGCAAAGAATTTGGAGTAACTAGAGAAAGAATTCGTCAAATTCAAGCCAAAGCTTTAGAAAAATTAAAAAGGCATGTAGACCTTAAAAAAATAAAAGATTACTATTAAAATTCTAGTTATTAAGCAACAGGTCTATTGTTTATTTAAGTAACCAGATGTAAAATGTATTTATAATAGTTATAAGTTGCAAAGGTCGAGTAATAATTTTAAATAAAATATATTCTAAAAATATGAACAAAAATATTTCTATAACGGGTATTACAGTAATTTTCTTATTTTCGGCTTTTTTTATATCTGCCCAAAATATTGAACCACGTAAATTAGGTGAGCCATATAAACTAGAGCAAACAAGAGAAGGAGGTAAGATAAAATCTAAAGAAGCAGATATAAAAGCACAGAATCTTCGTGAGAAAGGTCAGATTGAAATGAAACAAAAAAGAGAAATTATGGAGCAAAGAAAATTAGATATGGAGAAAAAAAGAATGGATTTTAAGCGAAAAATAAGTGAAATTAAAGATAGTAAGAAAAAAGAGATGGCTGATAAAATTATGAACCAAATAAATCGTGTCAACCAAGTTTGGACTAATCACTTTACCAATGTTTTAAATAGACTAGATACTGTTTTGCAAAAAGTTAAGTCAAGGGTAGCAAAGTTGCCTGCAGATAGAGATTTATCTGCATTAAATAGTGCTATTTCTAAAGCAGAGTCAGCAATTAGTTTGGCTCGTAGTCAGGTTTTAGAGCAGTCTCAAAAATCGTATATTGTTAATACATCAACTATCACAAATGAAACATCAATAAATTCCGGTCAGGATGATTTAGTGAATGCGTTTAGAAGTAGATTTAAATTGTTAAAAGATAAATTAATGAGTGATCTTTTTTCTCTTCGTGATGGCGCCGTAAAAGATGCGCGCAATGCTGTTCAAGAAGCTTTTATGGCCTTGTCAAAAATCCCGAATGTCGATAGGGAATCAGTAGAAAATTTAAATAATCAATAAAATATGAACATAAAATTAATTGCAATTGTAACTTTTATTGTACTTTTGGTTTGTGTTACTTTTTGGCAATTTTATCTTAGTTCTTTTGAGCAGATTCAGCAGGGTTATATTGATAATTCTACTATCCCAACTGGCGCTAGTGATACAATAAAAGATATCTCAAGTGATTTAGACCAGATACCTAATGATTCTTCTTTGGGCAGTGAATTAAACTCCTTAAATGAAAGTATTGGAGGCTTTTAAGAAACAATAAAAGTTTTTTAAAAAAAGAGAGATTAACAATTGTTAATCTCTCTTTTTTTTGATTATTAACCCTGAATTACGAAATGGACTTTTTTCTAAAATGTTTATCTTCGTCATCTAATTGCCAAAATTTTTAGAACGATATTTTGTTCAATATCGTTTCAAAAATTTTAGCAATTATCTGTCCAAAGCTAAACAATTTTATTTTAAAAGCCATTTCGTAATTCAGGGTTATTACTTATTTTTTCTTATCGCGGTTTTTACCAAACTTATCTAGTCTCTTTGCTAAATTCCAAACTCTAGTGACAACTTTGGATCTTAAGTTGTCAAAATGCAATTTTGCTCTTTGAAAATTTTTGTCAAAATATTGTTTCATATGTTTAACTTTATAACTCAAGGTTAATAATAAAACAACTTTTAAAAAAACTCAACCATACTCACTACTTACTTTCTCTCTCAGCCCTTTTGGCATCAATTTCTTTTAAATATATTTTTCTCATTCTAATGTTTTTAGGAGTAACTTCTACTAGTTCATCATCACCTATATATTCTAGGGCATCTTCTAAGCTCATTGTTTTTGGGGTGTTAAAGTATTCGTCTGAACCTTCTCCCTTTGATCTCATATTTGATAATTGTTTTGTTTTGCAAACATTAACTCTCATATCATTGCTTCTTGAATTTTGACCTACAATTTGACCTTCATAAATTTCTACTCCATGATTTAAAAATAAAACTCCGCGATCTTGAACATTAATTAGTCCATAAAAATTAGTTACTCCTGATTCATGAGCTATTAAAGAACCATTACTTCTTTCTTTATAATCTCCTATGTCAGGTAAATAATCGTAGAAACTGGTATTAATTATACCTAATCCTTTGGTATCAGTTAAAAATTCAGATCTGTACCCAAAAAACATTTTGGTTGGAATTATAAATTCTAAAAATACAATTCCGTTATGGCTTCTCATTTCTTTTAATTCTCCTTTTCTTATTCCTAATTTTTGTATCACTGTTCCATGATGTTGTTCAGGCACTTCAATAAAAACTTTTTCGTAAGGCGTCATTTTTTTACCATTTATTTCCCTTGTGATAACTTGTGGACGCGAAACCTGAAATTCATAACCTTGTCTGCGCATTCTTTCAATCAAAATTGCTAAATGTAATTCTCCACGGCCTGAAACATCCCAATTTGTTTTATCTGATTCAGCGATTTTTAAAGAAACATCAGTTTCTAATTCTTTTAATAATCTTTCATTAATTTGTCTTGAGGTGCAAAATTGTCCTTCTTTTCCGGCAAAAGGGGAGTTATTAACCATAAAAGTCATTTTGACAGTTGGTTTTTCAATATTTATAATTGGTAGGGCTGCAGGATTATCCTTGTCGGCAATAGTATCTCCAATTGTTACATCTGGTATTCCAGCAATTGCCACAATATCTCCGGCTTCTATTTCTTTTCCTTCTACTCTGCCTAATCCTTCAAAAGTCATTAAAGATGTAATTCTGCATTTTTTTTGTTCACCTGACCTATTAATATGTGTTATCTCTTCATTGCCTATAATTTTTCCATTATAAATTCTACCAATAGCAATTCTTCCCTTAAAATCATCAGCCATAATTGAAGTTACTAAAACTTGAAGTGGTTTTGTAGTGTCAACAATTGGAGAGGGAATGTGTTCTGTAATAGCTTCAAAAATTGGAATAATGTTTTCCATTTTTGATAAATCAGGTTCCAGTCCTGCTTTTCCATCACGCCCAGAAGCGTAAAGAACTGGAAAATCTAAAGAGTGATCACCGGCTCCTAATTCTAAAAATAATTCTAATGTTGCATTAAGCGCAAAATCGGGTCTAGCACCATCTTTATCAATTTTATTTATAACCACTATAATTTTATGACCCATTTGCAAAGCTTTTTTCAGCACAAATCTTGTTTGGGGCATTGGCCCTTCTTTAGCATCAACTAAAAGTAAACATCCATCAGCCATATTTAAAACCCTTTCTACTTCTCCGCCAAAATCAGCGTGTCCGGGCGTATCAATAATATTGATTTTTATATCGCCATATTTAACAGAAGCATTTTTAGAAAAAATGGTAATACCTCTTTCTCTTTCTAATTCATTACTATCCATTATCATTTCTTGCCCTATATTTTCTTTACTTAAATGAGTTTTTGACTGACGCAAAAGAGCGTCCACCAGCGTGGTTTTTCCATGGTCAACGTGAGCAATGATGGCAATATTTCTAATATTCATTTAACTATTTTATTTATGTTTAATAAAATTAAAGTATTTAAAAAAGTAAGCGAATGTTGACAAGGGATGGATCGGAAGGGAAGTATGCTCTTCTGTATAGGAAAATAGTGCTGCGGGGCGGACACGTTAGAAACAGAGGGTTTCTAAGAAGCGAGTTTACGAGCGACGTCAAGGTGAGCAATAATGGTAATATTTCTAATTTTATTCATAAAAAATAATTGTATACTAAAAACTAAACTTAGTCAATATATAAAAACAAAAACCCAATAAATAATAACTGGGTTTTTAAAAATCGACGACTTTTATTTTTTTCTTTTAATGACCTTCTTAACCGCTTTTATAATAAAAGGATGGGTTAATTGAAAATGATTTAATAATTCTTCCGGATTTCCGGACTCGCCAAACCTATCGTGAACTCCTATCATTTCTACGGGAGCTGGAAAATTTTGACCCAACACTTCCGCCACAGCTGAGCCCATTCCTCCCATTATTTGATGTTCTTCAACAGTTACCACTGCCTTGGTTTTTTTAACAGAAGTTAAAATGGTTTTTGCATCCATTGGTTTTATAGTGTGGTTGTTAATTACTTCAACAGAAATTCCTTCTTTTTTTAGTTTTTCGGCAGCCACTATAGCTTCATACAAAAGGGGGCCACAAGCAATAATAGTTGCATCTTTTCCTTTATGCACAACTTCGGCTTTACCTATTTTGAAAGGCGTTTCTTTTGTGGTAAAAACGGGTGTTTTTTCTCGGGCTAATCTTATATATGTTGGGCTTCCGTTAAAAGCAGATGCAAATGTGGCTTTTTGCGCTTCAATGGCGTCACATGGGTAAATAACAACCATATTGGGTTGAACTCTCATTAGGGCAATATCTTCAAGTGCTTGGTGGGTAGCTCCGTCTGGTCCTACAGAGACACCGGCATGGGCGCCAGCAATCTTTACGGGAACATTATTAATAGAGATAGTTGTTCTTATTTGTTCATTATTTCTGCCGGGGCTAAAAGTGGCATAAGAAGAAATAAAAGGAATTTTTCCATAATTGGCCATTCCTGCTGCCACAGTTGCCATATTTTGTTCTGCCACTCCAATTTGTATAAATCTATTAGGAAATTTTTCGGCAAACCAATGAGAGCGGGTTGATTCAGACAAGTCAGCACACAAAACAACAACTCGATTATCCTTTTCTCCTGCCTGCAAAAGTCCCTTGCCATAACCATCGCGTGTTGGAAGCATTTCTATTTTATCTTTTTCTAATAAATTTTTTATCAAATATTTTTCCATATTTTATTTTAATTTATCGGCAATAGATTTTAACTCTTCTAAAGCTTTTTTGCCTTGTTCTCCTTTCGGGGGAGCGCCAGAGATGTTTAAAGAATCAGGGGGATTACCATGCCACTCATAACGATTTTCCATAAAACTTACTCCTTTTCCCGGAACATTATTTGCTAAAATTAAAGTTGGCCTATCTTTAACCGATTTGGCTTCTTCCACTGCGTTAACAAATTCTCCTATGTTGTTGCCATCTACTTCAATGACATTCCAATTAAAAGATTCGTATTTTTGGCGGAGAGGCTCTAAGGGCATAATGTCTTCTGTGTTTCCGTCAATTTGGATATTGTTGCGGTCTATAACACCAGTTAAATTGTGAAGCTTGTTTTTAGCTATAAACATTGCCGATTCCCAAGTATTGCCAGCATCTTGTTCGCCATCTGACATTAAGGCGTAAACTCTAAATTTTCTATTATCCATTTTGGCGGCGTAAGCAATACCAGCCGCTTGTCCCAATCCTGAACCTAATGGGCCAGAGGTAGTTTCAACCCCGGGAAGTTTTTCCCGTTCGGGATGTCCTTGTAATCTAGTGCCAAATTTTCTTAGTGTTTTTAATTCTTCAACAGGAAAATATCCTGAGCGCGCCATTGCCGCATATCTAACGGGACAAATATGTCCGTTAGATAAAATAAGTCTGTCTCTATCTTCCCAAAAAGGTTTTTTAGGATTGTGATTCAAAATATGAAAATAAAAGGCAGTAAAAATATCAGCCATTCCCAATGGTCCAGCCGTATGACCTGAACCAGCCTCTAAAAGCATTTCAATAATATCTTGACGTATATTATTAGCCATTAACTCTAATTTTTTTATTTCTTTATTATCAATCACCCCAGTAGAAGAATTTTGACGCCCTATTGGCAGTCCGCCTTTGACGTACTGCCAATAGGGCAAAGAATTGAATTAATCCTTTGTCAAAATTCTAGTTAACTTTATTTATGTTCCCGTGAATTTAATTTATTAAACTTAAGTCAAAATTTCCCAGTAGAAGAGCAAAGCTCTCTACAGGACTTATTTGTAATTTTGACCCCCTCTATCCAAAAACATACCACTTTAACCCTGTAGACAGCTATGCTGTTCTACGGGGCTCTACGGGGTAGCCCTGTAGTGAATTTCAAACTAATTTTTCAACAAAATCAGGTTATCATTTAGAAATTCTTTTAGTCTTATTTTTAAGAATCTTCCACCTTGAGTTGTTTTTAGATAATCTTCTCTTCTTGTTGCGTCCTCTTTATTTCTACACGACTCTACGTAAATATAGCTAAATGGTATTCTTGATTTTGTTGAAAAATTTTTCTTGGAATTATGTTGTGTCAATCTTTTTTGTAAATCGGTAGTATAACCAACATAAAAATCTTTATCGACGAGACTTTGTAAAACATAAACATAATGCCAATTTGAAATTCTACTACGGGGCATATTTTAATGATTCAATTGCTTCTTTTATATTTTTTGAGTTAAAAATGTAACTTCCAGAAACTAAAATACTGGCTCCGGCTTCAATACATTGCTTAGCAGTTTCTGGATTTATGCCACCATCAACTTCAATTATACCACCAGGAAAAAGTTCTCGCAATTTTTTAATTTTCTCTAAAGTTTTTGGTTGAAACTTTTGTCCAGAAAATCCAGGGGTCACTCCTAATAATAAAACTATATCAGCTAGGGTAATTAAATTTTTTACTTGTTCAATAGTAACTTCTGGATTTAGGGCTATTCCAAACTGTATATCTTTGTTTTTTAGTGTTTCAGATATTTCTTTTACTTTCTCATAGCCACTCTTTGAATCAACATGAAAAATAATTCTTTTTACATTTTGTAAAATCCACTTTTCAAATTGGTTTTCCGGGCAACTTATCATTAAGTGAATTTCTAAATTGATTTTAGTCTTAAGATTTTGTAATTCTTTAGGATTATTCCAAGTTGTGTTCGGTGTATAAATACCATCAGAAATATCAATTTGTAACCAATCTGTATAAGGAACAATTTCATTTATTTTTTGTTCTAACTCCTCAAAACTTTTAGCAATAATAGCCGGAATTATTTCTATCATTTTAATTGTCTTCAATTATAAATTATTTATTTTTTCAACTCGTCTTTTATGGTGTTCTTCATTGCTAAAAGGGGTTTCTAACCATATTTTAATTAATTCTTTGGCTTTTTCTAAATTTATTGTTCTAGCGCCTAACGATGCCACATTGGCATCATTGTCTGTTTTAGACATTCTGGCCGAGTATTCATCATATACAACTGCCGCTCTTACATTTTTTATTTTGTTGGCGACCATTGCTTCTCCCTGTCCTGACCCGCCAATTACAATTCCAAAACTATCAGGATTTTCTGCTACTTTTTTGGCTGCTAAAGTTACAAAATCTGGATAGTCATCATTTGGGTCAAATTCTGAGTTCCCTAAATCTTCTATGTTAAATGTCAAAGATTCTAAATAATCTTTTAAATTATTTTTCAACTCAAAACCGGCGTGGTCAGAAGCAATAAAAATTTTCTTGTCAGTATTCATTTTTTGATTATAGCAAATCTTAAACTATTTTGCTACAATGTAATAATTATTGTTTTTTTAATATGACCTTAAAAGAAGAAATTCAAAAAATTATAAAAGGTGATGCGGATGATTCGGATAAAACTTTAAATGAGTATTCAACTGATGCCTCACTTTTTCGGGTTATGCCAAGCTTGGTTGTTTTTCCAAAATCAGTAGAAGATATTAAGAAATTAGTAAAATTTGTTGGAGAAGAAAAAAAGAAGAAGAAGGGGCGGAATATATCATTAACTGCTAGATCTGGTGGCACTGATATGACCGGCGGACCACTTACTGAATCTATAGTTTTAGTCTTTACCCGTTACTTAAATAATTTAATTGAAGTGGGGAAGGATTATGCGATTGTGGAACCCGGAATGTATTACAGAGATTTTGAGAAAGAAACTTTAAAAAAAGATTTATTTATGCCAAGCTATCCTGCTTCAAGAGAAATTTGCGCTATTGGGGGTATAGTTTCTAATAATGCCGGAGGAGAAAAAACATTGCGTTACGGAAAAACTGATCGTTATGTAGATACTATTTATGCAGTTTTAGCTGATGGAAATGAATATGAATTTTATAGAGTTACTGAAGAAGAACTTAAGAAAAAAATGTTGCTTAAAACTTTTGAGGGTAAAATATATAAAGAAATATTTGAACTTATTGAAAAAAATTATGATATTTTACAAAAAGCCAAACCCGATGTTACTAAAAATTCATCAGGATATGCTCTGTGGGACGTTTACGATAAAAAAAATAAAACATTTGATATAGCAAAGATAATGGTTGGGTCTCAAGGAACTCTTGGAATTTTTACTAAAATAAAATTTAAACTTATTCATCCTCAAAAAGTATCTAAACTACTGATTATTTTTTTGAAAGATTTTTCTCTGATTGGTGAATTAAGCAGTGTAATATCGCCGTTAAAACCCGAAACATTTGAGGCTTATGATGATAATACTATTAAACTGGCCATAAGGTTTTTTCCAGAAATTTTGCAAAAAATAAAAGGTAATATTTTTAAAATTATATTTAACACATTGCCCGAGTTCTGGATTTTGATTACAAGTGGAATTCCTAAATTGGTGTTACTTGTTGAATTTAGTGGTCAAACTACTGAAGAAGTAAATAGTTATGTAAAGATAGCAAAAAAAACAATAGAAGAAAAAGTTAAGGGTAAATTTAAAATGCGTATTATAAAAAGTGATGAAGAAGCTAGAGCGTTTTGGGTAGTGCGACGAGAAAGTTTTAATCTTTTACGCCAACATGTCCGTGGTTTGCGGACGGCTCCATTTATTGATGATTTTTCGGTTAGGGCATTGCATTTGCCAGAATTTCTTCCCAGACTTTATGAAATTTTAAATCAATATAAAATTTTGTATACAATTGCTGGTCATGTTGGAGACGGAAATTTTCATATTATTCCTTTAATGGATCTCTCTGATCACAAATCAATAGAAATTATTAAAACGCTTTCCAAAAAAGTTTATGATCTGGTTTTAGAATTTAATGGTACTATTACCTCAGAACATAATGACGGTATTATTAGAACACCATTTTTACTTCAAGCTTATGGTGGGGAAGTATATGGACTTTTTGAAAAAACAAAATATATTTTTGATCCTTTAAATATTTTTAATCCGGGTAAAAAGGTTAATGGTACTTTTGATTATGCAGAAAAACATTTTAACATAGAAAATAAATAATATATTATAAAAAGATGATGAAAATTAAAAACTTTAAAGAATTGGCTGTAAATGATCAGCGAAAAAAAATACTTTCTATTGCAGAGGCTGGATTGCAATCTATTGATACAAAAAATACATTAAAAAATTTAGTAAAAATAAAAAAGGGGTTGCTTTATATTAGCGAAAAGCAATTTGTTTTGAAAAATATAGAAAAACTTATTTTTATTGGTGTTGGCAAATCAGCAGTTGAATCAGCAGTGGTATTTGAAAATATATTAGGAAATCATATTACTAACGGAATTGTAATTGATGTAAAAAAAGGTAAAAAGCTCAAAAAAATTAGTTCATTTGTTGGCTCGCATCCATTGCCTTCTAATCAAAATATTGAAATTACTAAAAAAATATTAGACATATTAGAGGGTTTTACTGAAAATGATTTGGTAGTTTTTTTAATTTCTGGAGGGGGTTCCACTTTACTTTGCCTGCCTGCGCAGGCAGGTCAGCCTAAAAGTGGCGATGCCGAAAAAGAAATTTCTATTGTTCAGGCTCTTATTAAAAACGGGGCAACTATTCAAGAAATGAATACCGTCCGTAAGCATTTGTCTTTAGCAAGGGGCGGGTGGCTTGCTAAATATGCTTATCCAGCAAAAGTAGTTTCTCTTATTTTTTCTGATGTTCCTGGAGATGATATGACTTTTATTGCCTCAGGACCAACCTGTAAAGATGAAACTACTATAAATGATGCTAAAAATGTTTTAAACAAGTACAAAATTAATGTAGAGGGTATAGACCTTATTGAAACTCCAAAAGAAGAAAAATATTTTAAAAATGTTAAAAATGTTTTAGCTCTTTCTAATCAAACGGCGCTTGAGGCAATGGCCATAAAAGCCGAAGAACTTGGATTGATTGCTAAAATAATGACTAATAAAATTATTGGAGAAGTTTACGATGCAAGTAAAATTATTTTAAAAGATATGCGTAGTTTAGATAAAAATGAAGTTTTACTTTATGGGGGAGAAACAACAGTTAAGGTTAGGGGAGTTGGTAGAGGGGGTAGAAATTTACAATTGGGTCTTTTGCTACTTAAAAATTTAAAAGAAGATGAAATTGTGTTAACAGTTGCAACAGATGGCAGGGACAATGGGCCATTTGGCGGTGCGATTTGTGATATTATTACAAAACAAGATATTGGAAAAAAGGGATTATCATTGGAAGAATCTTTGAAAAATAATGATAGCTATCCTTTGTTTGAGAAAGCGGGAAATTATTTAATGATGGGGGATACGGGTTCTAATGTGGCAGATCTTATAATAGCAATGAAGTTTTAATTTTTTAAAATTATCAAACAAAAAACCGCTTCCGCGGTTTTTTGTTTAAAAGCTATTTAGGCTCTTGTTACGTTTTTAGCGCTTGGGCCTTTTGGACCTTCCTCAACATCAAAGTTAACGGCATCACCAACTTTTAATTCGTTGTATGATACACCGCTTAAATCATTTTGATGAAAGAAAAGATCTTTAGCTTCACCTTCGCGAGAAATGAATCCAAATCCTTTCTCGGTAAGTGTTTTGATAGTTCCTGTCATTTATTTAGAAATTAGAAAGTAGAATCTATAAAAAATATAACCTACGTCTCCAATTCTTTTTATTTTTTCTCTTGTTACTTAAGAAACCCGACCTTAAAGTTATGGTTTGTATTAAAACCTTAACCTTAGCCCCTAATTTACAAGTGTTTTAATGGTATCACTAATAATGGTTTAAGTCAACCCTTTTACCCCAATTTTTCCGTCAAATCCTACTAATACCACTTATGACAGGCGAAGCCACTTCGTTTGAGGTATCAGTATTACTTGGTTTGTTAATGAAATTGGTGAAGAGTCAATATAAAATAGCTTACAGGACAACTTTTTAGATATTATCTTTGATTATCTATTTATATATGGTATAATGAAAGTATAGGGTTAAAGGTCATATTAAAAAACTAAAAAACATAAAAAAATAAAAAAAACTAAAAACAAAATATTTTTAAGTTTTTAGATTTTTATATTTTTAAAATTATGGCAAAAAAAGCTAATTCTGCTTTTATGAAACCAATGACTATTAGTTCGGAGTTGGCAGAAGTTGTTGGTAAGGGTCCTATGCCTAGATCAGAAGTTGTAAAAAAACTTTGGGCATATATTAAGAAGAATAATCTTCAAGATCCAAAAAATAAACGCAATATTAATGCTGATGCAAACTTGCAAACAGTATTTGGTGGTAAAAAAGTGGTTAATATGTTTGAAATGACTAAGCTTGTTTCAAAACATCTTTCATAATTGCTATCAAATTAATAATGCAAAACAAAATCCTCATAAATGAGGATTTTGTTTAAAAAAAAGTATATTTTATTGTATTTTTACTCTGAATTACGAAATGTCCCCAAAACCCTAAAAATGGTAAAATGAAGTCGGGTGGCGATCCCTTAATGAGGCGCCACCTAAACCAATGAAGACTTCAATTCAATTATACAATGTATTGGAGCAGATAGTAAAACGTTTGTATATGCAACTTAGACTTGATAAACAAGAAAAAACTAAAGGTCGCAAATTAGCACTCACCATCGTTCAAAATATCTCACTGGCAGTATTCAAACAATTCAACGGGATACCAACCATAAAATCTATCTTCAAAATCTTCCGTCCGAAGTGTTCCTACAAAACATTAGTGGTCAATATCAATCGATTCGCTAAACAAGCACTCATGATTCTGGCAGCCATCATGAAAATCAATCGGCCAAACAGTCACATCGTTAAACACACCGACTCAACAGAATTACCAGTTTGTCTTGCTAAAAATGGTTATCGCCACAAAGTCATGCAGGGTTTTGCCAAGTGGGGAAAATCGTCAAAAGGCTGGTTTTTTGTCTTAAAAATGCATATTACGACCGATTTGAAAAGAAAATTGCTGGCAGTAAGATTCAGTCCTGGCAATACTTCAGACTCAAAAGTGTTTATGGATTTAAACAAAGATATCTCTGGAATCTTCGTAGCCGATGCAGCTTATCTGTCCCGCGAACTTTCAGAAGAAATCTACAAACTCGGGAAAGGAATCCTGTTTGCCAAACCACGAAAGAACATGAAAAAGATTATCACTGACTTTCAATTCCATCTCTACAACACCCGAATGTTAATCGAAATCAATTTCAGAAACCTCAAAGCATTCCATAATCTCATCACTAGTCTTCCTAAATCAATAAATGGATATTTCGCTAACTACATCTATTCGCTTCTTGCCTATCAATTCGTCTAAATAGTATTAAGAAATTGTCTAAGTTTTTTATCAAACATCTACAATTTGCAATATGATACGCAAATTTGGCTAATCCAAGACGTGTTTGGATTGTCTAAATTTGCAGGTCAAAATTGCATTTCGTAATTCAAAGATATTTTCTAAGAAAAATGTGCTTCCAAGCTATTGAACCATTACGATGGTCTTGACAGATATATAATATATGATAAAATGAGACCAGCACATTGAATTTACTTCGTTTTTTCAAAAACCAAAACCGAAAGGAGTAGACGGAATCTCGTGTCGTGTTTTTTTAGCAAAGTCAGTGTTACTTTAGCTCTGAAAGGAGCAACCCATGAGTCAGGCAGTTAACGGTCAGACGAGCGAGAAAACTGGTCGGGAAAAGGATACGATGAATAGCTTCGGCCAATTGAAGGATCAC
>Ga0209541_10002485_pt1 | contig 34835 bp, 32 predicted proteins | sample RifCSPlowO2_01_FD_184027 | JGI IMG/M metagenome (GOLD analysis project Ga0209541, IMG submission 184027) | Groundwater microbial communities from Rifle, Colorado - Rifle CSP2_plank lowO2_0.1 (SPAdes) (version 2) | ecosystem: Environmental > Aquatic > Deep subsurface > Groundwater | place...
TCATTGTTTGATGCGCCACTTATAAAAGTGAGTCCAAAAACGGTTGATAGATTTGCTTCAGTAAGTTTTTGAATATCGTGCTCTATATAGAATTTCTTTTCAGAAATCGGCTGCAATTTTTTATCCCGTATATTAAATATCGGCATGATCGGATTATACAACGATCAACTAATTAATTCCAACCGAATCATTAGAATGAGTTTTTCAGAAATTCTAATTTTGAAGCTACACTTCGAAGGTTCAAAGTTAATATGAAAATATTGCAGGAGAAAAAAAGAAGAATTGGAAATTGATTAGAAATTAAGAATTAGAAATTATAAATTTGAGGATTAGTCCCCCTTCGCCTCCCACTTCGCTAAAGCTTCGAGGTACAAAAAGGCTTCGGAGGGATTTCGGCTTTCAAGCCTCAATAGTCCATTCCGCCCATGCCGCCCGGAGGCATTCCCGGTTCTTTTTTCTCCGGAAGATCCGTAACTAAAGCTTCGGTTGTGAGAATCATAATTGCAACGGAAATTGCATTCTGAACTGCAGTTCTTACAACTTTCAAAGGATCGATTATTCCCTCTTTCAGCATGTCAACCGGCTTTGCAGTTTCAACAGAATCCAAAGTCATGATATTAAATCCCTGACCGCTTGCGCTTATCTCTCTGGCTTTTGCAATTAACTGTCCTGCGTCTACTCCTGCGTTTTCCATAAGTTTTGTGAATGGAGATTCCAATGCTTTCTTAACAATCTCAAATCCAAACATTTCGTCGCGGGATGCTTTTGCAGTTTCCAAATCTTTTACAGTCATTCTTCCTGAAATATCCAAAAGAGCAACTGCGCCTCCGGGAACAATTCCTTCTTCTAGCGCTGCTTTTGTTGCCGCAACCGCATCATTAACTCTTTCTTTTTTATCTTTCATTTCCACTTCTGTTGCAGCGCCAACATTTATAACAGCAACTCCGCCAGAAAGTTTCGCTAATCTTTCTTGTAATTTTTCTTTATCAAAATCCGAGGTTGATTCATCTATTGTTCTTCGTATTTGAGCAATTCTCCCTGTAATTTTTGTTTTATTGCCTTTTCCCCCAATTATTCTTGCGTTATCTTTGTCTGCCCATACTTTATCCGCGCGCCCGCAATCCTCAATGGTTACATTGTCAAATTTACGTCCTGTATCATCTGAGATAACAGTTCCGCCGGTTAAAATTGCGATGTCTTCCAACATTTCCTTGCGTCTATCTCCAAAGCCCGGAGCTTTGATTGCTAAAGCATTGAAAGTCCCTCTTAATTTATTTACTACCAATGTTGCTAAAGCCTCACCATCTATCTCATCTGCTATGATTACTAAATTTTTGGAGACTTTGACCAAATTTTCCAAGAAGGGAAGAAGCTCATTAAGAGCGGAAATTTTTTTATCTGTTATAAGAATATATGGATCTTCAATTTCCGCTTCCATTTTATCGGAATTAGTCACTAGATATGGAGATGCATAACCCTTATCAAATTCCATTCCTTCTTTGTATTCAATTTCCGTTGACAATCCCTTTCCCTCTTCAACTGTTACAACTCCGTTTTTGCCAACTTTTTTAAGAGCTTCTGCAATAAGATTCCCAAGATTAGAATCTCCTGCTGAAATTGTTGCAACATTTGCAATATCTGTTTGTTTTATTGCTTTGCCCATTTTCTTAAGTTCTGCGACTACAAATTCGCCTGCCTTTTCAAGTCCCCTTCGCATAACCATAGGGTTTGATCCCGCAGTGATCATTTTTATTCCCTCTATGGACATTGCGTGGGCCAAAACAACAGAAGTTGTTGTGCCGTCTCCTGCCACATCGGCAGTCTTGCTAGCTGCTTCTTTAACAAGTTGGGCACCCATATTTTCAAAGGGATTCTCAAGCTCTATTTCTTTAGCAACGGTTACTCCGTCATGAATTACATTCGGCGCTCCCCATTTCTTATCCAAGGCAACATTTCGTCCTTTTGGACCAAGGGTGGTCGCTACAGCTTTCGCAAGCTGGTCTACACCTTTCTTAAGTAATTCCCGTGCTTCCGATCCGTATTTAATTTGTTTTGCCATATTAATTTAAAACTGCCAGTATGTCCTCTTGACTGACCATTGTCCATTCCTCCGAATTAACCTTTACTTCGGATCCTCCCCACTTTTTGTACATAACTTTCTCCCCAACTTTAACAGCTATTGCTTGTTTTTTTCCGTCTTTATCTAATTTTCCGGATCCGACAGCCATAACTAAACCTATTTGCGGTTTTTCTTTTACGCTATCCGGCAATATAATTCCGCTTGCGGTTTTGGCTTCTGCTTCCAAAGGCTTAATTAAAACATTGTCAAAAAGAGGCTTTATGTTAATTTTCTTTATCATAGCTTCAATACGACTGACAATTTATACAACAAAAGTTAAACCATGTCAATAACCTATAGTTATAACCATTGTTGACATGCCAATTATTTCTTTATACGATAATTTGTAGGGATTATTTATGTCCATTTTTTCTTCGTATAAAAAAATATTCGCATTAGGCTTTATGGTCGTGGTTCTCGTCACTGTCCCTATTTTCGTATTTGTTGCTCAGCAGCGCCAGCAAACAAAAAGTAAAGCATCCGCATCCACTACCCTTTCTTTTGAACCTGCGTCTACCGCAATAAAAGTAGGAGATATTCTAACTTTAAACATTATACTTGATCCGGGAGCAAGCACAGCGTCTCCAAATCAAGTCTCTTTTGTAAAATTATCTATTAATTTTGACCCGGCGAAATTTACAGCAGCAAACGGGTGTATTGCCGCAAATAATATTTCCAACACTTTAACCACTATATTGGAAGGTCCTATATGTGAGGCGGGCAAAGCATCTATCTCTTTGTCTATCGGCGCAGATCCTATCAAGATCGTAACAAAGAGAACCAAAATAGCAATATTGCAGATTAAAGCTTCAGCCGTAACTGAAGGCAATAATCCCAGCAGTATTACATTTGATATTGCCAATAACAATACTCAAGTTTTGTCAATTGCATCAGGCGACAGAACAAATGAAAATGTACTAAGCAATCTGCTGTCAACTAACACGCCTGCTCTAATAACAATTAACTCCGCACCATCTGCTCAGGAAACCAATCCAACTGCAACTCCGACTCCTATCTCAACAACTGCCCCGTCAGCATCTACGGGAAACCCTGCCCCCACTCCTGTTATTACTGCTCAAACAGGCGGAACTGCTGTTATCGCAGGAGCACCTGAAATAATCGTTCCTACTCCGACTGCTATTCCTGAAGTAATTGTCCAAGCTCCTCCGCAGTCCCCAGCAGAGATAGTTCTTCCCCCAACAGGACCGGGAGAAACGATACTGGGAATTGGAATAATTGGGGTAATACTTACAATTATCGGAGGCGTACTGTTCATACTCCTTTAGTTATTTTCTTCTATCATAGACAAAAGCGCTTCTTGGGGAATAGAAATTTTTGCTTGCTCAATCATTCGCGATTTTCCTTTTTTCTGCGCTTCCAGCAATTTATCCTTCCTTCTCCTGTCTCCTCCTGACATCTTGGCTAAGACATCTTTCCTAAAAGGCGGGATCTCTTCACGGGTAACGATTTCTCCATTTACAGCTCCCTGAATAATTTGTCTGAATTGCTGTCTTGGCAGAGAATTCTTAAGTCTTTCTGCTTTTTTCCGAGCAATGCTAATTGCTTCATCTTTGTAAGCAAGTTCTGACAAAATATCAATAGAAACATCATTCACTTTTATTTCTACTTTTGTCAAATCTGCTTCTCTATAGACTGTTAACTCGTAATCCAAACTTGCATAACCTTCTGACGCGGACTTTAAATCAGATGAGATTCCCCGGATAAACATGCTAAAAGGCATGTCATAAGTCAAAACAGCATAGCTCTCATGATAATTCAGGTCTAATAAATTACCTTTTCTTGTCTGACATATATTCATAACAGGTCCCACATAATCTTTTGGCGTATAAACCGTTAACTTCATGTATGGTTCGGATATTGAACCATCTTCTTTCTTCTCATACAAAACTTGAGGCATTGTTAGTAGAATTTCAAGATTAAATTCCTGCTTTATTCTTTCTTTAACAATCTGCGCATGTAAAAGTCCCAAAAAACCTACTCTAAATCCGCTTCCCAAATACGATGAGTATTCTTCGGTATAAGTCAACGCCGTATCATTTAATGTTAACTTTGCTAAAGATTCTTTTAAATAAATATAATCATCAGTACTTTTCGGATATACTCCAAAAAATACCATAGGCTTTGGAATCATATATCCCGGCAACGGTGTAAATTCTGAATTCTGAATTCTGAATTCTGAATTTGTTATCGTGTCTCCTACTCGCACTTTCCTAATGTCTTTAATTCCTGTAATAATGTAACCAATCTCGCCTGTTAATAAACTGTTGGAAGAAACTAGGTGTGGAGAAAAATATCCCAGATCAGTCACTTCCGACCATATATTGTTTTGGTAAAACTTAACCCTATCTTCTTTTTCTATTTGACCGTCAACAATTCTGACATAAGCAACTACCCCGCGGAATTCATCATACACCGCATCAAAGATAAGACCCCTTAATGTTTCCCTTTCCTCTCCCTTTGGATGCGGGAGTCTTCTAATAATAGCTTCCAAAAGCAAATCTACATTTGCGCCTGTTTTTGCCGAAATATAAATTATTTCCTCTTGCTTGAAGCTAAAAGTTTCAACCAATTCTTTGCTTGTTGCTTCTATTTGCGCGCTTGATAAATCAATTTTATTAATAACAGGGATTAAAACTAAATTTTGTTTTTTGGCTGTTCTGAAATGCGCAACAGTTTGCGCCTGAATTCCTTGAGTTGCATCTACTAAAAGTATTGCGCCCTCACAAGCAGCCAGAGTTCGGGAAACTTCATATGAAAAATCAACATGACCAGGGGTATCAATCAAATTCAGAATGTAAGATTCAGAATTCAGAATGTATTTCATTCTCACTGGGGCAAGTTTTATTGTGATTCCCCTCTCTCTGCTTATTGGGTTTTGATCTAAAAATTGCTCCTGAAGTTTTTCTTTGGGAACTGTTTTTGTTAGCTCCAAAAGCCTGTCTGCAAGAGTGGACTTACCATGATCCACATGGGCAATAATCGCAAAATTCCTGATATTTTTTTGTTCCATAATTAGAGGTTTGGGCGGGTTAGGTCTATGACTTCATCGCTTTTGCCGAGAATTTCTCTCCAATTGCCGACTTTTTTAAAGATTAATAAAAACGCTGTTGCTTCTTTAACGTTCAAAAGCCATGTTAAAAAAAGATAAAAAGAAAGTCCGATAAAACTCGATATACCTGTAAGAAATATCAAATTTATTGTGCGGGTCGTATCGAAAACTAATTGATCCAATAATTTTATGGGGACATACAAAGCAATGCCTGTAAAAAAAGTTGCTAGTAAAATCTTCGCAGGCGGGATAAGCAATAGCGTTTTTGTAAATCCTCCTGTTTTTCTATCAAGAAGAATAATAAGCATAATTAACTGCAAAATATTAACCAAGGTAAATGCGAATGCAATGCTTTCAATGCTCATGCCCTGAATAATTACAAAATAATACCCCAAAATAATAAGCAGAATAGTAGATAAAGCGCTGACAATAAGAGGGATAACAGAGTCATGCAGAGCATAAAACGCACGGTAAAAAAGGACAATCAAGGCTTGCGCAAAAATAGAAAGAGATAGAAATGCAAGTATGTGACCTGTTAAAACTGTTGCAGCCCAGTCAAACTTATCAGCTCCATACGCAAGACGCACAATCGGAATTCGAAGAACAAGGATAAGTATTGAAATCGGCAGAATAAGATAAAGCATTTGATTGAAACTTGTCACAAAAGTTGCTTTAAAATCAGCTAAATTATTTTTTTCACGAGACAAAACAGGAAACGCCGCTTGGGAAATACTTAACCCAATCAACGAAACCGGAGCAAACATAAGTGTTTTCGCAGAATCAAAAAGCAAGTGCATGCGTCCGGGCTCAATCATAAATGCAATAATTGACGCAAGAATAATTGTGCCTGATTGCTGTACGACAACTTGAATTGTACGCGGCCACATTATCATAAATATCTTATGAAGTCCTTTTGATCTAAGGAAGTTAACTGTCGGCATGAAAGAAAATCCTATTTTTCTGGCAAGGGGGATTTGGAATACGACAAAAACAACAGATCCCATCACAATGCCGAGCGGAATAGCATAAATTCCAAAATATTGATGGAATAGTAAAAGACCAGCTATTATTCCAACATTATAAAATGCCGCCGCAATGCCTGGTATAAAAAAGTGATTGTACGACTGCAGCATTGCGCTAAAAAAAGTACCCACTATATATAAAAGCTGACCGACAACAATGATTCTCATTAAATTAGCCATTAGACGCATATTTTCATCTGAAAAATTTTGTCCTCCGTTAAAAATGGAGAGTATTTGAGAAGCAAAAAAAACAAGAACTAGAGAAAGAACTGCAAAAATCGTAAGTCCTGATACTAAAAGCGTTGACGCCATCTCATGCGCATTTTTCTCTTCACCCTTAGCCAAATACTCTGAAAAAACAGGAATGAATGCCGACGCAAGAACTGCCGCAATAGTCAGCTGAAAAATAGCGTCGGGAAGAATCGAAGCGTAATTATAAATACCAAGAGTATTAGATGGTCCAAAAATAGAAAATAATAACCGCGTACGAACCAAGCCTAATACTTGAGACAAAATAACAGTTGCCATAATAACAAAGGCAGCAGTTAAAATATTCGTCTGTCTAGAAAGTAAAATATTGAAGCCCTTTTTAATAAAATTCGCCATGTTGTTTTTTACAGTATAGCATGCTAAAATAGTGCAATGCCAGTAATAAAAAGCGCTAAGAAAAAATTGCGGGCTGACAAAAAAAGACAGTCAGCCAACAAAATAATAAAAGCGCTTATTGAATCGTCTATTAAGAAATTTGAGAAAAAACCAACTCTGAAAGGCATACAAAAAGCTTTTAGCGTTATGGATAAAGGCGTTAAGCGCAATGTCATGCACAAAAATAAAGCTTCCAGAATAAAATCCAGATTGTCAAAGCTCATGAAACCTGTCAAAACAAAAGAAGTTAAAAAAATAAAAAAATAACCCTCATAAAGCTTTGACAAAAGCATCGAATTCCCCTAGACTAAATTTATTATGCCAAATAGTCTGCCCTCTATAAATTTAGTCCAAAATAAAAAGGTTCCTTTTATTGATAAGTTTATGGATTGGGCATTAACGGTAGGCCGTTTGATTGTAATTCTTACTGAAATAATAGCGCTATTAACTTTTTTTTACAGATTTTCCCTGGACGAAAAGCTTATTGATCTTCATTCCGTAATCAAGCAAAAACAAGCTATAATCTCATTCTTAAAACAAGATGAGGATAAATATAGAAATTTGCAAGACCGAATTGCTCTGGCTTCGACCTATTCAGAGAAAATTATCAAAACCAACAAGATTGTTATGGATGTTATTAATCTAATACCGCAAGGAATAAAAATAAACGATTTAACCTTTAATAAAGATCGGATAAGTATAGATATAGACATGGCTTCTGTTTTGTTATTAACGAACTTCGTAAATCCCCTTAGAAACCTCTCTGAAGTAAAATCCGTAAGCATAGATAGCATTGAAAGCAAACCATCCATTGGTCTTTTAGCTTCTGTAACAGTTATGCTTAAATAAAAATATGCAAGACATTGCCAAAGACATAGTAAAAATTAAATACTTCCGTACATTACCATACTTAAATCAGGAAAGGACGCAAAAATTTGTTGGAATAGTATTGACCTTACTTGCTGTAATGTTCTTTGGATTCTTTGCTGTAAATCCAACAATTTCAACTATCTTAAAATTGAAAAAAGAAGTCGCAGATAGTCAATTCGCCTACAATCAGTTGGGGGAGAAGATCAAAAACTTAAGCGAGTTGAGAAGTCAATATGCTAACCTGCAGAATGATCTGCCAATCATAATAGACGCTATACCCATAGAGCCGAACATCCATCTTCTTTTTGCGCAAATACAAGCCATCGCCTCACAATCAAATGTTAGAATAAAGAACCTTCAAAACTTTGAAGTGGAAGTAATCAAAAATAATAAAGCGTTGGGAAAACAATATTACACTTATTCCTTTGCTATTTCGGGAAATGGATCTTTCGAAAACATATCCAGCTTTATTTCATCTATCACAGGCATGCAAAGAATTGTAAGTATTGATTTGTTTACCATAGTCAATCAAAGCCGTCAATTACTGGGATTTAATATCCAGGGAACAGCTTTTTTTAAAGAATAGTATGAAAAAAAAGGATATTTTAATAATTTTATTTCTATTATTTATTTTCGTTTTCGCTTGGATTATTTCCAATATATATCATAACGCAACAAGCTCAACAATATCTGAAACTATTAACAAAAACATATCCCCTATCGACCCCACTTTTGACATTAATGCAATCAACAATCTTAAAAAGAGGCAAAAAATAAATCCATCTTTTGAGTTGGAGAGCCCGAAAACAACTCCTCAAATAGCATCGCAAGGAGGAGAACTTACACTATGAAAAATCATTTATTTAATAAGAGGATCCCGACTGTTTTTGGCATTGGCTTTGTAATATTAGGAGTAGTATTGACAACTATTGTTGCTAATAACCAAACTGGCCTCAAAAGTAAAGCCTCGAATTCGGAAGAACCCCAAAACATAAAAGTTTCCAACTTGTCAGACAAATCTTTTACCATAACATATCAAACAGATGCAGCTGTTACGGGATCTGTTAATTATGGCAGGGATAAAAATTTAGGAAACACAGAATTGGAAGATCTAGATAGGGAAAAAGGAGATTTTTCTCCTAAAAATATCCATAGTATAACAATAAAAAAACTGTCTCCCAAAACAAAATATAATCTGGTTATAGTTTCCGGTCAGAATACATTTCTGAACAATGGAAGCCCATTCGAGATAACAACTGCGCCAAATATTCCTTTTCCGTCTGCTTCGCAATACTCAATAAAAGGAAATGTTTTTTTGCCCGATGGGAATCCCCCCAGCGAAGCGCTTGTATATTTGAGTACGCAAAATTCACAGCTTTTGTCTAGTTCTACAGCAAAAAATGGAGAGTTTGATTTTCCTTTAAAATCTTTACGGTCTGAAAATCTCTCATCGTATATAAATTTAAACGAAAATACGATTTTAAAACTTGTAGTCATTAGCAACGACTCCCTAAAGTCAACCGCTTTAGTGTCCTTGAATAAAAAAGATTCTATACCAACAATCACATTGCCCAACGACTATGATTTTACAAACGATCTCGTGCCTATCGCTTCGAAGTCGGCAGAGTCTAAATCTCTAGGTTTTCCTACTATTGTCCCAAAGCAGACAAATTTAAAACTTCAAATACTAACTCCTAAAAAAAACCAATCTTTTACTGATCGAAAACCCCAATTCCGAGGAACAAGTTTACCTAATGAAAAAGTAGAAATTACAATTCATTCGGACGAAAATATAACAACATCCGTAACTGCAGACAGCAACGGCAATTGGACATATGAGCCCCCTGCCAACTTATCTGCGGGAGAGCACACTATAATAATAAATACGCGGGACGCATCTGGAATATTAACAACTTTAACCCAATCATTCACCGTGTTCGCGTCGGAAGCTATACCAACATCTGTTCCAACTCCAACCTTAAGCCCAACGCCAACTCTAACTTCTACTTCAACCCCCGCTCCTTTTATTTCAACTGCTTCAACCATAGAATCAAAGGGCGGTCTGTCGCCAACAGGAGATTTTCCTTTCACGCAATTAACTATCGGAGGTATTGCTACAACTATAATCGGAGTAACATTGCTTTTGCTAACGCGTGCCTCATTATGATATGCGAAATTTTGTCAAGAACCATAAACTGCTACTTTACTTGTCTTTATTGACTATAATTGGCGGTTTTCTTCGTTTCTATAATCTTAATTGGGATAGCGGAAATTTCTTTCATCCTGACGAAAGAAATATAGCAAGCGCTGTCTCCCGCATTCGTTTTTTTACCCAACTGAATCCTGATTTTTTTGCATATGGAGGATTTTTGATATATTTATATCGGATAACAGGAGATATTCTTGTCAGAATCACCAACAATGCTAATTGGAATTACGATTGGGGACACATAAATATTATTGGAAGATTTTATTCCGCTTTATTTTCAACTCTAACTATTCCTTTAGTTTTTCTTCTTGCCAAAAATATTTTTAATAAATATACCGCTATGATAGCATCCGCGCTAACCGCTTTCGCTGTCTCCTTTATTCAGATTTCTCATTTTAGCATTACGGAAAATTTCCTGACATTTATGGCTGTTTTAATTTGTCTTTTCTCTGTCAAGCTGCTAAAGACAGGAAAGCTAATAAATTACATATTGTGCGGAATTATTATAGGCACTGCTGTTGCCGCCAAAACAACAGCTTTGTCTTTTATTGTATTTCCATTAACCGCTCACTTTTTGTTAATTGCAAAACGTCCCTATAATTTCATGAGAAGAGTTAGTTTTCTATCTGCTTTTTTATTAATAAGCCTTATTGTTTTTACCATTTTTTCACCTTATACATTCATCAGATGGAATAAGTTTATGGAATCCATGAATTACGAATCAGGAGTTGCTTTGGGTACGCTCCCTGTTCCCTATACTCTTCAATTCTTAAATACAACACCGTATATCTTTCAGATAAAAAATTTCTTGTGGCAATTAGGTCCAATTTCTTACCTGCTAATTCCGTCTCTCATTTTATTTATATTTATTATTATAAAAACAAGGAATCCCAAATTTATTTTATTCATATCCTTTCTCTTAATTTATTTTTTATACGCAGGCTCTTGGCATACGAAATTTATCCGCTTCATGATGCCAATTTTACCCTTCATTATTATATTAATAAGTTATTCGCTGTATGTTTTCAAGACTAAAACAAGAACACTAGGGAAAACATTGATTATTTTTTCTATCTCCTTAACTATTTTCTGGGCATTTGCGTTTTTTTCTATATATACAAAAGAACAAACTAGAATTACTGCTTCAAAATGGATGTATAATAATATTCCTACCAATAGCAAAATCTTAGGAGAACACTGGGACGATGGGCTGCCAATTACAATAGGGTCTGATTATCCAAGTAAATACAATATTGAACAACTTACGATTTATGAACAGGATAATAGTGAAAAAATTAATTATTACGCAAGCAAATTGTCCCAAGCTGATTATTTAATAATTAATAGCAGAAGACTTTATGGAACATTAATAAGCTTACGGGATAAATATCCTATTACAAGTAACTATTATAAGTTGCTATTTGATGGCAGATTGGGCTATGAAAAAATTAAAGAGTTTAAGTCTTACCCCTCAATCCTTGGCTTTGAGATAAATGACGACCAAAGTGAAGAAACCTTTCAGGTATATGATCATCCAAAAGTAATGGTATTTAAGAACGAAGGCAAATTAAATTTTAATCAAATATCAAGTTTATTGAAATAAACCTAACTGTATTTGCGCCAGAAATGCAATCTAAATTGTAATATAATCTCTATATGAATGTTGGATTTGATTTGGATAGAATATTTATAAGTAACCCTCCTTATGTTCCGGAAAAAATTATTCGCTGGCTTCATAAAGGTAATTCGAATGGTTCATTGAAGTACCGTATTCCGGGAAGACTCGAACAAATTGTAAGAATATTTAGTCATTATCCGCTTTTCCGTCAACCCATAAAAGAGAATATTGAATTTATGGAAAAATTAGCAGCAGAAAATAATCATACATACTATTTAATTTCCAGCAGATTCGGGTTTTTAAAAAAAATAACTGAAGAACTTGTCCAAAAATATAAGCTTGACAAAATATTTAAATCTTTACATTTTAATATTATTAATGAGCAGCCTCATTTGTTCAAAGATAAGATAATTAAAAAACTCAAAATCGATCGCTATGTAGATGATGATCTTTTCCTGCTTAATTTTCTTGCAGATAAAAATTATAAAACTAAATTTTTCTGGCTTAACAAAAAAATCAGCAAAACCTTAGGAAAAAACTTATTCGCCATCAAACATATTTCGAAAATACTTAAATAGTATGCCAGTCTCAGATTTAATAAATGTATCCCAATGGTGGTCAATAATATTTATTATTGGCATTGTTTTTTTGCCATTAACAAATCTTATCTTTTCTAGTTTTTTCGACAAAGGCTATATCTTTGCAAAAATTATAGGAACAGCTGCGATAAGCTATGTTATTTTCGTTCTGGGATTTCTGAAAATACTTCCGTTCACAGAAATTAGCATTGCCTTAGTTAGTCTTGTTTTCTTAATTATTAATATCGTCTTAATATCTAAATATCCTAATCTTCTAATATTTTTAAAAAGATCTTGGAAAATATTTTTCTTTGAAGAAATTCTCTTTTTGGGAATCCTGTTTTTCTGGTCTTTTATTCACGCTCACGCACCCGATATTCACGGTCTGGAAAAATATATGGATTTTGGTTTTATTAATTCAATTTTAAGAGCTGACTATTTCCCCCCCCAGGACATGTGGCTTACGCCGTTTCCAATCAATTATTATTATTTTGGACATTTAGTTACGGCTGTTCTGACAAAATTGTCTCTTCTTCCCTCCGCAATTACATTCAATCTAATGCTTTCAACAATCTCCGCTATTAGTTTCGTGTCTGCCTTCTCAATTAGCGCCAACCTACTAAAAAATTTCAAATTTCAGATTTCAAATATCAAATTAATAATTGCAGGACTTTTGACGGCTTTCATATTAAATTTTGCAGGCAATCTCCATACTGTTTATTTATTTTTTACACCTTATCTCAATGAAAATCCTGTGCCTTTTTGGAATTTAACATTCTCTCCCCAAACATTTCCCAACAGTTATTGGTATCCAAATGCAACGCGTTTTATTCATAATACCATTCACGAATTTCCCATTTATTCGTCCGTTGTTTCCGATCTCCACGGCCACTTCCTCGACTTACCTTTTGTTTTACTAGCTATAGCCGTACTTTTATCGCTAGTGTTAAAGTTACAAATCACAAATCACAAATCACAAATAAATCTTAATACTCAAAATTCAAAACATTTTGGATTTGGTAATTTGAATCTATTTGGAGCTTGGAATTTTGAATTTAGAATTTTATTGCTAGCATTTTTGCTAGCAATCATGTACATGACTAATGCCTGGGACGGATTAATCTATTTCGCTCTATCTTTCTTTATTGTTAGCTATATTATTCTACGATCAAATATCAATCTTCAAGGAATTCAAAATTCAAAATTTAGAATTCAAAATTACATTTCAAAATTCAAAATTACAATACCAACTCTTATTATTAATATTTTAGTATTAGGAACAGGCTTTATTGCCCTTACAATTCCTTTTAATCTTAATTTCAAGCCTTTTGCGTCCGGAATTGGAGTACTTTGCGCACCTAAATTCTTAACTGACATTGGACATTTTGGTCCCTTTATTTTCGAACCAAATCACTGCCAACGATCTCCTTTATGGCAGCTATTTATTCTCTATGGCTTTTTCTACTTTTGGGTAGTCTCGCTCATATTCTTTATGTTCAAACTCAAATCGCAAAATTCAAATCGCAAAACCACAACTCAAAGTTCAAAATATTTTGGTTTTATTAGAAATTTGAAATTTGAAATTAGAAATTCAATCTTGCCTTTTGATGTTTTTGTAGTAATTTTAATTTTATTTTCTACCCTTCTAATAATTCTTCCTGAATTCATATACGTAAAAGACATTTACCCCGCTCATTACCGCGCCAACACAATGTTTAAACTTGTTTACCAGTCGTTTGTCATGCTTTCTCTCTCTTCTGGATATATAATTATTCGTCTATTCTTAAATCTTAAATCATTAACCATTAATCATTATTGGAAATTGGGCTATTGGGTTATTGGATTACTGGGATTATTGGCAGTATTTTTATACCCTTATTTCGCGATTAAATCTTATTTTGGAGATTTAAAAATTTATTCAGGGCTTAATGGAACAAAATATCTAAAAAATCTTTACCCCAATGACTACGAAGCTATTTTATGGATAAATAAAAACATCAAGGGACAACCTGTTATCCTTGAGGCGCAAGGAGATTCCTATACGGATTTTGCAAGAATATCGACAAATACCGGACTACCAACAGTATTGGGTTGGACTGTTCATGAATGGCTTTGGCGAGGAACCTACGATATTCCTTCTCCAAGAATTGCTGATGTCCAAAAGCTATATGAGTCCAACGATATAGAGGAAACAAAAAACTTATTAAAAAAATACAAAGCGGAATATGTATTTATTGGCGATTTAGAAAAACAAAAATACCTAAAGCTAGATAAGGAAAAATTTCAATCTTTAGGAAAAACTATCTATCAAAACGGTCAAACGAAAATTTATAAAATTAATTAGAAGGATTTTCGGAAACAGGACAATTACCGATTTTAATTTCACAATCCACATATTTTTGAATTTCTGAAAAATCGCCGTTTCCAATTCTCGGAATTAAGACCCACTGATTTTCATAAACTGAAGATATTGGAGGATTTGCCAAAAGACCTGGTCTTCCTTTCTGCGCATCTCCATTATCCAACACAACACTTCTTATTTCTGCTTTTTTCATTTTATTTGCAAGTTTTATGAAATCATCTACTTCCTCTTCTTCTATATTCGTATCAATACTGTTTTTCAAGGTATCATAAACACCTATCACTTTTGCGGGATTAAGAAAAAAATTTATGGAAAAAATTTTATCTTTTACTGCTTTTATTACCTGTTCCTGTCTTTTAGATCTTGAAAAATCCGTCCCATCTGATCCTTCCGCATGTCTGGATCGCACGAATTCAAGGGCTGTTTGTCCATCCATGCGTATAATTCCCTTATCGAAATGCAAGCGTTTGTACCTACAAATAAACTTTTCCTGAATATCTATTTCAGCGGAAATGGTAGCGGTAAACGCTTTTATGTCATCCTCCGAATATCCGCAGGAATCATTTTCATATCCCTCTATCGGATATTTATAGTCGTCAAAGGCGCTTTTAACATCAATGTCTATTCCCTCAAGAATATCTATCGTCTTGACAAAGCCGTTAAAATCAATTTTTACCGTATAGTCAATTGTATGATTTGTTACTTTTTTAACAACTGCGCTAGATAATAAAATCCCTCCACCTTTTCGTTTTGCTTGTGCGCTAGAATAAGCGGTATTGATTCTCGCATTTAAGTCAGTTATCCACAAGTCTCTTGGAATAGAAACTAAAATAACCTTATTATTTTTAATATCCATGCTTGCAAAAATAATAGTATCTGTTAAATCAGGTCCTTGATGGACACCTCCTCCAACTCCTAACAAGAGCACATTAATTCTATCTTGAGTTTTTTTAAGATCTATATTTTTATTAAAAAAAACCTGAAGCAAAAATGGAGACAGGTTTAATGCCGTAACTATGGCTTTTCCAAAAAATATCAAAAGCAAAATTGCAATAACTATCAATACTTTCTTACGCATTGTTTATTACTTCTAGAAAACTAGAGGCATCTAGACTTGCTGTTCCAACCCCTATGCCATCTATATAGGGCATACTAGTAAAAGATAAGACATTCTCTGAATTTATGCTTCCGCCATATAAAACAACTTTTACGGAATTGTTATTTTTTATAAATTCGGCAACTTCATTGGCATTCTTAGGGTCATCCGGAATACCTGTGCCGATTGCATCTATTGGTTCGTACAAAATAATATCTGCATTTTTAGGTATAACTGTATTCTTACCTTGAACGCAAAAAATGGAAATTAAGCTGTTTGTCTTAGCTAAATCCACCTTTCGCTCCAATATCTCATCGCTTTCTAAAAAATTTTTCCTTCTCTCGGAATGTCCGATAATTACATAATCTGCTAATTCTTTTATTTGCTTTGCGTTGATCTCCCCGGTATAAGCTCCTTGATCAAAGGGCGACACATTTCCAGCTCCAAGCTTAATATTCAAATTGTTTTCTTGGGCTAAAAGCTTTAATCTGTAAAGAGAAGTAAATGGCGGACAAACTATTATCTTTTTATTTTTCTCCAGATTATAGCTTGAATTAACAAAATCTCTTACCCACTCTTCTGTTTGCAAAACTGTCTTGTTGGACTTCCAATTAGAGAGAATAAAGGTCTTTTTCATATATCCTATGTGATACAATTACATGGGCTTTTTACATTATACATGAATTCTGACTTTCTAAAAGACTTAAATTCCGAACAGCAAAGGGCGGTTTTGCAGACTGATGGGTCTGTTATTATTCTGGCAGGCGCAGGATCGGGAAAAACCCGTGTTTTAACCTACAAAGTTCTGTATTTAATAAAAGAAAAAGGCATAAATCCTTTTAATATTCTCATGGTAACTTTTACTAATAAAGCTGCCAACGAGATGAAGGAGCGTGTGCATAAATTTTTAACCAATGGTCAAAGACTAACGGTCAGAGACCGCCCAACGATTGCTACCTTTCATTCTTTATGCGCAAAAATCCTAAGAGTAGAGGGGAAACATATGAATCTTTCACCTCAATTTGCAATATACGACACCCAAGATCAAATTGATGCAATAAAGGAAGCTATGAGCCAGCTTAATATTTCCGTAAAAGATTATAAACCATCTTCAATCTTAGGAAGTATATCTCAAGCAAAAAATGAACTCATAAGCGCTTCCGAATATCCAAAATACGCAAGGGGTAATTTTCAGGAAAAAGTAGCGAAAACTTACTTCATTTATCAAAAAATACTATCCGAAAATCACGCTCTTGATTTTGATGATCTTCTTTTGAAGACTGTGCTCCTGTTTGAAAATAATTCTCAAATTCTTAATAAGTACCAAAACCACTTTCAATACATATTAATAGACGAGTACCAAGACACAAATCACGCTCAATATATTCTAACGAAAAGTTTGGCAAAACGATGGAACAATATCTGTGTGGTCGGAGATTTCTCTCAAAGTATTTATTCATGGAGGGGTGCGGATTTTACTAATTTAACTCGTTTTAAGGACGATTTTAAAAATACAAAAACATTTTCTCTCTCTCAAAATTATCGTTCAACGCAAAAAATTCTTGACGCGGCTTCGTCTGTAATTTCTAAAAACACTACTCACCCAGTTCTGAATCTTTGGACAAAAAACCCGCAAGGTGAAGAAATTACAATATTCGAAGCGAAAAATGAACAGCAAGAAATAGAATTTATAGTGAATAATATTAAAAATTTTCAACTCTTAACTCCTGACTTTCGATTCGGCAATGTTGTTGTCCTATACAGAACCAATGCTCAATCGCGAATCTTAGAGGAAATTTTCCTGCACAACAGCATTCCCTATGTGCTTATCGGAGGAATAAGATTTTATGAAAGAAGAGAAATCAAAGATGTACTCGCTTATTTAAGAAATTTAGACAACAAGGACGATAAAATTTCCTTAAAGCGCATAGAAAAAATTGGAAAAAAGAAAGTGGAAAAATATTTAGAATTTCAAAAATCATTTAATAAAAAAGAGAATCTACCCACGCTAGAAATTTTAGACCAAATATTAAAAGCGACAGAATATCTTAGAGCTTATGATGAGAAAGATGAAGAAGACAGGCAAAGATTGGAAAATATCAAAGAACTTCGTTCTGTTGCTTTCAATTTTCCAAATTTAACAAACTTTTTGGAAAATGTTTCTCTGGTAGAACAAGAATATCCTTCGGCAACGCTTAGATCAAGTATGCCAGACGGATCTAGCGACGGTAAGAAAAAAGATGCGGTAATACTTATGACTTTGCATGCGGCAAAAGGACTTGAATTTCCTTATGTATTCATGATCGGCATGGAAGAAGGATTATTTCCTCATTCTCGTTCCTTAATGGACAAACACGCGCTTGAAGAAGAAAGAAGACTTTGCTATGTTGGAATGACACGAGCCAGAAAAGAACTTTTCTTAACTTATGCCAGAAGGAGAATTTTTTTTGGACAAAAAACTTCAAATGTTGTTTCCAGATTCATATTGGAGCTTCCTGAAAATGTAATTAATCAAAATATTTATTTAACAAATAAAGAGAACAAGACTCAAAATTTTTTATGAAAAACTATTTGCCTGCTCATCCCCTGCAATCTACCGAGTGGGAAGAATTCAGAAAAAAAACAGGAGTTAAAGTAATTTGGTCAAGCGGATTGCAGATTACAATTCATAAAATCCCATATACTTCTTGGACCATCGGATATGTGCCGAAAGGATCTCTTCCGACCAAAGAAATGATTTCTGAACTTGAAAAGATTGGCACAGAAGAAAAATGTATCTTTATCCAATTGGAGCCAAATGTAGAGAAATCTCAATTACCTAATTGCCCAATTACCCAATTACCCAATCTACGACTCGCTGCTCATCCTCTTTTTACTAAATATACTTTTATTCTCGACTTGACAAAATCCGAAGAAGAATTGCTAAAAGGTATGCATCCAAAAACAAGATATAACATAAAAGTAGCGCTAAAACATGGCGTTGAAATTATCCAAGACAATTCCGATGAAGCATTTGAAGAGTATTTAAAACTTACGAGGGAGACTACCAAACGACAAGGTTTCTACACCCACACAGAAGAATATCATCGGCTGATGTGGAAGACTTTAAAAAATAAAATAGCTCATTTATTTTTAGCAAAATACAAAGATCAAACCTTAGTTGCTTGGATTTTATTTGTTTATAAAGATACTCTCTATTATCCGTACGGAGCATCGTCTAACGAACATCGGGAAGCAATGGCATCAAATTTAATGATGTGGGAAGTAATCAAGTTTGGGAAAAAATTAGTCCTTAAAAAATTTGATATGTGGGGCGCTTTAAGCAACAATCCAGATAGGAATGATTCTTGGTATGGGTTTCACAGATTTAAAGAGGGATATGCCCCAAAACACATTGAATCTGTAGGAAGCTTTGATCTAGTTATAAATCCCATGCTCTACCAGCTTTACAAAATTTTGGACAAAATCAGATGGCTGATTCTTAGAGCTAAAAAATGAAAAAAATAATTCTCCTTGTTTCCGTAATATCTTCCTTCTTAATAATAAAAATTGTCAATAATAGCGTCCGTCTTTCAGACACAAATATATACTTTAATATTGCCTATCAGATATTTCAGGGAAAACTTCTTTACAAAGACATCTTCTTTTCTAATTTTCCTTTTTTCTCGTATGTCGCTTCTCTATATTATTTTTTGATGGGAAAAAATATAGAGTTTTTCTATTTCACATCCAGCATTGAAGTTGCCATAATCACAGTTTTTATATACCTTATTGCTTACAGAAAAACCAAGAATTTTATTGCTTCGATAACTAGCTCTCTTTTATATATTTTTTCTTTTATGATTCTCTCTACTTCCGATCATCAAACAGGAGTTTTCATGGCATCCTTATTTGCAGTATTAAGTTACTATTTTTTGCAAGAAAAAAAACTTTTATTGTCAGGGGTCTTCATTGCCATGTCTTTTTTGACAAAAGCGTACTTTCTTCCCATCATTCTTTCTCTATATGGATTTTTGATTTTCAAAAAAGATATTCGCAAACTGATTAAATTTAGCATTGGAATTGCAACTGCATCCGCAATAGTCTTGCTACCATTTATTTTATATGCACAAAAAGAATTTTTTTCCGATATTTTCGGATTTTCCCTAACAAGACCTGCTGGTCTTTCAAAAATGAACATAATGTGGTTTTTTATAATAAGGGATTTTCCGCTTTTCCTTTTATTGCTATTTAATATCGTTAATATTAAGAAAAACATACTGTTTGGTTTAATTTCAATTTCATCCATAATTTTTTTCTTTGGCTATCAGGATATTTATTATCTATATCTTAACTTTCTAACGCCTTTTCTTTGTATTTCCTTCTATGAATTTTATTTTTTCTTTACAAGAAAATTAAACCTGCAAAAAATGGTAATTCCGAGTATAATTTTCTTTTTTGCGTTCTATAATTTATTCATTTATTTATCTTCCTATAGAGATTTGGGCAAGCTTCATGGAATTGACAGGATCACAAAAAAAATCCTTGAAGAAAAACCTGATTTTCTATATGGAGCAAATGATATCACCCCATTACTGCTTGTTCTTACGGGGATACCTCCGCTTGAAAATGTTAATGATGCTCATGAATATTTTTTTACAAGAAATGTTTACAATAAGGAATTTTTGACAAATAAAGCAGTTAAAAACAAAACTATCGTTATCGCCCATGGCGCTAATTATCCACAGTACAATATCAAACAAGACATTTTAGATAATATTTTTGTAAAAGAAACCATTTATAAGAGTTGCAAAAATATCCTTAGTGTTCCCGTTTTATCAGAAGGAAATACCAACAGAATTAACCTATTCAAATGCTATTAAGAAAAACTCTTCTTAATGGGGATTTTATATAGGAAAATATCATTAGCTTTGTCGAAAGATTCGAGGGGCAAGCTAATTTCATATCTAAAACTCACTAACAAAGTTCCAGGCTTTAGCTCCCTCAAAAGTTTTGGCTTTAATCTTTCTAGTGCCTTTGGAACTAAATAAGTAAATATAACTGTTGCATTTGAGATATTAATGTCAAAAAAATTCTTCCGCACAATTTTTATCTTGTGCGAAAGTCTATTGCTATGTAGCAGCATACTTGAGATAAGGAAACGCAATGGATCGATTTCTATGCCAACGCCCCGCGCTCCAAACTCTTTGGCTGCGATTATTAAAGCTGTCCCTGTTCCCGATCCCAAATCATAAATAACATCATTTTTGCTTACCTTTGCTAATCTGCACATTGCGCGAGCTGTTTTCTTATTTGTTTTCCACCAAGGCGCCCACGGACTATCCGGTGGCCAAAACATAGACAAAAGCAAAAACAAAAATCCAATAATTAACAGTAAGACGATATTTACAATCCAAAAAATCATATATTAATGTTCAATAATTTTAAATTTAAAATTAAAAATTCAAATTTTGGCTATTACTTTTCCAATAATTTCTTTTTTGTCTGTCCATCCACAACTCCTACTGTCAGTACTTGCGTTTTCGTTATCACCAAGAACAAAGATTTGTCCTTTTTTTATTTTTGCAATTCGTTTTATTATATACTTTTCTCTTTTTATAATAACGATGTCTTCGGCTTTTGGCTTTTCAAAAAGATAAGACAATCTATTGACCAAAACAATATCCCCATTTTCAAATGTTGGACTCATACTCGAACCTTTAATTTTGAATTTAAAAAGAGGAATCACTTTTTGGAAGTTGATGTTTTTGTCTTATTAAAAATATCTGCAATTTCATCTACAGCCGCTGCCAATTCTTTAGCGCGGCCAAGACTTACTTCTTGCTTATTAATTGAGCAAAGTTTTGCAGCTTTCCAAAATGTTTCATGAAGATTTGGAAACATTTTTAGATGCTCCGTCTTAAAATAATCTGTCCACAATATCAAAAGCTCTTCCTTGCATTTCCCCGCATATTCCTCTTTTGTCAAAACACATCTTACAAATTTATTTTTATCATTTACCGTTGGGTTTTGTGTGGATAAATTTTGAATTACTTGAGCCATTTTAAGAACTGTTTGGGCGGCTATTTGCGCAGGCTTTGGATCATAAATTCCACAAGGAACATCGCAATGAGCGTATGCGATTTTGGCTGGAAGAATTTTGGAGATTGCAAAAAATAAACCTTTAGAAAACATAAATCAACTCAATATTAATACTTCCAAAAAAACCTGTCAACTCCTTGCTAGATCTTTTTCAAATTTTATAAATTTTTTAATTGCTTGAAAAAATGGCAATATCGTCAACAAGTAACGAAGGTAAATGAGCTGCTGAAGAGCATATGCAAAGATTCCTGAAATATAAAATTTACCCATAGAAAAAGTTACGAAATGACCCCCTAAAGGAACTATGCGTCCCATACCATGATAAACATAGACCATAAGAGACTTTTTCCTTATCGTTCTTAAGATGTTTTCCGCAGCAATTTCGCCCATTTCTTCAGCTTTTGGAGCAATGCCCGGAGAAATTGCATCGCCTGCAGCAAATATATTTTGTTGACCCTTAACCCGTAATGAATCATCAACCCTTATGTCTCCCATTAATTTATTACTTTTAACCCCGCCGGTCCAAATAAAAGCATCGTAAGAAAAAGCTTTTCCTCCATCCAATATTACAGTTTCCTTTGTTACTGTTTTTATGCGTTCTCCCAATATCAAATAGACATTCCCCTCCTCAAGTCTTTTCTTCGCAAGCTTTGAAATTTCATTTCTTAATTCCTTCAGCAAAACATCTGAACCCTGAATAAGAATAATGTTCAAATGAGGCTTACGGACAACAAGTTCGCATGCGATTTCCGTTCCCGAAAATCCTCCTCCTCCTATGATAACTTTTTTTGCATTTTTTAAAGCATTTTTTATTCGTAGTGCATCTCCCAATGTTTTTAATGGAATTCCATATTCTTTAATGCCCTGTATTCCAAAATCAGCTGATTCACTTCCTAAAGCAAAAATTAAATAATCATATTGATATGTCCTGTTTTTATCCAGTAAAATTTTTTGCGCTGCGGTATCAATTTTCTCAACATTTCCCTCAACAAATTCAAGCGGTTTTTTAAAGATATATTTATACGGAATTCTTACATTTCTGGAAGATTCTTCTGCGGTTGCAACCTCATAAAGCGAAGGAGTAAAGGTATGAAAGCTGTTTCTGTCAATAATGGTTACGCGTATATTATGAGATATTATATTTTTTTTAAAAGTTAATCCTGCCCTTACTCCCGCAAATCCTCCGCCCAAAATAACAATATTTATCATCTCTATATCTTATCTGTTATATTAAAGTTTCTCAAGCTATTTAATATTGCAAAACAAGACGATTTCCTGCTAACATGAGTACATGCTTCAATTTGATACTTTCTGTATTGGAAGTGCCAAAATAGATATTTTCTTATCGATTCGTAACGAAAGCTCTTATGTACATCTTAATAAAGATGCTAATGAATTATGCGTGGCGTACGGTCAAAAAATTCCGGTTGATCAGTGCTCTTTGCAGATCGGCGGAAATGCCTGTAATGTTGCGGTCGGATTATCAAAACTTCAAATAAAAACTGCTGTCATGGCAGAGATTGGAACAGATGAATTTGCGCAAAAAATAATAAATACTTTGTCTTCAGAAAATGTTGATACTTCAAAAATTCTGCAAAGAGAAGGTCAACAATCTTCTTTTTCTACAATTTTAAGCTTTAAAGGCGAAAGAACTATTTTTTCAGAACATGTAAAAAGAAATCATGATTTCAATTTTGAAAATATTGGAGCGAAATGGGCTTATCTAACTTCATTGGGAGACAAATGGGCAGAAGCTTATCGGAAAACTATTGATTTTGTCAAAAATACTAAATGCGGTTTAGCTTTTAATCCAGGAAGACTTCAAATTGATAGCGGGGAAAACAACATTCAAAATGTACTTTCCTTAACAAACATTCTGTTCGTAAACAAGGAAGAAGCAATGAAAATTTCTAATTTCAAATTTCTAATTTCAAACGAAAACGGTGAAAATAAAAATATGAAATCGCTTTTGGAAAGCCTGCAAAAACTTGGACCGAAAATTGTCGTGATTACGGATGGAGAAAACGGATCGTTTGCTGTAAATGAAAAAAGAGAATTTTTTACTCAACCCGCTATACCAACAAGAATTGTTGAAAAAACAGGAGCAGGAGATGCTTATGCGAGCGGATTCTTAGCTGCAGTGCTTTACAATCTCCCAATGCAAACCGCTATGAAATGGGGGGCATTAAATGCTTCAGGAACCATGTCTGCTATCGGAGCGCAAAATGGACTTTTGTCACGAAAAGAAATGGAGCAAAAATTTTTATGACTTTAACAGAATTACACGCTAAAGCAAAAAAAGAGCGCTGGGCAGTTCCCCATTTTAATTTCTCAAGCTATACGCAACTACAAGGAATAATTGCCGGGGCTGTCAAAATGAGATCGCCGGTTTTGGCAGGAACATCGGAAGGAGAAAGAGAATTTATTGGAATAAAACAGTGCGCTGACATAATCAAAAGCTTAAGAACATCAAATAACATCCCTATTTTCCTAAATGCAGATCACTGCCACAGCGTTGAGTCTGCCAAAATAGCTGTTGATGCAGGATATGATTCTATTCATATTGATCTTTCGAAAAAATCTTTTGAAGAAAATCTCCAAGGAACAAAAGAAGTAGTTAATTACGCTAAAAATCAAAATCCCAAAATAGAAGTAGAGGGAGAACTAGGTTATCTAGCTACTGATTCATCAAAAATCTATAATGAAACTATAGAAATTCCGCAAGAAAGCTATACAAAAGTGGAACAGGCTATTCAATATGTAAAAGAAACTGGTATTGATAGATTTGCGCCTGCAATTGGGAATATGCATGGAATTTCTATAAAACCAAAAGAGATAAAATTTGATCTTATTGAAAAATTAAGAATGGCTCTTCCGTCTACTTTAACTTTTACCCTGCATGGAGGATCAGGAACTGCAGATCAGGACTTAACTCGAATTGTAGAATTGGGATTTAATAATGTTCATATATCAACTGAGCTTAGAATCGCATATACAAATGGCTTAAGAAAGGCGCTTGGAGACAATCCAACTGAAACTACACCTTATAAATACTTGGCGATAGCTCGGGATGCTGTAACGGAAATTGTTGTAAATAAATTAAAAATTTATCACACAATAAATGTGATTTAAAAATATGAAGATTTATCTAGGAACAGACCATGCGGGATTTGAATTTAAAGAAAATATTAAACAATTTTTAAGACAAAGTGGCCATGAAGTGGAAGATTGCGGAGCGTTTACTTTTGACAAGAACGATGACTATCCGGATTTTATATCAAAAGCTGCTAGAAAAACTTCTGAAGATTCATCTTCATTTGGTATTGTTTTTGGCAAATCAGGAGCAGGAGAATGTATTGTTGCAAATAAAATTAAAGGAATAAGAGCTGTACTGGGATTTACAGAGAAAAATATAATACTTGCAAGAACGCACAATGACGCGAATGTATTATCTTTGGGCTCGGAATTCGTTTCTAGCGACAAAGCATACATCCTTATTAAATTATTTCTAGAAACTCCTTTCTCAAACGAGGAAAGACATATCAGAAGAATTAATAAAATTAAAGAGATTGAAAACCAATGCTAATTAAGAACTTTGACCCATTAAACAAAACCCCTGAAAGAAAAATTTGCCTGGATATTGCTGAAGCAGCGCTTGAGTCAATTCAGCCCCAAAACATAATTCAAAAAAACATTTCTTTAAATGAAAGTATTCTGACAATTCAGGATAGAACTTCTGATCTTAAGAATTTCGATAGAGTTTTTTTATTAAGTTTTGGCAAAGGATCTGCCGGTCTTTCAAAAGAAATTGAAAAAATTCTCGGAAATTTGTTAACAAAAGGCTATGCTATTGATCTTGAGCCAGAACAATTTACAAAGATAGACTTTACCCAAGGGACTCACCCGCTGCCTTCAGAAATAAATATCAATTTTACAAAAAAAGCAATTCAGCAATTTAACAATTTAACAATCAAAGATATTATTATAGTTGTAATTGCAGGAGGCGGATCGGTATTATTTGAAAATCCTTACAGAGTAAATCTTGAAAAATTAATTGAGATTAATAAATCCTTACTTTTTTCCGGAGCAACAATAACAGAAATGAATGTTGCTAGAAAGCATTTATCAACCGTGAAAGGAGGAGGACTTGCGAAATTATTGAGTCCATCAAAAGTAATTAGTATTATCGCCTCCGATGTGCCGGGAAATGATTTATCGGTTATCGCATCAGGTCCGACTGTAAAAGATGAAACCACGAAAGAACAGGCTCTGGAAATTCTCAAAAAATATAATTTGGTGGAAAAACTCAATCTTTCGGAAGAAGACTTTTTAGAAACTCCGAAGGATGATATGTATTTTGTGAATACCTTAAATATTCTTTTGTTAAGCAATCAAACAGCGCTTTCCGCAATGAAAGAAAAAGCAAAAGAATTAGGTTTAACAGCCGAAATTTTTTCGGATAAATTTCAGGGAGAAGCAAAACTTGCGGGCAAAGAATTAATTGAAAGAACTTCTTCAGGAAAAATTCTTTTAGCAGGAGGCGAAACAACTGTAAAAGTTTTGAATAAAAGAGGGCAGGGAGGAAGAAATCAGGAAGTAGTTTTGGCAGCATTGCCCTATCTTGATAGCAATACAACAATTGCTTCTTTTGATTCTGATGGCTGGGACAACTCATCTTTCGCAGGTGCGATCGGAGATTTAGAGACAGTAAAAAAAGCAGAGGGGTTAAACTTTGATCCGAAAGAATATCTGAAAAACAATAATACTCTGTCATTTTTTGAAAAAACAGGAGATGGAATAATTACTGGTCGCCTCCCCTCCAATGTCTCTGACCTCATGATTGTATTTAAAAAGTAAGAAATGGTATAATGTATCCATGCGATATCCTTGGGTTTGTTTGTCAATTTGCGGAGTATGGCTGGCAACTTTGCTGGTAATAGGATTCAACATCGTTAACCCTACAATTCTTTATATTTACGCTTCGGTCACGGTATTAATTCTCTTCTTTTTGGGTTTTGCCAGAAACTAGAATCTAATCATGTTTAGATTTTTTTATATCCTAGCTCTGCTTATTAAGTATTTCTTCATTTATATTTTGTTAAAACTCGGGTATTACAAAAAATCTAAACCAAAAATCCTAAGGAATTTTTTCGAGGATGCAGGAGGATCATTTATCAAATTTGGACAGCTTTTGGCTGTAAGAGTTGATGTTTTACCAAAAGAATATGCTTTAGAAATGATAGGATTGTTTGATAATGTCGGTCCCTTCCCGTATGATAATGTCCAGCGGATATTCTTGCAGGAATTGGGCGCAACTCCGCAGAAAATATTTAAAGATTTTCAGAAGGTTCCTTTTGCATCTGCATCTTTTGGTCAGGTTCATGGAGCAAAACTTCAAAACGATCATATAGTTGCAGTTAAGATATTGAGACCGGGAATAGAGGAAAAAGTATCTGTTGATTTTTTTATAGTTGATATTTTAGCTTTCATAGCGGATTTGTTCTTCAAAGTTGACGCACTTCCTTGGAAAGAATTTGCCAAAGAATTCAAGAAATGGACTCAAGAGGAGCTAGATTATCACATGGAAGCAGAGAGTATGGAAATAATCCGTAAAGCCAATACCAATAAAAATGTCGATATGCCCAAAGTCTATCCTCATCTTTCAACCAGAAGAATTTTGACAGAAGATTATATCGAAGGAATTCCGTTAAGCCGAGTTTTATTGGGAATTAAAGACGGAAGGCTGACTGCGGAAAGTTTATTGAAGCGCGGCATAGATCTTAAAATAATTACAAGCGTTATAGCCCAAGAAATATTTAGGCAATTTTTCCTGGGAAATATTTTCCATGCTGATCCTCACCCCGGAAATATATTAATTTTACATAATAATAGGATAGCTTTGATCGATTTTGGAATTGTAGGCGAAAAGCTTAAGTACAATAGATTATCGTTCGTTAAGTTTATGAAAGCAGCCTCCATCTTTGATTATAAAAAATCAGTTTATCACTTTATTAACTTTTCGGGAGGATACCTTAAGAATATGATAGGAAGCGCTCTGCCTGCCAGCGTTGATCAGAAAAATGTAGATAATTTTATGGTCTTGATAGCAAATTATTTTTCTGCTGAAGTTGAGAAAATAGGAGAAGAAAAAAGAAAAACATTGGAAATGATGCAAGATGATTATACTACTTCATTTATGGAAATTTTAAAAGCCTCCAGAAAATTGAAAATCAAACTTCCTAACGAAATGGTTCTTTTCATCCGCACATTAACTATGGCAGGCTTCCTCATGAAGCAATTAAACTATTATTTCGAGCTGGCTCCTGAAACTAGGAGATTCTTTGCGGAACATCCTGAAGACACTTGGTTAAAAGGCAATGAGCATACTATCCCCTACAAAAGAGTGAGCCATGAGAAAGCAATAGAACAGCTTAATGGATGGCTTACCTATCTTATAGAAACCGATCCTAACCTATACCATGTTGTCAAACAATTTATAGGGAAGCATAACCTGATAGACAAATAATTATTATGTTTAGATTTTTTTATATCGTATTTCTTCTGCTCAAGTATTTCCTTATTTATCTCTTACTCAAGCTTGGCATGTACAAAAAGCCTAAGCAAAAAATACTTAGAAATTTTTTTGAAGAAGCAAGCGGAAGTTTTATTAAGTTTGGGCAACTTTTGGCTCTAAGAGTAGATGTTTTACCTAAAGAATATTCTCTGGAAATGATTGGGCTATTCGACAATATCAAACCTTTCCCTTATGAAAGTGTTGAGAGAATTTTCTTACAAGAGTTAGGAGCAACACCACAAAAGATATTTAAGGATTTTCAGACGGTTCCTTTTGCATCCGCCTCCTTTGGACAAGTTCACGGAGCAAAATTGGCGGATGGACACATAGTTGCGGTTAAAATTTTAAGACCAGGAATAGAAGAAAAAGTTCTCGCAGATTTTATATTGATCGACATCCTTGCATTTTTTGCAGATTTATTTTTTAAAATCGACGCACTCCCATGGAGAGAATTTGCCAAAGAATTCAAAAGATGGACAAAGCAGGAGTTAGATTACCAACTAGAAGCAGAAAACATGCAGAGAATGTACAAAAATGTCCTTGTAAATAAAAGTATTGTTATTCCAAAAGTCTATTCCCAAATTTCCACGAAAAAGATTTTGGTTGAGGATTATATTGAAGGAATTCCGTTAAGCAGGGTTCTATTGGGACTTAAGGACGGAAGATTAACCCCTGAAAAACTTGAAAAAATGGGCATAGATATAAAAAAAATACCCAGCATATATACACAGGAATTTCTTAGAGAATTTTTTATGGATGATGTATTTCATGCAGATCCTCATCCCGGTAATATATTGATCTTGAAAAATAATAAATTGGCTCTCTTAGATTTTGGTATTATTGGAAAAACAATTACTTATAATAAAGCATCATTTGTAAAATCAATAACTCGAACCACTGAAGCATCAAATCCTGAAAAAATAAAGACAGCAATATTCTACTTTGCTGATTATTCTGCCGAAGAGCTGAAAAGCACTATAGGCAGCTCTCTACCTGCAACCACTTCGCAAAAACGGTTAGAAGAAATACTTATTCTATTATCTGAACATTTTTCTGAAACTGTTCTCAAGCTTGCTGCGGTTGGAAGAGAACAATTGAAAGTAATGAAAAAAGATTACGCTGCATACTATTTAGAGATTATTAAAGCGGGGCAAAAATACAAAGTCAAACTCCCAAAAGAAGCTGTGTTATTTATTAGATTGCTTAGTGTGGTGGGCTTCTTGTCAAAAGAACTAAATTACAACTACAAATTGGCAGATGAAATGAAAGAATTTCTAAAAAACCATCCCGAAGAAACATTGTTGGAAGAAAATGATTACGCTCCTCTCTTCAAAAGAATTAACAGAGAACAAGCTATAGAAAAATTGAACAATTGGCTTTCGTATTTAACAGAAATAGATCCTCCTCTATATCAACTTGTCAAAGAAAAATTTAAGGAATATAATGCAATTGACAGTTAAATTTTTATGGATAAGTTTTTGAATTTTTACAGCAAGTATCCGTGGGTAGCGATAGTTATAGTTATTCAATGGCTGGCAACTGCTTTTGTTATTATTTACACCAAGGCTGACATTACCAATGTCATGGGAACCGCATTCCTCGTAACTGTTCTTTTTGCTTATTTCGGTTTCAAAATCCCCAAAGGCTAATGTTTGATTTCCTCTGCCAAAAAGCCTTACAATAGATTAATGATTCAGGTAACCCCGGAAAAATTAAAAGACTTAAAGCTAAAGGCAAATAGGATTAGGCAATTGATTATTGAGATGTTGGTGGAGGCAGGATCGGGTCATTCGGCAGGACCTCTGGGAATGGCAGACATCTTTACTGCTTTTTATTTTTATATCCTAAATCATGATCCAAAAAATCCAAGCTCGCCTAACCGCGACAGATTAGTCCTCTCCAATGGACACATTTGTCCGGTTCAGTACGCAACCATGGCGTTAGCGGAATATTTTCCGATTGAGGAACTAAAAACTTTAAGAAAGATAAATTCTCGTTTACAGGGACACCCTCACCGTGCTTCCCTTCCAGGAATTGAAACAACTTCCGGACCATTGGGAGAAGGATTATCCCAGGCAATCGGAATTGCCTTAGCCGGAAAAATGGACAAAAAAAATTATAAGGTCTATTGCTTAACTTCAGATGGCGAACATGAAGAAGGAAATACATGGGAAGCAGTAATGTTTGCTGCAAAATATAAATTAAATAATTTAATCCAAATAATCGACCGTAATTATATTCAAATTGACGGCAATACGGAAAATATTATGCCCCTTGACTCCCTAGAAGCAAAATATGAATCTTTTAATTGGAATGCCATAGGAGTAGATGGCAATGATATTAAAAGTTTTATTGAAGCAATTGAGCAAGCAAAATTATCGGAGAATAAACCAACTATTATAATTGCCAAGACAATCCCTGGAAAAGGTGTTAGCTTTATAGAAAATGATTACCATTGGCACGGCAAACCGCCAAACAAAGAAGAAGCAGAAAAAGCTCTAAGCGAATTACGAATAATAGAAAACAAATTGACCTAATTAACCTAATTGATCTAATTTCTATGTTAGGGCTTAGGAATTACTTAGGTCAATTAGAAATTAGAGTAATTAGAAATTTTAAACATGCTTAATCCTGATTTAAAACTTAATCCAAAACTATTTGGCAGCGATGTTGAAGTTAAACCAACCCGCGCAGGGTATGGAGAGGGGCTTTTGGCACTTGGCGAAAAAAACCCTAATGTTGTGGCACTTTGCGCAGATTTAACAGAATCAACTTACGCTCATCTTTTTGCAGAAAAATACCCTGATAGATTTTTCCAATGCGGGGTTGCCGAACAAAATATGGCTGCTATTGCTGCTGGTCTTGGAGTCAGCGGAAAAATTCCATTCATATCTTCTTACGCGACTTTTTCTCCGGGAAAAAACTGGGAGACAATCAGAACAACTATTGCCTATAATAATTCCAATGTTAAAATCGCCGGACATCATGCGGGAATAATGACCGGTCCGGATGGCGCAACTCATCAAGCAACTGAAGATATAGCAAGCATCCGTTCTTGGCCAAATATGAGAACCTTAGTTCCTTGCGACAGCATTGAGGGAAAAAAGGTAACAATTGCTGCAGGAGAAACAAATGGTCCTTTTTATCTTCGTTTTTCCAGAGATAAAACTCCAATCATCACAACCGATGCTTCACCTTTTGAGATAGGAAAAATTCAAACTTTCTGGACTAGTGAAGCGCCTCAAGCAACAATTTTTGCAATGGGTTACATGCTTTATTACGCCTTAATCGCTGCGAAAGAATTGGAGACAGAAGGAATTCAGGTATTAGTTGCGAATGCATCAACTATTAAACCTTTGGATGAAGAAGCTGTTTCTTCTTTGACCAAAAGAACTGGTGCTTTTGTTACGGTTGAAGACCACCAAGTTATGGGCGGACTAGGAGGAACGATTGCGGAATTTATGGCAAAATCTATTCCGACACCAATGGAGTTTATCGGCCTTCAAGATATCTTTGCAGAATCAGGAAAACCTGCAGAATTAATAGAAAAATACAAAATGGGAAAAGACCACATCAAAAATGCGGTCAAAAAAGTAATTGCCAGAAAATAATTTTCAATTTTTAATTTAAAATTTTTAATGAAATCTTAATGTTTTAATTTTTAAACATTTAATCATTTGGAATTGATTAGAAATTAAGAATTAGAAATTAGAAATTTATGCAAGACAACCTCATTAAGCAACTAAAAACAATTATCCAGGGTGATGTTTTGTCCGATGACCAAACCTTAAATTTATATTCTCACGATGCAAGTCTTTTTGAAGTAGAACCTCAAGTAGTCGTATTTCCCAAAGACATTGAGGATATAAAAAAACTAGTCAAATATGCGTCGGATAATAAAAAGAATAATCCCTCTCTCTCCTTAACCGGCAGGTCTGCGGGAACAGATATGGGCGGAGGCGCTATAAATGATTCTATTATTGTTGAGTTTAATAAATATTTTAATCACACGCCAATAATTAATAATAATATTGCAACGACAGAGCCAGGTGTTTTCTACAGGGATTTTGAAAAAGAAACCTTAAAATATAACCTTATCTTCCCTTCTTATCCTGCATCAAAAGAGCTTTGCGCAATGGGCGGAATTATCAGTAATAATGCCGGCGGGGAAAAATCTCTTGAGTACGGTAAAACTGAAAAATATGTCAAAAAAATAAAAATTGTCTTAAGCGACGGTAATGAATATATCATAAAACCCCTCAATGAAAAAGAGTTACAGGAAAAATTAAAACTAAATAATTTTGAGGGAAACATATACAGGAAAATTCATAATCTTATTTCTGAAAATTATGAGATTATTGAAAACGCAAAGCCTTCGGTTTCCAAAAATTCTGCAGGATATTCTCTTTGGAATATATGGAATAAAGAGGATAAAATTTTTGACTTAACTCAATTGTTTGTTGGCGCTCAAGGAACTTTAGGATTGATTACGCAAGCGGAATTCGAACTTGTCCCCATTCGCAAACACAGAGAAATGGTAATTCTATTTCTGCGAGACTTTTCGCATTTGGAGGAAATTATTGACACGGCATTAATGTTACAGCCGGAAAGTTTTGAATCATACGACGACAATACTCTTAAATTATCGCTGCGGTATTTCCCAGAATTTGCACATCAATTAGGCTTCATGGGGCTCATCCAATCAGGATTTGCATTTTTACCGGCATTTTTGAGAATGTTGATAGGCAAACTCCCTAAACTGATTTTGCAAATTGATTTTACAAGCAATGACACTAACGAGCTTCAAGAAAAAATAGCAATTCTTCGTGAGAAGCTTAAACCGTTTCATCCGCAAACACGAATCGCTATTGATGATGCAGAAAAAAAATATTGGTTAATAAGAAGGGAAAGTTTTAATTTACTGCGCAATAAGATAAGAAATAAACATACAGCACCTTTTATTGATGACTTCGTGATTGACCCGCATCAAATTGCAGAGGTTCTTCCGCAAATAATTGCTGTTTTGAAAAAAAATCCTGAATTTATTTTTACAGTTGCAGGACATATCGGCAATGGCAATTTCCACATTATTCCGCTCGCGGATATCAAAGATAAAAAAGTTCGGAATGCTATTCCTGTCATCGCCGGACAGGTCTACGATATTATTGCAAAATATCATGGGTCTATCACAGGGGAACATAACGACGGACTTATTCGCACTCCCTATTTGAAGCAAATGTATGGTCAGAAAATAGTTACACTTTTTGAGGAAACGAAAAAGATTTTTGATCCGCAAAATATATTTAATCCAAGAAAAAAAGTTTTTGGAGATTTAGATTTCGCAATGAGCCACATCAGACAAAGCTGGTAACTAAACTTTTTTTATCTTTCTCTTTTTTGCATAAAGAATATATGGAATAATACTTAGTAAGTTTGTTGTTGCCACCAGATAAAATAAAAAATCAAATCCATATCTATTCGCTACGAATCCTCCGATTGCGGCAGACATGGCCATTCCCATAAATACAAAGCCATCATATATGCTCCATTCCGTTACTTCTTTATTTTTGTCAAGATGCATTGAGAAAAGAGAATTTTTTGCAGGAGAGGCAATTCCCAATCCCATACCAATCAATCCATAAAAGAAAAATAAGGAAGTGACAGTGTTTGTTATTGCAAATCCTAGATAACCAAGGCTAATAAGAATAATTCCAAAAATGGATATTGTAAATTTTCGCGCTTCTGTTGATCTGGACAGATATTTACCGCTGATAAGCTCAAAAATAACTCTTACAATAAGATAGGCGCTAAAAGAAGATGCGGCAATCTCTGTATTGCCTCCAGGTATCTTGTTTGCTGCAAAAATAGCAAAAATTGGAGTGATTGCATTCCATGAAGACCAAAGAAATATCTCGGAAATTATAAAGGCTTTTACAACAGCATTCATGTGGAAATCCGAAGGTTTTCTTCCTATGAAAATTTCTTTTATCATATTAGTTTGTTTTTATCCGAAGTCTTGCCATATCAATATTGGCGGGATATTTCAATTGAGTTTTCATTTGAATCTGATACAGATTATTCCCTGAAGTGAGCTTAATTGGCGAAGATATCAAAAGTGTTGCAGTTCCCCCGGATAATGTTACTTCGGAACCCGCAACCGCCTGATAAGTATTCGCATTATATAATCTTATCCATATTATCTGATTGCCTGTGGGAATCCGCGCACTCACTTCAAATGTTATTTGCTTGATATCTCCGTAATCCGAAGGATCAATTTTTGCCCCGATTCCATCAATAACTGTCCAGTCTGCCGAACTCCCTGTTCCCGCTCCAAAAGGTACAAAAAATTCACTTACAGCATTTACGGATATTGACGCTGGAATAGCAGTAGGAACAGATGTTGGAGTAGGCGAAACTACTTGAGTTGCTGTTGGCTTTGCGGTTGGAGAGATATTTGTTTCTTGGGATGAAATAGCGAGATTGATTTGATCAGTACAACTTTGAGGACAAGAATTTGGAGAGATTACTGACGAATTTGTATTTTCCGGAAGAACAGTTAATGATGACTGCGTCCCGGAAAACAACAGATAG
>Ga0209541_10002487_pt1 | contig 34790 bp, 35 predicted proteins | sample RifCSPlowO2_01_FD_184027 | JGI IMG/M metagenome (GOLD analysis project Ga0209541, IMG submission 184027) | Groundwater microbial communities from Rifle, Colorado - Rifle CSP2_plank lowO2_0.1 (SPAdes) (version 2) | ecosystem: Environmental > Aquatic > Deep subsurface > Groundwater | place...
ATAATGGCCTCGAAGGGATTCCTTCAACTCGCAAGAGTTGGAGGGACAGAAGTTTATCAGAACTTCTGTATGTTCAAATCCTATAATGGCCTCGAAGGGATTTGAACCCTCGACACCCGGCTTAAAAGGCCGGTGCTCTAACCAGGCTGAGCTACGAGGCCTTCGTAGTTCAGAGAAATTAATCTCCAAATTTCAAAACAAAAGATGATTTTTAAACATGTCGAAGTGTTTGAGGATAGCACTATTTAAGATGACAAACTTTTGTGCATCCAGAAAACATAAGTTTTTTTGATTATCTATTCTATTAAAACACAAATCGAAGCTAACGATATGCTCTCCAAGTATGTTCGCACTTAGCACATTTGTAAAACTTAGTTTCTGACTCATCAGACGAGCGAGTCTGCATGGTCCAAAAGTAAGCTTCATTATATTTACAAGAAGGACACTTAATTTCCACAATAGGATAAGTATTGAGCTCTGATTCTTTCACCACCGCGACTCTTTCAGGAACCGCAATCTTCTCAGAAGATTGAACTTTCAGTTTACCCTTATGCTTAAAACCACACTTAGCACATACAGGAGACTTATCCCCCTCAGAAAGCAACATTCCCCCACATTTAGTACAGAATTCCATATATTTTTAAGTTAGAAATACATCGGTTAAAAGTATATTAATCTTTCGGTTTATTATATTTTGTAAAACAAGACTAATAATCAAATAAGGCTTTAACAACAGATAATCCCTCATCCAAAGTTTCAACTCTAAAATCAGTTAATCTTCTAACAATTGGATGTTCGTGCACATTTCTCTGTTTTTCCATTACAGCCACAATAGGTTTTCTAAATGCACTTGCCCAACCATATTCTACCATTGTCCCAATAGAAACTTTTTTAGATTCGAGTAAATTAAATAAAATCGCGTCAGAACGTCTAACATCCCACATATCTCTTGCAGTTATACCTGAATCACTTGCCAAAACATGAGAAGATATCCCATCAACTATCTGTGGATGTTCTCTTAAAAACTCTTTAGCCCTCATAGGAGAGAGTCCAGTTATGTCTTCTTTTAATAATTCTTCAATAGCATATTCTCTCCAACCGACACAGCCACCATAAGAGCATCCATTAATTGGTCCAGCCAAATAAACTAATTTACTCATCAAACAAATGTTTGAAATCTGTTTTTAATAATATGTGATATCTATAATATGCATTAGTTTTTTCTAAAAATATTATTTGCAAAATCCTCTCTGGCCAGAAGGTTTAGCGCCTTCAAAAAAGATAAGTTTAATCCACCCTATTCCTGGAATTCTTCCTATAGCCTTACCAACAAATTGGTCTTCTTCAATATTAGACTCTTCTGGTAATTGGGCAAAATTATTATCTCCTTTTGTATCGTAAGGATCAATACGAACAAGTCTGTGAATCAAAGGATAACGATATTGCGAATTAAATATTAAAATATCTCCTCTATTATAAGAACCTCTTCCACTGACTAGAATAATATCTCCTTTATTTAATCCATTTTTAAAATTAAGACCTTCAAATTCTTCCTTATCTATTCCATGTGCCTCATACCAAACTCCATTCCTCAACCACCATGAATCAAAACTATCTTGATGATACATAGAACAACTTTCAACAACTACAAGAGGAAGGGGAGTCAAAAATACCCAACTAAGAAGAGGGAAAAAAATAAACTTAATAAATATAAAAGCCAAAACAAGAGAGACTATCCAAGATTTCCAAGTATCTTGTTTCAGAAAATGCCAAAACTTTTTAATATTGCTAAAAAACCTATTCATTAACATTAAGACAATTCAGTATTTAAAAATCTAATGAAGCCAAGCTTTAAATAACTATTTTTTATCTTCAAATTCATGAGAGAAAAGAGAGTATATCTAAGATTTTCTTCGGGTTCAGGACATTATTTAACTGGAGAAGTAGGGCTTAAATATAATGGAGACCAGAATCATAGAAATCCAGATAATAGAGACTTAATAATTTCTCCATTAGAAAGTTCGTCGCTAAGTATTGAAAAAAATAAAATATTTCTTCCATTTTGGCATGATGCTAAAATGCCAGCAGGAACAAAAGTATTAACAGTTGATTATGAAGGTTCAAATACTCTAACCATAGTACCCCATATACCTGAGATAAATAGATATTATAACAGAATGCCTTTTTTTAGAATGAAGTTAGAGGAAATAAAAAGAAACACAGATGCCGAAGGTGGATCTGAAATTCTTTTTTCTAAAGGAAGAATTACAAGAGGAGTTATAATACCTTACAATAGTTTCAGCATTCAACCAATATCTTTGTTAGATGATCCAAGAGTATCTGATGATGTAAAAGACCGTTTAAGAGATATAGGAACAGTATTCTAAAACATAGAAATATTTAAATAGTATATCTATATCTGTATATACATAAAAGATATACCATGGCAGATATATTCGATAACACGATTCTATGCAAAGGTTGTAATAATAAAATGGAAAAAACAGTTGTGAACCAAAATGGCCTTGAATTAAGAGCAGTTATTTGCAAACCATGCAATCAAAATATAATTCATCCAGCAGACTTAAACAACATGGAGAACTTTAAAAATATAAAAGACAAAACATATAACGTCAAATTAAGAATCATAGGAAACAGTCATGCAATAAGCATTCCCAAAGAAATTGTAGAATTTATGAGTCATCAAGAAGAAATGATGGACAGCATGGTAAGATTATGCTTTGAAGACATGCACAGATTAAGCTTGAGGTTTGGGAGACTAAAGGAAGATATATAAAGATAACAAGGAATAACAAAACACAATGCCAGAACAACCAAAACTAATCAAATTGAAAGTACTTGAAGCATTACAAGATGATGCCTATAAAGGAATCGCAAGAATAGATACTGAAGTAATGCGCGCCCTAGGATTAAACAGAGGAGATATAGTCTCAATTCAAGGACAAAGAGAAACTGTAGCAATTATAGATCGTTCATATCCTGCAGATATTGGGGAAGGCATAATTAGAATAGACGGTTTAACAAGAAAAAATGCAAAAACTGGAATTGGTGAAAAAGTGGCCATCAGAAAAGCTCAAATCAAACCAGCAAAAAGAGTAACAATAGCGCCCGCACAACCGGGAATTGTAGTTCAAGGAGATCCAGAAGCATTCAAGTCAGGACTTCTTGGTAGAGCAGTACTAAAGGGAGATTTAGTCTCACTTGGGGGAGCACAGAGAAGAAGAGATTTAATGCATGATATAAATGATGCATTTGAAGATTTACAAGATTTATTTAGAGGAGGGGTAGGCTTCCAAAATATTAGATTTAAAATAATCACCACAACTCCTTTGCAACCAGTCTTAATAACTGAAGACACGGAACTAACAATAAATCCAAAAGCTTCAAACGTAGAAGAAGATTCAATTCCTGAAGTAACTTATGAAGACATTGGAGGATTAACGGAAGAGATCCGTAAGATAAGAGAGATGGTTGAACTTCCATTAAAGCACCCTGAAGTATTTGACAGACTAGGAATAGAACCTCCAAAAGGAGTTTTACTACACGGTGCTCCTGGAACAGGAAAGACATTGCTCGCAAAAGCAGTAGCCAATGAATCTGAAGCTAATTTTATCTTGCTTAACGGTCCAGAGATAATGTGTGTTAGCGGAGATACACAGATATTCACAAACCCTCATGGATACATTAAAGCTGAAGAAATATACCAAAAAGAAGGTAAAAATGAAGAAATTAAAAATTATTCAGTTAAGAAATTGACTAATCCAATAAGCACATATTCTTTCAAAGAAGACAAAATAGAAAAATCCCATATAACTCATGTAACTAAATTAAATTCAAATTGTTTTAAGATTAAATTAAATGATGGAAATGAAATTACAGCCTCGGAAAATCAACCATTTTTAGTTTATAAAAATGGAGATTTAATTTGGGAACCTGTTAAAAATATAAAAGAAGGAGAATTTATTGCAAGGTTAAATAAAATAGATTTGCCCGAAAATGGTAGAAGCATTAATTTAGATAAATTAAAAGATAAATTTAAACTAATAAATAAAGATGGAAAATTTGCTATGGAAAGTAAGAATTTATCTAGAAGCAATTTTATGAAACTTCCAAACAAAACTAGTTCTGAATTACTCGAAATTTTGGGGCTCATAGTTTCTGATGGAAATATCAGTAAAAAAGAAGATTCCATAGGATTCTATAATAATGATTTAGATTTAATTGAAAGATTTAAGTATTTAACAACAAAGGTTTTTGGAATTAGGAATTTCAAAGAAAAAAATCAAGGAAAATCACGCGGAGCAATAATTTATTCTAAGCTTTTAATAGAATATTTCAAATTACTTGGATTTACAAATGATAATAAAGAAAATATTCCTGCATATTTCTATACTCTTCCTAAAAATGAAATAAAGGGTTTTATTAAAGGGTACTTTGACGGAGACGGAACTGTTGCAAGATTAAAGATAAAAAATATGGTGTATCCAACTCCTATTTTATATAGCATTAAGAAAGAATTTTTAATTCAAATACAATCTTTAATGCTACTAAAATTGGGAATAAGCACTAGATTAAAAGAGCATAAAACTCCTAAAAATCTAATGTATAAATTAGTTGTCAGAGGCAACGAAGGAAGAGTTAAATTTTTAGATATTGGAGCCACAAGCAAACACAAACTTAAAAGACTTAAAGAAATTGAAAAAGTCATAAGAATAAAAGAACATGAAAACATACCACACCCCTCCATTACAATTGAAGCTATAAAGAATAATCTTCAATATAACAAATATAGAAATAAAGATTATTATATCTATAAAACAGGAAAAGCAACAAAGCATTCTTTAAATGTACTTTATGATTTAGCTTCAAAAAACGGAATCTTAAACGACAATATAAAGAAAGAATTTAAATTATTAAGTCGAGATGATATTGGTTGGGAAAAAATAGATAAAATAGAAGACTCTGGCAAGCAGGAACTTTTCGATTTTACTGTAGATAAAGATAGTTTCACAGCAGCCCCATATTTCTTAATGCATAATTCAAAGTTTTATGGAGAATCAGAAAAGAAAATAAGAGATATTTTTGAAGATGCAGAAAAAAACGCACCTTCAATTATTTTTATTGATGAAATAGATGCAATCGCTCCAAAAAGAGAAGAAACTCAAGGAGAAGTAGAAAGAAGAGTAGTTTCACAATTATTGACTATGATGGATGGTCTAAATTCCAGAGGAAAAGTAATAGTTATAGGTGCAACAAACAGAATAAATTCAATAGACCAAGCACTAAGACGTCCAGGTAGATTTGACAGAGAATTAGAAATCTCTATCCCTGATAAAAAAGGCAGACTTAACATATTAAAAATCCATACAAGGGCAATGCCATTAGGAAGAGAATTTATTGATAAGAGACCTGCAACTTATTCTGAAAAAGATCCTGAAAAAGAGAAATTACTCACAGATTTAGCCTCAAAAACACATGGATTTGTAGGAGCAGATTTAGAATCTCTAGCAAAAGAGGCAGCTATGAATGTACTAAGAAAAGTTCTTCCAGATCTTAATCTAGATGATGATAAGGAAATTCCTCAAGAGGCATTCGATAAAATGATTATCACAAGAGAAGATTTTGAAGCAGCTCTAAAAGTAGTTCGTCCAAGTGCAATGAGGGAAGTCTTAGTTGAAATGCCAAATATAAGCTGGGAAGACATTGGAGGATTAGACAGCATCAAACAAGAACTAAGAGAAGCTGTTGAGTGGCCATTAAAACACAGAGAGAGTTTTGAAAGATTAGGAATAACACCTCCAAGAGGAATATTACTTTATGGACCTCCAGGAACAGGAAAAACATTGCTCGCAAAAGCAGTAGCTAAAGAATCTGAAGCTAATTTCATTAATGTTAAAGGACCTTCTCTCTTATCAATGTGGGTAGGAAAATCCCTCCCATATAATGAAGAATTAATTGTAAAAGAAAATGGAATAGTCAAAAAAATGAAAATAGGAGAAATTGTAGAAAATAAACTAGATGTTCAAGTCCTCGCATTTGACAAAGATAAGAGAATAAGGTTTACAAAAATTGGAGACCATATAAAACACAAATTAGATAGTAAACTTATGGAAGTAACAACAAGAACAGGAAGAAAAATAAAAGTTACAGAAGACCATTCATTATTCTCTTTTGTAAATGGTAAAATCGCAGATATCCCTACAAATTATCTTATTCCAAATGAAAGTTATATAGTTATTCCTAAAAACCTTAATTTACCTAGAGAGGATATCAAAGAGATTAATTTATATGAACATTTCAAAAAAGATGAAGATATCTCCGTTTCTAAAGTATGGAATCACCTAGACAGGGCTAAAAAAATATTAGGACTAGAAAAAACCGCATCTATTCTTAATATATCTAAAAAATATTTGACAGACACAATATACAAAAATCTTACAGTTGGAATAATACAATTTGATAATTTGATAAATGAATCAAAATTAGCAATCGACTTTAATGAAATAATGTTAAAATTCAAAGGGAGTAAACATAATTATCCTACAATATTAAAAATAAATAAAAACTTTTGGAGATTAATAGGAATATGGATTGCAGAAGGAGATTTCAATAGAGATACAGTAAGAATTCATAATCAAAACCCGGAAATTAGAGAAGATATAAGAAAAATTTGCGACGAATATAGATTCAAATTATCTGAAATGGAAACATGTGCAACTATAAACTCTTTATTCTTACAAAAAGTCTTTAAGAATGTATTGAATCTCCAAGCAGGATCTAAAAACAAAAAATTACCTATATTAGCATTTATTTTAGATAAAGAAAGCAAAGCAAATTTGCTAAAAGGATACTTTAGTGGAGATGGTTCAATACATAAAGTAGAAAGAGGAAAATATCATATTGAAGCAAGTACAATAAGTAAAAATCTTGCGAATGACCTATTATACTTACTATTGGATTTTGGGATAGTTGCAACATGTTATACAAAAGAAATAAAAATCTCTCCAAACAAAGTATATAGAATTAGTATTTTAGGAGTCAATAACTTCGAGAAATTCAGAGATATTGGATTCATTGACCAAAAAAGAAATGCAAGAATCAAAGAATATATTTTATCAAGAAAATGGGCAAGAACAGATTTAATTCCCCTATCCGGAGAATTATATGAATTAGCCTCACAACAAAGTTCAGCATATAGCACAAACAAATCAATAGGTAAAGAAGCTTTGAAGAATATGTTGATTTTAGTAGATAGAGATAAATTAAAATACAAAGAATATTGGAACCTGGTAGAAGGAGATTTATATCTAGATTTAGTAAAAGAAATAAAAGTTATTGATAGTGAAGAATATGTATATGATATTTCTGTTCCAGGAGAACAAAATTTTGTAGGGGGATTTGGAGGAGTAGTAGCACACAATAGCGAAGAAGGGGTTAGAAAGGTTTTCGAAAGAGCAAGACAAGTATCTCCATGTGTAATTTTCTTTGACGAAATAGATGCACTTGCAGGAAAAAGAGGAATGGAAATGGGTTCTAAAGTAACAGAGCGCGTTCTAAATCAAATGTTGGCAGAAATGGATGGCATTGAAGATCTAAAGAACGTCGTAGTCATAGGTGCAACAAACCGCCCAGACATGCTTGATGCAGCCCTAATGAGGCCAGGTAGATTTGATCGAATCTTACTTGTAGACATTCCGAACGAAAAAAGTCGTGAAAAAATATTAGATATTCATACAAAAAATATGCCAATAGTTCCTACAAAAGATGAAATAAAAGAAATAGAAATATATTTTGGAAAAGAAATTGAATTCAACCATCTAGTTAATGTAAATGATAGTCCTCAAGAGCAAGCCAGAAAAAAAGATGAGAAAGTTAAAATTCAAGGTTTATCAGACAGAGATAAACTAATCAATTACTTAGTCAAAAAAACAGAAGGATTTGTCGGAGCAGATATTGAAAGTTTTGTCAGAGAAGCAGCAATAGTCGCACTAAGAAAAGACATACAAACAAAAATAATAACTTTAATAGATTTCGATGAAGCATTGAAAAAAGTAAAGCCTTCAGTATCTGAAGATACTGCAAAGCGTTACAAAAAGATAGAAGAACATTATTTGAAAAAAGCAAAGATAGGGGGCCTAGACCTCGGACCCGTTTACGCTAATTAATTTTTATTTAAATTTAATCCCTCGTAGTAATATTGGTATGCTCTAGCCCATCATCCAATCACAGAATCACGAGGCAACAACTAATTGATAATTTTAAATGAAGAAGATTCCATATCTCTAACTCTAATCTTGTAATCATTTCCAGGAATTATTTGCATTTGATCTATATTTTCATATTTTACTATTTCTGGAACTTTCCACCTTACTATTCCAGTGTTTTCTATTTCTTTGAATATTATAATTCCCTTTGTTAGACATACTTCTTTTGTTACTTCTGTGTTTTGAGTGTTGCTTTCTTCTCCTTCTTTAGAGATAGTTGGTGTTGGGATGTAGGTGCTCTCAGAGCATAGAGGGGTCTGATCTATAAGAGTAATATAATCTATTGTTTCAATATGTCTACTCGCCCATTCAAGATCATAGGTGTTTCCAATCTTTAGTATTGAATTTTCCTCTGGAAAGACAATTTTCTTTACCTTGGGAATAGAGGGTTCTTCTATGTACAATGGCACTTTGTTACTTATCCCAAAAATATTTTCTATATATATTTCATATTTTCCAGGGTCCAAGTCAAGTTCTGTGATTAGCCCGTCAATAAACAGTATATTTATTTGATTCTCTGTTTGCGGTTTATCCCAATTAATTCCAAAATAATATCCATCTGAATCCTTTGATAACTTTATGTGATTTCCCCCCAATTCACCTTGTGCAAAGTTCTCTCCCGAGATAGTTATCGTAGAAAACTGATTTGTATTTTTAATTTCTAAATCATTCGCCCTATTAGGTACTGCCCTAAGAGATCCCGTGTCAGGAGTTATTGATTTTATTACTGGGTCTTTGTCTTCCCCTTCTATTTTTATGAATACCTTGTCCATTGAACCATGAGTTCCTTGTCCATTAGTTTCTACTACAATTGCAAAATTTCCAGTCAAGCCATCTGGAACCTTCCATTTTAGGCTTCTTTCCTTAAGTTCCCTTCCTAAACCTGCGCCAAAGACTTCTTTTCCGTGATCATCCAGCTTAATTAACATTACACTTACTGAGTACTCCACGATAACAAAGCTAGAAGTATCCCACTCAATATTAATTTCTTCTCCTTGATTTAATATGCTATTATTTATTGGGTCAAGTATCTTCATAAATGAGTCTTCTTCAGTCTCAAAAAATGACTTGATCCAATCAAGTGGGTAGAATGCGGATACAAAGGGAACTGCAATAAGCAATAAAACCATCAAACAAAGAAATGCTTTCTTCATAATAACTCTACAGAATTACAGTTTATATAATTAATCTTCTCTCGTAGTCACAAACTTAGTTCCATCTTCAAGCAACAAAACTGTGTGTTCTGCCTGAGCAACCTTACCATTAGATACTTCAACTAACTGAGGATATTGGTACAAAACTCCTGCTTGCTCTAATTGTTTCATAGCAAGTAGTCCTCTAGAACCAAATTTCTTGTGAATCCAACGAGAAGCAAATGGTAGTGTCTTATATTCCTCTGCAATCCAACCTAAAACCTCCCGAGCAAACCTATCCCTAACAGAAACATCTTTATCAATTCTATAAATTCCAGACTTACCACCGTCACGAACTCGCCCATGCCCATTTGTCGCAAATGGTTCAGTAGCATAAAGTCCTTCTTCTAAAATATCAGTTTGTCCAGAATCATAATTAGGAACCGTCCATCCAGCATGAACTACAAATCTCTCAATACTATGTCCTGATAAATTAGAAATTGAAGTAAATCCAAATTTACTTATTTCTTCACCAATCTTTTTTCCTATTTCCGTAAGTTTTTTATCAATTTCAAATTCAGAAACAGAAACAGAAACAGCAGCCTCTGCAGCCTCAATTAACTTTTTATTCTCTTCACTCCCTTCCAAATCAACACTAAAGGCTGTATCTGCAATATATCCATTAATATGGATTCCAATATCTACTTTCAAAAGGCCATGAGCAACACCTTCATCTCCAAAAGAAGGAGTATAATGTGCAGCAATCTCATTTATGCTTAAGTTAACTGGAAAGGCAGGTTTAGCACCTAACTCGGAAATCTTATCATCAATAAGTGTAGCTATTTCAAACAAACTTCTATCCTTAACAATAATCTCTCGAGCATACCTTCTCAATTCCTGAGCAATCTTGCCCGCTTTTAACACATCTTCTATAATTTGTTTTTCCATAAAACTAAACATATAATGCAGTTTAAAACATTAACCCCTTCTAATTCTTCTTTCTTTGGGCACAAAATTAATCAAATGTCTTCCATTTGAAACCCCACAACCAAAAACATCTTCCTTGTGACGAATAACGTAGATCCCACTTTCTAAAACCACATCTAAATCATACCCATTCATCCAATTCTCAACTTGCTCATCTGTAAGATCAATAATATTTTTCACAATCTGTTTTTTTAATAATAATGCACCATCAAATCCAAGCCTCATAAATTCCATGTCTTGTTTAAATAAATACATACCCATAAATTCAATATTAGATATTCCAGCTAAAGCATAGAGTTCATCAATCGTCAAATCTCCTGAAAATCCTCTTATTTTCTCTCTGCCAGTCTCAAATAAAATAGAAGGTATAGATGTAATTCCAAACTGAGAATTCAGCTTTTCAAGTAATTTCTTCCTCTTCTTAGTATCATAAAATTCAACTTTCATCTTCTCTCCTTAAGATTAAAATATTTATTAATAATATCTCTATGACTAAAAGCAACAGAAAGTTTATCAATCTCTTTTCTTGAAAACCACCCATAACTAGACACTTCCCAATTTATCTTAACATTACCAGAAAATTTCATCTCATAAACAAACACATTAGCATGAACCTTAAGTTTCCTAACAAACTCTTCATGAACAAAAAGTAATTTAATTTTTTTAGGCTTAATTCCAACTTCCTCAAAAACTTCTCTCTTGACAGATTCCAAAGCAGTCTCCCACTTTTTCATTCCTCCACCAGGCAAACACCATTTTCCACCCTCAATTAGCAGTTTGGATCTTTTTGTCAATAAAATTTTATCATTTTTAACTACAATACAAGCAACAGCAGACTGAATTCCAAACAACCAGATTAATGATCTAATCATTTTAAGTCTCCTAAATGTTGATCATAGTGTAATTTACTAATGAAAAGTTTTTCATTCTTGTCAAACTCAACAATTGTTACTGCTGCGTTTGGACTTCCTTTTTCAATAATTTCTGAATTTTCTTTATTTTTAACTAGAAGCATGTTTAATAATGAACCTTTAGTCCCACCATGAGTCATAATTAGAACAGTTTTGCCTTTCCAATCTTTCAGGTTATCATCTAAAAATTTTTTAGCTCTTTTATCAACATCTTCCTTACTTTCTCCTCCAGAAGGAACCTTATCAGGATTGTTTTTTGACCATTCCCTTAACTCATTAGACGGTTTACCTTCAAAAGTTCCCTTGCCTCTTTCCCTTAAAAGAGGAGTATAATTAACATTAATTTTAATTATTCTTAGTAATGGTATAATAGATTCTTTACATCTATTAAGATCAGAACAGTAGACTGAATCAATCTTTTCATTTTTAAGATAATTTGCTAGCTTCTCCACTTGTTTTAATCCTAGCTTGCTAAGTTTTCCGTGATTCTGACCTTGAGTTATACCCAAGTTATTTCCTACTGTTTCACCATGTCTTACAATAATTATTTTCATTTAACTTCCTCAAATAGCTTAAGTCTTGCAACAAAGAAACCCTCACTATTATTATCTTGGGGATAAATCCTGCAACATTTTTCTACATTTTTATCATAATCTTCGCCATCCCACGAATCAACTCCAGAACGACATTTCAGAGGTAAATTAATTTTTTCAATAGAAACTGGGAAATTTTTCAAAGCAAAATTAACTACAGATTCATTTTCCTCCGGAGAATGTGTACATGTTGAATATACAAGCGTTCCTCCAACTTTCAAACATTTAATAGCATTCGCAATAAGTTTCTTCTGTTCACGAGACAATTTATTTACAACTTTAATATTCCACATCAAAAAAGATTTAGAAGAACTTCTTAAAGTTCCCTCACCAGAACAAGGAGCATCAAGTAAGATTTTATCAAATTTAAAATTCTTCTCAAGTAAACGAGCGCATAACCCTACACCATCATTACGAATCAAAACAGAATTCATAACACCGCAACGTTCTAAATTAGCTGCCAGAATTCTAAGTCTATCAAGTTTGAGATCGTTAGCAATTAAAGTTCCTTTGTTTTCCATAAGCGCAGCAATCTGGGTTGTTTTGCTTCCAGGAGACGCACAAACATCAAAAACCCTCTCCCCTGGTTTAGGGTCAAGAGCAATAACACTCATCATACTACATACTTCTTGAATATAATAATACCCAAGCAAATGTTCAATTGCGTTTCCTAGCTCTCCTGGTTTAAGTTCCTGATCAACAAGCATTATTTCAGGATAATTAGAAAAGGGCACAACAACGTTCCATCTTTTTAATAACCTTTCAAGTAAGTCATTACAAGAAATTTTAAGAGTATTACATCTAATGTAATTAAGGGGCTTAATGTGAATTATCTCATTAAAATTATTAAAATCTTTTTCATCTGGAATAAGCTTTCTCATTCTTTCTTCAAAAAGAGATTTCATTTCAGGTTTAGTCATAAAACCAAAAAGTTATTGATAGTTTTAGAACTTTTGGGTATTCCCATGTTATTCAAATATACCATAACAGACTATAAAATTAGAAAATCTTAAATTTATTCAAAATTGAACAATAAAATAACTATCTTAAAATGAACAACTAAATTTATATAGTTGTCTAACTCAATTAAAATATCGGTTGTCCTGGAAAGGATGCGACCACGAAAGCCTCTGTCAGGCACTCAGCAATTAGTAAGGAGGAAGGACTATAACTCTCTTTACGAAACCTGTGTCTCTTAAGCTTCGCCCCGTGGCGCGAAGAAGATAACCTTTAAAGCATATTGGTAGGTTAAGAATGATTCCAAAGAGTGTTTAAGGCACTTCTTCACCGAGTCCTAATCAAAGACAAATGGCAAAAAAGAAAAGCAAAAAAAGGGTAGTGAAAAAAAACAAAGGTGGAAGAAGCCCTAGTAAAAAAAGCAAAATTTCAAAAATAAAAAAATTAATAAAACTTGCAAAAACTGGAAATCTTAAAAAAGTAAAGAAACGTTAAAATCTCTTATTTTTATTGGATCTTTTGGGTTTAATACCCCACAGCTTGCTGTGGAGTAAAGATTCCAACCAAAAAAACCTTGAGCTTGGTTTTTTGGGCGTTCAAGGTGTTCATTAGACACACTTTGACGTTAGAAACTTTCGATTCAGTTATCTCCGAATACCGAGGAGCTTGCTCCGATTCGGTAAGAGATTACAGAAAGTTTCTTTATTTAAAACATCCCTTTTGTTATAAGATACTTATATTCTTCAGGAGTTAGTCGAGTTAAAGCACCATCATGTAAACTTGCATAAAATAAACCCTTATCCTTAGCCTCAATAGAATCATCAACAGTAAGAATTTTGGGAGGGTTGGCTTTTTTAACAAGTAAATCGACAAGGTCTTTTGAAGGAGGCTGTTGAATTCTAATTACTCTTACAAGCAGACTGTCTTCAAAGGAAGACAAAAATTGCTTAACCCCAGCATAAGTCCTTTCCCCATATCTAAATATAATGAAAGAACTATCTTTATAAAACTCCAAAACAGCACCAACATACTTATCAGCGATACTTTCTAAATTAGAATCTATAGACACAAAACTAAATAGCATAACTCATTTATATTATTATATGGGCTACAGAATATAATGGTTAAAACACTAATTATATGAACATCCTTTAAGAAATCTTTATTAACTCTTTTCCACACCTTAATCAATAATGGATTATAAAAACACTTATCTAATCCTTGCCATTACTCTTTTAATCATAGGCTCTCTAGTATACAATTTTAATTTACAAAGTTCATTCTCTGTTCAAAATAAAAACACAGGAATAATTGATTTTGTTAAAGAATTATTTGGAAACGTAGAAAATAGCCAGTTATCACCTATAGAAAATCTTTATCCTATTCTTCTTGAGCCATTCACTCAATACTCATCTACTATTTATCCATCAATAATTCCATCTGAGCCTATTCCAATTCTATCTGGAAATTATCTTATTAGTGGTACTGAAGCAAGAGGATATTTTGATAAAAAGCTTGGGACAGTGGGCAATAATAACGCTGAAACAACTTTATTATTATCTCCACAAGGAACAAACAATTTTATTCAAGTTAATCCAATCTCAGGCAGAGCAGCCAACGGATTATTTGACTCAGTCATAGATACTACAAAATACCCTAATGGCCTATATACTCTAAGAATCATATTGACAGATCCAGACACAGATCTTACAGGAACTTTAGATGAACCTGTTTTAATTGATAACTCACAGCCAGATTTAACTATCACTGGTGCCGCAATTTCAAGCGAAGAAAAATGTGAGTGTAAAAAAGCTGAAATTCGAAACGGTGAAAATGGTAATAACGCGTATCATAATGTTGGAAGTCCGCGCTCGCAAGGAGGACCCTATTTTGTAGAAGTCCCTTATATAGATCCTGTAACCCGCGTCACTTCTCCAGGGTTTTTTGCAGGAATAACTTTTTCAACACATTTTTTAATTAATGGAAATCCCAATCTTTGTGGTGAAGGACAAGGTGTTCGTTCATCTACTATAATTGGAGAAAGTGGAAGAGTGATTAGTTATGACCTCACAAGGGGTTTTCCTGATAGTCCCCTGCTCAGCAGAAGTTCAGGTACTAACGGCTATAATTTTCCAGTTCCAGGAAGCAGAGATAATTTTATAGGCGACAATTACGAAATCACAATGGAACAAGCTGCAAGAGAAGGAAAACCTACGGGATTAAAAAGCCATACTGATAGAAGTATCTTTATGACTGACTCCCCGGGTGTTTCAGGCCCACTTTCAGTATACCCTGAAGGATTTCTTAGAACTGACCATTTCTTGTCAGAAGTAACTAATTCTCATCCCGATGCAGATGGTATAAAAAGAAAATGTAGATGCTTCCTTGATCTTGCATTCGGAAATCTTCCAGGTTCAAACACCGGCATCAGACAAGAAGAATGTGTTTCTGATGTTCCAGTTACCTGTGGTAATAAAAAACTTGATCCTGGAGAAGAATGTGATGACGGTAATTTAGACCTCAATGATCAATGTGGTATGGATTGTAAATTCACCTCTTGTGGTGATGGTCGAATTCAGAGTCCAAATGGAGCAGGAGGCATAGGAGGATTTGAGCAATGTGATCCTCCAAAGGATAAATGCACTACAGGAGGGATAGGCATACCTAAACCAGGAATCTGTAGTGGAACTTGTCAATGTATACCTACTTGTGGAAATGGAAAATTAGACCCTGGAGAAGAATGTGAAAGTAATGGTGCAACTACCCCAGGATGTGAAGGTGATATTTGTAATTTAGATACTTGTAAATGCGAAACATCATCCAAATCTTTACGTTAATTTCTATCCAACCTATAAATCGTAAAAATACAGCCCATTAATATTCAACAAACATTTATTCTAATTTAAAAACGAGAATTTATTTTCTTAATCACAAAACCATTCTCATCTAGTAAATCAACAGAAGGTTCTCCAGATAAATCAACAGGGTCAATATTAAGAATTCTGCCATCTAAAACACCTTCTATCAAATCATCTCGTGCATAACCACTCAAATAAGATTCTTTCAATTTAGAATTTAAATCTTCAAGAGAAACAACTCTTCCACTAAAACTAGGTGGAAAATGATCTTTCTTACCAAATGGAGAATGATCAGCTAGTGTATAATAAGCAGCTCCTGCAGCCAAGAGTGTTCCTGCAACAGTTCCAACTACAATTGAATAAAGAGTTTTTCTATTTTCTTTCATGCCTATTTAGTGGTAAATACGCTTTATATATTTTTGTATTGGCATTTAATTTGAAAAAATTATAAACCCTGTGCCTCAGTTTTCTAACAAATTAATTCAAATTCAGCCATATTCTCTAAATTTCAAAGTTCGTAACAATTATATACCAAAAGCCAATGCCTCATATATGGCAGTAGAATCATTTATACCAGTATCGGAATCAAAACTAACAATTGAGAAACAGGTAAAACCAAAACCCTCCACAAAAGAACTTACAACAGTAGAAAAACCAGGAAATATTGAAATGATAGAAGGCGGAGAAGCAGAAAAAAAGAAGCAGAAGAATAGAAAAAGAAATCCAAAGGCAATTCCTAAAATAGACTCTCCAAAAAGAGAAGTAACTTTAATAATAACCGAGAAACCTCAAGCAGCACTCAAAATAGCAAGCGCACTATCAAGCACTCCAAGAAAATATTCTGAAAACAACGTGCCCTATTATGAATTAGAAAGAAATAATAAAAAAATAATTGTTGCATCTGCAGTAGGTCATTTATTTAATCTAACCTATGTAAAGGGACAAACAGGATGGCCTATATTTAACATAGAATGGGTCCCATCATATGAAAGCAAGGGTGCATCTTTTACAAAAAACTATTATCTTCTTTTAAAAAAATTAGGTAGAAGAGCTAAGGAAGTAATTATTAGTACAGATTATGATGTTGAAGGAGAATTAATTGGGTGGAATGTGTTGAGATTTATAATTGGTGAAAAAGATGCAAAAAGAATGAAATATTCTACTTTAACTAAAAATGAACTAGAAAAATCCTATGAAAAACCAATGCAAACTCTAGATTGGGGACAAGCATACGCAGGAGAAACAAGACACAAAATAGATTGGCTTTATGGTATAAATTTGTCACGTGCATTAATGTCTGCAATAAAACAAGCAGGATCTTTTAAGATATTGTCTATTGGTAGAGTTCAGGGTCCTGCATTAAAAATAATAGTTGATAGAGACAAAGAAATAGAAAACTTTAAGACTCAGCCTTATTGGCAGGTTTTTGCAAATGTAAAAGATACAGAATTAAAACATGTAAAAGATATATTTAATGAAAAAGAACTAGACAAGTTTAAAGATATTAAAAGCGGAGTGGCTGAAACGACAGAAAAAGAAGAGCATTATCCACCTCCACATCCTTTTGATTTAACAACCTTGCAAAGAGAAGCTTACGCGCACATAAGGTTAAGCCCATCAAGAACTCTACAAATAGCTCAATCTTTATATTTGGACGGAATAATTTCGTATCCTAGGACATCATCACAAAAGATACCTAAAGAAATAGAACCTAAAAAAATAATTGCTAAACTTATTAAACAATTTCCAGAAGCAAAATTAGCTGTAAGAGATAACCCTATTGAAGGAGAAAAGTCTGACCCTGCACATCCAAGCGTTTTTCCAACTGGAGAATTCAAAAATCTTCAAGATGACGAAGAAAAACTATATAATCTAATAGTAAAAAGATTTCTAGCATGTTTTTCACCAAATGCTATTGGAATATCAAAAAGAATTCAATTAATATCTGACAATCAAGAAAACATTGCATCTAGTCAACAAGGTAAAAAATTCACATCTAATGGATTAACAATAACAGAAAAAGGCTGGACCCAAATATATCCAACCACATTTGAAGAAAAGCAAATACCTACAATAAACGGAAATGTTTCTGTAGATAAAATAAGCTTTGTGGAAAAAGAAACTCAGCCACCAAAAAGATATACTCCTGCTTCTTTAGTAACAATATTAGAGAAGAAAAACTTGGGCACTAAAGCCACACGTTCTGCAATAATAGATATTTTATTTAATCGAGGATATTTAGATGGAAAAAGCATTCAGGCTACTCCTTTAGGTATAAAACTTATTGAAGCACTCGAGAAGTATTCTCCTATAATAATTGATGAAGATTTAACTCGTCAGGTGGAAGAGAAAACAGAAGCAATTCTAGAAGCAAAATCTGATTGGATAACTATGGAAAATGAAACCATTAAAAGAGTAGAACAATTAATAACTGATATTTCTAAAGAATTTAAAATAAATGAGCTTTCAATAGGTAAACAGATTTTATCTGGCGTTCAGGATTTAAGGGAGCAACAAAAAGAACAAAACACATTAATGTCCTGCACTAAGTGCAATGTAGGAAACCTTCAAATCAGATATTCTAAAAAAAGCAGACGCAATTTCGTAGGTTGCTCAAATTATCCAAATTGTACAGCAGTTCACCCTCTTCCTCCAAATGCTATGATAAAAAAGACAGATAAGATATCAGATAGAAACCTGCCTATTCTAATAGCTTTGAGAAAAGGCAAACGGCCTTGGGAATTTGAGTTTGATCCAAATTGGAAACCAGATCCTAACTACAAGAAAGAATAAAACAAATTCATAAACTTGGCCATCCAGCTTATCATTAACCAAGACAAAATCCAGAGATCTTTCCTTTTAAAGATTATTATTCTTTTGATATCAAAAAATCGATGCACCACCACGACTTAAAAGTCATGGTTTGAAAAGGTGCTCGATTTTTGGATGCAAGAAATTTCTTCTTGAAGAGAAATTTCTGCACAGAAGTTTGTCATTGTGAACAAACTTCTTGTGCTCAAAGTGTTGACCACATTCTAAAGAATGTGGTTTTAGGGAGACACTTTGACATAAATTCCTACCAAGAGGTAGGAAAAAGTTTAAATACTAATTCTTACTAAACAGGCTATGATAACTAAAAGATCTATAAGCGAAAAAGGACAAATAGTAATTCCAAAAGATATGAGAACATATCTAAACTGGAAAAATAAGGAAAATATAACTCTTGAAATAAAAGATAATTCAGTAATAATAAAAAAAGAAGAAAATGAAAAATTCTTAGAAGATTTTCTAAACGTTCCCAAAATAAAAAGAAAATCTTCTTGGAAAAAAATAAAAGAAGATTTAGAGAACCGCCATGAAATACATTGATACAAATATTTTCATCAATGCAATCTTATATGATGATGAAAAAGCAGAAAGATGTAAAGAAATATTAAAAAAAATAATAGAAGAAAAGATCATGGGCTGTACTTCGTTCTTATCATGGGACGAGCTCGTGCACATTATAAAAAAGAATAAAGATAGAAATATTGCAATTATAGAAGGGGAAAAATTCTTGAAGTTTCCAAATTTAAGTTTTATAGAATTAAATCAATCAGTCGCAAATAAAGCTCAAGAAATGATATCTAAATATAACCTTGGGCCAAGAGATGCATTTCATATTGCAAGTGCCCTCTCAAAAGATGTAAAAGAAATAATATCTGACGACTCAGATTTTGACAAAGTCAATGAAATAAAAAGAATTAAGGTTTAGTCCCATACAATTTCCAAAACTCTTCATGTTCTTCAGGACTTAAAACTCCTTCTCTTCTAAGCACAGGATCCTCAGTCGGAAGACTAACATAAAGTCTACCTCTTTTTAATGTTCCGTTAGATTGTGCAGCTCGAATCCCGTCAACTAATTGAGAAATATCAGACCCACGCACTATAATTTGATCATCTTCAATCAAGGTAAACCCAGATCCATTGTCGGATTGAACAAAATAATCATGCATTTTACTTTCCTTTTCTATTCCATGATCTCAAACTTGGACGCACCTTCAAAGTAGGGCTATGACCTCTACGAGTTGTCAATCCACGAGATTGTTTTCCTGCTGAAGTCAAACCGCGTTCAACTCTTCCAGAATGGGAATTACCATTTATCCAGTTTAAAGTACGATCATTCTTAATTTCAGGTTTTGCAGGATCTACTAAGATAACTTCATAAAAGTAATGTTTCCCATCTTTTCCAATCCAATATGAATTCAAAACCTCAAGATTGTTAAAATATTTTGTAGCCCTCATCTCAGCAACCCAACGATAGCTCATTTTCAAAGTCTTACGATTAGTTTGTTTTCTACTTTTACGCCCCTTTACAGCAATACGAGTACGAGTTCTACCTCCACGCATAACACGTATACGTGCAACGATAAATCCCTTCTTTGCTTTATATCCAAGAGACCTAGCCCTATCAAGCCTAAGAGGTTTATCTACGACTTCAACAGCCCCGCCAGCACGCCAAGCAATCATACGTTCTCGTAGAGTAACCATATCTGGCTTCTTCCAAGCCTCTCGTAAATAATGATACATGCTTTGTGCCATGTTCAGAACTCTCCAGTATTGCATGCGCAGGCATGCCAGTTTAGTAAGCAAATCTTCTGATTTGCGGACATGTTGTGTTTTACACAACTTTGTTCTGAATCATTAGCAAACTTTGTTTGTGCCATTCCTATTTTTGTAAAACGCCATTTTTAAAGTCTTCTGTTCGCAAAAACAGGAATGCATTAAAAAGAAATCCATTTTCTTAATTCTTCCTCTTAAAAAAATAGGGATAATTAACAGGCAGATTCTCTCTCCTCAAATCAAGAGGTAAATTTTTTATAAAAAGAACAGAATTAAAATAAGTAAAAAATTTAACACTAGGTTCTTTAGTTAGAACAGCAGTTTTATTATAAACTCTAATCACCTCTATAATTTGCCTCCATTCACTTCCCCACTGAAGAAAACTAAAATTAGACTCTTGAACATAAGCAAATGTAAGATTATAAGTAGCATTTGAGGTAGGATCAAAAACTTCTGCATCATTGTAAAAAATAGTTTGATTGTCTATATTAGTTCCATTATAAAAAGTAAGATTTATTGCGACAACCCTCACTGCATGAGATACAGGATTATTAGGTAAATGATTTAAAACAACAGTTATTTTTTTTCCATTCTCCATCCCCTCGGTGACATCTTTCACTTGAGGCTTACGGTCAGAGTTAATCAATACAACATTTGAACTAGGATCAGGTTCTGATGCCTTTCCATTAGACCATTTACTTATATGTTCTATAAAAGCCTTTTTAGGAACAACTTGAGAATAAACATTACTTATTACAAATATAAATAATAAAAAAAGTACAAAAATCAAAAGAAGTTTTTGGGATTTCATATTCGGGTCATAAGGAAGCTTATAGCTGAATTTATAATCACTTGAGTAGGATAAGGATAAGCATCACTATATTTTTTCATTCCAACCTTAAGTCCATTAAATATTTCAACAGGATCCGTTCCTATTCTTGGATCATTAAGTGAAGCAAGCATACTAGTCATACAAGCAGCAAGGCATCCATCCTCCGCACTTTCACAAAACTCTGCAGAAACAGGAATAAATGTTTCATCACGAACAATTTGTGCATCAACAACTTGAATAAATAAAACAAAAAGAAGCAATATCCAAATCAAATTAATTTTAGACATTTTATTTACCTTCCATTTTCTTCAATTTAAAATCTTCTATCCCCACATTACCTCTAAGATGATTATAATCTGTTATTATTTCCCATGTTGAAAAATAAACATCAAATTTGCTCTCAAATCTAAAGTCTGGGTTTCGGCCATCAGCTATAACCACAACATCAGCATCAGGGGGTGTAAGCCTAAGTGCTGTAGAATACCCACCACGCTCAAAAAAAGATTCTGAAGAATTACCATAAACTCCTTGTAATGAAGTATAAGCTCCTTTTTTATCTAATTCTCTTCTTATTCTATCAACCAATTGCGGATTTGAAGGAGTAAATTGTGGATATCGCATATCGCTTTGATCTAATGAAGGACCCATATTATGAGGATAAAGGATAGCCACCTTTTTTCCAGTAAAAGGATCTGCATCAATAGAACGCTGCTCTTGAAGAGGAGTAGAGCACCCTGAAAGAACTAAACCTAATAAAGCGCCAGTAACATTTCGCGAAACCATTACATAGTTACAATAGATTTGAAGTATTTATACTTTTCTAAAGCCTTAATTCAAGAAAACAGAATTATTTATCCTAGAGATGGAATTAACCCCTATTATAATCTCTCCAGTAACATTTGCTACTGGAAGCGAAAGAGCATGTTTTTCATCATCAGTGTGAATATAAATGGTATTTTTATCAATAATAGATGCCTGGTAAGACAATCCAGCTATAGTAGAAGGCAAAACAAATTGGCGAGAGTATCCATTAATTGAATTTGTAGCAAGGTTAATTTCCTGTTGAACTTGCAATGCAACATCTACTATCAATATATTTCTCTGTTCTAATCGTTGTGAAGCAGTATTTTGATGAATAACTGATAAAAAAATCAAAAAGACAAACGCAAAAAATCCCACAACTATGATTAGCTCTATAGCCGATTGTCCCCTAAGAAACATTCTATCAGGCAACATATATCTTATCTCCATCAGTGGTTATTGTTAGTCTTTTTACCCCTTGATTTAAAGATAATTCAAAGCCTTCATCTAACGGAACATTACTTTCGAAAGCAACAATTGAAGTACCTGATGAAGTAACAAAAGTGAAAACTAAGCTATTTGAAACAATTTCAAAGTCTTGAACACCTTCTGGCAGAAAAGCAGTAATCGTAGATTTGGAAGGCTCACCTGAATAATAAACAGATTCAGCAGAATTTAATATCTTATTTGCAAAAGTTGAGAGTTGATTGACTTTAATTTGGTCTTGCACAGAAGAAGCATAGAAAAGAGAAACCCCTAAAAGAACAATTACTGCAAACATAACAAAACTAACCACAATAAGATATTCTAAACTAATTTGCCCTCTTACAGCCATAAGTTATATTAATCTGTAAAGGTTTATAAAATAGACGCAGTTTATGATGAATAGGAGGATTTATGAAGAAAAAGAGAAGCTATACAACTAAAATAATATTAACTCTTGTAACTGCCCTAATCATTCTTCTATCCCATACATATGTTATTTTTGACAATCCTTTTGATTCAAAATCAACTGCAAGAACAATATCTGGCAAAGTCGTAACAGACAACACTGTTGAAAAAGAAGTAGAAATTACTTTAAAGGAAAGAATATTTCTAGGAGCAGAATGGGTCTTTGTAATACTAATTTTTCTAAAATTAATAATGCAAGAAAAATCTGAATTCAAAGAATATGAAATAGTTATCTCTAAAGAAAAAGTAGAAAAAGAGCTCTCAAATACAGATTTAGATACATTATACAAGTTAGTTAAAGAAAAGAAAAAAGTTCCTGTAAAAGCATTAGCTGTATATTTTAAGGTTAATGAAACCATAATTATTGGATGGGCAAAAATCCTAGAGGAAGCCAATCTATTAACAGTGCATTATCCTAATTTCGGGCATCCGATATTAATTCTCAATGAAGAGGTTGTGACAAATGAAGAAAAAGAAAATAAAACATAAATCAGTAAAGCATGTTCAGGGAAAGAAAGAAAGGATAATCAAACCACATTCAATTAGTTTGCACAGTTCTTCAAAAAATTCTAAGCCCACTAAGCATAAAATTTCTAAAATTTTACCCTTGCCTCCATTATTAAAAGAAAAAACAATAACTAATGAACCAAATAAAACAAATTTAAGTTTAAATGCTTCTTTGCCAAAAGATAATTCTAACTTGGAAGAATATCCTGAAAACAAGGCCTTAGCACCTCTCAAAAAACTTAACCACTTCTCAAAGAATACTGTTTTAGACATGCAAGACATATATAATGAGAAGCCCGACCTAGGCAATGATAAATTAACAAGTGTCCTTGAAGTCAAAGGCACTCATCGCGATAAGATAGATGAACAAATCGAGCGTATAAAAAAAGAAATTGAAGGAGATGATGAGAAGATTTTTACTACATTCAATAAGAAGAAAAACCATATTTCTGTAAAACAAATTCAATCAAACAATGAACCCGAAGAAGATTTAGAGAAATTCAGTTATGAAATTGGAGAAGATTTAGAAAGCAAGGGCTTTCCCCTATCTAATAAAGAACCCGAAGAAGATTTAGATATCAAGGGTCCTCCACCTCCTGAGCCTCCAAAGAAGAAGAGAATAATCCATGAAGAAATTAAAACAGACAGTGAAGAAAGTCAGAGTGAAATAAAAATAGATCGTAAGGAAAATAAAACAAGCAAGAGAGAAATAAAAATAGAACCTAGTAGAGATGAAGATGCAATGCATGCAATTAGAGTTAAAGAAAAAGAAGTCAAAGGAGATGTCCTTGAAGAATATACAATAAAACTAGATGGTGCATCAGGCTATATAGGGATAATAAAGGGTGAGATAAATACCATATATAGATTATCAACACCAAAAAGAAGCATTGCAACTGATGCGCTCTTAAACGATTTAAGGGAAGAACTAATTACCATGACTTCTATAAACATGCAGGAACTTATAGACCCCAAATCATTTATTGCCATAAAAAATAAATTTAAAGAAGAAGCCTCAAAACTCCTTCTTAAAAAAGTACCTACAATTGAATCAGAAACTTCATCTCTTCTTATTGGAATATTGCTTCAAGAAATGCTCGGTCTTGGAAGCATTGAATTCTTAATTAATGATCCCAATCTTGAAGAAATTGTAATAGTTTCAGCTAAAGAACCCTTAAGAGTATACACTAAAAAATATGGGTGGCTCATTACAAATATCATTTTAGAAAAAGAAGAAACAACAATTAACTATGCAAACATTATTGCAAGACGCGTTGGCAGACAAATTACAACTCTAAGTCCTCTATTAGACGCACATTTAGTCACTGGAGACAGAGTTAACGCAGTTCTCTATCCAATTAATACTAAAGGTAATACAATTGTAATAAGAAAGTTTGCAAGAGATCCTTATACAATAATAGACTTGATAAATAATAAAACATGCGATTTAGAAACAGCAACACTATTATGGCTCGCAGTGGAATATGAAATGAACATACTTATTTCCGGAGGTACCGCTTCTGGAAAAACAGTGCTTCTTAATGCCTGCATGCCATTCATACCGCCTAACCAAAGGATTATTTCAATAGAAGATACAAAAGAATTGCTCCTACCAGATTTTCTTTATTGGACGCCTTTAGTTACTCGCCTGCCGAATGCTGAAGGAAAAGGTGCTGTAACAATGATTGATTTACTTGTTAATTCTCTTCGTATGCGTCCTGACAGAATAATTCTTGGAGAAATGCGTAGACGAGAAGAAGCAATGGTATTATTTGAAGCGATGCATACAGGCCATTCAGTATATGCGACGCTTCACGCAGATTCAGCAACAGAAACTATTTCGAGACTAACACATCCTCCTTTAGATATCCCTGCAAATCTATTAGGAGCAGTAAATTTAAACGTAGTAATGTTTAGAGACAGAAGAAGAGGTATCCGAAGAGTATTCCAAATTGCCGAAATAGAAACTGCAGGAGATACTGCTAAAGCAAACACACTTTATAGATGGTCTCCTGACACAGATACATTAGTAAAGCATAATAAAAGTTCAAAATTCTTTGAAGACATCAGCAGACACACAAGCATGTCTGAAACAGAAATAAATAAAGAGTTACAACTTAAAAAGAGAATAATTACTTGGCTAATAAGTCATAAAGTTAGAAATTTAGATGACCTAGGCAGGACAATAAATCTCTACTATCAAAATAAAGACCTCTTATTAAAAAAAATGGAAATGGATGATATAAAATTTATATTGGATTATGAAAAATGAAATTCAAAGTACCATTTACATTTGCAAATTTCGAGCGATTAAAAAAAAGACCAATAATATTGAAAGGATTACAAGAATATAAGAAGAATTCTAAACTTAGCAATTATCTTAAAAACTCAGATATTGATATCACCAGAGCACAATATCTTAACATAATCACAAACAGTTTTATTAGAAGCTTTATATTTTTTTTGGTATTAATTACCACCGCACTAGTAATTTTTAAAGCACCCTCTCCATTTACACTATCAATTTTAATTACATTCCTAATTTCTGGATTTATAGCATTCGCACAGCTTGTATATCCAAGAGTATACTTTAGTAAAAAGCAAAAGCAATTAGAAATAAACCTCATGCCTGCTTTAGAAGATATGCTAGTACAACTAAATTCAGGAATACCTTTATTTAACATTTTAATAAATATCTCTGTATCAGATTATGGAGAAATAAGTAATGAATTTAGAAAAGCTGTAAAAAAAATTAATGCTGGAAAACCCCAAGTTGAAGTTTTTGAGGAACTTGGAGATAAAAATTCATCTTCTTATTTTAGAAGAACTCTCTGGCAGATAAGCAACGGCATGAAATCTGGAAGCGATATTTCAGAAGTCATAAAAGGTAGTTTAAGACTCCTAAGTGAAGAACAAATTGTTCAAATCCAAAATTATGGAAATAAATTAAATCCATTAATTATGTTTTACATGTTAATGACTATCATCTTGCCAGCTTTAGCAATAACCTTTCTCACTATAATTTCTTCAATGATAGGTTTAGGCAAGGAACTTACAATTGCCGCTTATATAGGCTTATTTATGTTTTCGATATTCCTTCAAGTCATGTTTTTGGGAGTAATTCGTTCTGCCCGCCCTACATTAATTATATGAAAAGATACATAAAACCAGAAGAAGCTGCAAAGAAAAGAGCATTCTTAATTTACTTAGTAGTTGCGCTAGTGTTGGGAACAACAATAGGCCTATTCAAGAAAAGCTTCATAGTCTCAACAATGTGGACCTTAGGCACATTCATAGTCCTCTTAATATATAGGTCGACCAAAATTAAGCTTAATTATTACAATAGAATAAGAAAAATGGAAGATAATTTTCCTGATTTCTTGCAACTGATGGCAAGCAACTTGCGAGCAGGAATACCTACAGATCAGTCAATGTTAATGTCTGCACGTAAAGAGTTTGATCCCTTAGATAAAGAGATAGCAAAATTAGGAAAAGAATTAATGACTGGAAGAAGCATTGAAGATGCTCTAATTGACTTTGGAGAAAGAACACACTCTCTGAAAATAAAGCGAACAATTTCACTCATAATTTCCGGCCTTAAATCTGGAGGAAATATTGCAACATTATTAGAAGAAACGGCAGCAAGAACGCGAGAGAGGTACTTCATACAAAAAAGAGCTGCATCAAATGTCTTAATGTATGTGATTTTCATATTTGTGGCACTTACCATCGGAGCACCAGGATTATTTGGATTATCAACAGTACTAGTAGGTGTTTTAACAGATATCCTTGCAACAATCCCTACAAGTCAAGCAGGTACGAGCCTACCATTTACTTTATCCAGCATAGATTTGCCAATTTCATTTATAATTTATTTCTCAACAATTTTTATTATAGCAATAGATATTTTAGGAGCATTTATATTAGGTTTAGTAACAAAGGGGGAAGAAAGAGAGGGTGTAAAATATATAGTCCCTTTAATCTCCATAAGTCTAACTGTGTTCTTTTCAATACGTTACATTCTCCTTAATTATTTTGGAGATTTCTTTAAGATAAATTAAAGAATTAGGCTACTATCAGGCTAAGATAGATTTTTATATAAATGAAAGATAAATATAACATGGTTAAAAAAATAAAGCATAAAAAAAAGCAAACAAAAAAGGTAAGTATTAGTTCAGAAAAAGTTGAAACAAATATCTCAAATTTTGATAAACTCATAGGAGGGGGATTCGAGAAAAACTCTTCAAACATCATCGCAGGAGGCGCAGGTAGTGGAAAGAGTATATTTGCAACTCAATTCTTAGTGGAAGGGATAAAAAAAGGAGAAAAGGGCCTTTATGTAACATTCGAAGAAAAAAAAGAGAGTTTTTATAAAAACATGAAAAATTTTGGGTGGGATCTTAAGAACTATGAAGATAAGAAATTGTTTACTTTTTTAGAATATACTCCTGTTAAAGTAAAAACAATGCTTGATGAGGGAGGGGGAACTATAGAATCAACAATCGTGCGCCAAGGAGTAGCAAGAATTGTAATAGATAGCATCACATCATTTGTATTATTATTTGATAAAGAAATTGAAAAAAGAGAAGCAGCCCTGGCTCTTTTTAATATGATTGGAGGATGGAACTGCACATCATTACTAACTTTAGAAGAAGATTTTTCCGAAACAAAGGAACTAACTTCAAAAACAATGGAATTTGAATCAGATTCTATAATCTTAATGTATTTTCCATCTGAAAAGGGAGAGCGCAATAGATATCTTGAGATATTAAAAATGCGTGGAGTGAAACATTCAAAAAAAGTTCATAAATTTGAAATTAGAAAGAATGGGATTTATATTCATTTAAAGAGTTCTAGAAGATTTGGAAAAAAATGAACTTATATCAGGGCACCCCTAATAAAAGAGCACAAGCATGGGGATTTGACCTTATGATTGCTAGTACTATATTCATCTCGGGAATTCTCCTATTTTATGTTTACTCTATAAATTATCCAAGAGAAAGTTATGAAAAACTTGACAAATTGTTTATTGAAGGCGATTTCATTTCAGAAGTTCTCCTAGGTGAAGGACTTCCAGTAAATTGGGATCAAAACAGTGTATCTAGGATAGGAATAACTACAGATAAAAAGATTAATGAAACAAAACTGGAAAGTTTTTACTTGCTCGCAAATAATCAAACAAATCCCTTAGGTTACAAAAAATCAAAATCTCTCTTAAACACAAATTATAATTTCTTTATGAATTTTTCAGAACCAATAATTATAGAAGAAGTAGCGATACCTGAAGGTGGAATCGGACAGAATTTTCAAGGATATCCTGTAACAAACCTTGTAAAAATAACTAGAGTCACAATATATCAAAATAAGTTAGTCTCTCTTAATCTATATCTGTGGGAATAATTTAATAACTAGGAATTTTATATAAAAACATGAAAAAAAGAGGTATCTTCTTTAGTATGGATGCTCTCCTATCTTTTACAATTATCTTAATAATTGTCTTGTTGGCATTTCCTTTGATAAAGTTAGATAAATATGAGTCTCCAATAGCTAGAGACATTCTTGTTACACTTTCATCTTTAAAAATGGGAGAATTATCAAATTCATATGTGCAAGCCTTAATTTTAAATGGAACTCTTGATCCAAATAAAACAGCCCTTGAACAGATAGGAATACTAACAATTACGGATGAAGCAGTTGCAAAGGTGTTAACAGATATAATACTCCAAGACATAGAAACGAAAGAAAATATCGGAATTTGGTATGGAAATAAAATAGTATATTCTTCCAATAAAACAGCTTATGAAAACGCAAGCAACATATTCACTGAAAGATTTATTGTAAGCGGATTAGGAGGCCTTAATGGAACAGGAATTTTGTCAGGATATTCAGCAAGAGCATTTTTATCAAATACTTATCTCACAACCTACTCTTACTTTGGAGGGTATGCAGGAGAAGGAAATATAACACTTACAGTAGAATACAATGGAACAATAAATGATGCAGATTTAGAACTTGCATCTAATAAAGATTTTCAAATATATATTAATGGGGTTTATGCTGGAAACTACACAAAATCTCAATCTACTACAAACCCCTCAGAATATGAATTATCCTCGCACATAAGTAAATTTAACAGTGGAAAGAATTTAGTTGAATTTATCGCAGATGATCTTTATGTAGCTGGAGGCTTTCTAAGAGTAGAGTACCAATCAGAACCAACGATAATCGAAAAAAAACAATATTTTCAAGGAATAGAGGGTTTAATCAATTTATATGATGGCCTATTTATTCCAGGAACTCCTAGTTCAATAGATATAAATTTAGACTTAGAAAGCAATTTCACAACATTCCTTAACATAGGAAACACAACAGTATTTAATGGTACAACAAATGGAAGACAGACAATCACAATTTCAAATGCTCAGTTATCTTCTCAGCTTGATTACAATCAACTTGCAAATAAAACAACTCCGATAAGATTGGGTTTGAAAAATGTTTCTCTAATATATACAAATAATAATCTTGATATTTCATCAGTAGTTGATTTATCTGGAAGCATGCAAACCAATAATAAAATGAATGACGCTAAAAATGCAACAAATGAATTGATAGATACTGTGCTCAATATTTCAGGAAATAGAGTTGGTTTAATTGGTTTCGAAGACTATGCAAAAAAACCTGATTTCCACAATTTATCAAACAGTAGTCAAAGCTTAAAAAATATAGTAGATAATGTCTGGAATGCGCAAGGATATACTTGCATTTGTTGCGGGATATTAAAGGCAACTAGTTGTTTTGATAAAGAAATATTTTATGATAATTTTAATGATCAAACAAATGGCACTACCCCATTGGGATGGAAAATTTCACAATGGCTTGCAATAGCCAGCATAACTACAGATAGTTTAGAAGGAAACAGAGCAACAGTACTTGCAAGAACAGGCCCTAAAGATGCCTCAATTACCCACACATTCAACCCACAAGAGGATAAGGTAAATGTAGAATTCTTAGTAAGACATGATACGGGAACTGGAAGATTCAGATTAGATATAGATGGTTTAGATAATTCTAATAATTATAAAAATTATATAATCTTAAAGATGTATAATGGTTATATCAGAAATAACGATGCAGAGATAGTGCCATATTCTCTAGGAGCATCTTATAAAATAAGAGCTGAAATAACTCCTGGAACAAATACTTACAACTTATATGTAAATGATTCCCTTGTAGGTTCAAGTCTATTAACGAGTTCAACATATAGCAGTGTTGCAAGGGTAAGTTTCCAAACAGAAACCGCAGCAATAAATTATAAAGTAGATGCAATAAACGTTTCACTAGCTGAAAAGTTATGCGATATTCAAACAGGTAGATCAAAAGAAATGATAGTCATGAGTGATGGAGAACCAAATAAGGCCTGTGGTCTCGATTTATCCCCAGACTGGGACGGCGATTCAAGTACCACAAATGATCCTCAAGATCAAGCAATAGAAGCAGCATGTATAGCAAAAGCAAAATATAATATCACCGTACATGCAATAGCTCTTGATGTAAATAATGGAAGTTTAGCAGAACAAACAATGCAAGGAATTGCATCCTGTGGAGACGGAGGATTTTACACAAGCAATATTTCACAGTTATCTGAGATATATAGACAGATAACCAGAAGCATATTATCTAATTATAATGCTCAAGTCTTTAATTCATCAGCTGGACAATATACTAGATTATATCCAAACTCATATATTTCCTTAAATTACCCTTCTATAATAAACCCATTTGGAATAATCATAACAATAGAAAAAGCATTTTCAAATCTAACAAGCATTAACTTTGATATACCTCTAAAATCAACTCCCGTATCTCTAACTGCCATATCTTATTCAGGGGACCAATGGACAAACAGAGTAATACTAAACAATGAAACAGTGTATAATCTAAGTAACTATGGTGCGGATTACATAGACTTGGGAGACCCATATGCAATAAAAATAGATCCTAAAAAATTATTAGAAAATAACACTTTATTAATCACAACTGCATCAAGCGCATCAATCAATGAAACAATACAAGCAAATAATAAAGTAATTTATTCTATCTCCAAGAACTTTTCTGCTTTTTCACCTATTTTAGCTACGGCAGAAGGATGTATATGGAATTTACAATTTGAAGACAATTCTACAATTATAGCAAGAATTCCATCAACCTATGAAGGAGAAAATCAATGTTATTTCCCTCCAAACGATGGATTCACACACGACCCTAATGATGCACTACAAGTCGCAGTATATAACTTCCTTCTAGAATTAGATCTTAATGAAAACCAAAAAATAGATCCAAAGTTTAGTGAACAAGCCATTCAAATAGATCTTTCCCAAGTAAAGGGAATCCCATATACATGGAATACAGAGGTTCAAATACGCACATGGAACTAATTAAAAATCAAAAAATCGATGCACCACCACGACTTAAAAGTCATGGTTTGAAAAGGTGCTCGATTTTTGGATGCAAGAAATTTCTCTTCAAGAAGAAATTTCTGCACAGAAGTTTGTCATTGCAAACAAACTTCTTGTGCTCGAAGTGTCGACCACATTCTAAAGAATGTGGTTTTAGGGAGACACTTCGACATAAAAAAGGAGTATTTTTCTTAGCAATTACTATGGTAATAATAACATTGCTTATGACCTCATATACATTACATACAAAGATACAAGAAAGAAAAGTCGTCCAAAAAAGGGTAGAAACAATGAATAGTTTTGTTAATTCAATACAGCAAGACATTGAAAGGAAACTCTTTATTGCAGGGTTCAGATCAATATTCACTCTTGAAAATAAACTAATTCAAACAGGAGCTTATATTGAAAATGTAAATGCAAGTTTTCAAGAAATGTTTTTCAATGGAACTCTTGATTCGCAAGACCAGCCAATTATGGTTGGAGCCACATTAACTGATTTAACAAATGATTTACTATTAGCTGGAGAAAAAATCAATATTAATGTAACGGCTACTTACCCTAATCTTAACATAGACCAAATTGACCCTTGGGGACTACATATTACATTAGATACACAATTCTCTGTAACAGATAATAATAACTTGTCTTCATGGAACGCCCCATTGACAATAACTTCAGTAATTCCAATATCATATTTTGACGACCCATTATATACTATTAAAACAGGAGGAATTGTAATTGTAAAATTTAACCAAACTATTTATAGTTCATTTAATAGCACTTCATTATTAAACCACACAATAACTCAACTTTACAAATCTTCAACACAAGCTCCAAGTTTTATTGACCGTCTGGAAGGAAAGATAGATGTCAACAGCACAAATGGAATAGAATCACTAGTAGATATACAAAACTTACAATCAAAAGGAATAGAAATAGAACAAAAGTCTATTGTAGACCATATTTATTTCTCATCTGCAAATCCATCATTTTGCCACGTATCTGGAATGCCAAGTTGGTTCAATCTTGATAATGCAAGTTTAGGATCATATAATTCAACTTGTGGTTAATAACTTGACTTCGCCAATTGGCTCGTCAGTTATAAGAAAGTAATTTTTAACAAAGTAAATTTGTCAACTGTCAAATTCTTCTAATTTATTTTGAGTTATATTTGCTGAATTTACTTCAGAAAATATAAGATTCTTAAATGAGTTTGCAAGAGGCAAACTCAAGTTAATAAAACAACGACTGTAAAAGGGCAATCTTTATAAATAAGGATATCTACGAATAGATAGTTCAATCGATAAAATATAAAAGGAGGTAATAACATGCAGCAAAAAAAAGGTCAAGCAGCGATGGAGTTTTTAATGACATATGGCTGGGCAATTCTTGCAGCAATTGTTGCAATAGGAGTACTTGCATATTTCGGAGTATTTAGTCCAGGAAAGCTAACAGGAAGTAGCGCAATAGTAAATAATCCATTCTATGCATCTTCATGGTTAGTAAACACTTCAACAGTACAATTAGAATTAACAAACAATGGAGGAGATGTTTTAATCGTAAATACTTTAACTGTAAATGGAACTGGGGCAAGCACTGGAACAAACTGTGCGACACCTTCTACTTTCGGAGCAACGATCACAAATCCAGGTGCAATAACATTATTTAGTAATATGACTTGTAGTGGAGACACACTAGTAGCTGGAAACAATTTCGCAGGAGATATTAAGATAAGATATCAAAAGCAAGGAAGTGCATTGAACCAAACTGTGACTGGAACAATCCGTACTAATATTGTATAAACAGATTTTATTTTTATTTTAATTTTTTATAGTAAGGAGATAATTAACACACTCTAGAAAAGTGATAAAAATCTTTCAAAAGCAAAGAGTGGAATATTTAAATAATGAAACAATATATATTCTATATGAGGTATAATTTATATTCAGTTCTTTCAACATTATCTTTAGCAATTGGATTTGTGTTCATAATTAATTCAGCATCTCCAATTACAGGATATTCTATAGTGCAAGATGTAACCCCTATATCAAGTTCAATTTTTAGCATATCATTTTTTGCAGGAGCAATATGGCTAAATTACCTTTCAAATAAACAAAAAAGGGGTCAGGCAGCGATGGAGTTTTTAATGACATATGGCTGGGCAATTCTTGCAGCAATTGTTGCAATAGGAGTACTTGCATATTTCGGAGTATTTTCAAACAATTCAAATATAGGTGGCATTGTGCTTCTCAGCCCCCCATTCCTAGCACAAGCTTCAAATTATGAAAATGGAACATATAACATTGAATTACTAAATGGTGCACCTGCAGAAATCACTGTAACTAAAGCAGTGGTTGGTGCCTGTGGTGCAAATGTAAACACCTTAGTTAAATCAGGAGATACATTTTTATTAAACATTGTATGCCCGCAACTTATAACAAAGTCGATTATAAATATCTATTATAAATTCGGTGGAACAACCCTCACCAAAATATCTATAGGGAATACAGGTCCAATTAAGACAGCCCTACCCACTCTAAGAGAACCCCCTACATGTGGAAATGGAGGTTCATGTATTGAAGGTTCAGTTTGTGACAACGGAATATTGTGTATTGACTTTGCAGATAATGGCTATCCTACTTGTGCAGAACCTGGAGAACAATGTGATGATCCAGAAAACCTAGAGGTATGTAGCAGCGAATGCAAGATTGTTGCATTTCTACTGTAACATCTCAAAAAAATAAGCGCAAATCCTGCTTTAGGATAAATGATCGTGCCAGGATTCCTTCAACTCGCAAGAGTTGTAGGAACAGAAGTTTATCAGAACTTCTGTGTGTTCAAATCCTGCTTTAGGATAAATGATCGTGCCAGGATTCCTTCAACTCGCAAGAGTTGTAGGAACAGAAGTTTATCAGAA
>Ga0209541_10002488_pt1 | contig 34787 bp, 40 predicted proteins | sample RifCSPlowO2_01_FD_184027 | JGI IMG/M metagenome (GOLD analysis project Ga0209541, IMG submission 184027) | Groundwater microbial communities from Rifle, Colorado - Rifle CSP2_plank lowO2_0.1 (SPAdes) (version 2) | ecosystem: Environmental > Aquatic > Deep subsurface > Groundwater | place...
AAGAGATTGCTACGACAATAGGCAAAAAGGAGATTCATGATAAAAAAGAAACCGTCTATACGATGGCCTTTCTTTATCTTTTTTGGGGAACTTTTTGGTTTCTTGGGGTCATATTGTTTAAAGGAGAATTTATTTTTTCAACTGCCTCTTTACCGACGTTTTTAACCAGGTTTATTTTTGAGATTATTCAAATTCATGTATCTATTTGGGCGATAGTGTTATCAGAGAGAAGCACTTTTGGATTTGTAAGAACTGCAACCTTGCCGATGCTTTTGATGGTCGATCTTTTTTTAGGGTACTCCATACTGCCAATTCAGATGCTGGGTGTCATTTTCATTGTTTCGTCATTGATAATCATTTTTTTAAATCATGGCCTGTCTCGAAATGGTCTAGGATTTGTCATTTATTCAACTTTTGGCGCCGTAGTTACGGTTTCGCTTTATAAATATGACATAAGCAATTTTAATTCAGTTGAGGCGGAGCAGTTTGTAATGCACGTACTCTTAGTTATTTATTTCTTTTTTGTTTCCTTGAAATTGGGCCATGAAAATCCGATAAAATTCATGAAGCATAGAATTTTTTTCGCACAATCATTCAGTAGGGGTGCTACCTCAGCCATTATCAGTTTCGCGTATCTTTTTGCTCCGGCATCTATAATCATGGCCGCTGAAAGATCGACCTCTGTTTTTTGGTCAGTAGTATTCGGAAAAGTATATTTCTACGAAAAACATGTGGTAGTTAAAATATTTTCCCTTACCTTTTTAGTTATTGGAATAATAATGTTGATCGTGTAAAAAAGATCTAAAATCACCCCCATTAATCCCTCTGGTAGAGCATTTCTTTTCGCTTTGGAGCCAGGCCAAGACCATTAAAATAATATGATTATTAATCAAACAGTCACCAATTCGGAAGGCCAAGAGATTCAGCTGGTTTATTGCGAGGCTGACCCCCTTAAAAATTTAGAAGGCAAAGTCTTGCGAGATGTTCGCGTGTGGTCTTTTTATGGCGATAAATTTATTATTGTAAACGGACCAAAGAAAGTCTGGTCCCCACCCGGTGGAGGCATAGAACCGGGTGAAACTATTGCCGATGCCATAGTCCGCGAACTCCAGGAAGAAGCCAATATGGAAGTGCTAGATCAAAAGATTATTGGATACCAAGATATTTATGCCCCAGACAAGATTAGACGATTCGTATTCTTGTTTGCTTCAGTTAAGCCCATAAGCGATTTCGTTGTTGATCCGGACGAAGATATTACCGAAATGAAGCTAATTGATCCTCGGGATTATAAACAATACTTTGATTATGATGAAATTGGAAACCGGGTAATGTCTCACGCAATTGAATTAAGATATGTCTAAGAATACCCAAAAACCTGTATTATTGCGGTTCTGATTTATCTCTAAGCTTGTCTAGCTGTAGTTTTTACTATGGTAAAATGGCCAATTTTGGGCCCTTGTTCAACTTGCGTTAACTCTTACTTTATGGTATAATGATAGTAAGCAAAGTCCGTCCTTTTCCAATCTATAGCAGCTAACCCAACAGACCCAGAAGGAGGTCCGCAAGTGAAGCAATTCGTGAAGAGGGTCATCGAGGTTTACCGGCCCTATCGCTGGGCCATGCTGGGAGTATTCGGATTCATCGCGTGCGCTCAAGCAGTGAACCTCGCGGCGCCGTACTTGCAGGGCAAGGTGATCGACAACCTCATTAACAAGAGGCCGATCGGTCAGATCTACCTGCTCGTGGCGGCAACGCTGGTAATGTCGCTCCTTCAGATTGCGATCATGTACTTCAGGGAACGGAACGAGATCAAGCGAATTGATTTCTCCGTCCCCAGGCATGTGAGTCGCACCACTCTGGAGAAAGTGCTCGGTTTTTCGATCGGGCAGCACATCAGCGAGAACTCGGGCATCAAGCAGAGCATCATCAGCCGCGGCCAGCATTCGCTGACGACTCTGGCGATGCAATCGCTGTACCAGGTGCTCCCCACGGTCGTAGAAGTTATCTTCTTGATCGGGGTGCTCCTGTACTTCAGCACGGTGCTTGGTTCGGTGGCGCTCTTGGGCGTCCTCGTCTACGCATCGTTCATTCTCTACACCAACACCCACTTCCGCGGCGACTACAAGAAGCTGGAGGAAATGCACAACAAGAACTCCAAGTTTCAAGGAGAAGTGCTTCGGAATGTGGAGCTGGTATTGTCCAACGCACAAGAGCAGCGGGCAGTCCGCGAATGCGACGAGAGTTTCGGAGAGGTTTCCGACTTCGGCCGAAACGTGGCGACGCGGTTCAACAACTTCGCGTCAATACGAAATGCGATCGTCAACCTAGTGCGGTTCTCGATTCTGTCGACCGGGGTCTACCTGGTTTACAGAGGCGATTACACCGTCGGCCAGCTGGTGATGTTCCTGTCGTGGGCAGGCCAGGCGCTGGGGCAAGTCTCCAACGTCGGCAACCTGCATCGACAGCTCATCCAGCTATATACGTCAGTACAGAAATACTTCGACATGTTGGCGATCGAACCCGACGTGACGATTCTGCCTAATCCGGTTCGTCCGGATAAGTTTCATGGCAGGATCGAGTTCAAGAACGTGACGCTGCGCTACAAGAGGCGGGATGATCCCGATGAGGAACAGAAGGAAACTTCTGAACCAGTTCGGGAGGTCCATCCAGCGCTGAAGAACGTCAGCTTCGCGATCGAGCCTGGCCAGACCGTGGCCTTCGTCGGAGAATCCGGCGCGGGCAAGACGACTGTTGTCCACGCTCTGCTCCGCGCTCAAGATCCGGAAGAAGGCCAGATCGTCGTTGACGGCAACGACCTGCGAGTGCTCGACCTGAAACATTTCCGCGAATCCATCGGGATCGTGGATCAGGAAGTCTCGCTGTTCGACCACACGCTGCGTTACAACATCACATACGGATTGAACGGGCGCAGTGGTTCCATCACCGATGCAGACCTGGACCGTATCGCCGAGATGTCGTGTATCAATCGGTTCTTCCCGAGACTCGAGAAAGGCTATGACACGATCATCGGGGAACGCGGTATCAAGCTGTCCGGCGGCGAGAAGCAGCGGGTCGGAATCGCTCGAGCGCTCATCAAGGAGCCTGACATCCTGATCTTCGACGAGGCCACTAGCAATTTGGACTCGGAGAACGAAGCGCTCATTCGTGAGTCAATCGAGAAGGCGGCCCAGGGACGGACGACCATCATCATCGCCCATCGATTCAGCACGATTCGAAAGGTGGACAAGGTGATTGTCTTCGACAAGGGCCAAGTCGTCGGTCAGGGAACGCACAAGGAGCTTGCTCTGAGCTGCGAACCCTACCGGCGGCTGATCCACAGACAGATCTTTTAACCCAAATCGGTCATTAAAAAAATCCGCCAGTTGGCGGGAAAGAGCCTGACCAGCTCTTTTTTATTTACCATTAAAATGCTAGATTTGTTGAGGCGGGGTGCTTTATTATGCGGACGATTACAGTATATAAATTAGAAGATTTTAGGAAATGGCTGGTGAAGAATCATGCTAAAGAATCCAAGGTTGCGGTGGTCTTGCATAAACGCCATACTGGCCATCCAGCGCCGTCGCATCGCGAGTTGATGGAGGAAGCAATATGTTTTGGCTGGATTGACACCACAATCAAGCGTCTGGATGATATTAAATATATCAGACATTTTTCCAAGCGGACTAAAAACAGCCGCTGGAGCGATAATACAATCAGTTACGCTAAGAGTTTAATTAAGGCCGGCAGAATGACGGAACACGGCATGGAATTTTATAAGCTCGGATTGTCCAAACCGACCCACGACTATGGCATACCAAAAAATCCTGATATGCCCGATGATTTAAAACAAGCTTTGGCCAAGAAGCCAAAAGCCAAAATTAGTTTTAAATCTTATCCGCCTTCGGCAAAGAAAGTCCTGTATCGTTGGCTCTACAGAGCCAAGCTGCCGGCGACCAGAGCCAAAAGGATTAAATACATCGTCAACAACGCGGTTACAAGCATTAAGCTGTTCTAGGTAAAAATATTATCACGTAAATATATGCCCAAATACACTTTACGATTCAGAGCGGTAAATAAAGACATTTTTCTGAATATAAAATCCGGCAGGAAAACTGTGGAAACTAGGGCCGCTTCGGAAAAATACCGAAACATCCAGAGCGGAGATTCAGTAGTTTTGGTTTGCGGGAAAGACAGATTCCAGAAAAAAGTTAAAAAGGCAAAAATATTTACAACAGTCAGGTCCTTATTGCGCGCGTATAATTTAAAACGGATAATGTCCGAATTAAATTCAGAAAAAGAATGGCAAGAAGAATTATATAAATATCCGAATTACAAAGAGAAAATTAAAAAGTTTGGCTTGATTGCACTAGAATTAAAATAGTATTATGAAATTTTAAGCGATGTTTATGAACACTCGAAGGAATGTATTTTTGTGGGTTTTGTATGATTTTGCGAATTCGATAATTTCTATCGTGTTTTTTCTGTATTTTTCGCAATGGCTGGTTATTGAACAGGGGATTCCGGATATTTGGTACAATTTAGCCTTTCCAATTGCCGCGGTTCTGCTTTTACTGACTGTCCCGACAACCGGTGTCTTGCTGGACAAATACTGGCGGCGGATTGCCGGCCTTAGATACACGACAATAGGCACGGCTGTGTTGTATGGTTTCTGTTCGTATCTTGCCGCTCATGGCCAGACCATAGAGGCTCTGGTCGTGTTCACAATCGGCCTCTATTTTTATCTCCTTTCTTTCACTTTTTACACGCCCCTGCTGAATGACATCGCTTCGCCAGAAAAGCGGGGTCGGGTTTCCGGCTATGGTATCGCCGCGAATTACTTGGGCCAGATTGCCGGCCTTTTAATCGCTCTGCCTTTTGCTACGGGCAGTTTGAATTTATTCAGCGGTTCGCAGAGAGCCGAAACGCTCCTTCCGGCGGTTATGGTATTTTTCCTGTTGGCTTTGCCGATGCTGATTCTGTTTAAAGAGCCGCCGGCCCAGAAAATAGAGTTTTCATACAAAACTGAAGTCAGGCGCTCCCTAAGAGAAACCAAAACTTTGTTTACCATACCCGGCGTGTTTGCGTTCCTCACCGCGTATTTCTTTTTCAATGACGCGATTCTGACGGCTTCCAATAACTTTGCCATTTTCCTAGAACAAGTTTGGAAAATTTCGGATACGACCAAAACATATCTAATGCTTGGGATACTGGCGACGTCGGCTCTGGGCGGTTTGGTCTCCGGCCAAATCGCCGATCGAGTCGGCCACAAGAGGACATTGATATATATTCTATCTGGCTGGCTGATTATTTTGCCTCTTATCGCCTGGATCACAGACTTCAAGTTATTTGTGGTCGCGGCGATTATAATGGGCTTGTGGTTTGGTTCGAATTGGACGGTCTCACGTTCAGTAATGAGCTATCTGTGCCCGAGAGATAAGCATAATTTGACGTTTGCCTATTTCGGACTAGTAGAAAGGGTTTCGGCTTTTGTCGGGCCTATTGTTTGGGGTCTTGTCCTGTCAAACGCCATTTCATTAGGGCCGTCCCGTTACAGGCTGGCGGCCACAGTTCTAACGGTCTTTGTATTTTTTGGTTTACTCGCGATGCGCAAAGTGCCTAAAGACGATATCCCAAGACCGCAGCATATTTTGGCTTAATTTATGAAACTAAAAATCAAATCCAAAGCGCCGGAATTCAAGCTTTCAGACCAGGACGGAAAGGCGCATTCTCTGAAAGATTACAAAGACAAATGGGTCTTGCTTTATTTCTATCCCAAAGACGACACGCCGGGCTGTACGAAGGAAGCCTGCTCGATCCGCGACAATCTGCCTGATTTTAAAAAATTAAAAATTTCAGTTTTGGGCGTAAGCGTGGATTCAGTCAAAAGCCACAAAAAATTTGCCGGGAAATACAGCCTGCCGTTCACCTTGCTGGCGGATGAGAAAAAAGAAGTCGTCAAAAAATACGGCGTCTGGGCCAAAAAGAAATTTATGGGCCGGGAGTATATGGGCACCATGCGCACCTCTTTTTTAATTAATCCCGCGGGGAAGATCGCGAAAATCTACGAAAACGTTAAGCCTGAATTGCACGTCGAAGAGGTGCTAAAGGATTTTAAACGACTTATAAATAAAAGATGACAATCAACGTAAAGGCAAAGCCCGACGCGCCCAGCGCCTACATAAAAAAGATAGACGACATAAATTTTGAAGTCGCGGTTAAGGAGCCGCCAGTGAATGGATTGGCAAATCGGGCCATAATCAATTCGCTGGCCGGATACTTTAAGGTTAACCACTCCAATGTCGGATAACTCAAGGCTGGCGGGCCAGGAATAAGGTAATTGAAATAAAATGAACGGAGTTATGCTGTGGAAATAACCGGCGGCAGATAATGATACAATATTGATATGCGGATACTCATCATCGGCGGCGGGATCGCCGGGCCCATGCTGGCCAGGCAGTTGAGAAAACACAATGTTCAGTGCGAAATCACACTGATCGAACAGGCTCCGGAGTTTAAAAATATCGGTTACGGTATTGCTCTTTGGGCAAATGGGCGAAGGATTTTAAAGGAGGCGGGGATTGATGATACCAGTATTGATCAGGAAGGCTATGAAGTGCCTTGGGAAGTCTTTGAAACCCCGCAACATAGGTTGTTGAATCAAGTTCTGCTCAGCCATGTTAAAGCTCTTGGTGTCCCGGTTTTTATACCCCGCGCCCTATTACATCGAACAATCGTCAGCCAGATTGATCAAAATATCGTTCATCTTAATACTAAGCCTGTAGCAATTCAGAACAATGTTGCAAATAAGACAGTTAATGTTGAATTTTCAAATGGAACAAGATCCGAATATGATTTGGTTGTTGGCGCCGACGGTATTCATTCCTGGACTCGGGAAAATATCTTTGGTCCTGGCTATCTGAAAAATTACGGCTGGTCAATCTGGGTCATGTGGATTGATAGTAAATTTAAATTGTCAAAAGGTGCGGTTGGTATTTCCGTGCCCGGTAAATTGGCAACTCTATTCCCACTCCGTGAACGGTCAATGCTTTCACTGACGGCGCTCAAAAAACCTGGCCCGGATAATGTTGAACAAAGAAAAGAGAGTCTTTTGGAAACCTTTAAAGAGTTCGGGGAACCGATAACAGGAATTATTGAATCTGTTCCTTCTGGGCAGGAGATTCTTTATAACGACTGCATGTATGTCCAGCTGAATCACTGGTATAAAAATCGTATCGTATTAATTGGTGATGCCCAGCATGCCTTATCTCCAGCGATGGGTATGGGCGCGTCTTTAGCGCTTGAAGATGCCTGTGTCCTGGCTGATGAATTATCAAAGACGGGTGATATTGATGGAGCCTTGGCCAATTTTAGTCAGCGACGTAATTTAAGATTAGAACCGTATAAGAAGGCGGCTCATCGGATTGAATCAGTTATGATGGCGTCCGGGTTCATGAATCAGCTGCGTAATATCTTTCTACCCTTTATCCCCGGTTCTTACTTTTTAAAACCGCTCGAACGCCTGGTCAGTGAGGAAATATAAAATGGCAAAAGGCTTTCGAATCAAAGGCCGGAGCATTATTTTCTGGGTCTGGTTTTTTGCGATTATCTTCGCTCTCTATCTGTTCTTTTTTAAGTCGGATTCCGTGAAAGCTCAATTTGCCCAGGTCGTTAATCTTTCACTGGCTTGGCGGTCGCTGATATTTTTTATGCTCGGGGTGGTGCGGGGGTTTACGTTTATTCCGGCAACCTATCTGATTCTCTTGGGCTTAGCCTTTCTGCCACCGGCCGCGGCTTATCTGATTGCCCTGGCCGGAGTCCTGGTTTCATCGGTGGGCGTTTATTATTTTGCTGAATTTCTGGGTTTGGCTGATTTTTTTGAGAGGAAGCACCCGAAAGCGATTCTCAAACTCAAGACGGTGATGAGGGAAAATGAACTGCCTATCGTCATTGGCTGGAGTCTTATTCCATTTTCCCCGACCGACGTGATGTGCTACATCTGCGGCTGGCTTAAAATTGACATCAAAAAGTTTGTGCTCGGGCTTCTAATCGGCGAGGGTATTTCGGCGGCCGTCTTCGTATTTATCGGACGCGAGCTTGTAATGTTTATTTTTCATAAAATTTTCTAAAAATTTTATGAATCTAAAATCCCGCTTAGCGGGATTTTAGGTTACGAACTTGGAAAATGATTTGCGAGTCCGATTATCTTACCATCGGAAAGGGTTGTAGTAATGGGTGAAGAAATAAGGGTGAATCGGCGCGGGAATGTAGGTAAAGTTGCTCACGAAATTAATGTGGCTCTGGATCATCGGCGTTACCGTGTCATAACGGCCATAGCCGTAACTGTAGCCGTAATTATAAGAATAAGGATTATACGCCCGAGGCTGGGGCTGGTAAAAATAGGCCTGGACCTGGCCCGTCGCCAACAAACCGACGGCGACAAATATGCCGATGGCTATGTATTTTTTGAGATTTTTCATGGTCTCCATTAAGCTATGGATTAATTAAATGAATGATTAGTTAAGCTATGCTACCCCAGCCTCTTTTAGATGTCAAATCAGCGATGGATTTTTAGGCAAAATATGGTATGGTATGGGTGGCAAGCGTTACTGCATAAATTCGGTTTGCCTAGATCTGCAAGAGAAGTAATAAAGGACATCCCAATACGTCTCCAAAAATGGAAAGTAATAAAGAAAAGCAATTTTTAAAAATATATGACGAACTGGCGGATAAGGTCTTCCGGCATTGCTATTTCAGGCTTTCCGACCGCGAAAAAGCCAAAGACGCTGTTCAAGAGGTCTTCTGCAGATTTTGGGAATATCTCGAGAAGCATGATGACCAAATCTCGAACGCGAAGGCTCTGGTATTCCGGATTGCGAACAATCTTATCATTGATCACTACCGCAAGAAGAAAGATGAATCTCTGGACGCCCTGCAGGCAGATGGTTTTGATGTGGCCAATGATGATTACGAAGCGATCATGACGATGCTTTCCGGGCGGGAACTGACCGCTCTTCTGGATTGCCTGAAGAAATCGTACCGCGATGTTATCGTCATGCGCTATATTGACGATCTGCCGGTTCAGGAAATCGCCGGAATCATCAGCGAGCGGGAGAACACGGTTTCAGTCCGAATTCATCGCGGTTTGAAAGAACTCAAGAAAATTATCGAAAACGAGAAACATGATTAAATCCATTAAACAACTTATATCCGAAGCTCGAAATTTAAAGCTGTCCGAGGGCGAAAAGATTCAGCTCCGAGCCTATGTAATAAATGAGATTGCCCATCGTCAGCACCTACGTAGGTCGATTTTGGGAACAATAACAACTAACTTTAAATTTAAACCCATGCCAATATTACTTGCGATTCTGATTGCGTTAGGTGGCGGCGTGTCGTTTGCCGCTGAACAGACTTTGCCGGGAGATACGCTGTATCCGGTAAAGCTGAATGTCAACGAGAAAATTCGCACCTTGACTGCTCTGGATGCGGAGACAAGGGCTCACTGGGAGGCCAAGATGGCCGAGAGACGACTGGATGAGGCCGAGGAGCTCGCGGCTGAAGGCAAACTTAATGCCGAAGCCCGAGCCCAGATTGAGGCCAACTTCAAAGCTCACGCCGATAGGGTTCAGGCCAGAATTAAAGAATTTGAAGACAAGGACAGCGATGTCGCCGCTGAAGTCGCTTCAAATTTTGAGACTTCCTTGAAGGCTCACGAAAGAATTCTACTTGATATCGGCGCTTCTCGAGACAAAGATACGGAATCTGAAGTTAAAATCTTGGGCAACCGAATTAAGAGCGAAAGCGAAGATACGGTTGAAGCCCGCGCTCGCGTCGAAGCCAAACTCTCGGCTTCCGTAAATAGTGAGACTGCCGCTCAAGGCCGACTCAACAGCGCTGAAAACAAGATTTCCGAAGTTAGAGCGTTCATTGAACAAAATAAAGACAGATTTGAGGCCGAGGTTGTAGCTAAAGCCAAAGCTCGACTGGACGCGGCCGCGGATCTGATCGTCCAGGGCAAGGCAAAGATCGAAGCTAAAGCTTATGCTGAAGCGTTCATGATCTTCAGCCGCGCCCATGCCATAGCTCAAGACGCCAAATTGATGCTGATGGCCAAGGATCGATTTGAGAATCAAATCGAACAAAAGACCGAGATGAATGTCCGATCCGGCGCTTCTGTTGACAGTAATACTGAAACAGAAACAAAGACTGACGGTGCCTCTACAGAAAGTTCAGGACGGATAAAAATCAACTTCGGCTTCTAGTTCTAGCAAAGAATTAATACCGCCCCGGCATAGCCGGGGCGGTATTAATTTTGCATTCAATAATTAGACCTTTTGAATTTTGGTTCAATATCATATACTTCAGCTATGACCTATGAAGAGGGCATTATCGCCCTGCCGAAACAATTCACATATCGGCCGGCAATTTTAAACAAGGACAAGATCAAGCCTTTTAAAGAGCTGATAATTTTAGGCATGGGCGGCTCCCGTTTGGCGGCTGATATTTTAAACATTATCAGGCCCGATCTTGAAATTCATATTCATTCTGATTTTGATTTGCCCAAATTAGATTCGCAATCTCTGTATGAGTCGCTTATTATCGCCAACTCGTTTTCGGGCGACACGGCCGAGATTATTTCCGGCGCCAAGGAAGCATTAAAGCATAATTATAATCTGGCGGTCATCTGCTCCGGCGGCGAGCTGAAGGAAATCTCGGAACAAAATGAACTGCCGCATATATTAAATCCGAACGGCGATGGTCTGCCCGCCAGAATGATGATCGGCCACGATCTTCTGGCCATAGCGGCGATGATCGGCTTAAGCTCTGGATTATTCAAAGCCTGCGCCGATCTTGCTCCGGAGGGGCTTAAAGCCCAAGGTTCCGGTATCGCCCAGTCTATCGGGAGTAAAATCCCTCTTATCTACACGTCCCAGCGGCTCAATGAATTGGGATACATCTGGAAGGTCATCTTTAATGAGACCGCAAAAATACCGGCTTTCCACAACCGCTTTCCGGAAGCGGACCATAATGAAGTCAGCGGCTTTCATTTTAATCACGATGAATTTGCCGCGATTTTCATAAGAGACGATTTAGACGACCGGATCAGCCAAAGGATGGATGCCATGGCTAAAATTTTAGAATCAAAAAACATCTCTGCCCATCATGTCCAGATGAGCGGCCAGTCTCTCTTGGATCAGGTGATGTCATCAATCATAACCGCCCACTGGGCGGCGTTTGAGATTGCCGGCAAAGCGGGGATTGATCCGATCAGCGCTCCGGAAATTAAAGATCTAAAGGACCAGCTTTCATAAGGCTGGTCTATTTTGGGGCGGGTACCGCCTGCCCTCCCGGCAGTCCCGGGAGATTGAAGGTACTGCGCACTAAATCAGGATTGATGGTGTTTAGGATCAGATAAGCGGAGAAAAGAATGAATGCCCCATAGATGGCGTTTTTCATAATGTCCTTGGCCCTAGCCGTCTTATCAGCACTACCAGCAGAGCTAAACCATAAGAAACCGGCATAGAAGAATCTGGCAAAGATTACCAAACCGATTACCGCCAGAGACCATTTGAAGACTGCCTCTATTAACTGGCCCAGATCAGTAGGTAGGCCTTTATTGGGTACAGGCAGGGTGTCGGATTTGGTGAAGGGGATGCCGGCCGACTGGCTGCTTTCCGGGGAGAGCAGGGTCTCGGAGCTCCCCAGCGCTTTGCTGGCCGGCGGTGAAACTACGTCCGCAGATGCGTATAAAAATGGCGCGGCCAGACAAATAGCAATAAGTCCGGCAGTAAGCTTGAGAGATGTCTTCACCGTTTAATTATATTGTACATGCGAAGATCTTTCTATGGTATAATGTGCATATTAAATGGCTGAAAAATTATTAAAAAAGAAATACGCCATTATTTTGGTGTTCTTTAGTTTGTATTTTAGCATTCTGCCGGCAAAAGCCGCCGTTCAAGATGAAATTGCGTCGCGAACGAGGCAAATCGAGGAACTTCAGCGCCAAATCGAACAGTATCAGCAGCAAATCAACAATTTCCGAGGCCAAGCTCGGAGTCTTCAGGGTGAAATCGGCAGCTTAAACGCTCAAATCAACCAGATAAACCTGGAGTTAAGGAGTTTGGCCCTTTCGATAAGCAATACCAATCTCCAAATTAGCGACACCCAGGAAAAAATTAGAATCGCGGAAACCAAAATACTGAAGGATCAAGATTCTCTGGCCCAGTATCTTCGCATTATTTACAAAAAAGATCAGGAAACGCTGACCAGTATCCTTATTAAAAACGATACACTCTCGGATTTTTTCAATGAGCTTAATAACGTTAAAACAATTCAGGATGAGCTTAAACTTACGATCAATAATCTGACTGACTTAAAAAATGACCTGGAAGACAAAAGACAGGATCTTGAAGACAAAAAAGCTGAATTGGCCAAACAGCAGTCTCTGGCCGCGATAGAGAAAAAGACCGCCGACCAGATAAAAGCCCGCAAAGATAAAATTCTGGCGGATACAAAGGGCCAGGAATCGAAGTACCAACAGCTTGTAACGAAGAGCCAGCGGGATATTGAAGCCATCCGGGCCCAGATTTCTTATCTTTTACAGAACGGTATATCTGCTGAAGACGCGGTTAGATACGGCCAGCTGGCGGCTCTGGCGGCGGGAATTCGTCCAGCCTTTCTGCTGGCGGAACTCGAACAAGAGAGCGCTTTGGGCGCCAACGTCGGCAAATGCTATATCGTTGACGGAGCCAGCGGCGCGACGCGCCGTGTTACCAACGGCCAGATTTATACGAAGGGCATTCACCCGACCAGGGATCTGCCGCTTTTCCTGAATATTACAGCGGAGCTGGGCAGAGATGCTTTCCAAACACCGATATCCTGCGGTCAAAGCTGGGGCGGGGCGATGGGCGCGGCCCAATTCATACCTTCGACCTGGATGGGCTATCGGGACCAAGTTTCACGGATAACCGGCCGCCGGCCGGCGAATCCCTGGAACATGGAAGACGCGTTTGTGGCGGCCGCGGCCAAGCTTTCGCGCGACGGCGCCAGCAGCCAAACTCGGGCCGGTGAAATTGCCGCTTCAAAACGCTACTATTGCGGCAATGCCAACAGCACTAGTTCCGCCTGTGTGAATTACGCGAACTCGGTCCAGAGGTTGGCCGCGGCCATTGAAAAAGACTTATAACCAATATGGAATTTAAAAATCTCGGACAATTCAAGAGAAAGAAGGTTATCGTCGGAATCGGCCTGATTTTTCTTCTGGCCGTGCTGGGATCAGACGCGAAGGGTTCGATGATTGCCGGATTTTTTTCGTCGCGCGTAATTTCAGTAATTCCGCCTTCACCGTCAGTACCGCCGGAAGCTAAACCTCTTTGGACTATTCTTGAAAAAATAAACGAGGCTCATAATCTGCTCAAGAACATTAGTCTCAAGGTCGGGGATCGGGATATCAATTACACAGAATCGAGGTACGCTTCGGTTAACGGCAAAATCATTACCGCCTCAAGAAGCTTCAAGGAGCCGGAAAAAGAAATTGCTCTCGCCGCTTTAAACATCAAATCGGGTGAGATTAAGATTTTAACCGTTACCAAGCGCGGCGCAGACTTAATCGCGCCCGCGGGCTGGAACGTTGAAGTTCTCGAACGTCCAAGCGGGATTCGCTGGAACGGGCGCAATACGGCGTACCGCGTCAACTCGCCGGAAAATTACGTGGTAATCGCGAATGTTTATCCGAATGAAAAAGACACTCGCGTCGCTCAAAAAAATAAGCAGGGAAAAACGGTTTACGTAACACAGCGCACCATAAAATACGACTTGTACGCCCCATACAGCCCCGATCTGCACACTTCGGATCTGGTCATATCCGGCCAGAATTACACCAAAAATATGGTCGCCAAGGCCATGGAAGAGTTAAAATTTGCGGGGGTTAAATCCAAAGCCATACCCAAATCGCTGGTGACTGATGTTTTCGCCTCGAAGAATAATTTTTTTGAAAGAATTCCTCTCCTTGAACAGACCGACCTCACCGAATTTGAAATTGATCCCAAAAATACAGTTGAGCGAGCCCATGTCATTATTGGCGCAAACCAAGATAAAGCTTTCAATACGACTTGCAACAGCTCAAGCGCTTGCGGCTGGGTCCAGTTTACGCCGCGAACTTACGCCGCGATAGCCAAAAGCTATCCGTCCACCAAACTGATCAAAGACTTCAAAGCCGGCGCCGCCGATCACTTAAATTCCATGAAAGCGGCAATTCTGCTTTATGACACGAATTTAAAAGATTTTATAAATATAAAGGGTCTTGGGGTCTTGAACGATCCCAGTCTTGAGGAATATCTCGCTTCCTCTTATAACGGCGCGCCCCGTCATGCCAAAGCCAGTCTCAAGGCCGCGATTTTAGGCGGCATTCAGGATTGGGTCCAGGCGTTAAGCTCTAAAAAAGGCGGGATCAAAGACGAAACCCGCGGTTATCTGGTTAAGCTTCGCTGGCTCCAGCAAAATGAAGCTCCCCTAGCCGCTGTTGCAAATTCATAAAGATATTGATATATCTTTTCAAAACAAACCCAATGGTTCTTTGGTCGATGCCATTACTTAAAATAAGCAGAAATACACAATAAAATAAATGAAAAAGCTATTACTTTTAATTGTACTTATCTTGATTGTTTGGGGTGCTTGGAAGTTATTGGGGAACGTAAAAGTTGAGAATACTGCCAATGCTGAAACTTATAAGGTTGGCGTGATGGTTCCGTTGACTGGCGATGCGGCGGTTTACGGTGAACCGGCCTTAAATTTGTACCGCTTAGCTTTAGAAGAAATCAATGAAGCTGGTGGTGTAAATGGTAGAAAGCTTGAATTAGTTGTTGAAGACTCAAAGTGCAATGGGAAAGATGGTGCTAATGCGTCACAGAAATTAATTAATGTCGACAAAGTCCAGGTTATTGTCGGTGGATTTTGCAGTAGCGAATCTCTATCAGCTGCGCCAATCGCGGCCGCGGCCAAGGTCACTTTGTTTTCGCCGGGTTCAAGTAGTCCGGCTTTAACAAATGTGAGCCCATTCTTCTTCCGAAATTATCCAAGCGACGCAACGCAAGGTAAAGTTCTAGCCGAGATTGCATACAATGATAAGAAATGGAAAAATGTCGCCTTCATTCAAGAGCAAACCGATTATGCTCTTGGGGTTAATAAGGCTTTTAGCGAAAATTTCACGGTGATGGGAGGTAAAGTCACAAAGGAAGAATTCCCAAGCTCGACGACTGATTTCCGTTCAATTTTAGCTAAGATTAAATCACAAAATCCCGACGCGCTCTTCGTCGACAGCCAGACACCAGCAGCGGCAGCTAGAATATTTAAACAGCTCCAAGATATGAAGTGGAGTCCAAAGCTTTTAGTCTCTGATGCGGTTTCTGGTGATCCGGAGACGGTCTCAACGTACAAGACACTTCTGGAAGATACATTAGCGGCCGAATTTGGTAACTCAAATAACAGTAAGTTTAAGCACATGGTCGATATCTATAAGGCTAAGCATAATGTCGAACCTCCGTACCAGGGTTATGCGCAGACGGAGTTTGACGCCTTATTTATGGTCGTTGATGGCATTAAAACTGTTGGTTACAATGGCGCTAAGCTTGCTTCTTGGTCACGAACTATTAAAGAATGGGAAGGTGCCTCTGGAAAGGTCACCATCCAGGCGGATGGCGATCGGGCGAGTGGTCACGTGGCTAAAGTGATCAAGTCCGGTAAAGTGGAACTGTACAAGTAACTGATTTAATAACAAAGCCTCCGCTTTTGCGGAGGCTTTGTTATTTGGTATCATGAAGAAATCGCAATGTCTCTGATCCCTCAACTGATTGTTAATGGAATAATCGCCGGTTCCGTCTATGCCCTGATAGCTTTGGGGTTTAATCTCATCTACGGTGTCTCAAAATTCTTCAATCTGGCCCACGGTGTGGTGGCGGCCGTCGGCGCCTACATCGTCCTTTATCTCGCAAAGATTCTGGGCCTCAATATTTATTTAGCATTAACGCTCGGAGTTGTTTCCGCGGCGGCAGTCGGCCTCATTTTAGAGAAGACTGTTTATTTGCCTTTGCGTAAGCGCAAAGCTTCATCAATGGTCGTTTTGGTGGCCTCACTGGGCGCTTCTATTGTGATTCAATCAGTTATCGCGATGATCTTCACAAGCCAGTTTCAATCGCTTTCCTACTTTTTCAGCAACCAGCCGATCTATGAGATATTTGGCGGCACGATGACGATGATTCAGTTGGTTACCTTTATTTCATGTGTCGTTATTTTCTTGGTGCTGGCGCTGATACTGAAGAAAACTCTGTTTGGCCAGGCTGTGCGTGCGATCTCTGATGACGAAGAAGTTTCAAAAATTGTGGGCATTAACACAAACAGAATCATTGGCCTGGTGTTTCTAATTGGCTCAGCGATTTCTGGGCTGGGGGGAATATTAGTGGCCTTCGACACGGGGCTAGAACCAATTATGGGCTTTAACCTTTTACTAAAAGGCGTAATCGCTTCTATCATTGGTGGTGTCGGTAATATTTATGGCGCAATTTTGGGCGCTTTCATGCTCGGATTGGTGGAAAACTTTGGGATTTGGAAAATATCAGGTGAGTGGAAAGACCCCATTGCCTTTCTATTATTGATCATTTTTTTGATATTCAGACCCAAGGGGATTATTAGCGGATAATGGACTATTTAATTCATCTAGGAATAATATTTTCGATTTATGCTATTTTAAGCTTGGGTCTGAATTTGGTCGTAGGCTACGCCGGATTATTATCTCTCGCTCAAGCGGCATTTTACGGCATCGGCGCGTATTCGACAGCCATTTTACTAACCAGCTATGATTTTAATTTTTTTGTTTCGGTAGTCGTGGGCATATTAATTAACATCATCGTTGCTTTTGCGGCCGGTCTGATTTTGAGTCGTTTCCGCGATGATTACTATGCTCTCGGATCGCTTGGCTTGACTGCTATTTTCTTCGGAATTTTTTTGAACTGGCAGAGTCTTACCCGTGGACCATTAGGCATCCCCGGTATTGATAAACCGGAATTATTTGGTCTATCCCTAACAAACGATTTTTATTTCCTGATTCTCTGTTTGGTATTTTTGGGTCTGATTTACGCCATCTCTGAATTTATATCTCGATCATCATTTAGCAGGGCTTTGAAAGCGATTCGCGAAGATGAAACTGCTTTGAAAGTTTTTGGTTACAACACCCCCCACTTTAAGTTAACCATCTTTATTGTCGGTGCCGTGATCGCTTCGGTAGCCGGTTCCCTGTTTGCGTCATATATTTCCTACATTGATCCCTCGACCTTCGGTATTACTGAATCAATATTAATTCTCTCAATTATTATCTTGGGGGGATTGGCCAATTTGCGCGGTTCGATATTTGGTGCTTTACTCTTAGTATTGTTGCCTGAATTTCTGCGTTTTATTGGTTTCCCAGCTGACATTGCCGCCCAGATGCGCCAGGCCGTATATGGTCTATTATTGGTATTATTAATGCTATATCGCCCCCAAGGTTTCTTTGGGGAATATAAATTATAAGTACTAATTAATTTTACAAACTTTAGAAATGCTGGAAACAAAGAATCTCATCAAGCATTTTGATGGCGTGTATGCCATAAATGATCTTTCGGTATCTGTAGATCCCGGCATTACGGCCATAATTGGGCCCAATGGCTCGGGTAAAACAACCCTCGTCAATGTTTTAAGCGGTGTCCTTGCTAAAGACGGAGGCCATGTTGCTTTTACTGGAAATCTAACGAGAACTTTCCAAGACGTAAGATTATGGAACCAAATGAGCGTACTGGATAATGTTCTGGTGGTTCTGACAGAAAGAAATGTTTTTTCCGCTATATTTGAGTTTCATAGCAAAGAACATCTAGATAAAGCGGAGCAGACTCTCAAGATGGTCGGCTTATGGGAGAAGAGGGGACAGTTGGCTGGTAATTTGTCCTACGGCCAAAGGAAGCTTCTGGAAGTTGGCCGCGCACTTGCCACAAATGCCGACGTTTATCTATTTGATGAGCCGTTTGCCGGTTTATTTCCAGAAATGGTCAAGACCATCGTGGGCATAATGGAAGACTTGAGATCGCAGGGCAAGACACTAATCTTAATTGAGCACGCGATGGACTTGATTAGGAAACTTTCAGATCAGGTTATTGTCATGGACAGCGGCAAACTCTTGGCTCAAGGCCAAGCTGAAGAAGTTTTAAGAAGGAGAGACGTAATCGAGGCATATCTGGGAGATTAATGGAAAAACTACTACAACTAGAAAACGCGGCTGTTGATTATGGCGGAATTCATGCACTGGCCGGCGTTGATATTGAGATAGATGAAGGGGAAATTGTCGCTTTAATGGGTCCGAATGGTGCAGGCAAGTCCACAATCTTAAAAGCATTATTCGGTCTAACTAAAATGTCTCACGGCCAAGTTCTTTGGCACGAATCATCAATTTCTCCGATACCGCACGAAATGGTGGCTCGGGGGATATCCTTCGTGCCACAAGGGCGGAGGGTCTTTACGCACCTGACAGTGAGTGAAAATTTAGATATAGGCGGTTTCGTTATTAAGGATAAAAAAGAGATAAAGCGCCGTAAGGAAGAAATTTTAGATACATTCCCAGCGCTGAAATTAAAATTAAAACAAAAATCAGGACTGCTGTCAGGCGGTCAGCAGCAAATGCTGGCTTTGGCCCGCGGCCTTATGGTTGAACCGAAAATTCTGCTTCTTGACGAGCCGTCTCTTGGTCTTGCTCCTAAAATTGTTAAGGAGGTTTTCGGAATAATTAAGGAGATTAACGAAAGACACAAGACCGCAATCATGGTTGTAGAACATAACATTAAGTCCCTATTAAATGTCGCGCATCGGGGTTATGTTTTGGATAAGGGCAAGATCGTCGTTTCTGATACATCAGCCAATCTCTACAATAGTGACATCCTCGAGAGGGTTTTTCTTGGCCTAGCTTGAGGGGCTTAAAATATTAGGGTATAATTCTCGGCTGAAATGGCCGAAAACTCTCGTAAAACTGTATATGTAGCTATGTCCGGGGGAGTTGATTCCTCGGTTGCCGCCGCTTTGCTGAAAAAGCGAGGATTTGATGTTGTCGGGGTTTTTATGAAGCCATGGCAGCCCAAGGGAACGGTTTGCCTTTGGGAAAAAGACAGAGAGGATGCTTTAAGAGTCGCCGCGATACTGGAAATCCCTTTCCTAACGTGGGATTTTTCCAAGGAATATAAGAGGTCTGTTGCCGATTACATGATCAGAGAATACAAGACCGGCCGAACACCCAATCCGGATGTGATGTGTAATAAAGAAATTAAGTTTGGGTTATTTTTTAAAAGAGCGATGGTCGCCGGCGCGGATTATATCGCCACCGGCCACTATGTCCGGTTGAAAACTTACAGCAAATCACAAACCCGCCTGCCGGCCAGGCAGGCGACCAATCACAAAAAAAAGTTATCAGTTGTGAGTCATAAGTTATTAGTGGCGCGAGATAGCGCGAAAGATCAATCATATTTTTTGTGGACTTTGACCCCGAAGCAATTAAAGCACTGCATCTTTCCGATCGGGGATTATACCAAACCGCAAGTCAGAGTTTTGGCTAAAAAATTTAAACTGCCGACAGCAGAGAAAAAAGACAGCCAGGGAGTGTGTTTTATCGGACCTTTAGATATGAAGGAATTTTTGACTAAATATATAAAACCCAAAAAAGGTCCAGTCATCGCGATTGACGATAACCCAACTCTTTATGCGCATATTCGCACGAATAAGGGGTATAAACAAAAGGGTGCTCGAGGACGAAGGGGCATCGAAATCGGGACACACGACGGGGTTTGTTACTATACTATCGGCCAAAGGCACGGTTTAAATTTAAGCATCGCCGGAGGCCCTTATTTTGTGGTCAGTAAAGATATCAAGAAAAATATTATTTATGTGGGCAAGGAAGAAAGGTTGGGCGGGACCGGAGCCAAGGTTGGAGATTTCAATTGGATTGACGCGCCAAACTTTCCAGCCGAACTCGATGTCCGTGTTCGCTATCGGGCGCCTTTAAAAAAAGCGATTATAAATAAAAAAGGTGAAATTAAATTCATTGAACCCGAAAGAGCCATAACTTCCGGCCAATCGGCGGTTTTTTACCGCGGCCAGGAGATGTTGGGCGGCGGCATCATTAAATAGACGCGAGTATTTCTGTTTATAACCGGATTTGCGAAAAATCATAAACCGGGGTATAATTCACTAAATTTACTTTAATCCATAGTTAGAAATCAATGATTTCCCTAACTTATTTACACCATGACAATCGTTCTATCGACTCTTGTGTCGGCGGCCTTAGGCTTAGTCTTCGGGGCCGCGATCGGTTACTTTGCCCGCCAGCTCCTCGCGTCTAGACGCGCGACCATGGCTGAGTCTCGAGCTCAAGCCACCCTCCAAGACGCCAAATCCAAGGCCCAAGACATCATTCTTGAAGCCAAAGACACAGCTCTAAAAACTCTCGAGGAATCCAAGAAGGACGAAAAAGAAAGACTCGCCCAGCTTTCGCGCATTGAAAATCTTTTAACCAAGAAGGAATCCGAACTCGAGAATCGGTCAAAAGAGATGGATCGCGAAAAAGAAAACCTCAAATCGAAGGTTGTTGAAATCGCGAATTTAAAAACTCAAGTCGAAGAAACCAGAACTCGCCAGATTGCGGAACTTGAGCGCGTTTCCGGTTTAAGCCGCGATGCCGCGAAGGCCGAGCTAGTTTCAAAAATTGAGGAAGACGCAAAGGACGATCTGTATAAGATGATTCGTAAACTTGAGATTGAAAATAAAGAGGAGCTTGATAAAAAGGCCCGAGAGATTTTAACGCTGGCCGTTCAAAGATACGCCGGTTCTCATATTTCGGATTCGATGACCACGGTCGTAAATCTGCCCTCCGATGAAGTTAAGGGTAAAATTATCGGTAAGGAAGGGCGTAATATCAAAACTATCGAACGGCTGACCGGCGTTGATGTGATTATAGACGACACGCCCGAAGCACTAGTTATTTCCGGTTTCGATCCGGTTCGCCGCCAGATTGCCAAGCTGGCCATCGATAAACTGATTTCCGACGGCCGAATCCATCCGGCTAAGATTGAAGAAATGGTGGAAAAGGCGAATGACGAGATCAACACAAAAATCAAGGAAGCAGGCGAAGCGGCATTGTTTGAAACCGGTGTCGGGCCAGTTGATCCGAAGCTTACGTATCTTTTGGGGCGTTTGGCGTTCAGAACCAGCTTCGGCCAGAATGTTCTATTTCATTCCGTGGAAATGACCCACGTCGCCGGCATGCTGGCGTCTGAATTGGGTGCCGATGTCTCTATCACCAAGAAAGGCGCGCTGTTTCATGATATCGGCAAAGCTGTCGACCATGAAGTTCAGGGCACGCACGTTGAAATCGGCCGCAAGATTCTGCAAAAATTCAATACCGACCCCAGAGTCATTCAGGCTATGGAAGCCCACCATGACGAATATCCGTATGCTTCTTTGGAAGCTCGGATTGTTCAGTCTGCCGACGCCATTTCCGGCGCGCGGCCGGGAGCCAGGCGCGACACGGCTGAAATATATCTGAAACGCCTCGAAGATCTTGAAAGGATCGCCAACAGCTTTGACGGCGTAGAGAAATCTTACGCCATTCAGGCGGGCAGGGAATTGAGGATCTTCGTCACCCCGACCCGGATTGACGATTTGGGCGCGATTAAACTAGCCAAAGACGTGGCCCATAAAATCGAAGAGGAGATGAAGTATCCCGGAGAAATCCGTGTCAACGTCATTCGCGAGACTCGAGCCCTTGAATACGCTCGCTAGTATTGATTTTTCAGAGCTGGCTTCGCCAGATGCCTACAGCTTCGACCGATAGGTCATTTATACTCACTTCACTCAAAACATCGAACAAAAAGGCCACCTTACCTCGGCCTGCTGTCCTCGGTTCCTTTTTGTTACCGATATTTTTTCGTTCAGTTTCGGTAAATGACATCTACGGTCTCAAAATCTGAAAAACCAACACCAGCTCGCTTAATTTAGTTCATAAGATACCTTTGCATAATTTTTTGTAATTTAAGAGCCCGCGTCGAGCGGCGTCGTATGACGTGGGCTCTCGCGGGCGGGTCAGATGAGTGGGCGGACCATCACATGACCAGAGACAGCAAGTAGATAGGCGGGGTATTTATCTGAGGGGATACAAAGTGCGTTTTGTGTTACTGTTTCGTCCACGGGCACTACCTCTGGCAATTTCACCATTAACCATCGGGGTTGCACATAACTCGGCACAATGAAGCTGGTACCGATTTCTAGGGAGTCGAACCTACAGAGCGGTCCGTACCGTTTCCTCGCGGGTTTGGCTACTTTCTTTATCACGACTCGGAACTCCTTGATAATAAGCTAACATTAATAATGTCTTTTGTCAACTTTCTACTAAATCGTTGATTATCAACAGGGGGGTTGCAATTTTGGCGGAAAACCTAGAGAATTGAACTTGTAGCTTTAAAAAGCCTAGGAAAACCAATAGTTCTTGCCCTGAGTTTATCGAAGGGCGGTCGTTAACTATTGAAGGTTTAATTAGTTAGAATTTAATCGGCTTAGCCAAGTACGAGGCAAAAGTGAGGACCAAACTGAGCCATATCTAGGATATGGCGAAGGAGGACCGGAACTTTTAACGAAGTAATTTGGCTAAGAGCGTACTGCCAAAGACGCCGAAGGCGACTGGCAGGGCGGCCGGTAAATTATATAAAATGGCAAATGCAATGAAGAAAAGTCAGTTAGGGGCAGTATTAGGCGAAAAGATGGGCGTTTCTAAGAAGCAAGGCATGGAATGGGTTGATGCCTTCGTGGAGGTCGTTACTAACGAACTTCGAAAGGGTGGCAAGGTGAACATCACCGGCTTTGGTATCTTTAAAGTTTCGGATCGCAAAGCTCGAGAGGGCCGCAATCCGCGAACCGGAGAGACTATCCAGATCAAAGCTTCCAAGAAGCCCCGCTTTACTCCGGGCAAGCTTCTCAAAGAAGCCATTATGTAAGTGAGATCATGGTGATCCTGAGCCTGTCGAAGGAGAACCATAGATCGAACTTATCCCGAGTGAGGCCGAAGGCCGACGAGGGATAAATGAAGCTTCTGCACGATGAGCTAGTTCAGCAGGACGACGCGAACCATAGATCGAACTTATCCCGAGATATTAGTCAAAGAACTCCATACCACGGAGTTCTTTGACTAATTGAAGAATCGTAAATCTATCCTTCAGCTTTTTAAATACTTTTTGCCTTTTAATTTTTCCGGCAAGAGATCTTCTTTCGGGTATCGTGTGTAGCCTTTGCCATATCCCAAATCCCTCATCAATTTTGTGGGTGCGTTGCGAATACTCATCGGGACAGGCAGATTGCCGTATTTCTTAGCGTCCTCAAGGGCCAACTGGTACGCTTCATACGAAGCTTTGCTTTTGGGACACCTGCAAAGATAGACTATGCCATGAGCCAAATTGATGCCTGCTTCAGGCATACCAATCGTGTCCACGGCCTGAAAAACGGAATTTGCGATGGCCAACGCGTGCGGATCTTCCATGCCAATGTCTTCACTGGCAAAAATAACCATTCTCCGGGCTATAAATTTAGGGTCTTCGCCGGCTTCAACCATCCGCGCCAGATAATACAAAGCGGCATCAGCCTGGGAGGCGCGCATGCTTTTAATAAAAGCGCTGACAGTATTGTAATGCTCCTCACCTTTTTTGTCATAGCGCAAGAATTTTGATTGAAGAGTGTTCTTTAGATTCTTGACGATGATTTTACCGTAAAGCCGGTCGGTATTTTCAAGCATTGTTATCGCTTGGCGCGCGTCACCGCCGGCCATGCCAATCAGCCAATCCTCGGCCTCTTTGGGAATTTTATAGCCAATTTTTTGGATAATGGCTAACATATCTTTCTCGCTTAGTTCTTCCAAAACAAACACCCGGCAGCGGGAAAGCAAAGCCGGAATGACCTCGAAACTGGGATTTTCAGTCGTGGCGCCGATCAGGGTGAGCTTACCGGACTCGACAAACGGCAGAAGATAATCTTGCTGGGCTTTGTTGAAACGGTGAATTTCGTCGAGGAAAAGGATTTTGGGCTTATCCGCCGAAGCTTTATCAGCTCCCACCGCTTTAGTGGTAGAGACGGTCAATGCTGGCCCAAAAAGACCTTCCTCCCCTGGGATATTTTTGGTTGGCTTATTTTCTATAATTTTGCGAATGTCGTCTTTACCGGCATTAACTGCGGAAAGTTCGTAGTAATCGGCCTTTAAAGTCTTGGCATAAATGCGAGCCAGGGTAGTTTTGCCCACACCCGGCGGACCCCATAAGATAAATGAAAAAAGATGGCCTTTTTCCATAGCCGCGACTAAAGGCTTATCCGGCCCAACCAGATGTTCCTGACCGTGAAAATCTGCAAGATTGACGGGCCTTATTTTATTCGCCAGCGGTTCCATGCCGCCAGTATATCAAAAAACAGTAAAAGCCAAACTTAAGAGGATGAACGCATTTTGAACTAAATTCCCGACCGATATTTCAAGATTATATCCTTATATTGATCTAGTATTTTATCGAATGAAGATATTTCGAATTCTTCCCAATATGTCTCCATTGGCACAAGTATCGCATATGAACTTTGCTTTGGAAGAAAGCCGCTTAATCTAGCGATGGGGTTGGTTCTTATAATCAGATCTAAATCTGGGATTTCATGAGTACGAATAGGGTGGGTCTCAAAATCCCATTCCGGAGAGTAGTTTATGAGAAGATCAACGTGAAGAGACGGAGATTCCAATTTCTCAATAAAAAGATTTTTTATTTTCTCGTTATTTTTCCTTCCCCAGCATTGGATACTTAGCGAAGCTTCGTCTTTTATTAAATCTTGAAACGACTTTACCCCCTTGATAATTGCGCTTATTTCTTCATCGGATCTTTGCATATTCTTTTCCGCCAAGGCGTAGAATACGATTCGTTCTATGTCACCTCGTTCCAAAGATCTCTTTACAATCCCATGAGCTATCTTTGCCCCTGAACGATATGAATCTGTCAGGTCTATGCCTTCCCTTTGGGCATATTTTCTATTCCCATCGGGAATAATACCTATTTTCAATTTATGATTGTTGGTATCCATTTTTGAGCGGGTAAGGGGAATCGCTTTCACCTCTCGTCGGCTTCCGCCTCCTCGGGTTCGAGTCCCGGTCTCGCGGTAACTTTCGCCATTGCGAAAGTTACAACGCTCCGACTTTCGATTCCCCGAAGCGAGGACTCAAGTCCTCGCTTACCTGAGAGATAAATTGAAAAAGTTTGATTGTGGAGCGGGATAGTGGATGATGTTAGAACCTATTTCGTAGGGATGTAATCCCTAACTTCAACCACCCCATAAGTTCCCAAAAAAGATCCCAGGGCGTCCACAAGCCAGTCCACACATCAGATACAACTGTATGTATCATAATATTTTTCGGATAAATAGCCCTAAATATCTTTTCAGCTCGTAGTGAGTGGGGATAAGAGGTAACAAGAAATACTTCCGTAACATTTTGATCCATAACAAGAGGTAAGCTGAAAAAGGCATTCTCTTTTGTATTTCGAGAACGTTTCTCATTAAGCACCTTGTCTTGAGGAACACCGCGAGAGATAAGATATTCCTTCATGCGATCTCCGAGAGCGTGAGTACTTCTATTAAAGAGTCTGCCGTATCCACTGGTCGTAATTAGAAATTCTACTTTATTTTCTTGCCATAACCTTAATGCCCGATCTAATCGCTTTCTTTGACGTTTGGAAAAGTCATTTCCGACAATCGCATGCCCCAATATTATTGCTGCAGTATTACCCATAATTTTTATTATAACTTTATTGAGCGGGTTAGTGGATGACGTTAGAACCTATTGGCAGTCATCCGGTGACTTATTTTATATACCAAGCTTTTAATCAAATAAAAGGAAAAATTTGAGTGGTTTAGGAATATCTGGGTTGTTCATAATTCCGTAAGCTCCGAGGGCCACGAAACCGATTAAAAAGATGACTGCTATTATAGCGACAACCACAAAAATTATCTTCTTGAACATTTTCATATACCTATTTTACCAATAAAACAAAGAACTTTCAATGGCCAGACCCAAGAAAACAACTAAAGACTTACCCAAGAACTGGAAGGGGTTGATTTCAAGAGAGATGAGAGAGGGTGCAAGCAAGCAGGAGATTAAAATTATGCTTGGCCTTTCTAATGATTTATTTGAGCGTCTAATGAAGGAGGATAAGGAGTTTTCGGAAACCATGTCCTATGGAGTGGAACTATCGGAAGCGTGGTGGCTAAAACAAGGCCGACTTAATTTGAAAAATAAGCAGTTTAATTACGGTGGTTGGTATATGAATATGAAAAACAGGTTTGCTTGGAGGGACCGGCAAGCCACAGATGTTACTTCCGGAGAAAGGCCAATAGCCGGCGTAGTTATTATGCCAAGAAAACGAACACCGGAGGAAGATGGCGTGGTCCTAATGCCACAAAAATTAACACCGGAAGAAGCGGACGCTGGATTAAAATAAGTTCTTGTTAAGAGTTAGTAGATTGGAATATCCGGTCTCGTTGGAAATTGGAAGGTGTCCCTTACCTCACAAAAAGTCCAGAAACGCTTTGTGGGTCAAAAATAGAGTTTCCATAGGCCTTATTCTACAAGGACAGCATTGCCGTCCTTTAGCCTACTTGAAAGGTTCGGCACGACAAGTTGGTTTATATAAGAAATGTTCTTGAAAAGTAGTTGAGGGTCATATTTGCCAGTCTGTCTTGACTCGTAAGCCGCTTTAACAAGGTTTGTATATTCCCCCAAATCAAGTTTTTCGGCTTCTTTGAGAATATCATCATAAGTTGCTGGAACTTTGCCAGTTTTTTCTATTACCAGTGCACGGGTTCCGAATAAGCAAGATTTGTAGAACAATAGATTTGCTGTTTGTTCAGAGCCATCTCTATGAGCAATCGTAGCGGCAAGGGCGTATCCTAAATTGAATTGGGCATCTGACAATGCATCAAGAACCTCTATGCTCGGCAATTGCATTTCTTCAATTATCCTTTTTCCCCTCAATGTCTTACCAGAGGCAATCAACTCTCTCATGTAGATTTTTTTATTGAAAGGCGTATCTGGATTACCAGCCTGAAATTGCTCCAAGCGAAAAGGATAAACGCTTACACGAGAGTCTTTTACAGCCCCTCTCACAACCGAACGTCCAACATATCTATCTTCTGGTATTAAAACTCCTATTTCGTAATCGCTAAATGACGTTGAGTCCGTGCGAGCTCTTGAGCCATAAAGAAATATAGAAACCGGTTCACAAACAGACTCTATATCGTCCAAAACCTTTTCCAAATTCACCGGTTCTTTTTCTTGTTGCATTGGGTTTTCCATTAAGATTTAATTTTAACTAAACAAACCACAAAAATCAATTAAGTCCATTGAGTTTCCGGGTATATTAGAATTGAGTATCTGAACGCCTAAAAGCGTTAAGTTTTTTGAGATATTGGGTATGTTAGTAAAACATAGACCAATCAGCCATAAACGGCCCCTTATATCTTTCTCAACCCTCCTCCTCTCTGTCGGGTCTTCAATTAAATCCAGAACAATTTCAATGGCTTTTAACGCTTTCTCAATCCTTCTACTCTCTCTTTGATTTGTATCTTCTATCAACTCCCGGCTTATGAGAATATCACCAACTATACCTCGTAAACAAGCATAAACTTGCCAGTTTTAATCCCCATCCCCATGCTCATTGGCAAACCGCATTAAACGTTTCTTTAATTCCTCTTTCTTGGGAAGAGGGTATCTTGGAAACACTCTACTTTTATTTTTATTTTCAGACATATTTGGGATTGAGTTTCTTTAGGCCTATAAAGAGTGTGTGACGAGTCCCGCTTTTACAGCTTCTTCAATCTCCTCCAAATAAGGCGTAACAAAGCCATATTGCTTTGCGGCTCCTTCAAGATGTTGGATGGTTTCTAACTTCAATGAATAAGGGCTCCCTTGTTGAAAATAAGTTAAAACCTCATTGGGTAAATCAAGATGCTCTTTATGGTGATGCCACGAGAAATTTGTCACGCATAGCATAGCCATATTATCGTTTCCGAAACTGTTTTTAGTTCCGGGTTCAAGAAAGCCGTAGGTTCTTAATTGCCTATCCATATCGTTGAACCATCTCTTTTCGCTCAAAGGAGCCGGGCCAGTAATGGGCAAGTTGAGGTCGTCAAAAACTATCAAAGGAATGTCTTTTTTTGATTGAGAGCGGGCCTCTCTTACATGGTCTGTTATTTTAATTTTTGCATTCTCTGAATTGAACTCGCCCTTTATTCCCAAAACCCCTTCTCTGTGGTGGCTTTTTGTTTCAAAAACTGCTTTATCTCCGGTAGTTCTATGCTGGCCAACAAATTCGCAATGGGCCCCTTTTTCTTTAATCCAATTGATATTAAAACCCGCCCTTATAGCAATAGCGGCAACAGCTACTTCGTATCGTGCTCCTTGAAACTGGTCTATATTTTTAATCCGATTGACCATTGTCGGCAAGATTTTTTCTCCGGAGAGACGAATTGAATAAAGGTCATAAGCTAACGAATGCAATGCTTTGCTATTTCCAGACATTAGGACAGATTTTACTGGGAGCTCTGGCATTTGTTCTGATTGAGCGTTCATTAGCTCATGCGTCTCATTTACCCAAGTTGCAACAAGATGCCCTTGCCCGACTGGTTTTTGCATTTCTTGGGCAAGCCATTCGTGCCCTAAAGTTTCTGAAAGATAAAAACCCAAGAATTGATGAAATGTTTCGTTGGGAGGACGTCTATAGACCCTATTGCCAACACCCCTAACCCTGCTCTTCCAAACAGTTTGTAGGGTTGTTATCGGTTGTCTACCCACATAAAGACCGTGTTTATCAAAAAAATTGTTTTTCCACATAGCTTCTAATGCTAATTCCTGTAGTTTATGGTCCGGAATTTCCATCTTTTTGTTCAGACAACATTTTTTATATTTTTTATTTGACCCACAAGGACAGGGGTCATTTCTTCCAATCTTGGTCATTGAGTTATTTAAGCAACATAAAAGCCGGCTTTCAAGAGTTGAATGATAACCGGAGCTTCTATTTTTTATCAACCCCTTTATATCTGAATGCCCTCCTGAAACCAGCAGTCTCAGCTTCTTTTACAGTTTGGCAATAAAATTCTCCTCTGTCTTTTTCAATTTTAGTTTTATCGTATTGCTGGTCAAATGGGAGATGATAGATTTTAGTCCCGTCAATCCTTGAAACATTACATTTGATGACAGGATACTCCCTGTCAAACTTAAAGTTTTCCTTTAGCTCTATATTCAGCTCTTTTGAAAAACGTCTCGCCAAATCTGATAATTTTGTTGAGGTATAGAATATCGCCCTGACTTTTTTGTCTTTATTCTCATCTTTGTATTGAAATACCGTGCCGAAAAACTGAAAAATGTGTTTTTCATAAATTGTTCTGAATTCAGCCCAATTTTTACACTGAATTACTACGAAATCATTTCCTTTCCTACAAATTAAATCTCTGCCTAAATCTTCAAACCCCTTAAAGATGCCTACATAATCAACATCATAGTCATCTTTTTCAAAGAGATAGCCAACATATCTCTCATACAGACGGCCAATCAACCACTTTGATTTTGGTCTTTTCCAAAAGCGGTCTAACGCCATCTGATTTCGTTCAATTGTTGGTAATTTTCTGTATTCCTCCTTTGTTAGATAGTGCGTCGTCTCATCCTGTAATTCCTCTTCGGAGTATTCTTTTAATAACTCCCGTTCCTGTTCTGTTGCAATATCCACCTCTTCTTTTAAGTCAAGAAGAAATGGAGCAATATGCTCATAATACTCAACGAGATACTTGGCAATTTTCTTTTCCTTCTCTGCCTCTCGTCTTAATCTTGATTGCTCTTTAACAATCAAACTTGCAGAAATAGCTGAATGCTTTTTATATTGCATAAAATCAACGATGCTTCTGTCCTGCAACTCAAAGAATTCGGCGTATGCTTTAGCAAGCCACGGAAAACCAACTTGTCTTTCTTTGGCAAGTTGAATTACTCCCTTCTCTTGCTCTTCTAATTTCTTGAAAGAAGCGTCAAAGCTTTTTGACGCAGTATTAAAATCGGATAGAAGGTTAGTCAGCTCCTGTTTTACTTTGTCGTAATAGCTCATATCTACAAGTATGCTTTTTGAATTTCATCAATAAACTTTTCATTGATTGATTTTTTATATTCCTCTCTGGCTTTTACGATATTTTTTCTGTAATCACATTGCGGGTATTTTGTGCAAGCTAAAAACTTACCGTATGGGCCTTTGCGTGTAATTAAGTGGCCTTCTTTGCATTTGGGGCATCTTTCCAATGTTAAAACAGCATCCCTACCCCATATTTGCCCTTTTAGTCGCTCAACATCTCGTTCGGCATTCTCTCTCACCGGGTCAGACCTCATGTATTTAATGTGCCCTAATTTGCTTTTATAGCTATCAATAACCACCTCTATATTTAAGTCGCTTAAAAGTTCTTCCGCAACCTTGTCTCTAATTCTTTCTCTCTTTTTTCTGATAGCTTCGTTGATTTTAGAAACTATAACGCTTATTAGCCATATACCGCCAAAAAATAGAATATAAAAAAATATAACATCCATAAGTTATTTTTATCAGTTTCCGTCAATTCTTTCAATTAGAACATTCAATATCGGCCCCAATCGTTTTATAATACCCTATGACTTGTATAGGACAACGGGCTTTGTCTTACCGCCTCTGTAAATATAGAGGCCTCTTAAAATCTGAACATGTCGGTCGTCTAATATATTTGTTTCAAAACTTTCAGCATCCCACGATAATTGAAGTAAAACTCTTAAAACATCTTTCTTCTCTTCCAAAGTAAGGGTTGGATTGGTTTCATTAAAATCCTGATATGCTAACGCCATATGCTCCCATAACTCTAACTCACTTTCGGGGTTGCGGTCTTTTTGAAAGTTAATAAGAGTTTCTTCAACAGTAGAAGTTTCAACTTCTTTTAGTATGTTTTTGAAACTTCTAACACGCTCAACAAAACTTTCGGATAAGCCAGATTGTGTTTTACTTTTCTCTTTCATTCGCCAATTTGTTTAATGCTTCTTTGTATCCCTCCCGCCAGCCCCTTTTATACGCTTCATCTACCTCTAAACTAAATATAACTATAACGCCTCCTATTAAACCCACAAGCCAATTACCATACGTTATGGCTGTGCCAAAAGCGAAAATTATCAGGAAAAGAAAAAGCTTAAATACAGTATTACTGTAGTTTAGTTTATGAAAAAGTTTTTTAATCATAAATTACAGCGTGCCGGTTAGCTTACCGAGCAAGTATATTGCAGTCAAAAGTAATGCGACTTTAATAAAATGTATCCCCAACCATTTGAAAATTTCCGGTATATCTTTTCTGGTTGCTCCGGCTTTTGTCAGAACAGAGCCAACCACAAAAACAATCAAAATTATCCAAATTATGTATCCCATAGATTTAATCTGCCCTCTTTTTAATAAAAAATCTTAAAACTCTTACGAACCACCCGCTTTTTATTTTATAAAACTTATCCATTTTCTTTAGGCGTTTTTCAGTTTCATCTTCAAAAAACATCCAACTTTCTCTTTTAATTTTTTGTCTTGTTTATCCATGAAAACACAAAACCCGCCACAGGTGCACCTTGCGATGCATACAGACCTTTCGGCCTGCAACGTTGGACACGCCCTATGACGGGGTTAATGTGTCCAACGTTTTTATGCCATACACGGTAATCGCTTACCGGGGTTAGGCAATTAAATTGTCGTTTTTAGTATACGCCTTTTAAGTTAAGTTATCAACAAAATCTGCTTGAATTGTAGTGGTTTAACTGGGATAATTAAATTGTAAGTTAGCTCTGTAAAATTTCTGTAAATAGCTCTCTCAAATAGCTTTGAGGGATGGAGGTGAGAACTCCAAACATAAACACCCGCATATTCTAACCGAAGAATATGGGTTTTTGCGTTTGGAGTTTTTGTTTTTCTGGGTATCTGGGCAAAGTCCGTTTCTGTTAGGCGGGTTTACCCAGAGCTCGTCTAACAAAAGCGGATTTTATTATGAGCAAAAAGGTTAGCGAAAATTTCAATACGATGATGATAAAAGCCCTTTCAGTTAAACCGATTGCTTTTAACCCGTTGCTCGCTAAATTAGCTGGGAGTGCTTGTGCTGGTTTATTTATGTCCCAGTTGCTCTATTGGTGGAATAAGGGGAGTAATGACAATTGGATTTACAAAACAATTAAGGAAACTGAAGAAGAAACCTGTCTTACAAGAAGCGAGCAGGATACAGCAATTAAGGCGTGGCTTCGGCTACAAGTTTTGCAAGTAAAAAAATATGGAGTGCCTCCGAAAAGACATTTTAACATTGATACAAACAAGTTATTTGGGCTACTTAAAGAGGTCCTAAATGATACCCATTCGGTAAAATCTACAAATCAATTTGCAGAAAACAGCAAATCAATTTGCGATAATCGGCAACATATAACAGAGAGTATGCAAGAGAATACGGCAGATACTCTCTTTAACAAAGAGTGCGAACGGCCAATTTTAGAAAATTGACCATTCGCTTTCTGTGGAATAAAAATGATTTCAGAAAAAGCATTAAAAGAATTCAAGGAAATTTGGAAAGAAGAATTCGGAGAAGAAATATCTGATGAGTTGGCATTAGAAAATGCAATTGCCTTGCTAACACTTACTGATATTTCTTATAGACCGGTTAAAAAAATGTGGTTAGAGGGAATTGTTCCTAATGAAGTTCTATACAAAAGATATACATCAGAAAAATAAATTACTATAATTACAACATGACAGCAGAAAAGGAAATTAAATACGGACTATATAAACGAAAATCAACTGATGATGAGCGTCAGGTTTTAAGCTTGGGTTCACAAAAATCAGAGGCAATTAAGAGGTTTCCAAATCTCAAAATTATAGACCTCCCGGATGAGTCAGTGAGTGCTTTTAAGCCATATAAAAGACCTGTGTTTAATGAAATGATTGAGAAAATAAAAAAAGGAGAAATTCAAGGAATTGTTGCTTGGCATCCAGACCGTCTTTCTCGTAATCCCATTGATGCGGCCCAGATAATATACCTGCTTGATGTTGGTGCTCTCAAGGACCTGAAATTTAGCTCCTATCATTTTGATAACTCTCCCGAAGGCAAAATGATGCTACAAATTACGATGTCCCAATCAAAGTATTCTTCGGACAAATTAAGTAAAGATGTAAAAAGAGGCATGAACGATAAGGCAAATGAAACCGGATGGAGACCGGGACGCACACCATTGGGATACTTGAATAGCAAGAAAGAGGAAAAGGGCAAGCAATATGTTCTTAATGACCAAGAACGTGTTGACCTTGTTAAACAATTACTCCGGACCATGCTTACTGGTAATTACACGGGTCCACAATTACTCAAATACGCAAACGAAGAACTTGGATTAAGAATGCCAGCAACAAAAAAATTACCAAGCCGCAAATTACGCATGAGCGGTTTATATCGTCTACTTACCAACCCCTTTTACTATGGTTGGTTTGAATGGCCCAAGGGCAGTGGTAATTGGGTTAAAGGAGAACATGAGGCAATGATTACAGAAGAAGAGTTTGACCATATACAATTTTTATTAGGGCGAAAGGGTCGGCCCAGACCCAAAAAGCATAAATTTGCCTATACAGGGTTAATGAGATGCGGACATTGTGGGGCCATGATTACTGCCGAGGAAAAGTTTAAGAAACAGAAAAATGGAAATATCCACCACTATATTTACTATCGTTGCACACGCAGGGTTGACCCGAGATGCACGGAAAGGGCAATTGAAGCCAAAGAGCTCAATAAACAAATAGACAGTGTCCTTGGGCAAATAAACATATCCCAGCGTTTTCGGGATTGGGCACTAAAGTATTTGCACGAAACCAGAACTCAAGAAGCCGAGACCCGTGAGCAGGCCATAAAAGCCAAGCATAAAGAATATGAAAAAATAGCCAAGCAATTGGATAATATGCTTTTAACTTTTATTTCATCAGATAATACTAACGAGGAAATTATGAGTAAGGACCAATTTACTCACCTTAAAGGTGAACTGATGAAGCAGAAATCCAAACTTGAAGAAGATTTAGGCAGTTATGGCAAAGAAATTAACCAGTGGTTTGAATTTACAGAAAAAACTTTTACTTTTGTTCGTTATGCACCAACTTGGTTTACTAACGGAGACATTGATACAAAACGAGCAATCTTTGCATGTTTAGGTTCGGACCTAATCTTAAAAGACCAAAAAGTGGCAATAAATATGAGAAAACCCTTCGGAATTATCTTTGAAGGACTTCCAAGAGCTGAAAAAGAATTAGAAAGGTTAGAACCTCTCATTAAGCCAGTAAATACAAGGCAATCGGAAACTTTTTCTAAAAAATTTCCTACTTTGAGCGGGTAAGGGGAATCGAACCCCTATTCACAGTTTGGAAAACTGTCGTAATAACCATTATACGATACCCGCCTCTGTCAGCCATGGCTAGCTACGGCGGGCAAGGTCCGCAGCCAGCAACGGATGCTTCTCTATCTCTGTCGGGGCGCCGAGATTTGAACTCGGACTAAATCCTCCCAAAGGACTCGTGCTACCGTTACACTACGCCCCGGCTTCCGATTCCCACCGCAAGTAAATCAATTTACTTGCTCTTGTGTCCAAAAACTGCGTTTTTGTACCCTCGGAG